>QLAH01000540.1_pt1 | contig 18042 bp, 12 predicted proteins | sample 4693081 | NCBI WGS metagenome assembly QLAH01 (sample SAMN09425401, study PRJNA476045) | Lake water metagenome, whole genome shotgun sequencing project.
GGTGAATCGGGCGCTCGAAGCCACGGACGCCCAGGTGGCTCGCGAACCAGAGCCGCTCGCCCGGGCGTCATGGCAACAGTCAAGGAGGAAAAGGGCAGGGGGCAGTGGGCAGGGCGCCGCCCGGCGGCAGCGCCCTTCAACGGCCGCCGGTTCAGTTCGGCGTGACGCGGTAGATCATCCCGCTGCCTTCGTCGGCCACGTACAAGGCGTTGTCAGGGCCCAGCGCGAGATGCCGGAACCGCCCGGCGAAGGTGGGCCACAGCAGCTCCTCGCGCTTGGCGGACAGGCCGTCCTTGCTGAGGTCGAGGATGTCGATGCGGTTGCCCGTAGGCGTGCCGTGGATGCCGATGCCGGCATAGCCCACCGCCAGACGGCCTTCCCATTGCTTCCACTGCTTGCCGACCAGGAACACGCTGCCGCACATCCCTTGCGACAGCCCATTGTTCGTCCACGCGGGCTTCAGCGCATTCGGGAAGGCCTTCAAGTCGGTCATCGGCATGAAGGCGCTGCGCTCGGCGGGGGGCATCGCGCCCATCTGGTTGGGGGAGTAGCCGCAGTAGGCATCAGGGCACGCGCCGCGGCCGTTGCGGTTGTCGCGCGGGTCCCAGCCGCCATTGCCGCCGTTGACGAGCTTGGTCACCTCGTCGGTGTGCCACGGGCCGTTCTCGGAGAGGAAGGGCTCGTTGGTGCCGGGCCGGAAGGCGATGCCCTGCGGGTTGCGGAAGCCGTAGGCGAAGACGCGCTTGTCGAAGCCTGCTGGCGGGTTGTTGCCGGCCGCGGCCTTGCCGTCGCGGTCCACGCGCAGCACCTTGCCGCCGAGCCGCATCGGGTCCTGCGGCAGCGAGCCGTTGTGGTTGTCGCCGGTGGTCACGTACAGGTAGCCGTCGCCGGGGCTGAAGCGGAGGCGGCCGCCGCTGTGCGCGCCCGAGCCGCCGTTGGCGGTGCCGGCGTTCTTGAAGGCGATGTCGGTGACGATGTCGGTGCGATTGCTGACGCTGGTATTGGTGGCGTTGACCACCAGTCGCACCACGCGGTTGGTACGCGGATTGGTGCTCAGGTTGGACGACATGAACACGTAGATGTAGCGGTTGCTGGCGAACTGCGGATCGATCGCCACGCCGTTCATGCCGCTCTGGCCCTCACAGAAGAAGTCGCTGGCCAGGACGTTCGAGCCCGTGGTGCCGAACAGGCGCGTCACGGTGCCGGTCGGCGAGCGCACCGATAGCCCGCGACAGCGCTCGGTGAAGAACATGGTGCCGTCGGGCAGGAAGGCCAGGTCCCACGGTGTCTGCAGACCGGTACTGATGACCGTGCGCGTGAGCGTTGGCGCGGTAGCTGCCGGCGGCGAGGGCGTCGGTGTGGGTGTCGGTGTGGGACTCGATTTGCGCGGCTTGCGCCAGAACCAATCGCCGGAACGCCGGTCCCGGTACAGCGCGTCCTGTTGTTCGTCAGTTGTCGCCGCCTGTTGCTGATCAGGGCCGGTGACATCCTGCTCACCGCCGCACGCACTGAGCGTCATTGCGCTCACGGATGCGGATGCCGCCAACAGAAACAGACGGCTCCTTGCAGGATTCCACTGCGCCCGCACTACACGATCCTTTTCCACGGCTTCCTCACCCAAAGTACTCGACAGCGAACCGCGATTCGGAACGCTTAGGAAAATTCTCGGTCACGAAAGCAGGACGCTTGTCCCCGCAGCAAGCTAGTCCGCGCTGCTCTTTCGGCCGTCCCGCCGTGTCGTCCATCAGGCTGTGTACGCGCTAGTCCGCCCAGAACTCAGGCGTGAACTTCGATCAGCCTCGTCTCGATCCGCCTAGTGAGCGTCGCGGACCTGGCGCGACAAACGACAGGTCAACCGCGTGGAGGAGTCAGTTCAGGCTGGGGGCAGTTCTAATTCAAAGTCGCGGGCAGGCGCAGCGGTCCATCGCACCCGTTTCGCAGAGGAGATGCCGATCGACGAGTCGGCTCATCGCCGCTCGGCCGTCCTTGCGCTGGACTCGATGCAGTCGCGCGCCACGGCCGGCACCCTCGTTGATGCAAAGCGAATTGATAAAGCGCAAAGATTCAACGGACTGTCCGCCGGCGGTGGCGCTCGTCTTCAGCAACGTCGAAGCCGGCGCCATAAATCAGCAGCTCGTCAAGCGACTCGAACAGATAGACCTCCACCACCAGGCCGCCGCGCGCAGTGCTCACCCGCAGCGGGCGACCTGCCAGGGCGCTAACTCGGCCATGTCGGTGATGGCGCGCGTGGCAAGGGCTACACGCTGATCCTGCTCAATTCCCCCATGGACCTGGCCAAGATCCGCAGCTTCGTCGACCGGCTTTTCGCCATGCATGTCGCCAGCCCGCCGAACGTTCACGCCGCGCGCTCGACACGGCCGCGCGCGCGTCGACACGGACGCAGCCTCGCATCCGACCCGCCCGCAGGCACGGGCATGGGAACCGGCCTTGTCGGCGCACTGTCTACGCTGCCCCGTCTGCCCGCTCGAGCACCCCTGCCGATGCATGCCGTTCCTGCCGAGATCGCCCGCTTCAATCGCCTCGCCGCCACCTGGTGGGACGCCCGTGGTCCGATGCGGCCGCTGCATGTGATCAACGAGTTGCGCCTGCAGTACTTGCACCAGCTACTGGCCACGCACTTCGGCGCAGCCCGCACGCCGGCCGGGCTACGGGTGCTCGATGTGGGCTGCGGTGCGGGTCTGCTGGCGGAGCCGCTGGCACTGCGCGGCGCGCAGGTCACCGCGATCGATGCCGCGGAGAAGAACATTGCCGCGGCCCGCCTGCACGCTGCCGCCAGCGGCGCCAGCGTCGACTATCGGGTGGGCGAACTCACCGATACGCTCGCTGCCGACGCCCGCTTCGATCTCGTGACGCTGCTCGAAGTGGTCGAGCATGTTGAGGACGTGCCAGCGACGATCGATGCCGCCGCGCGCCGCGTGGCGCCGGGCGGGCTGCTGGTGGCATCCACCATCGACCGCACCGCCAAGAGCTGGCTGTTCGCGATCGTCGGTGCCGAGTATCTGTTCCGCGTGCTGCCTGTCGGCACGCACCAATGGCGCCGCTTCGTGCGGCCGGACGAGATGCAGGCTGCCGCACAGACCGCTGGGCTGCGCCGCATCGACCTGCGCGGTATGCGCTATCTGCCGGTGCTGCATCGAGCAGGCTGGATACGCGACACCTCCGTCAACTATCTCGCCGCTTTTGCGCGGTGAACCGAGCCTCGACGCAGCGTGCTCTGGCCCGGCACGTTCGGCGATGTGCGCTACCGTTGGCATCCACCCTATGATGTTGATCACGCCATGCGCCGTCCGTTGATCCTCGCCTTCCTCCTGTGCGCCCTGAGCGGCCCTGCGCTCGCCAGCGCGGACGATGAGGAGATCCTCAGCCTCAAGGGCTATCAACCCGCCGGACTGCAACTGGGCGAGCTCGGCGCTGCCGGTGCGAAGTGCGGCCTCGATGCAGCCAGCCTCCAGGGCGCCGTGGTGCGTGCGATGAACGAAGTCGGCGTCAAGGGCTGGGAAGGCGGGCGCGATGGCCTGTACGTCGACATCCTGGTCGAGCCCATCGCCGGCGGCCGCTTCCTGATCGGGGCCGCCGGGCTCCTGCCAGAGGAATCCGAGGCCGCGGTGCGGGTCCGCCCCTTCTGCCTGGGCAGCACCGAAGTGACCAACCAGGACTTCGCCGCCTTTGTGGCCGCCACCGGCTACCGCACCCAGGCGGAGCAGCCCCTGCCCCAGGAGCAGTTCCCGGAGCTGTCCGCCGCCGAGCGCCGCCCCGGCTCGGTGGTGTTCCGGCTGCCCTCCCCCGGCGAGCCCCTGGAGGAGCTCAGCTGGTGGCAGTGGGTGCCAGGGGCCGACTGGCGCCACCCCGAGGGCCCCGGCAGTTCGATCGACGACCGGCTCGACCATCCGGTGGTGCAGGTGTCGCTGGCGGATGCGGAGGCCTACGCGGCCTGGGCCGGCGCCGACCTCCCCAGCGAGGCCCAGTGGGAGTTCGCCGCCCGGGGCGTACTGCTGGATCGGGCCTTCAGCTGGGGCGACCGCTGGCGCCCCGGCCTGGCCAACACCTGGCAGGGGGAATTCCCTGTCAGCAACACCGCTGACGATGGCTTCACCGGCACAGCTCCGGTGGGCAGTTTCCCCCCCAATGGCTACGGACTGCAGGACATGACCGGCAACGTCTGGGAGTGGACGGTGGACTGGTACCGGCCGGGCCACGGGCGCCTCGCCGGCCAGGACGACCCGGTGCTGGCCGACCCCGCCGCCAGCAGCGATCCGCGGGAGCCAGGGGTGGCCAAGCACGTGATCAAGGGGGGCTCCTTCCTGTGCGCCCCCAACTACTGCAGCCGTTACAGGCCGGCGGCCAGGGAGGCCGAAAGCCCCGACACCGGCACCTCCCACATCGGTTTCCGACTCGTTTCCCCCGCCCTGACGACCCATGCCTGAGCGTCCCCTGATCCGCTTCCGCGTTGCCTTCGGCCGCCTGCTGCGGCGCCTGGTGCCGGCCTGCCTGGCCCTGGCCCTGGTGGGCTGGTCGTTGAGGGCCGTGCCGGCCCTGGCCCAGCGGATCACCGGCACGCCGGGAGCCCCCAATGCCACCACCACGATCTCCGGCACCCAGCTACCGGCCCCGGCGCCCCCCTTCGGCGGGGTGATCAAGGACGGGGCGCTGCAGTCGAAGCCCTGGTGGGCGCCGAGGATCACGCCACCGCAGAGCGCGCCGAACGTGCTGCTGATCATCACCGACGACGCCGGTTTCGGGGTGCCCAGCACCTTCGGCGGTGTGATCCCTACCCCGGCCATGGACCGTGTCGCCAAGGCGGGTCTCCGGTACAACCGCATGTTCTCCACGGCGTTGTGCTCCCCCACCCGCGCCGCCCTGATCACCGGCCGCAACCACCACTCGGCCGGCTTCGGCGTGATCTCGGAGCAGTCCACCGGCTTCCCCGGCTACAACAGCATCATCGAGCGGGACAAGGCCACGATCGGCCGCCTGCTCAAGGACAACGGCTACTCGACCGCCTGGTTCGGCAAGGACCACAACGTGCCCGCCTTCCAGGCCAGCCAGAGCGGCCCGTTTGATCAATGGCCCACGGGCATGGGCTTCGAGTACTTCTACGGCTTCGTGGGCGGCGACGCCAACCAATGGCAGCCCAACCTGTTCCGCAACACCACCCAGATCTATCCCTTTGAGGGCAAGGAGCCCGGCACCTGGAACCTGGTCACGGAGATGGCCGATGACGCCATCGACTACATGGCGCGGATGCACCAGATCAACCCCAGCAAGCCGCTGTTCATCAAGTACGCCCCCGGGGCCACCCATGCGCCCCACCACCCCACCAAGGAGTGGGTGGATCGGATCCATGCCATGCATCTCTTTGATGACGGCTACGAGAAGCTGAGGGAGCGCATCTTCGCCAACCAGAAGAAACTCGGCGTGATTCCCAAGGACGCCAAGCTCGATCCCTGGCCCGCCGATGTGATCACCCCCTGGGACAAGTTGACCCCGGAGGCCCAGAAACTGTTCATCCGCCAGGTGGAGGTGTTCGCCGCCTACGCCGCCTACAGCGACTACGAAATCGGCCGGGTGATCCAGCAGTTCGATGACCTCGGCAAGCTCGACAACACGCTGATCGTGTACATCAACGGCGACAACGGCACCAGTGCCGAAGGCGGGCCCCTGGGCACCCCCAACGAGGTGGCCTTCTTCAACGGCCTCAACAAGCTGCCCGTCGAGGTGCAGATGAAGTTCTACGACGTGTGGGGCACCGATCTCACCTACAACCACATGTCGGCGGGCTGGAGCTGGGCCTTCGACACCCCGTTCAGCTGGTTCAAGCAGAACGCCTCCCGCCTGGGCGGCGTCAACCAGAACATGGTGGTGTCGTGGCCGGCGCGCATCAAGGACAAGGGCGGCCTGCGCGAGCAGTTCGTGCACGTCATCGACGTGGTGCCCACGATCCTGGAGGCGGCGGGGCTGCGGGCGCCCGAGGTGGTGGATGGGATCCCCCAGAAGCCGATCGAGGGTACGAGCTTCGTTTACACCTTCGATGCGAAGAATGCCAAGGCGCCCTCCAGGCACGAACGCCAGTACTTCGAGATGATGGGCCAGTGGGCGCTTTACGACAAGGGCTGGCTGCTGAGTACCAAGGTGAACCGGGCCCCCTGGGACGCCTTCGGCCCGGCGAACCCAGACCCGCTCAATAATCAGACCCTTGAGCTTTACAACCTCAACACTGATTTCAGCCAGACCACCGACCTGGCGGCCCAGAACCCCGGCAAGCTGAAGGAGATGAAGGCGGCCTTCATCGCCGAGGCCAACAAGTACCAGGTGTTCCCGCTCGATGCTTCGGTGGCGGCGCGCATTGTGGCGCCTCGGCCCAACATCACCGCCGGCCGCAGCGAGTTCGTCTACACCCATCCAATGGTGGGCCTGCCCCAGGGCGCTTCGCCCATGCTGCTCAACACCTCCTACACCGTCAGCGCCGACATCGAGGTGCCGGCCGGCGGCGCCGAGGGCATGCTGCTCACCTCCGGCGGCCGCTTCGGCGGCTATGGCTTCTACCTGAAGAACAGCAAGCCCGTGTGGGTCTGGAACATGGTGGATCTGGAGCGCCTCAAGTGGGAGGGCACCGAGGCCATTGCCCCTGGCAAGCACAAGGTGGAGTTCGATTTCGTCTACGACGGCAAGGGGGCCGGCACCCTGGCCTTCAACGACTTCAGCGGCGTCGGCCGCCCCGGCACCGGCACCCTCAAGGTGGACGGTAAGGTGGTGGCCACCAAAACCATGGCCAAGACCCTGCCGATGATCCTGCAGTGGGACGAGAGTTTTGATATCGGCTCCGACACCCTCACCGGCGTCAACGACGCCGACTACGAGCCGCCGTTCCGCTTCACCGGGAACCTCAACAAGCTCACCATCAAGCTGGATCGGCCCAAGCTGTCGCCGGAGGAGATCAAGTCCCTGGAGGCGGCGATGCGCACCAAGGCGGCGAGTGAGTGAGGCGGGGGCCCACCCCCCCGATGCGGTTCAGGGCGTGGCGGGACACAGCCGCCTCCATTCCCCCAGGGCTTCTCCGGCGGCGTAGAACTTCCGCAGGCCCATCGCCGCGTCGTAGCGCTGCTTCTGCACGGAGCCGGCCCAGGTGGCGGCGGGGCAGGGCTGGGGTGTGGCTCCAGCCTTGGCCGGCTGTTCGGCCGCATCCACCCCCAGCCGCAGCCGGAACAGGCCTTCCTGGCCGTATTGCTGGCGGAAGGCCTCGCGATCGATCGGCGCCAGGGAGCTGTTGTTGGGTTCGACGATCCCTTGCCCCTTGACGACGGGCGGAAAGACGGACGGCACAAGCAGCGCCAGGCCCGCGGCGAGGCCGGCGGCCCGACGTTGTCGCCATGGGGCCAGGGGGGGGCGGGTGGCCAAGGGGCAACGGGCAGGTGATCTGGCCATCCTGTCGGCCGCAACGGCGGTGGCCGTTTCCGGCGCAGCCAGCTTGGCTACAGCACCATGGCTGGGGGGCAATGAAACAAGCCCCAGGGGAGCCCTATACCAATGAATTGGAGCCAGGCGGACTGGAACCGCTGACCCCCTCCATGGGGCTGCTCGATCCGTAATCATTGGGGCAAGTTGCATTTCACCCGGCGGTTCGAGGACGGATCACGCTCGCCGGTGAGCCTCGATCTCCCCAGGGATTTGTCCTGCCAGACCGGAGTGGTGAACGCGATTGGGGAGATTCGCCAACGGATGGAGAACCAGGGGCTCAGCCTGGGGGAAGCCCAAGCCCTCGTCCATTCCGCTCCAGCCGCCACCACGGGCCGGCTCGATTGGGACTTTGTCGTGGAGAAGTTCCCGGCTAACCGCGAAGGTCTTTGGGCCAAGACCCTGCTCGGCCTGAGCACGAGAATGGGCCGCACCCTGTGGTGCTCCAGGCCACGCCGAGGCCGAGGGATAGTCGATCGCTGATGCGGGCCTATGCGCCGGCGAATTTCGGGGCCTGCCCTGTTGGTGGCATGGGGGGAAAGCGTCACTGCTCGATGTTGCTGGGGTTTTGCGTCACCTGGTCGGGGCATCCGATCGTTGGCTGCCCCCATCGGCTGAAGAGATCGAGTCCTTGATTGGCCATGCCGACCGGCACCATGAGGACTCCAAGCCCATCAAATCCGACCAATTGGTGTCCCTGCTCAATTCCTTGCAGGAGGCTGGCGAAGAGGACTTGCACTTGGCAGTGGATCTGGTGGGCCTCTTCGGGGTGCGGCCAGCAGAGCTCGGTGTGCTGCGGGTCGAGGAAGGCCGGCTATACGTCGGCAGCGTGAATCGGGACGCCCGCACTCTGAAGATCTCAAAACCAGACCGGTGAGTGCTGCCCCTCGATCTACCGGGGCGTGAAGGAGCAGTGCGAGGCCCTGAGACATCTGGTTTCGAGTCTCGTGACACTGCTTTTTGCGATCCGAACGCAAACTGCTAAAGGTTTCTACGAGGGCGTGGGAGATGCTTCCGCCAGCTTCTGGATCGGTTTCCCTTCTGGCAATCCATGGCCGAGGCAACGACTGGCCTCACGCCTTACAGCCTGCGGCATGGGTATGCCTGGCGCGGCCACTAGGCATACGGGCGTCCCGTTCCAGTGGGGTACCTGGCGGCTTTGCCGACTATCCAAGATATTCCTTCCCCACCGCCATCAAGGAAAACGCTGCGGCATTGGCCCTCGCCGATGCTGACGACGAGAGGCTGCTAACCGTACTGGTACCTATGGTGGCGGCATCGCTAAGTCCACCATTCCCGCTCATTTGGCAGGTCAACTGATTGAGCTGCTCAACTTGAAACGAAGAGGGGGCCTTCAGCTTCGCCAGCGAAGCCACCAGAGTGGACTGCGAATTTCTCGAGGTTGACGTGATGGTGGATTTTGCGACTCGAGAATCGTGATGATTTGTTCGCTTGGAAGGCTTTCGATGCCAGCGGAATTTATCACCGTAAGGCTAAAGCGGTAGCGGCCCGGCTGGAGGCCCGCAGCAACCTCCACCAAGGGCTCATCGGTGGTGATCGGTTGATTTACCTCGAATACTGTCATGGGTCTTTCCCTATCAAGGACGATCGAGTGAGGGCACCAATGTCCAGACGTAACGAACAATTCTGCCAGGGGCCAAATCGCTTGAACGTTCACCAGATAGGTTGAAGCTCGTACCCGCTTCCACGCCTCCTCGAGGCCCATCCAGCACGGCGGTGGGGCGCTGGCTGTCGCGGATCGTCACCTCCAGGAAGGCAGGCTCCGAAGCGTTATTCTCTTCGTCGAACACCACCAACTGAAAGCGCACCGGCCCTAGCGGCAGTGGGCTGTCTGGATTGACAGTGACCTCGATCGAGGGCTCCTGCGTCTCGATCGGAGTGTCGAGTTTGAATTCAGCCATGATGAAAGGTACTGTAAAGAGTGAGTATGTTGGCGAGTGGGGTTGCCCCAATCTCGTGGACACCGATCAGGAGTTCACAGAGGTGAGTGTACGTTCAGCGATCAACTGCTGCTCGTAGTCGATCGGGCTGAGGTGGCCGATCGCTGAATCACGGCGCTCGCGGCTGTCGTACCCCTCGATCCAGATGGCCAGATCGCGCTGCAGCTGCTGGGGTGAGCGCAGGTCTTTCGGATAGCCATGGAGGTCGAGCTCCAGCCACTGCTTCGCAGCAGCCTTCGGCTAGAGGGTGGAGCAGAAGCTCTCCGCAACCGCGTTGTCCCATCAGCAGCTCATGGCGGGGGTGCTGCAGACGATCTCGTGCTTTCTCAGCAGGACGCTGGATGGCTAGCTAACAGGTTCTCCGCTACCCCGGAGGCCCCGCTCCTGCCCTTGTGGCAGGGCCAGAACGCCCTGCGGGTCCTGGCCTTGAGCTGAGCCCGTTGTTTAGGCAGGCCGACTCGACGGCGCCCACCCCATCAAGCCAGCCTGCTGGAGGGAATGGCCAAGCCTCTGGGCGACGGCATTCCAGCAGAGGCGCTCCTGCCTTCTGCTGGGTCGTGAACCGACGGCGGGTCCTGGTCGGGTTGGTCATCGATGGACAGTCTGGAGGTCATGGCGTGACCCCTATTGACGAGTCCTCAAAACCGGGGGACCCCATGGGCCTAGCCCACGGTGACCATGACTTCGTCATTGGGGATCCACTGGGCCGGTTTCTCCCGGCGCCGCTCGCTGTGAACGTGGCTCCAGCGTGCAAAGGTATTGCCGAAGCTCTGCGGCAACTTGAGCGAGCCGGGCTGCCAGAGGGTTGGAGCAGCCAGATTCATGGTGTTTCTCTCAGCCCTGCTCCCACAGGTCCCCACCTCAAGGGCTCCACCGGGGGAAGAGGGATGGTTCTGGATGGGGGAGGGCGTCCAGTTTCGCTGGCGTTGGTGCCACCGGAGATGGGATGTCAGAACACCCCTACAACGGTGACCACTTGGAGTGGACCGGATGACAGTTATCGGCTGGATCTTGATGGTAAGCGGCGAGCTCCCCTATGCAGGTGCCACCGGCGATTTTGTTGCAGCGGAAAGTGTCTGATTTTCTACCCTTGAATGAAGCTGCGATGTCCGGTCACAGCATCGGATCGAGCGAATCACAGCTGATCTCCATAACCATGATCCCATGGTTGCTGACCTCCGGGTTAGGGACGACTCCCAACCATCTGGTATTCGTCACCACGCCCCCATTCCTCCGGATGCGCGATGGTCACAGCAACAAGCACATTGAAGAGATTGATGCTGATGGAAATCGACAGCCAGAAACGCTGCGAAATCTTCCTATTCTGTCCCTCCACTCCCGTTCTTCCGCACCCCTGAACCGCCATGTCTGAGTCTCGCGCCCCAGGGGTCTACGTCGAGGAGACCAGCTTTCGGTCCAAGTCGATCGAAGGGGTCGCCACCTCCACCTGCGGTTTTGTGGGCCTGGCCCGCTACGGGCCGATCAAGGGGCTGCCGAAACTGGTCACCAGCTACGAAGACTTTGTGCGCCTTTTCGGTGATAGCGATGATCTGCTGCTCAATGGAGTGCCCACAACGAACCATCTGGCCTATGCCGTGAGACTGTTCTTCGAAAATGGGGGCAAGCGGATGTACGTGAATCGGCTCTACAAACCGCCAATGCCCGGCGCTGTCGGCATCAATCTTGATGGCCATGCCGAACTGGAGCTGATCCCCGGCACTGGTGGTCCAACGGCTGCTGATCGGGTCACCCTGCGGGCGCGTTTCCCTGGCCGGTCCGGGAATCTACAGGTGGCGGTCCGAGCGATTCGCAGCGGTGATCTCCTCACCGGTCCGACTGGCTCACAACGACTGGCCGGTGTTCGCAGAGGAGATGTGGTCGAGGTGATCGCCTCTGGTGGCTCGCCCAAGGGAGGGGTCGTGACGGCAAGAGGCGTCGACGCCATTGACCCGAGTGCACTTTATGCCGTGTCGTATAGCGGCAGACGACAGCTGGTACTGAGCGGAAGTAGTGGAGTTCTTGATCTGACAGCGCTACCTCCACCAGCTGCGGTTCAGAAGATTACGGTGGATCTGGAGGTGCGCCCGAATCCTGACGGCAGCACGGAGCGCCATGGCGAGCTGTTCCAGGGCCTCTCTGCCCATCCGGATTCGCAGGACTTCATCGGCCAGGTGTTGCGACACGACGACGATCGTGGTGGCATGGAGCCACCCGTTGATGGCCGACAACGTCTGTACCTGGCTCGCGGTGCTGGAGCTCCCAGACCTCCCGTCCCCCCCTTCCCCACCGGGAAACGGGCCTCTGAGGCGGTCAAAGCCACCTTTGCCAAGGATCTGCTGGAGGCGCTCACTGTTGATACTGCAGGGACTGAACAAGACACCCCCAGACCACCACTGAATCTCACCGGCGGCAGCGATGGTGATCAGGTGCCAGGCGATGCCTATGCAGGATCAGGTGAAGGGCGCACAGCCTCTGGTCTGAAGGCTCTCGGCGAGATCGACGACATCGCGATAGTTGCCGCACCAGGCAGTTCCTCGCTGGGCGACACTGACCTACGGATAGTGATCAATCACCTGATCAGTCATTGCGAAAGTCTGCGCTATCGCTTCGCCATCCTTTCCGGTCCGAGGGATGCCAATCTGACCAGTATCCGCAGCTTACGCCGCCAGTTCAACTCAAGCTATGCCGCCCTTTACGACCCATGGCTGATCCTGCCGCCGGCCGCGCCCAATGCCCCTCCCCTGCAGCTCTCACCCGAGGGGGCTGTGGCCGGGATCTATGCCCGCAGCGACATCGAACGCGGCGTTCACAAAGCTCCGGCCAATGAAACAGTACTGGGTGTGTTGAGCTTCAATCGTGACGTAAGCAAGGGTGAACACGAGGTACTCAATCCGGAGGGCATCAACTCCTTTCGCTTCTTTTCAGGCAGGGGCTATCGCGTCTGGGGTGCGCGCACGATCTCGTCGGACCCTGAATGGATCTATGTGAACGTACGCCGATTTTGCATTTTCCTAGAGCATTCAATTCGCCGGAGCACCCAGTGGGCTGTGCTCGAGCCCAACAATGAGGAGCTGTGGCAGAAGATCAGACTCACGATCGAGAGCTTTCTCTACGACCTCTGGCAAACCGGAGCCCTGGGGGGAAGCAAACCAGAGGATGCTTTCTTTGTGCGCTGTGACCGCAGCACGATGAGCCAGGGCGATCTCGACAGCGGCCGGCTCGTTTGCTTGATTGGTGTGGCCCCAACAAAACCGGCAGAATTCGTGATCTTCCGCATCGGCCAGTGGACTGCCGATGCTTCAATCATCTGATCTGGCTCTTGCACTTACCTGATCTGTTCCTGTCATGGCTGATCTCCGCGATGTCTCGAAGGGACCATTCAATTCTCTGGTCATTATCTCGCGGGTAAGTGGTGGCGACTGTCGTCGATTATCGTGGTGAATCTCTAGACTGCTCTTGTCTGAATACAGAAAGTACCCATGCAGACTGGCGCGAGGTAGCTGAAGCTCATGATCGACCACGCAGGATTCCCCTGATCTCTGCTATAGGGTGAGGCAAGTCCGCGTCGACTACATCCATGCCCGCGCAAGTATGGTGATTCAACTGAAGATCGAGGGCGGCTAAGCTGTTGATGTCGCTCCGGTGTGCTTCCCTGCCAGGTTGTTCAGGCCTGTAGTTGAGAGAGTTGCTGCTTGGAGGTGAGATAACCCATGGCCATGTGGCACCTTCGGCCGTTATCGATCAGCAAGTAGAACTGCAGCACGTCGTTCCTGGCTGCCCAGCTGACGCCCGATATCACGTAGGCCTCCTTCTTCAGCAGAACCTACTGCTTTCCAGTAGCCTTCGGCTAGATGAATGGCGCGACCTTGTCGTTGGCTTGTTGATGCCATGGGACATGTACGTCGAGCCGTTGTCGCTGAGCACCTGGCGGTATTCGATCTCCTTCCCTTACTCAAGACTTCAACGTAGGACTGAAGGGTGGTGTCCTCCACGCCGACGTGGACCTTTTGTAGCCAGCGCTGAGCAGCGCGCTACGGCGTGGCTTGAACAGGAGTCGCCAAGGCATCAGGCCCAGCTATCCGCCTAGTAATCAAGCTTTGAAGCTACTCCCTACAACCTGTAATGAGTTCCAGTATCGATTCTTTGGACGGGTCCAAAGCCCATCATTCCAGCTCTACAGATCAGATTGCGAATGGGCAATCATGCGCCTAAATCAGCGCACTCCTGGCGATGTGACCAGCAACAAAAAACCACCTGCTCAAAAAACAGGTGGGAAGTGGGGAATAGATTATCGAAATGGAGCCAAGCGGACTCGAACCGCTGACCCCCTGCATGCCATGCAGGTGCTCTACCAGCTGAGCTATGGCCCCATTGGTGCGCCGGCTGACCGGTGCTTGAGGAGCTTACAACGTGGTGGTGCGGGCCCGATCCCTTCAGACCTGACGCCAGACCGCCACCAGCCGCCCCTGCACGCTGACCTGGTCGGCGGGCACAAGGATCGGTGCGTAGGCCGGGTTGGCGGCCTCCAGCCGCACCTGGGCCCCCTGGCGGTGGAAGTGCTTGAGGGTGGTGCCGCTGCCGGGCACCAGGGCGCTCACGATCGTGCCCTCCCGCAGCCGGGAGGGGTCGGCCACGGGCTCCATCAGCACCACGTCGCCATCGGCGATGTGGGCGTCCACCATCGAATCGCCGTTGACGGTGAGGGCGAACAGGCCGCGGGTGTCGAGCACCGGGGCCAGGTCGAGGTGCTCCTGGACGTCATCGAAGGTTTCCACCAGCCCGCCGGCGGCCACGGCCCCGAGCACCGGGATGCCCGTGCGGGCGTCTCCGAGCAGCTGCAGGGTCCGCGCCTGCCCCTCCTGCCAGGTGATCCAGCCCTTCTGCTGCAGGTGGCGCAGGCGGCTCTGGATCGGCGCCGGCGACCGCAGGCCCATGGCCTCCATCATCTGGCGGATCGAGGGGCTGTGGCGGTGGCTGCCGATGTAGTCGGCGAGCCAGTCGTAGAGCTGCCGCTGGGCCTCGGTGAGCTCCTGGTGGGTGGCGACCACGGGCAGTACGGATGAACCAGTCCCTTTCTGCCATCCCGCTGGCGGTTTGTCCAGGGCCGATCCGGCCGCCGCCCGGGGCGCGTTCAGTCAGTGACGCCCCCCAGGAGGGTGGCGAGCAGGGCCTGCTGCACGTGCAGGCGGTTCTCCGCCTGGTCGAACACCCGGCTGGCGGCCCCCTCGATCACCCCGGCGCTGATCTCCTCGCCGCGGTGGGCCGGCAGGCAGTGCAGCACGATCGCCCGTGGATCGGCCTCGGCCAGCAGGTCCTCGTCGAGGCACCAGCCGCTGAAGGCCTGCTCCCGCTGGGCCTGCTCCTCCTCCTGGCCCATGGAGGCCCACACATCGGTGTAGAGGACATGGGCCCCCCGGGCCGTCGCCACGGGGTCCTGCAGCACCGTGATCGAGCTCCGCCCGCCGCTGAGGGCCCGGGCCTGCTCCACCACCGCCGGGCTGGGGGCGAAACCGTCGGGGCTGCCGATGCGCACGTCCATCCCCAGCAGGGCCCCGACGAGCATCAGCGAGTGGGCCATGTTGTTGCCGTCGCCCACGTAGGCCAGGGTGAGGCCGTGCAGATCGGTGGGCCCGTGGCCGAAGCGCTCCTGGATCGTCAGGGCGTCGGCCAGGGCCTGGCAGGGGTGCTCCAGGTCGGTGAGGGCGTTGATCACCGGGATCGAGGCCCAGTGGGCGTAGTCGACCAGGTCCTCCTGGGCGAAGGTGCGGATCGCCAGGGCATCGCAGTAGCGGCTCAGCACCCGGGCCGTGTCGGCGATCGGCTCGCCCCGGCCCACCTGGGTGACGGCCGGGTTGAGGTCGATCGTCTGGCCGCCGAGCCGGGCCATCGCCACGATGAAGCTCACCCGGGTGCGGGTGGAGGCCTTGGAGAAGATCAGCCCCAGCACCCGGCCGGCCAGGTCGACGCGGCGCTCACCCACCTTCAGCTGGCGGGCCAGCTCCAGCAGGGCGAGGGTCTGGGTGCCATCCAGGTCGGCCGAGGAGAGCAGGTCGCGGCCCTTGAGGGCGGCGAGCGGGGCTGAGGGGGACACCATGGCCCACGTCCCAAAGAACCCTTATGCGAGATCGACCCCCCCCACGTCAAGGGCAGGGGCGCAGGCCATGGCGCGCCGGCTGCACGGAGCTGGTGCGGGGCAGCAGGACGAAGGGGGCGGACCGCCAGGCCCCGGGGGCCTCCCAGCAGGCCAGCTCGGGGTTGGCGGCACGGAGGGCAGGCAGGTCGTCGGGGGCTAGCTGAAAGCCCAGGAAGGGTCGATCGAGGGGTTCCCCGGAGTCCCGCCAGCCGTCCGGCAGCGGCTGCAGCTGGCCGGGCCGGAAGTAGAGCGGGCTGAGGGCGTCCAGCCGCCAGCCGTGGCTCCAGCAGCCCCGCTCGCAGAGGCCGCTGCGCTCCACGAAGCTGGCCATCAACTTGTAGTTCTGCAGGGGAGCCCGTTTCTCGGCCAGTTCCCGCTGGCCCAGCTGCCACTGCAGCAGCAGCCAGACCGCCAGCATGCTGGCCAGGGCGAGCCGCCTGGGGCGGGAGACATGCTGGCCCAGCTCCCAGCCGTCGCCGCAGAGGTAGGCCAGGGCGGGCAGAACGGCGATGGCGTACCTGGCCTGGGACAGGGGTTTCACAAGGTCGATCGCCAGCAGCAGGCCCAGGAAGCCGGCGACCGCCAGCAGCAGGAACCGAGCTTCCCCAAAGGAGCGGATTGGCGGCACGGGAGTCAGGGGCTCCGGGCGTCGCCGCGCCGCGGTGACGGCGAACACCAGGGCCGTGGCCAGCCCGGCGGCGACCAGGGTCAGCAGCCCCGGCGCCGAGCGCCCCGGCGCCAGCAGGGGCAGGGTGCCGCCCAGGAACTGGGTGAGGGTGCCATGGATCGGTTCGACCTTGATCCAGTCGAGGCGTTGCAGCTTGTTGTCGAACGAACTCGACAGCAGATGGGCAACGGGCCACGCCAGCACCCCCAGCACCAGGGGCAGCACCTGCCGGCGTCGAGCCAGCACCAGCCCTTCGGCGCCGACCACCGCCAGCACCACCAGCACGAACAGCAGCGAGGCGTAGTGGGTGAGAGAGAGCAGCAGGCAGGCAAGGACGAACAGGCCCCGCAGGGTCTGATCGCCCCAGCCCGCCAGCAGCACGTTGCTGGAGCCGCCCAGGCGCCGTTGCCGCAGCTCCAGGGCCGCCCCCAGCATCAGCGCCGACAGGGCCAGGGAAGTGGCGTAGCTGCGGGATTCCTGGGCGAAGAACAGGAACGCCGGGCTGGTGCCCAGGAAAGCCACACTCACCAGACGGCGACCGGCCCCCCGCCCTGAGGCGAACAGAGCCGTGGCCACCAGGCCGAGCCCCGCCATCAGCAGACTCAGGCTTCGGGTGGCCATTTCGCCGCTGCCGCCGCCGCCGATGCCGATCCAGAGCTTGAGCAGGATCTGGTAGAGGGGAGGGTGGGTGTCGGGAATCAGCCAGTCCCGCAGCAGCACGCCCCAGTCGGCCCGGCTGGCGGACACCGACCAGAGCTCATCCGACCAATAGGAGTAGCTGTCGCCGAGGCCCCGGCTGGCCGCCCACACAAAAAAAAGGATCAGCCCGCCGGTGATGGCGAGCTGAAACCTCCCTTGCTGCAACCCCGGGGGCCAACGCCAGGGGGTTGTCCGTCGGTGGGGCGGGCCCGGCGTCAGGCAGCGGCCCCTTCCAGCACGGGAGTCTCGGGCAGGCGGCTGGAGGCCAGCAGCTCCTTGAGCTCCTCGCCTTCAATCACCTCCTTCTCGAGGATCTTGTGGGAGATGGTCTCTAGCAGGTCGCGGTTGTGGTGCAGGATCGCAAGGGCCCGGTCGTGGGCCCGGTCCACCAGCCCGCGCACCTCCTTGTCGATCTCCAGGGCGGTGGCGTCACTCACGGCCCGGCGGGGGTTGGAGTTACCTCCCAGGAAGCGGCTGCCGCCCTGCTTGTCGTAGGCGAGGGGGCCGAGGGTCTCGCTCATGCCGTAGGTGCCGATCATCTGCTCGGCGATGTCGGTGGCCCGCTGCAGGTCGTTGGCGGCGCCGGTGGTGACCTCACCAAAGACCACCTCCTCGGCGGAGCGTCCGCCCAGCAGGGTGGCGATCTGGCCTTCGAGATCCTCCTTGGAGTTGAGGAAGCGCTCCTCGGTGGGCAGCTGCAGGGTGTAGCCGAGGGCCGCCATGCCGCGGGGCACGATCGAAATCTTCGCCACCTTGCTGCCGCCGGGCATCAGGTGCCCCACGATGGCGTGGCCCACTTCGTGGTAAGCCACCACCTTCTTTTCGTCCGGCTGCAGCACCCGGCTCTTCTTCTCGAGGCCCGCCACCACCCGTTCGATGGCTTCGTTGAGGTCGGCCTGCTCCACCGTGGTGCGGTAGGCCCGGGCCGCCAGCAGGGCCGCTTCATTCACCAGGTTGGCCAGGTCGGCGCCGGCGAAGCCGCTGGTGGCCTGGGCGATCTTGTCGAGGTCGACCCCCTCGGCCAGCTTCACCTTCTTGCCGTAGATGTCGAGGATCATCTTGCGGCCGGAGAGGTCGGGCCGGTCCACCAGCACCTGGCGGTCGCAGCG
>QLAH01000541.1_pt1 | contig 18016 bp, 14 predicted proteins | sample 4693081 | NCBI WGS metagenome assembly QLAH01 (sample SAMN09425401, study PRJNA476045) | Lake water metagenome, whole genome shotgun sequencing project.
TCCCGCCTGGCCGCGTCGGCTTCAACTCGCTGTATCGCTGCGGATACAGCCTCGTTTCGCCTCCTTGCCAGCCGGGCGCCGCGCGGATCTTTGGTCTTCGGGGATCCGTCAGACAGAACCTAGGTCGACAACGGGACGGAGTTTGCGCCGCGGGCGCTGGATGCGTGGGCCTCTCGCGAGACTGTGAGGCTCGACTTGAGCCGCCCGGGAAGCCGACGGACGACGCGCGCGTCGAGTCGTTCAACGCACGGCTGCGCGCAGAGTGCCTGAACGCGCATACCTTCGAATCGCTCGAAGACCGCGCAGTTCGAGTGGCAACAAAGAGGGGTGAAGACCAGCTCCCCGGCTGCTTGGCTTCGTCGAGGGCTCAAGCCCCGCCCGACCTGCGAAGAGAGTCGCCTCGGGAGAAACCCCTCGTGAGAGCCGCTCATGAAGCAAACCTCATGGGCAAACGCTCATGAAGAAACGCTCATGAAGAAACGCTCGGGTCCTTGCGGGACGCCGAGCGATTCGAACGGGAGAGTCAGGATGAGTGGCGCCGAGACGACTGCAGGTCAGCCCGGACGGAAGAGAGGCGGGGTCGGGGCTCCCGGCGGGGCGGGCGGCGGATTCGGCGCTCCCGGCGGCGGCGGCGGGCAGTCGGGTGGCGGCGGTGGGCAGTCGGATGGCGGACGCGGCGGAGGCGGCGGGCAGTCGGATGGCGGCGGGGCCGGCGGGGGCTCCGGAGGCGCGACGGGCAAGCGCCGACCCGGGGTCTCTTCACCGAATCCAGGAGCGCGTGGCGGCGCGACAGGGGCGCCGGGCGAGCGGCGTCCGTCGCCGGGTGCAAAGCCTGGCGCGCGCGGCGGAGCGACTGGGTCGCCGGGGGCGCGGCGACCGTCTTTCGGCCCGAAACCCGGGGCGCGCGGCGGCGCTGTCGGCCTGCCCGGCTCGTTCTTGCCAGGAGAGGTGCCGAAGCCAGGCGCGCGCGGGCGGTTGATCGGGGCACCCGGCTCGTTCTTACCTGGTGTATTGCCGAAGCCTGGCGCGCGGGGGCGGTTGATCGGGTCGCCCGGCTCGTTGCGGCCTGGGGTGGTACCGAAGCCAGGCGCGCGGGGCCGCTCGACGGGCCGACCGTCCGGCAGCCGCCGACCTGGCCGCGTGCTCGGACCATTGTCGGGCCGCGTTGGTGCGACGGCGGGCTCACCTGGCCCGCGCCGATCTGGTGTGACACTGGGGTCGGGTTCGTTCGGCGAAACAGGATCGCTCGGATCGTTGCGCCCGGGCACCGTCTCAGGCGCCGGACTCTCCGGGCGCTGCGTCGGCGGCGCAGGCGTGGTCGGAGGCGCAGCGGGCACTGGCGGCGTCAGCTGCGCGACCGCGAGTTGGCTCGCCAAGCCGATCGTGGCGAGCGCAAGCGCGATCGGGCCGAGAGACACGCGGGCATCGCCGCGGCGGAGAGTGCTGATCGGGTGCTCGCGTGTGCGCATGGCTGGCTTCTCCAAAAAACGGGCTTCGCAGAGAACGGGCTTCGCAGAGGCTCTGCTGACTTCAACCGCGGCGGACACCTCGCCTGATGCGATTCGCATCGGTCTCCGCGCCCGTGTACTCCTGCGAGAGAGGAAAGACCCTCCGAACCTACGCGGGAATCGGGTCCACCATGCGGGCGGCTCCCGAAAAAGGGCCGAAAAACGGCAATGAACTCGTGGGGCCGGCGCTGCGGCTGGCCGATGCGCGCTGTGCGCGCGATGGAAGCGCTTTCCCAGAATGGACTTATGACGAACGCGGCCCTGTGCGCCCTCGCAGCCAGAGGACAATGGCCAATCCCGCTGCCGCGCAGAGCCCGGCGATCACCAGGAAGATCCTGTTCGAGGGCATGTCCGCCTGTCGGAGCGCGAAGAACAGGCCGCTTCCGATCGCGCCCATGAGGAAGCTGTAGCCGTTCGCGGTGCCGAGCACGCGCCCGCGGAGGTCGTCGGGCGCGAGCGACTGGAGCATCGCCTGCAGCGGGATGATGTAGAGCCCCGCGACGAGCCCCGTGGCTGCGAGAAGGGCGAGGGTGACCGCAAACGATGCGGGCGCGATGCCGAGGAGCGTGAACCCGAGCGCGAGGCCGCCTGCCCCGAGCGGAATGAAGCGCGTGCGCCGCGCTGGCGTGTCGAGGTACGCCGCCGTCACGCAGCCGACTCCGATCGCGACCCCGAGTGCAGCCATCAGGATGCTCGTCTCGTCGTCCTTGACCCCGAGGAAGCTCGAGTAGTCGGGAAGGATGAGGAGCACCATCGCGGCGACGAAGTAGAAGAAGGTCCACGCCGCGCACACGGCGAGGAGCGGCGACTTCGCCATCTCGCGCGTGGTCGAGATGTAGGTCGAGAACGGATTGAGGTTGACGGGCAGCGTCGGGTTCTGCGCCTTGAGCTTCGGCAGCGTCAGGCAGGTGACGAAGCCCAGCACGACGAAGACGCCCATCGCGATCCCGGGCGTCCACGCGGAGCCGCCTGCCGGCGCGCCGTCGACGAAGCCGTCCTTCCAGCGCTGCACCACGATTCCCGCGACGACCGTCCCCGTGATGACCGCGACATTCGTGGCCATGTTGATGATGCCGTTGGCGCGCGCGAGGTCCTTCGACGGAACGAGCTCCGCGATCATGCCGTACTTCACGGGGCCGAAGAATGCGCTGACGGTCGCGAAGGCGACGAGCGCAGCGAGCGCGCCCATCGGTGAACCGCGCGCGAACTCGACCGCGCAGAACGCGCAGACGCCGAGCGAGATCGTCTTGAGGACGACCGTGATGCGCGACTTCGAGCTTCGGTCGGCGATGCGGCCGCCGAACGCGGAGAGCAGGATGAACGGCACCGTGAACGCGACTGCGACGACGCCGTTCCCGCCCTTCCCGAAGACCGCTTCCCACGGGCCGCCGACCGCGACCGCGAAGCCGATCGTGGTCTTGATGATGTTGTCGCTCGCAGCCTCGAAGAACTGCGTGGCGAGGAGCGAGAGAAACCCGCGGTTCCACATGCCGCGCGCATCGGACGAGGCGTTCGTGCGCGCGGCCTCGCTCATCGATCCGCTCCAGCGGCGGGCGCGGGCGCCGCCACAGGTCGCTCGACGCGCGCGTCGGGCCGTCCCTTGCCAGGGATCCACGGGGGCGCGGGCACGGTGTAGGCGCGCGTGACGGTCTCGGGCGACTTCGGACGGCCCGTGGCGGGGTCTGCGAGCTCGCCGTCCGCGATCTTCAGGATCGCCTCTGCGCCCTCGACCGCGTGGCCGAACGCGCAGTACTGTCCGTCGAGCCGCGCGGTCGCCTCGCGCGAGAGACACACGAACCACTGGCTTCCCGCGCTGTCGGGCCAGTCGCTGCGCGCCATCGACACGACGCCGAAGTCGTGCTGGAGCTTGGACGGCTCGAGGGGAAGGTCGTAGCCGGGCCCGCCGTCGCCTGTTCCCGTCGGGTCGCCGCCCTGGATCACGAAGGGCAGGCCGTTGCGATCGGCGGGAACGATGCGATGGACGATCGTGCCGTCGTAGAAGCCGCTTGCGGCGAGCTCGACGAAGTTGCGTGCGCTGTTCGGCGCTTCGTCCGGGCGCATGGCGAAGCGGATCGTGCCTGCGGTCGTCTCGAACACGACATCGCGGTCGCGCTCGAGGCGGAAGCCCGACGCGGGCGTCGGATCGGCCTTCGGCCACTCCGCGGCGAGCTTCTTGTGCGCCTCGTTCGACGGGTCGAGAAGCGACTCGCCCCAGCCGATCACACGGGTGAACTTCGTGACGCCGTCGGGGCGCATGTCGGTCGTGGTGCGGATCGCTGGCCGCGGCATGAGCGGAACCACGACGAGCGGCGCGCCCTGCGGCACGCCGTCGACGATCGCCTGGACACGCACGGCGCGTCCGGCTGCGCGGATCGCGGGAAAGAGCGCTCCGAGGTCGATCTCGCCCGTTTCGGCGGCTGCGCGTGCGAGCTCGTTGGCATCGCGGTCGAGGAGCACGAGCTCGCACTGGCCCTCGACGCCCGAGAGCGTCGCGACCAGCGCGCCCGCGGGCTTCGCGAAGGTCGTCTTCGGGGCGAGGTCGGCGGCGGCGAACATGAAGTGGGGGGCGACGGCGGCGAGCAGGGGAGTCATCGCGAGCATGGGTTCGCGCATTATGCCTGCAATCCGCACTACCATCCGCCCATGGCGACCACGGCCGACCCGAAGACAGCGAAGATCGTCAAGGCCTCGTTGAAGGTGGGTCTCGAGATCCACATCGAGCTCGCGACGCGCACCAAGATGTTCACGCGCGTGCCGAACGCCGCGCACCCCGATCACTTCGACGAGGCGCCGAACACGCTGATCGACCCCGTGGTGTGCGCGCTGCCCGGCGCGCTGCCCGTGATGAACAAGGCCGCGGTCGAAATGTCGATGATGGTCGGCCTCGCGCTCGGCTGCGGGATCGCGAAGTTCTCGAAGTGGGACCGCAAGAACTACTACTACCCCGATCTCCCGAAGGGCTACCAGATCTCGCAGTACGACCTGCCGCTCTGCCATGATGGCGAGGTCGAGATCCCCGCCGCCGCGGGCGGCACGCGCACGATCGGCATCATCCGCGCGCACCTCGAGGAAGACACGGGCAAGCTCGGGCACGAGCTTCCCGGCGGCCACCACTACGCGGGCTCGCTCGTCGACCTCAACCGCGCGGGGACGCCGCTTCTCGAGGTCGTCACGGCGCCCGACTTCGACTGCGCCGACGATGTGGTGACCTTCGCCGAAGAGCTCCGCAACATCTGCCGCTTCCTCGGCGTCACCGAGGGCATCATGCAGAAGGGGCACATGCGCTTCGAGCCGAACATCAACATGATCCTCGAGCTCGAGAACGGGGAGGTCGTGAAGACGCCCGTCGTCGAGGTGAAGAACCTCAACAGCTTCCGCGCCGTGAAGGGCGCGATCGAGTTCGAGGCGAAGCGCCAGGTCGAGGAGTGGCGCGAGACGGGCCGCACGATGGGCCGCGGCATGAAGTCGACGCGCGGCTGGGACGATGTGAACCTGCGCACGCTTCTCCAGCGCGAGAAGGAGGACGCGCACGACTACCGCTACTTCCCCGAGCCAGACCTCGTGCCCGTCGAGGTGAGCGACGAGTGGCTCGCTGAGGTCGCGGCGCGCGTGCCCGAGCTGCCGCTTGCGCGGCGCGCGCGGTACATCGCGGCGTACGGGCTCAGCGAGATCGATGCGCTCAATCTCGTCAGCGAGCGCGACACCTGCTTCCACTTCGAGGCGGTCGTGGCGGCCGCGCTCGCGGGCGGCGCGTTCAAGAGCGAGAAGGACGCGGGCTACGCCGCGGGGAAGCTCGTCCTCAACATCGGCGCCAAGCACGCGAACGAGCGCGGGAGGGGCATCCACGCGATCGGCATCGCGCCCGTGCAGGTCGCGGGAATCCTCGCGCTCCGCGAAGAGGGTGCGATCGGCCCGCAGTCGGTCGACGCGCTCTTCGGCGCGCTGTGCGAGAGCGACGAAGACGCGAAGGCCGCGGCCGAGCGGCTTGGCTTCATCGTCGTGCGCGACGAAGGCCAGCTCCTCGCGTGGGTCGATGCCGCGATCGCTGCGAACGAGGCCGCTGCGAACGACGTGCGCAGCGGCAAGATGGCCGCGATCGGGCGTATCGTCGGCGCCGTGATGAAGCTCGCGGGCGGCAAGGCCGATGCGAAGAGCGTGAACGACGCGATCAAGTCGCGGCTCGGGGTGTGACGACGATGAACGACTTCCCGACCAGCACCGCGCACGGCGACCGTCATGAGGACATCGGCCGCGTCCTCGTCTCGAGCGCTGCGATCGCGCGGCGGGTCGTCGAGCTCGCGCGGCAGGTCGGCGACGACTACGCGCATGCAGACGGCCACCTCACGGTCGTTCCCGTGATGACGGGAAGCCTGCTCTTCGCCGCCGACTTCGTGCGTGCGCTGCCGCAGCGGCGGCTGCGGCTCCAGTTGACGACCGTATCGAGCTATGGCGGCAAGAACACCGCCACGCGCGGCAGCATGCTCGCGGGCTCGCTGCCCAAGCACCTCGAGGGCCACCATGTGCTGATCCTCGACGACATCCTCGACTCGGGCGGCACGCTGCGGCTCCTGCGCGGCGAGTTCGAGTCGCGCGGCGCGGCGAGCGTGCGCGCATGCGTCCTTCTCCGCAAGAAGATCGAGAGCGCGCTGTCGACCCCGTGCGAGTACGTCGGCTTCGACATCGAGGACGAGTTCGTCGTCGGATACGGGCTCGACTACGACGACCTCTACCGCAATCTTCCGTTCGTGGGCACGCTGCGGCCCGAGGCGCGCGCATGACGCGTGGCGCAACAGCCGAAGCCGCGCCCCCCGCGTCTCCGCGCGCCGCGCAGGCAGCGCCCGCCGCAGTCGGCGCCGCCGAGACGCTGCCGCATCTCCTGCAGGCGACGCTCGGTCCCGACGAGGTCGTGATCCTGCTCCTGCGGCCGAGCCTTCTCTACATTCCGCTCTCCTCGCTCGGCACGCTTGTCGCGAGCGTCCTGATCGGTACCGCGCTCGTCTACGCCGCGCGCTTCCAGTGGAGCCCGTGGACCGAGGGCGACGCTGTCCTGATCGGCGGCGGTCTGGCGGCGCTCCGCCTCGGGTGGGCCGCGATCGACTGGTGGTTCCACCTCTATGCGCTCACGGACAGGCGCCTCCTTGCGCGCTACGGGGTCTTCCGCACGCAGCTCTACGAGGCGCCGCTCTCGCGCATCCAGAACACCGTCGTCGTGCAGCGGCTGCGCGAGCGGCTCTTCGGCCTCGGGACGCTCGGCTTCTCGACCGCGGGCCGCGGCACCTTCGATGCGTTCTGGGAGATGCTGCGCGCGCCGTACGCCGTGCACCGCACGGTGCTCGACGCGGTGGAGCGCTACGGCCGCAGGTGAGCGAGGCGCGCGCGCGGGTTCTCGAGCGAGCCCGCGACCTCGTTGAGGAGCGAGCGCGTGAGATCGTTCACGGCCTTCGGCGGCACGATCTGCACCACGACGAAGAGGTCGCCTGCGGGGCGGCCGCCTCCTGCGGGCATTCCCCTGCCCGCGATGCGGATCTTCTTGCCGCTCGCCGTACCCGCGGGGATCTTGAGCGCGACCGTGCCGCCTGTCGGAAGCGGTGCGTCGATCGACGCGCCGAGCGTGGCCTCGACGATCGAGAGCGGGAGGTCGTAGGAGAGGTCGCGGCCCTCGCGCGAGAGCCATGCGTGCGGCGCGATGCGCGCGCGAACCACGAGGTCGAGCCGCCCCGGGACGGAGAGAAGCTCTTCGTCCTCGAGCCCCGCGGGGATCGGGAGCTCGATGCTCGTCTGGCGCCCGTCCTCCTCGAGCACGACGCCGATCTTCCCGCCCTTGATCGCGAGTTCGAGCGGGATGGTCGCCTCCGCCTCGCTGCGTTCGCGGGCGCGTGCGCGCGAGCCTGCGCCTGCACCTGCGCGGCCGCGCGCACGGCTTCCCCGCGGCCCGAACATGTCTCCGAAGATCGACTCGAAGGTGGCGCTGTCCGACGAGGTCCAGTCGCCCGAGTTCCAGCTTCCCGCGCCGCCGTGCTGGCCCGACGCTCCGGCGCCGTACGGCGACCGCCCCTGTCCTGCGCCCGCACCCGCGCCGAACGCGCCGGGCGAACCGCCGAGGCGGATGAACTCGTCGTACTGCGATCGCTTGTCCGTGTCGGACAGCACCTCGTAGGCCTGCTGGATCTCTGCGAATCGCGCGGCCGCGTCCTTCGACTTGTTGCGGTCGGGGTGGAACTCGAGCGCAAGCTTGCGGTGCGCGCGACGGATATCGTCTGCGCTCGCAGCGCGTCCGATCCCGAGGACTTCGTAGTAGTCGCGCGAGGGCATGGAGGGACGCGCAGTATAGGACAGGCGCGATCGCGAAACCGTCCGCCGTGAAGCGCGTAGGATGCGGCCCATGCCGTGCGAGCCGAAGGCGCCCAGCGGCGGCGCGTCACTTTCCCTGCCTGTCGTCGCACTGTCGACGGGCGCTGCTGGCGGTGGCGCGAGCCCGTCCACGGGTTCCGCGACGCCGCACTCGCGCATGGGGTGGAAGCGCGCGGCCGTCCTCGGCACGATCCAGCTTCTCATGATCGTGCATGTCGTCCAGTGGCTCTGGACGGGCACCACGCTCTCGCCGCTCGAGCCTTCGGAAGCGATGCAGACCTCGATGTACGGGGTCATCAACGCGGGCACCGTGCTCTTTGTGGCCGCGCTCGTGTCGACCGCGCTCCTCGGGCGCTGGTTTTGCGGCTGGGCCTGCCATGTGGTCCTGCTTCAGGACCTCTGCGGCTGGATGATGAAGAAGCTCGGCATCCGCCCGAAACTCTTCCGCTCGCGGCTCCTCCTGTGGCTGCCGCTGTCGCTTGCGGTCTACATGTTCCTCTGGCCGATCGCCTACCGCCTCGCGGTCGCGCCCTACACGCGGCCCGAGCTCTCGTGGCCGGGCTTCTCGACCCACTTCATCACGGAGGACTTCTGGGCGACCTTCCCCGGCCTCCTGATGGCGGTGCCGTTCCTCCTCGTGTGCGGGTTCCTCACGGTCTATCTCCTCGGCGCGAAGGGCTACTGCACCTACGGATGCCCGTACGGCGGCTTCTTCGCGCCGCTTGACGAGCTCTCGCCCGTGCGGATCCGCGTGAGCGACGCGTGCACCCAGTGCGGGCACTGCACGGCGGTGTGCACCTCGAACGTCCAGGTGCATGCGGAGGTGCGCGACTACGGCATGGTCGTCGACCAAGGCTGCATGAAGTGCATGGACTGCGTGAGCGCATGCCCCGAGCAGGCGCTGCGCGTCGGGTTCGGCACGCCCGCATTCCTCGCGAAGCCACGCGTCGAGTCGCCCGCGAAGAAGCGCTGGGACCTGAGCTGGAACGAGGAGCTCGCGTTCGCAGCGGTCGCAATCGCTGTCTTCTTCGCCATGCGCGGCACGATCGGGCTTCCGCTCCTCTTTGCGTCGGGCGTGGCGGCGTGCGCGACCTACCTCGCGTGGCTGTGCGCATCGCTTGTCCGCAAGCGCGATGTGCGGCTCCACCGCTTCCAGCTGAAGCGTGACGGCCGCCTGCGCGCGTCGGGGGGCGTCGTCGCCGCGCTCTCCGCCGTCTCGTTCGCGGGTCTCGCGGCGGTCGGCGTGCTCAACGCTTCGATCGCGCTCGGCGACTTCGCGTACGGCAAGGTGCGCGTACCGCCCGCGGTCGTCTACGGCGGCTCGGGCCTGCGTGCCAGCGAGGACATCCGCCGCCAGGCCGAGCGCGGCATCGCGTTCTACCGCTTCGCGCTGCCTGCGCCGAGCGGCTTCGGTTTCGACGGCCCGTGGCGCAACGCGCTCGAGGCGCGCGTTTCGTGGATGCTGGCGGTGACGGGCGACTATGCGGCTGCAGAGGAGCTGCTGCGTGCGGCCGCCGAGCGCGAGGGCATGGGCGAGGCCTACGCCGCGGGCATCGCGCGCACCATCCGTGGCGGCGGCGACCTGCGGGGCGCGGTCGACTTCGCGCGCGCGCAGTGGGAGGCGAACCCGACCTGGGGCGGGCTGCGCGAGGAGCTCGTCGGATGGCTCGTCGTCGACGAACGCCGCGCGGAGGCGCTGGCGGTCGCCCGCGAGGCGCTCGTGCGCACGCCCGGCGACCTGACCGCGATGCGGCGCCTCTCCGTCCTTCTCATCGAGAGCGGCGTACGCGAGCAGGTCGAGGAGGGCGTCGACCTCGTCACGAAGACGCTCGAGATCGAACCAGACAACCCGTTTGCCTACAAGGCGCGCGCCGACGGGCTCGATCTCCTCGGGCGTGCCGACGAGGCCGAACGCGACCTCCGCCGCGCGCTTGAGATCGCGCCCGACGACTGGCGCTTCATCCAGTCGCTCGGCGAGTTCCTGATGAGCCACGATCAGCAGCGCGAGGCGATGCCGCTGATCAGGCGCGCCACCGAGATGCGCGCCGAGGAAATGAAGCGGTAGACGGCGCGCGGCGACGGCGCCCTCTGGCTCAGACCACGCCCATCGGAGTCAACAACCACGGGTGCCCGTGGACGAAGTCCACGGAACGCGAATCGTCGGAGTCGACGGCTGACATCACCCGTTCCTTGGACTTCGTCCAAGGGCACCCGTGCGGGTCGTGTCGGACGGTTTGGCTCGTCGGAGTCGAACACTGGTGGGTGTCGTGTCGGACGGTTTTGATCGTCGGAGTCGACAACCAAGGGTGCCCGTGGACGAAGTCCACGGAACGCGAATCGTCGGAGTCGACGGCTGACGTCATCCGTTCCTTGGACTTCGTCCAAGGGCACCCGTGCGTTCGGTAGCACCAAAGGGAGCAGCCGCAGCCGCGACCGCTCAAATCAAGGGTGCCCGTGGACGAAGTCCACGGAACGCGAATCGTCGGAGTCGACTCCCACGCCGTCCGTTCCCCAGACTGCGTCCGAACTTCGTTCGGCCTCCGTCTGACGGGCACATGGTTTGAGCGGTCGCCGCTGCGGCGGCTCCCTCAGGTGTGGATCCCGCCCATCGGAGTCGAAGCCGACTTCGTCACGACCAAGGGGGGCGCTGCAGCCGCGCCCGCGCGAATCACGACTCCGCGTCGCGGAACAGGCCGTAGAGCTCCGTCGCGTTCTGGGCCGCGTACGCGCGCTGCCTGAACTCAGGGCTCGTCATGATCTTCGAGATCTTGCCAAGCGCCTGGATGTGCTCGTCCTTCTTGTCGGGCGGCGACACGAGGAGCACCACGAGCTGCACGGGCTTCTTGTCGATCGAGCCGAACTCGAGCGGCTGCGCAGGCTTTCCGATCGCAAGCACGAGCCCGGGCATCGCGGCACACTTTCCGTGCGGAATCGCGAGACCTTCGCCGATCCCCGTCGAACGCTGCACCTCGCGGTCCCATACGGCCTGCTTCACGGCGGCAGGGTCGGGGCAGAGCCCGTTCTGCGACAGGAGGTCGACGAGTTCGTCGAGGACCGCATGCTTGTCCGTCGAGTGGAGCGGAACGCGGATTGAACTCGGTGAAAGGATGTCGAGAATGCGCATGACGCTCGCCCGTCGGTGGCCCCGCGGCGGCACAGTCGTCGTCGCTGGGGAACGCGCGATGGTACCACCCTGCGCAGCGCGTTGGCGGCATGGGCGCGGGGATGGCGCCCCAATCACGCGCGAACTTCACGCCCCGCGCACGAGGAGCGCGTGGTATCCACCGTCGCGGTAGCGGCTTGGCGGGTCGCCGGGCACGCCCGCGGGAAGGATCGTGCGCTCGACCACCGTCGAGAGCCCGAAGTTCGCGGCGAGGCGCCTGACCTGCGATTCGTTCTCGCCGCGCTCGATCGAGCAGGTTGCGTAGATCACGGCGCCCCTCGCGGCGACCAGCCCGATCGCTGGGTCCACGATCTTCTGCTGGAGCTCGAGCACGCTCTTCGTGCGCGCCTTGCTGAAGCGATAGCGCGCCTCGGGCCGCCGCGCGAGGACGCCCGAGTTCGAGCAGGGCACATCGAGGAGGAGGAGGTCCGCGCGCGCCGCCGCCTCGCGGAAGAGCGCCTCTGGCCTGAGCGCGCGGATGCGCGGGTTCGCGGCCGAAAGCGCCTCGAGCGCCGCGAAGCGCGCGCGGTCGGGGTCGGTCGCGAGGATCGTCGCCTCGGGAAGAAGCGCGGCAAGCTGGCGCGTCTTGGTGCCGCGGCCCGCGCAGAGGTCGACCACGATCTTCGGCGGCGTCGGAAGCATGGGAACGAGCGCGGCCACGGTGGCGGCCGCCGTCGGGTCCTGCACGCGCAGGTCGCTGCGCGCCGAGAGGAGCGCCGTCAGCTCCGCATGGGTTCCCGCCCACACGCCGAAGCCGCGTTCGTCGTGCGGGGTCGCGTTCGCGGCAAGCGCCGCGTCGCCCGCGTCGAACGGAGTGATGATGATCGGGGCCACGACGAGCCCGTGCGCCGCGAGGCGCGTCGCCTCCGCGAAGCCGAACGCGCCGACCCAATGGAGGACGAGGTCGCGCGCGTGGCTTGTCTTCTCGGCGAGGCCCTGCGCGGCGTCCTCGCTGAAGGCCTCGACAGAGAGCCGCAGCGCGGAGCCGTCGGCAAGCGGCACGAGGTCACGCCGCGCGTGCGAGCATGCCTCGAGCGCTGCGGCAGGGACGCGCTCGACCACGCTTCCCGCGACCTTGCGCAGTACGGCGTTCACGAGCCCGCCCGCTCCCGGGCGCACGCGGCGCTTCGTCCACTCGACGCTCGCGTCGACCGCGGCCGCTGCAGGCACGCGGTCGAGGAAGAGGATCTGCGCCGCGCCGCCGAGGAGCGCCGCCTGCACGGGCTTCTCGAGGAGCGGCCAGTTCTTCGAGAGGTGCGGCCGCACGCACGCGATCAGCGTGAGATACCGCCGCACGACGGCGTGCTCGATCGCGCGCGCGAGCGCTGCGTCGCGGGCGTCGATCGCGCCGCGAACCTCGAAAGGCGCGATGTCCAAATCAGGAAAGCGCAGCGCCTGCGCGAGAATGCGCTCGAGCGCAGCCTCGCGAGCGGCGTAGCCGACGGGTGTCTCCGCGTTCAAGCGTTCGCAAGCTCCGGCGAGCGGCGCTTGCCGCCCGCAGAGGCCACGCCCTTCTTCGGCGAGCTGACTGCCTTGCCCGCACCCTTCTTGAGCGCCGACGCGATGTCGGTCTTCTCCCAGGTGAAGGTGCCCTTGCCGCCTTCGCCGGGCTCGCGGCCGAAGTGGCCATGGCTCGAGGTCGACGAGTAGATCGGCGCGCGCAGCTTCAGCATCTCGATGAGGCCGTACGGCGTCAGGTCGAAGTGCTCGCGCACGAGCTTCGAGAGGATCTCGTCGCCCACCGTGCCTGTTTCCTGCGAGTCGACGAGCACCGAGACGGGCTCCGCGACGCCGATCGCGTAGGCGACCTGCACCTCGCACACGCGCGCGAGCTTCGCGGAAACGATGTTCTTCGCGATGTAGCGCGCCATGTACGCGGCGCTGCGGTCGACCTTCGACGGATCCTTGCCGCTGAACGCGCCGCCGCCGTGACGGCCGCGGCCGCCGTAGGTGTCGACGATGATCTTGCGTCCCGTGAGGCCGCAGTCGCCGTGGGGGCCGCCGATCTCGAACTGGCCCGTCGGGTTGACGAACACCTTCACGCCGTCGTGCCACCACTTGCCGAGCACGGGCTTGATGATCGCATCGATGACGGCGCGGCGAAGCTCGGCCTGCTTCTTCTCGCCGTTCCACTCGGGCGCGTGCTGCGTGGAGAGGACGACCGCATCGACCTTCTTCGGATCGAGGCCGTCGTACTCGATCGTGACCTGGCTCTTCGCGTCGGGGCGGATGCCCGAGACGATGCCCTTGCGCCGCACCTCGGCCTGGCGCTCCACGAGGCGGTGCGAGAGGTTGATCGGGAGCGGCATGAGACGGTCCGTCTCTTCGCACGCGAAGCCGAACATCATGCCCTGGTCGCCCGCACCCTGGTCCTTCTTCGCCTTGCGCACGACGCCGCGCGCGATGTCCGCCGACTGCTCGTGCAGGAGATTGAGCACGCCGCAGCCGTTGCCGTCGAAGCCCATCGCCGCGTCGTCGTAGCCGATCCTCAGGATCGCGTCGCGCACGGTCTGCTGGACATCGAACTTCTTCTTCGGGTTTTGCGCGAACTTGATCTCGCCCGCGACGATCGCCTGCGCGGTCGTGACCAGCGTCTCACATGCGCAGCGGCCCCATGCATCGTGATCGAGGATGAGGTCGAGCACGGCGTCCGAAATCGCATCGGAGACCTTGTCGGGGTGGCCCATCGAGACGCTTTCAGAGGTGAAGAGATGGCGTGCGTTGCTCATATGTGCGGTGGACTTCGTCGTGAGGGGTTCAAGAATGACGCTGCGCGGAAGGCCCGCGCGGGCATCCCGCGCGTGGCGGATGAAGGGACCGAATATAGCGAAACGGATGACGCATCCGCGGCAACAGCCCGCACAGGCGGCAAATCCCGTCCAGACCGAGGGAAATCGGCGAAGGTCGATGCGGCATCGTCGGAAACGCGGGTTACTCTTGGGCCGCCATGACCTGGAGAAAGACGAGCATTCGGCCCATCGCCGCGGGTCTGCGGGCGTTCCTTGTCGGCGCGTTCGCGGCCGTCGTGGGCATGCAGGCGTCCGCGCACCCGCAGGCGCTGCCGCCCGACCGGCAGGCCGGCCCCGTGGCTGAGCCGTTCGTGCTCGAGGGCGCGCGGTTCGCGGACTCCCATCTCATCGTCCAACTCGCCCCGTCTGTGCGCGTGGCCGTCGATCGAAAGGGCGGGGCGTTCCTCCGTGCCGAGAACAGGGCGTCGCTTGCCCGCGAGTCGGGTCGCGCACTTGCGGAGGCGGGGGTCGCGTCGATTCGCAGCATCTTCGTCGAGCCGCCGCGCGACGCTGCGACCGCGCAAGCCCTGGGGCTTGACCGCTGGCACCGCCTCGAGCTTGCCAAGGGCGTCGATCCGGCCGCCGCGATCGCCCGGCTCGTCGCGCTGCGCGGCGCCTTCACGGCGGTCGAACTCGACCCCGAGGGCGGCGTGGCGGAGATTCCCAACGACGTCGACTTCGGCCTCCAGTGGAACCTGCGCAACATCGGTCAGGTGGTGGGCGGGTCCGCCGGCACGCCGGGAGCCGACATCGACATCGTCTCGGTGTGGGACGTCGAGCGGGGTTCGTCAAACCTTGTGATCGCGCTACTCGATTCAGGGATCGACCAGCACCGCGAGCTGCTCGGGCGCGTCCTCCCGGGAATCAACATCCCCGACGGCAACAACTCGACCGCCGACGAGTGCAACCACGGCACGCACGTCGGCGGCATGCTGGCAGCAGGCGGCAACGACACGATCGGCATCGCGGGGATCACCTGGAACTCGAGGATCCTGCCCGTGGTCGTGACCAACGGCTGCACGGGATTCGAGTCGAACGTGGCGAGCGGCCTCGTGTGGGCGGTCGACCAAGGCGCGCGGCTCGTCAACATGAGCCTTCAGTTCTACGCGGGTTCCGCCGTGTTCCAGCAGGCCGTGCAGTACGCCCACGCGCAGGGCGCGCTGCAGGTCGCCGCCTCGGGCAACACCGGGAACTCGAACATCGCTGCGCCCGCGCGCTGGAGCCAGACCATCGCGGTCGCTGCCACCGACAACCGCGACATCCGCGCGTCGTTCTCGAACTTCGGCGCGGAGATCGACGTGTGTGCGCCGGGCGTGAACGTGTGGGGCTGCAATCTCGGAAGCGGCTATGTCTACAAGTCGGGCACGAGCATGGCCGTCCCCCACGTGACTGGGCTCGCGGCGCTTCTCTGGAGCCACCGCCCCACGCTTACCCGCGACGAGGTGCGCGCGCTGATCGAGCAGGGTGTCGACGATCTCGGCACGGCTGGAACCGATGTCTTCTACGGCCGCGGGCGGGTCAACGCCGCCCGCTCCTTCGCGCTCCTCAACCCGCCGCTCCCTGCGGAGGACCTGAACGGCGACGGAGAGGTGAACGGGGCCGATCTCGCCATCCTCATCGCTTCGTGGGGGCCGTGCAGCGACTGCGACGGCGGCTGCCCCGCGGACTTCGACGGCAACTGCATCGTCGACGGACGCGACCTGACGCGGCTTCTCGCGGCGTGGTGAGCGCCTTCCGGACGCTCCGCCACCGCGGAATCTTGCTCGGACGGCGAAGAGTGCCTCGGATGGAGGCTGCGGAACTGCGCCCCGTCGTACGCGCCGCGCTATCCTCGCCGCGTGAATGACGCCGTGACGGAAGGAAGCGCATGACCGTTCCGATGGAACTCTCCCGGGTGCTTATCCTCGACTCGAGCCCCGAGCAGTTCGTGACGCTCGCGGAGAAGCGCGGCTCGCGCAGCTTCGCCATCAAGATCGGTTCCGCGGAGGCGGTCGCGATCGAGCGGCGCCTGCGTGGCGATGCACCGCCTCGGCCGCAGACGCACGAGCTTCTCGACGCGACGATCCGCGCGCTCGGCGGCACGCTCGAGAAGATCGTCATCCACTCGCTCGAGAGGGGCACCTTCTTCGCGAACCTCGTCATCCGCCAGGATGGGCGCGAAGTCGAGGTCGACGCGCGGCCAAGCGACGCGCTCGCGCTTGCGGTCGCGCATCAGACGCCGATCGAGGTCGAGGAGTCGGTCATCGAGGAGGCCGCGGAGGAGCGCCCTGACATCCTGCCGCCGATCGAGGCGGGCGAGGACGACGACGATGAGTGACGACGAGCTGTTCGCGCCCGCCGCACCCGCGCCGCTGGCCGTGCACCCCTCCGCAGGCATCCTGCTTCCAGCGGACTGGATCACGCTCGGCGAGCCGTTCGTGCGGCCCGACCCGCGGCCGGGCCCGCGCGCCTCGCGCGAGGCGGGGCTCGGCGGCGTCCTCAAGGAGCGGCCCGAGGACTTCATCGTCGAGGAGATTCCCTCCTACGACCCCTCGGGCGAGGGCGAGCACCTCTATCTCGGCGTCCAGAAGACGAACATGCCGCACACCGAGATGCTGGGCGTCCTGTGCAGGCACTTCGGCGTCGACGAGTCGGCCATCGGTTTCGCGGGCATGAAGGACCGCGTGGCGGTGACCCAGCAGAGCGTCTCGGTGCATCTTCCGAAGGAGAAGCCCGTGGGCGAGCTCCGCCACGAGCGGCTCGCGGTACTGTGGGCGCGTCGTCACACGAACAAGCTGCGCCGCGGGCACCTGCGCGGCAACCGCTTCGTCATCCGCATCCGCCAGGTCGATCCGATGCAGGTGCGCACGGTGAAGCGTCGTCTCGAGGAGCTCGCTTCGCGCGGCATTCCCGACTACTTCGGCGAGCAGCGCTTCGGCTACCGCGTCAACAACCATCTCCTTGGACGCCTCTACGCGCGCGGCGAGTGGAAGGCCGCGCTCGACGAACTGCTCGGGGCGCGCGGCTCGCCGTTTCCGCCGCACCAGCTCGAGGCCCGCGAGCGCTACGAGGCGGGCGACCACGAGGGCGCCGCGGAGCGATGGGGCCGCAACGACCAGGCAGAGCGCATCGCGCTGCGCGCGCTCGGGCGGGGCCGCGACCACGCCGGCGCCGTGCGCGCGATTCCGCCGCATGTGAAGTCGTTCTGGATGAGCGCGCTGCAGGCTGCGATCTACAACGCCACGCTCGGCGCGCGCGTCGCCGACGGAAACTTCGACACGGTGCTCCGCGGCGATGTAGCCGTGCTCGCGGGGAAGTCGTCGCAGTTTCCCGTTCCGCTCGACGCGTCTGACGCGGAGCTCGCGGAACTCCGCGCGCGTTGCGCGGCGCTCGATCTCTCGCCCGCTGGCCCGATCCACGGGCCCGGAATGATCGAATCCGCGGGCGAACCGCGCGCCTACGAGGAGGCAGCGCTCGCGCGATACGGCGCGGGTGCCGCGCTCTTCGTGCCGCCCGCGCTCGAGGGCGATGGCGCGCGCCGCCCGCTGCGCATCACGATGCGCGACTGGTCCGTCGACGCGGGCGTCGACGAGCTCGGCGGCTACATCCGCCTTGCGTTCGACCTCCCGAAGGGCGCATTCGCGACGGTGCTCTGCCGCGAGATCATCGGCGGCGCCTGACCGCTCGAGATCTGACCGCTCGCGAGCGGCGTCGGGCTGAGGCTTCGCCTCGCGTCTGCACCTCTCGCTCGCTCAGGCGTTCCGCGCACCAGAGGGAGCCGCCGCAGCGGTGCAGCCGAACCTGGCCTCGCAAGCCCACCGAGGCGCGGCAGAAATCGGGTGGACCACCGACACGCGCAGCCAAATGTCCGTGCGCCGTGCTGGCAGAAAATCGCAGAAATGGAACTCTCTCCCATTGACAAGCGGAGGGGGCGGTCGCCTTCGTCGGCTCCGCTCGCGCTCCGCGCTCACTTCGCCGACGAAGGCGTCCTGTGTCGTGGCTTCTTCATGGTGTCGTGCATTGTGCCCTCGAGTCCCAGACGGGTGTCTCAGGAAACGGTGCAGCGCACCAAAGGCAGCTATCTGCCGTACCTTGTCTACTAGGTTCTGTCTGACGGATCCCCGAAGACCAAAGATCCGCGCGGCGCCCGGCTGGCAAGGAGGCGAAACGAAGCTGTATCCGCAGCGATACAGCGAGTTGAAGCCGACGCGGCCAGGCGGGATGCC
>QLAH01000543.1_pt1 | contig 17969 bp, 19 predicted proteins | sample 4693081 | NCBI WGS metagenome assembly QLAH01 (sample SAMN09425401, study PRJNA476045) | Lake water metagenome, whole genome shotgun sequencing project.
GCCCCTTTGAACAACTCAACGGTTTCCGCTATCACGATAACTGGGTGCGCAATCTGCTGATTGCTTCATCGTTGAATGGCAGAAGGCCCTTGCCCAAGGAGGCCGACACAAAATAAGTTGGAACTAGGATTAGCCACGGCGGCGAGAGCGTAGAGGCAGGCCCGTTGTTCAGTCTCGGACTCGGTCATGGCAACACTTAGGCAACATTGCGAAACAAACGGGGGGACAACGAATCGGCTAGACCGCCGCCTGGGAAGGCTTAGGATCCGGGGCATGGCGCTTTAGCCTGGGCATACGGTCATAGCCGCCCAGGGTAAAGATCCAAACCACCACCACCACCCAATGCACCCACACCGCCAGCCACAGAGACCCTGTGATCCAGTACAGCCCCGCCAGCATTAGCCCCAGCCAGCCCACCAGTGTAAGAAAGCGTCGGTCTTGCAGGGTTTCCTTGGCGTCTCGGTATAGGGTTTGGCCCAGCCAGCGATGATACAGCACAAATAGCCCCACGCTCAGCACCGTCCACAGCAGCCAGCGCCACCCCGGCACCCCCTCCATGGGATGGGGTAGCAGTGCCACCCGAAAGATGAGTTCCTCCATCAGGCAGGGCACAAACCAGAGCTTGATCCCGGCCAAGAGGGTGTATGGGGGAGACTGCATGGCGTTTTTGCCGACCAGAAACCCGGTGCGACGGCCAAAGGGTAAGGCGATTGCTCCGTACAGCCCCAACCCAAACAGGCTGAGCAGAATCGTGGCGGGCTGGGGCCAAGTCACAAAGGCATCGGCCCACCGCTGAGCCACGGTGCCCACGACGGGAATGCCGCCCATCAGCCCCGTGGGGGGCATCGGTTCGATGCGGGGATCGTCGCCGCCCGCCATGTTGGTGCGTAGAAACCAAAGCTGGCCCCCGTGACGCAGAAACACGCGAGCCACCGCATCATGGCCCCAGCGTGGCATCATCGACTGCCAGCTTAGGACACCGCTAAAGAGGCCCCGATTGTTGGAGAAGCTGCCCTCTGGGGCAATTCCGGCCAAGGTATCGGCGTTGCTCTGCCAGTCGGGACGGATGACGCCGTAGGGGGTTAGCAGAGCTTCTAGATCCTCCTCCAGGGCCACAAAAGCCCAGGCATGACGGGCCTCTGGGGTATTGGGATTTTGCCGCACCCAGGCCACAATTTGCGGGTTTTCCTCAATTTGCCGCCGAATCTGCTGCATGGCAATAAAGAGAGCCTGGTTGGAGTCTTGAACGCAGGAGGTCGCAGGGGTAACACCGGAAAATCCGGTACCGTCTCCTGTGCGGTAGCGGGCCATCATCACCTGGGTTTGAATCAACAGTTCTCGAAATAGCGACACCGACACATCGCCAAACTGGAAGGGGGTAATGAAGGAATCCAGCTTCACCACAATGTCTGACACTGGACGCAGCCCTAGCCAGCCCCGCTGCATATCGCCCATGTAGTCGGCCCAATCGTGGGTGCCGGAGATAATGCCGCCGCCATTGTGGGCGTAGACCTGCTGATACTGCACCGCAAGCTGAAGCTCATTGGTGATAGGTTCTCGCACTACACGGGCTAGGCCATAGGAAAAGTGGCCTGTCACCGTACCTAGGGGGGCAAATTCGCTATTTTCACCACCAATGCCGCCAAAAAGGTGAATTAACAGAGCATAATCTCCCTCCTGCCACTGGGCGCGGGCCGCATCGGAACTGCCCCCATTGGGGCTAACGAGGACGCGCTGAAGGGTGCCCTTACGCTGGGGTGTATCTCGCCAGTTTTGCCGATTAATGTATTTCAGCCCCGGATCTTGCCCCAGCACGACCTGATCGGGCTGAAGCTGAAACAGCGCCCTAGGCTTGAGGGACTGCACCGTAAACATCCCGGCCCCATCGCGGGAGCCATAGATATACCAGCCCTCTCGTCCGGCAGGGGAGTTCACAATATCCCGAAGATTGGAGAAAAAACGCTCACCCCTGGCCATGGGCTGTTGGGGAATTCGCACCGTGCCGATGGGGCCAGTGAAATCCTGGGTGGCCGGATCATAGAACTGTACTCGGAAAAATTCCGTGGGGCAGGGGGCAGGGCCAGGGCATTCGGTTGGCAACGGCGCGGCGATAGATAGATCCGGCTCCAAGATTTTCACTAGGCCATACTCGCGCCCGGTAATCTGAATCGGCTCCAGCGTTGTCCGCAGCACGGTTTGGCCATTTTCCACTGCCAGATCCGGCTCCACTAGCCGTACCGTCATGTCGTCCTTGGGACGCGCCCCCGCTAGGGACTGCAATGGCCCCACCTGTTTGCGACCATTGAGCCGAATCGGGACAATGTTGCCATCCTCCCAAAACCGCTCGGCCTGGGGGGTGAAGGCGATATCCGTCGTCACCGCCTGAATGTAGCGGGTATTTTCCTCTCCCGGTCGCCAGGTCAGCTTCACCACCTGCCCCACCAGGGCCGGATCTGCCCCGTGCCACACCTCAAACCAGGCCCAATCCCCCGGATCGGCGGTGTAATCTTCTTCGCTAGGCAACATTAACCGCCCCACCCACGCCCCATTCGGGCGCAGCATGGGCGATGTGGGTAGGGGCTGCACCGGATAGCTGACCACCTGGTTAAACACCTGGGCCTGGGCAATTTCATAGTTGGAGAGAGGGGTTTCCGGCCCTGCCGATGGCGGATTTTCGCCCCAGGCGACGGAACCCATCAGCACCAGACACGCCGCCCCCAGAACTAGACCAGCCCAGCGCCACCAGCGCTTCTTGGCTAGCCCCCAACGCACCGGATTAAAATATGCATCGCCACGGTTAGCCATCGATTTCGCGTCTTTTGGTTCAGAACACCCTGCCCCAAGGCGGAGGCCCATCGCGAGCTACCGATGCCCCCACCCTTAAGCCAGAATGGCGCTATTTTAGGGGTAATTGATTCCAGATGGCGAATATCTTGACCTTCGTTTGCCTTTAGTCCTCCGCAGGTACCCATGCTGCTGCCAACCGGGTCGCCAGCGCCGCCTTATCGAGTTGCCCCATCTGATCTTTGAGGGTTTTATCGTTGAGGGCTTGGGTTTTCATGGGTCGTCCCCTACGGCTTGTCCGTATTGTACCGACATCCTTCGAGGGGCTGTTGATCGGGCACAGGAGAAACCCTACCCACGGAAGCAGGTCGGTCAGGCTGGGAGGTCGTTCTGATGGGGTCAGCAACCTGACCCGCTAGAATGCCCCATGTGCCAACCCAGCTACAGGCACATGGGCAGCGATGGATAGCTAAACGCCCAGGCACAATACGAGCAAGCCTGAACCGGGCCTACCAGGAGCCACTGCCGTTATTGCAACGGGTCTACATCTATCCCTGCTGTTTCTAACAAGCGCTGAGTTAACGGCGTCACTGTAGTAGAAGGAATGCGTCATCCTATGTTCTCTACTTGGTCTGTACCCCTTAGAGGTTCCAAACCAGCGGTTAGCCCCAGCGACCTCACAAATTCAGAACTGGTGGCCCTGTGTCAGCAACGAATGCGCCCCGACCGGGCGGTCTTTGCCGAACTGCTGCGGCGCTACCAAGGTCATGTGGATAAATTGCTTTACCACCTCGCCCCCGATTGGCCCGACCGCGCCGACCTCTCCCAGGAGGTATGGATTCGTGTCTACCGCAACATTCGCCGCCTCAACGAACCCGCCAAGTTCCAGGGCTGGCTGGGCCGCATCACCACCAATTTGTTCTACGACGAACTGCGCCGCCGCAAACGTACGCGCACCACCCTATCCTTGGATGCCCCCCTAAACCTAGAGGATGGTTCCATCGAATGGGATGTTCCATCCACCGAACCTGGCCCCGTAGACACCCTGATGACCCAAGAGTTCTACACCCAACTGCATCGCGCCATTGCCGACCTACCAGAAGTTTTCCGTACCGCCATTGTGTTACGGGAGATCCAGGGGCTTGCCTACGAAGAAATTGCCGACATTACCGGGGTTTCCCTCGGTACCGTTAAATCCCGCATTGCCCGCGCTCGCCATCGTCTTCAGGGGGATCTCCAGCCCTATCTGGGGCGTGAGGTCAGGTCGTAGGGCACCGTGAAAAGGAACAGTTAAGGTGGTCAGCGTATGCGATGGGGGATGATCCTAAGGAGATCACCCCTATCGGATTTCGGGCGTTCTTTGATGGGCAAGCAACTGCCCTGGGCCAACGACCAAAGATCGCCCTAAGACGCGACTACTTGCCGCAATCCCGGTTTTCGATGGCTCCATCGGGCATGATGGTGTTGCAGAATAGCACCTGGCTACGGTTAACGCCCCGCAGGTTAGCCCCAGTGAGGTTAGCATCTTTCAGGTTGGCCTGACCTAGGGTGACGCTCAGCATGACGGCGTTGGTGAGGTTGGCCCCAGAAAGGTCGGCGTCTTCTAGGTTGGCCTGGGTCATTTCTACGTTAGAGAGATTGGCCCCGGTGAGGGTGGTGCGTAGCAGGTTGGCCCCATTCATGCGGGCATTGGTAAGGTTAGCCCCCGTCAGATTGGCTTCCTCTAGGTCGCTCAGCATCAGGTTGGCGTCTTGCAGATCGGCCTCCACCAGGTTAGCCTTCACCAAAACCGCAATTTTTAGGTTGGCGCTGGCCAGGTTGGCCCCGTGCAAGTCGGCCTCATTCAAAATGCAGACCGGGCATTCGTTGGTTTCTCGCAGCTTTTGAACATCCTCGGGGATAGCGGCGGCGGCGGGGCTGGCCCCCATCCACCACAGCATGGCAACCAGTCCAAGAATGGCAAATAGACGTTTCATAGCCGTTATCGATATCTGGGTCATGGCTATTGTCCCACCCAACGACCAGCCTCGGACGCTCTGCTCCCAGAGATCCCGCGAGTTATGGGAACGGCCAGTCGCCCTCTGGCCAAAATCGATGGGCCGCTGGGTTGGGCCGACAGGGGGGCCAGTAGGGCAATAGGTCTCGGCTGAGACTGTCGCTGGGGGGCAGGGGTAAGTCTTGGGCGAGACATAGGGTAGCTATGGCCTGCAAAAACCGAGGCCCGTGGCCTGCCTCCTGGGCCATGGCATGGGCGAGTTCGTGGGCGACCAAGTGGGGCCAATCATCGACGACAATGCGGCTGGGGTCAACCACGAGGGTGATGGGCTGGGTATCTAGCTGGCAAAAGCCATCTACCCCCAACTTCAGGGCAATGGGGGCCGCCACAATCTGCACCGCAGGATGATCCTCGGGGCGCAACCCCGTCAGTAAATCGGCCAACAGGCCGGATAGCTGTTGATTGAGCCGATGAATCCCTTGCCCTAGGGCCAGAAGTACCGCTAAGTGCTGATCCTCAGGCATGGTCAGCGCCACCCAGTGGGCCTGGGGCGACCGCTGCCGCACCCACCGCAAATAATGGTTGGCCCGCCCCACCGGGTCACTCCCTGGTTCAGGCGGACTTAGCCATGGAGCGATATCGAGGGGTTGCACCTAGCCTTGAATCCTGACTTTGAATCCTGACTTTGAGTCATTGCGTCGAACGTCGTTGAACGTTGCTGACCTTCGACGAATGCCACCTAAAACTGTCGATCAAACACCTTGGGCGCGTAGGCACTACAACCATCACAGGGGCCCATGGGGTTGATAGCACAGCGCAGGTAGGGCGAACGGGCATTCAAATCACAGGTGATATCACCAATCATGTAGCCCATGCCGTCTACGTAGTGCAGATCGCCATCTCCCTCTAGCATCCGGGTGACACGGCTACCCAAGAACGTATCCTCCACCGCTGAATGGCCCTTGGTTGCCCGTTCCGCCCGTTCGGCCTGAAAACTGAGATAGGCCGAGACAGCGGCAGGCGTGAGGCCTACAACGAAAATGAGGATGATAATTAGCATGGGGGGCAAAAAAATTAGCAACAATATCCTAACCTGCCCCACTCGCCTCTCCGACCTGGGGCGAACAGATTGGTACGTTGCGTTGCGTTCCTTAGTGATTTGTAATACAGCTAGTTTAGAGAACGTAGGGTAAATCAGCATGGCTAGGCCGTTAGACACCATTCAGCGCGAAATCGAGAGCCTCACGGAGACAACGCTGTCTCTGTCGGCAGAGTTTCGCCGTCTTTACAGCGGCTACCTCGACAGCTTAGGACTGGCTGTGCGATGCCAGGTGGTCATGGCAACCTATCACCTCTGCACCCAGATCTATCCTGAGCGCTTTTTGGCCCTATCCGTGGCTCAGCGAGAACGGCTTCAGCGGCAAGTGCGCCACCTAGGGCAAGAGGGCCAAGCTCGACTAGCGGCCCTTCTAGACAATGCGGCCAGCCCTACCATTCCCAATTCCGCCGATCTCGCCCATCCCCCACGCCTGCCCGAAGGCTCCCTCGCCCTCCACCTCCTACCTGGTCAGGCCGATGGTGAGGCTCCAGAGCAACCCGAAGGTTCTTCCTTAACCGAGGGTAATGAACTAGGGAACACCGAGCTAGAAGACCCCCAGATGCCCCTACCTTCTCTGCTGCGGTCGATGGTGCTGGCGGCCCTAGCCGAAGAAATGGGGGAAAACCCTGGCCAACCCCTGTTTACCAGCGACACCATGACCCCGACCCAACTGGCCAAGCAGCACATCTTTCTAGAACAGAAGATTCGTGCCACCCTCCAAACCCTGTCTAGGCAAGTGAACCAGCGACTGCTAGAAGCTCAGGTGTTGCCGAATTTGCCTGAGGCCATTCTTGATGCAGCCTCGGAAACCGATCTAGGGCCAATGCGCGGGCGATCTGTGCCCAACGTGCTCAGTGTGCTAGTGACCATGGCCGATAACCTGGGTGATGCCCTGGATGACGAGAGTTCCCTATCCGACGACAGGCCCGAAGATTTGGATGAGGACGACCATGAAGAAGATGAGGACGACGATGACGCTAGGGAAGGGAGTATGACCCACCTTGCCGCCGTTCACCTGCGCCTAGCCGACCTCGAATTTGGCCATGTGCAATCTTCCCTGTGGCGAAGCAAACTGCGTACCGCCCTCGGCCACCTACGCAAACTTGGCAAACGGTACCAAAAAGTGCAGCGAGAACTGGCCACCGCCGAAGCCGAACAAGCCTGGCGCGCCATTTGGTACGACGATAACCCTTCCGTCTAGGCCACTAAACCGCCCTAGCACCGGGATCGCCGCAACGATATTCGTATCATCCGTATCTTGCCCGTGCGCCCCACCCCCGGTCGATTGGAAAGACTTTGGGTAACATAGGAGAGGCATCACGACCCATTTACAGAAGGAAACAAGACATTATGGGCTTATTAGATCGGGTGAGCCGAGTGGTTCGTTCTAACCTAAATGCCGCTGTGAGTGCTGCGGAGGATCCGGAAAAAATCCTCGATCAGGCCATTGAGGACATGCAGGAAGACCTGGTGAAAATGAGACAAGCCGTGTCTGCTGCCATCGCTAGCCAGAAGCGGGTGGAGGCTCAGTATAGCAAGGCCAGCAGCGAAGCCAACACCTGGCAACAGCGGGCTCAGCTTGCCCTGCAAAAGGGTGATGAAGACCTAGCCCGCCAAGCCCTGGTACGCAAAAAGTCTCAGGCCGAAGCCGCCGCCGCCCTCAAAACCCAGATCGATACCCAGAGCGTCACCACCGACCGGCTTAAGCACGACCTCATTGGCCTAGAGAGCAAGCTCGCCGAGGCCAAAACCAAGAAAGATATGCTGAAGGCTCGCGCCAGCGCCGCCAAGGCCAGCGAACAGTTGCAGAGCACCACCAGCAGTCTCAATACCGGCAGCGCCATGGGTGCCTTCGAGCGTATGGAAGAAAAAGTGCTGCAAATGGAAGCCAGATCCCAAGCCGCCGCCGAACTAGCTGGAGCCGACCTGGAAAGCCAGTTTATGGCCCTAGAAGCTGGGGGTGATGTGGATGTGGAACTAGAGTCCATGAAAGCTCAACTCTTGGGTGGCACCGTTGACCAAAGCCAACTGCCCGCAGCTGCTCCCCAAGCCGCTGCCCCTCAAGATGTCGCAGTGGACGCAGAACTTGAACAACTGCGCGCCCAGATCGACAACATCTGAGGTCGGGGTACCTTTTCCCTAGCCCCCTGATGCCGAGAAAGGCTGACTTCAAGGTCTTCTGTCTAGGGGGGGAGAGGGCACTTAGCCCAGTGGTTTTAGCCCCTGCCCTCGCTTTTTGCAACGGCAGGGGTGACCCTTGGCTAGGGCTTCATCAGCATTTGATCAGCACTGGCCGTACCGTCTCGGCCATGGGTTTTGGCCCAGTGGAGGGCTTGGTCGGCCTGGTCGAGCAGTTGCTCAGGATCTTGGCCGTGGATTGGAAAGCACGACACCCCCAGGGAAATGGTCAAGGGTTCGATGGGTTGGTCGTTGTGGGTCAGGGTGAGGTACTTGACGGCCCGTCGAATTTTTTCAGCCCGCATCATGGCCACGTCTAGGGGCGTATCAAACAGCACCATGCAAAATTTCTCCCCCCCATAGCGACACACCACATCCTGGGATCGCACATGGCCCCGCAACACAAAACTGAGATCCTTCAACACCTGATCCCCTACTTGGTGGCCAAAGGTGTCATTGATGGTTTGGAAATGGTCAATGTCAATCAAAATCAGGCTCACGGGCTGTTGCTGGTTGCCCGTTTGACAGAGGTTTCGCAGTACCGATTCCATAGGGCGGCGATTTAAGAGTCCCGTTAGCGCGTCGTGGGTAGCCTGGGTTTGCAGGTCTTCCAGCGCTAGTAACCGCTGCATGACGTAGATGATGTGCTCTGAGAGTTTTTGGAGCAGCACAGTTTGCATGGGGCTGAGGCCCTCGGCGGGTTGAACCATCTGAAGCAGACAGGTGGTCTGGTTAAAGTGCCCCAACACCGTACAGGTGATGGTAGAGCCAGGGGACAAATCGTCGTGGGCATCGGCGGCGAGGGGATGGGCAGGGCTGAGGTGGCAGCGGGTACAAGACCCTGGACGTGGCGCAGGAGGTCTCTGATCCACCAGCAAGCACCGTTGGGTAAAGGTTTGAAGTCGCGAGCCTTGGCCCCAGATCGTTAGCGTAAGAAGCTGGGCTGGATAGCCAGAAAGAAGCACAACCTGCCCACTCTGCTGCGGAAAATAAAGCGGCAGATATTCCTCCAGCACATCCCCCAACTGCTTATAGGAAAGACAGGCTTGGAGCTGCGCTACTAAGTCCACCATGCTGGGCAAATGCGTCTTGAGTTCGCTGGCACCTACCGGACGGGGCGGGTTGATGGACACCACACGGGACAAAAAATCCTGGGCGGGCTGATTCGTATTTTCTAGGGCATCGAGACTGGGGGATAAAGGAGGGGGAACGAGGGTCGGGGGTAAGGCTACGGTGCGAAGGCTCAGCGTCAACTGTTGACTGAGGTAGGACAGCGTCTTCACCTGGGACTGGGAGAGGGATTCTGCCCCAACGCCCGGAATGTAGAAGGTGAGGTAGTAGGAGGTTTGGGGAGGGTGGAGACGCCCTACCAAGGCTACCGAGGGGCCAAGCACCAGTGATTCCACGGGTGGCTTCTCGGTGGAGGTCTCGATATTATTACGGTATAGCGTGCCCAGGGAAAGCACCTCTGTAATTGGTGTGAGATCTGGCTGGGGTTGTTCCAACATTTGCCGCAAAACAACCTGGGTAATGGGGCCATAGCTCAGGGCTCCCGTGCTGTAGGGGCGAGATCCTGCCTGCACGGTCAGGGCCAACTGTGGCACCTCTAGGGCAAGCGCGGTTAGCTTGAGAAAGTTGCGCAACGCCGGATAAACATCTCCTAGCGAGGCAGGATGGGGTTTCGTCATAGTAGGAGAGGTATTAATCAGGGGGGCGGGCGTAGAAGGCATAGACGAGCTGAAACCAAGGAATAACCCAAAAGCCAGTAGTCACGGGAAAAAAGGGCAGTCTAGAACGACGCACTTGAATGATTGCCGATGTAAAACCATTTTGGCCTTTGCTATATGATGGCTAGGAATCACGTCCTTGACATCCGTTACGGTACTGCTGTGGATTTCACGTTGCCCCTCGCCCAGCGCATGGCCCCCCTGCAAGCCAATGTTTTTGCCGATATGGATCGGGCCAAGGCGAGGGCGAGGGCAACTGGAAAAACCATTATCGACCTGTCCCTGGGTTCCTCTGACTTGCCCGTGGCCCCCCACATTACTGAGGCCATTGCCGCTGCCCTACCCGACCCCAGCACCCACGGTTACTGCCTTTTTTCGGGCACCCAAGCCTTTCGGGAAGCCGCCGCCCGCTGGTATACCGAAAAATTTGGTGTGCCCGTCGATCCTGAAACCGAAGTGCTACTGCTGATTGGCTCCCAGGAAGGCACCGCCCACCTGCCCCTGGCCATCCTCAACCCCGGAGACTATGCCCTCCTGATGGATCCGGGTTATCCCTCCCATGCCGGGGGCGTCTACCTGGCGAGCGGCCAAATTTACCCCATGCCCCTGCGGGAAGAACACCAGTTTTTGCCCCAGTTTGACGATATTCCCGCCGAGGTGCTGGCCCAGGCCCGCATGATGGTGCTGAGCTACCCCCACAACCCCACCGCCGCCACCGCCAACCTAGCCTTTTGGCAGCGGGCCGTGGCGTTCTGTCAGCAGCACCGCCTCGTTCTCGCCCACGACTTTCCCTACGCCGATCTCACCTTTACCGGACAGCCAGCGGTCTCTGTCCTCCAGGCCGACCGCGATAAAACCGTCTCCATCGAGTTCTTCTCCATGTCCAAGTCCTACGGCATGGGGGGCTTTCGGCTGGGCTACGCCATCGGCAACGCCCAACTCATCCAAGCCCTGCGCCAGGTAAAAGCCAGCGTAGACTTCAACCAATATCCCGGCATCCAGCGCGGGGCCATTGCCGCCCTCTCTGGCCCCCAAGACACCGTACAGGCCATGATCGACACCTTCCGCCAGCGCCGCGATGCTGCCATTGCCAGCCTTCAGCGCCACGGCTGGGCGGTGACGCCCCCAGAGGCTACCATGTACCTTTGGCTGAAGCTGCCTCAGCCCTGGGCCGAGCAATCCATCGACTTTTGCACCAAGCTGGTGGAAGCCACCGGGGTAGCCCTAGCTCCGGGGGTGGGCTTTGGCCAAGCTGGGGAAGGCTACGTCCGCATTGCCCTCGTTCATCCGCCAGCGGTGATCGCTGAGGCCATTGACCGCATGGTGGCCCTCGCTCAGGCCTAGTCACGGCTTAACCTAGACCCAATCGCCCATAGCCGCCCAAAAACATCAGCCACACAAACACCACCAGCCAGTGCATCGCCACGGGTACCCAGCCCGACCCCGACCCCCAATAGGCCAGGGTGCAGATTAGCCCAAGCAATGCCGCCGCCAGCAAGAACATTGGCGTTAAAAAGGTGGGAAAGCCCTGGGGATAGAGGGTGAGGCTGCTCACGACATGCATGGCGACGAATAGACCTAGCATGGCCAGCCCTAGCCACCAGCGCTGCCTAGGAGCCATGATTTCCGTTTTGTGGGGCAGCATCAGCACCCGCCAAAAGCCCTCCTCCATTAGGGCGGGCATCACCAAGACCCGTGCCGCTAAGCGCCAGCCCCGATCCCAGGGGAGGGCCACCTCTGGGGTTAACCAATGGTTCCACAGCCCCAGGGGTAAAATCAGCGCACTAAACGCCATCAGCAACGCCGCCGCCAGCCCCCAATCCGACCAGCGGGGACGGGTGCTCACTGCCATCCACAGCCGATGGCCACTGATGCGAAAGGCAATGTAAAAGCGCAGGCGAAGGGCGTTCAATGGGGCAGTTCCGTCGGCAGGTCTAATACCAAATCCCGGTTGCTTACCCCCGATTCAAACGCTGATCCCGCTTAGGCTGAGCGGGTCGAAGCCTCCATTCGTTTAGGGGGGCATTCGGATTTGGTCTAAGCCTATGGTAACCATCTCCCCATAGCCTTGCCGGAATGTTGGGATGGCGTCCAGACCCCAGGGCGAGATGGCGAGAAAACCCTAGGGGAGGCCATCGCTTCAGCCCCCACCCCATCCGTTCAATCGGCCTCCTAACGGTCTAGACTCATAACGTCCCCGTCATGCGTCTTTGGCCCGATGTCTACCTCTGCCTCTGCCCCAGCGTCTTCCCCCGATGGCGTCCCCAACCACCCCACCAACCGGGGGCACCTGCTCACCGAACAGGCCAACCCGCGCAGTACCCAGCTCGATCAGCTCAGCCCGCTAGAGCTGGTGGATTTATTCAACCAGGATGATCAGCGCACCCTGGAAGCCATTGCAGCGGCCCGCCAGCCCTTGGCCCAGGCCATGGAGACCATCACCACCGCCCTGCGCCAGGGGGGCCGACTGTTTTACCTGGGGGCTGGCACCAGCGGGCGGCTAGGGGTGCTGGATGCGGCGGAATGTCCTCCCACCTTTTGCACCCCCCCAGACTTGGTGCAGGGCATTTTGGCGGGTGGCCCAGCGGCTCTCATCCGCAGTTCCGAGGGACTGGAGGATATTTTTGAGGACGGGGCCGCCGCCATCGCCGACCGTGACATAAACGCTCTGGATGTGGTGGTGGGTATCACCGCTGGGGGCACCACGCCCTACGTTAAAGGGGCGCTCCAGGCTGCCCGTCAGCGGGGGGCCAAAACCATCTTCATCGCCTGTGTGCCCGCCGACCAAGTGCCCGCCGAGGTAGACATTGACATTCGCCTGGTGGTGGGGCCAGAACTGCTGGCCGGCTCTACCCGACTGAAGGCGGGTACCGTGACCAAAATGGCCTTGAATATCCTATCCACCGGGGCCATGGTGCGCCTGGGCAAGGTCTACGGCAACCGCATGGTGGATGTGGCCGTCACCAACACCAAACTGCGGGATCGCGCCCTCCGCATTCTTTGCGACCTCACCGATCTAGACCGCACCGCCGCCGCCGATTTGCTAGACCGCAGTGGCCAACAGGTGAAGCTGGCCTTGATGATGCACCTCGGTCAGCTAGAGGCCGCCGCTGCCCAGCACCATCTTGCCATTCACCAGGGCCAACTTCGGCAGGCGCTAGCAGCCTTGGGGGAGAGTAACCCATAGGAAAGAGAAGGATTGAGCAGAAACAAAAGGCTTTAGGCCAGCACTGCACTTTTCTGAGGCGAAAAGCCTATTTCCGCCAAAATCTCACTGAGGCGAACCTCCTGCTCTAGCAGACAGGCATGGCCACTATGGGGCAGGGTGTATAGGTGGGCCTGGGGTAGCCAGGTGGTAAGACGCTGGGCCTCTTCAAGGGAGGGCAGCAGCCGATCTGCCAGCGCCGCCACCAATAGCGTCGGTCTTGTCCAAGCCGTCAGAGCCAGAGCTTCCAGCCGAAACTGGGCGAGTCGTTCCATGCGCCAGGCCACCGTAGCTTGGGGTACGGCCTGAACGGTTTGCCACAACTGCTGTCGTTCCGTCGCCCCTAGGCAGTTGAGGTTAGCCAACAGCGGCAAACTGCCCAAGGTAGACAAGGGATAGACCATGGACGGCACCCAGGGCGTGATCTGTCCCAGCCAAGGCAGCCAGGGCAACCGCTGAAATGCCGAGGCGGAATTTACTAAAATCAGCCGCTCGGCGATGTGGGGGGCTTGGCTCACCACCTGCAACGCCCAACAGGCCCCAAAGGATTCGCCACAGAGATAGACCCGTCGCCCCGCCGCTGCCGTCGCAATTAGGGATATCGTTTCCGTCGCCAAGTCCTCCCAAGTCCACCGATGATACCTAGATAGGGCCAAACAGCGCACTTCAAAATGGGCGTGAAGGGCAGGAATCTGGCGGGAAAATAGGGTGCCGGAGCCATCCATGCCAGGGAAATAGACGAAAAGCGGTCGGCGGGGGTTGGCTCCGGCAGGGGTCAAGAGGTGCACAGTAGGCATGGGGGAGAGGGGAGGGGAGAAGGGGGAGAAGGGGGAACGGAAACCTAGCTCGATGGAGCCAATCTGCTGAAAGGCAGACTGGCTCTTAGTCCGTAGGGCACAGTAGGGTAGCAATTTCTTCCTGGCAGCTTTGGGTGAGGTCGGCCATGAGGGCATCTTTTCCCTTGCGACGATAGTGGGCGCGCAGGGCCGCATTCAGGCGAATGGGGCGACCAATGCGTACATCCACCGACCGATACACCACAGCGGGATGCCAGCCCGCCTGCTGAAACAGAGGCTCGGTGGCATCAAACCAACTCAGCCAGCGCAGGGGAATGGCAGCCTGGTTCCACTCTTGGCGCGAGGCAATGGCGACGGGCACCACCAGTAGGTCATCTACCGGAGCACGCAGGGCCAAATGGGCAAAGCCACGATGGAAAACACCCAGATGATCGGGCATTGTGGATTGCACCATGGGGGCCGCCCCTTCTGGGAAAATGCCCACCGCCCCACCTTGGGCCAGAGTATGGCAAGCCCGACGAAAGAACGCCCGCTGCCCCTGCCCCGGTGGATCGAGGGGAAGACAACCCAGGGCTTGCACCGCTTCGCGCAAACCGGGCACCTGGGCCAGATAGTGATGGCAGGCAAACCGTACCGGACGATTCACCGCCTGCATCAATAGCAAGGCATCCATGATGCTACGGTGGTTGCTGACTAACACCATGGGTTGTCTGGGCAGAATCTGAGCTTGCCCCGATACCGACACCGACACCCCAGACAGACTCAGTAGCACCGTTGCCAGAGCCAGGGGTGACAGGGGCAGCGGCCCATTGAGGTCAGGAATCCTAGGCTGCGGTGGACAGGCGTTGGGTAGAGAAGCGGAGGGAGGTGAGGCAAGGGGCATGACAAACCTGAGATAGGCGACTCTCCTAGGGCACAGGGGGCGCGACTCAAGGATCACGGCACCATGGGGGATTGTTTCATAACGTAACAAACCTTGCCCCAAAACGGATAGTTAAGACCAAGCCTGAGGACGCCACAAACCACCTAAGCTAAAGAAGCGAGTGAAAGAATCTGTTATGACGACCCCATCGGTACCCGTTTCCCAAATTGTTACGGCGGCAGACCTGCTGAAAGCCTATGCGGCGGGCCAACGCAACTTTGAATACGTCATGCTGGCCGAAGCTGACCTCCTAGGGGCCGACCTCAAGGGCTGCGACTTCAGCTATGCCGACTTTAGCGGAGCAAACCTCAGTACCGCTAATCTGCGGGGGGCCGACCTCAGCTATGCCAACCTCAGCTATGCCAACCTAACCGAGGCCGACCTGCGCGGAGCGATGCTCATTGGCACCGCCCTACGCACGGCTACCCTTACCGCCGCCCAATTTCACCAAGCCGACTATGACCCCGACGAAACCCACTTTCCCCCAGGGTTTGACCCCGTTCAGCAGGGGCTAAAGGCTGATCGCTAGATTTGTTAGCGAAGTTCAGTAGGCGACCTCGGCCAAGCCCTCATGGGGGGAACATCAGAGTGCCCGGAGTGCCTGAAGTTATCAGAGTGCCCGCAGGACTCATTCCCGCTGCCGCCAACGCCGGGTAAGAATTCCCTGGCGAGGGCTAAACAACAGCGCCAGCAAAAAACCACCAAAGACCGTCAGCCCAATGGCAGGGCCAGAGGGCAGATCGAGGTAGTAGCTGCCATACATGCCCACCACCCCAAACAGCACCCCCAACCCTGCACCGCCCACCATCATCCAGTGCAGTTCCTTCACCAGCAGGTAGGCCGTAGCCGCAGGGCCTATCATCAGCGCCACCACCAAAATCACCCCTACGGTTTTAATACCCGCAATGATGGCCAGGGTAATGGCCGCCGTCAGCCCTAGGTTAAGCCGCTGGACAGGTAAACCCAATGCCTCGGCTCCGAGGGGGTCGAAGGTAAAAAAGAGCAGTTCTTTATAAAACGCCTTCACCCCCACCAGCACCAGCCCCGTAATTAGGGCAATTTGGCCTAAATCCTGGGGGGTAATGCTAAGAATATCGCCAAAGAGAACCTGCTCTAGGCTGAGAGAGGTCTCTAGTGTGGTGAGCAGAATAATCCCAAGGGAAAAAAAGGTGGAAAAGGTGATGGCCATGGCCGTGTCGGCCTTAATCCGCGACTGATGACGGATCCAGGCCATAATCACCGTGCTGCACAGTCCCATGGCAAAGGCTCCCACCAAAAGAGGCAGGCGCAACACCTGGGCCAACGCCAAACCGGGCAGCACCCCATGGGCCACCACATCCCCTAGCATGGCCATGCGCTGTACCATCAAATAGGTGCCCACCACCGGACAGAGCACCCCCACCAGCACACTGGCCACCAGCGCTTGGCGCATAAAATCGTAACTGAGGGGAGCAATCAACCCATCCATGGCGAACCGTCGCAAACGCATCCATCGTTATCTTAGGCGACATTCTGGGCGATATTTGCGGTCATGGCTTCCCTGGGCCAACCCTAGCGAGCCCTAACCTGCTGCGAAAACTCGCTGGACACCTATGCCCCCTTCAGCCCTAGGTCGGAGTTCTTGCTGAAGGTTTTAGCGCAATTTGCCTAGCGTATTTTAGATAACTAACAGCTTAAATTCTGCGTGACTGACACAACTTTTCAGCCAGGTCTCGAAAGCCCTAACCCTAACCCTAACCCTCTACCCGTGGGAGAGGCAGGGTAAGCGTAAGAAAAATGAGCTTGTAAGATGCTGAGGCATGACCCGGTCAATCTACCCTGAGGTGTCTCATGGCCAAAGGCTTTGTGCCCCCCCCAAGACTCAGCCAACCAGCGTCCAAGGCAACAACCGCTGCCACCTGCTCGGGATGCAGAGATCATCCAAGGGCAGTGGCAAGCGCAGGGTAACGAGAGTCACAGGCATTCCTGCACCGCTGAGCAATCAGCGTGCTGAATCAAGGAACCTGAAAAAAGCGCAGTTTCAAGCAGAAGACGAAGTGAGCCTCCATGAGTCCTGACTACATGCTCACTGTCCTTGCCGCAGGTCTGTTAACGTAGCACAATTCCCTGATACCTTTCTTGCGCTTACCCTGCTCACGGTGCCTCGGTCTCAGAACTAAGGTATTTCCCCCATGAACATTTCCCTCCAAAAGCAGCTTCAACACCGCCAGATTAACCTTGAGAGTGTGCTGCAACTGATCTCGAATAGCCCGGATAATCTCTGTGTTGACTGGATTGATCTCAACCTGTGTGAGCGTTTTTTTCGGCAGTGTAAGAATGCGAAGGGATTGCCGCCTGTGATTCCGCTGGCGTTGGTGTTTGGGAACTAGAACCGGTTCAAAGGTGCTTTGGCGATCCCGAGGAATCGCTCAGTCCAGTGCCCCATGGTCAAACTGCACGGTTTTGGCCGAATAGACATTGTGGCTGTTTCGCGGTTTGTCCTGAGGCTGATGGGTCGAGGTGGCATCATCCGCCTTCAGGTGGTGATTGAGTTTTCCTGCAAGGGCTCGCTCCACCAGTCGTTCAACTTCTCGATCACCTCTCCTAAGTTCTTAGCGACACGGTGGTGGTGATGCAACTCGACCGGGTTACCGCCCATCGGGCCAGGGCAATTCAATGGCCCGAAAATATCATTTCCCTCTTTCAACCGCCCCATCATCCGGAACTCAACCCCATAGAGCGGTTTTGGCAACACCTCAAAGCCACCTGGAAAGGTGAGAATTTCCCCTCCTTGGAGGCGCTTCAACAGCGGGTTGACCAAGAACTGGCCCGCATGACCCGATAGTAAGTGCAGTCCATCAAAGGCTATGACTTCATTCTCGATACCTTACTCCAAGCTGAATTCCAGAGAACAGCCTAAATTATGCCGATCTTCGTTGTTATTGATATTAAGTTATGAAAATGAGAAGATCTATACGTAGAGACCTAGGCTATAGTTGCTTCACATAAGGATGAAGCAAGCTAGACATTTAGAGCCTGTTCATGAAGTCATCAACATCTTAACTTGTGGCTCAGATTAAGAACATTTTACCAAGACTAGGGTGCCTTTATAAATAGTTTATTTAAACCTTGATCTAACAGTCTTTTAGGGTTCTTAAGCTGCTAGTCATCTAAACCGCATATAATACGTTAAAGTTCTGAAATGAGCCATGGGATTCAGAAACTATCTAACATCCGAGGAAAAGCAGGAACTTCAGAAGCAGTTGAAGTTCCATGAACATC
>QLAH01000544.1_pt1 | contig 17953 bp, 23 predicted proteins | sample 4693081 | NCBI WGS metagenome assembly QLAH01 (sample SAMN09425401, study PRJNA476045) | Lake water metagenome, whole genome shotgun sequencing project.
TGCCGGTCTTGCTCTCGAGCGCCGCCTTGATCTCGGAGATCGACCGCATCACCTCAGGCGGTGGCACCGCGCCCTTCGGCAGCAGCTGGCGAACCGAGGCCGGCACGTCGCGCAGCGCCGCTTCCTCATCTGCGAAACTCTTGTCGAGCGCCTTCTCGTCGGCCTCGTTGAACAGCCGGTCATCGGGCTCGGGAACCGGCAGCGCCGATCCCGGGTCGGCCATCCACGATTGGCCGCAATGCGCGCACGCCACCTTGCGCCCGGTCTTGCCCAGCGTCTCGGGCGGCACCTGGTAGCGCGTTCCGCAATGCGGGCACGCGATGACAACGGTGATCGGTTTGGGCGATCTCATGGCGCAGACCCTAGAAGCTGCGCGTTAAGTTTCCTCAAACCGCCGCATTTGCCGCTGCGGGAAAATCACTGCCGCCGGGACCAACATTTGGGCTGAATTGTCGGTGACAAGCCCCGGAGCGCCGCCAAGGCGCTGGTAAGATGCCTGCAGGTGATTCGGAGCGCATAGCCTGGTGATCGAGTTCAACAATGTAGGCCTCAGGTACGGACAGGGCCCGGAGATTCTCCGCGATCTGAATTTCCGTATCGAGCCCGGCTCGTTCCATTTCCTCACCGGCCCGTCCGGTTCGGGCAAGACGTCACTGCTGCGCCTGCTGCTGCTGTCGCTGCGGCCGACCCGTGGCCGCGTCACCCTGTTCGGCAAGGACACCTCCTCGCTCGACAACGACCAGATGCTGCAGATGCGCCGGCATATCGGCATCGTCTTCCAGGAATTCCGCCTGCTCGACCACCTGACGACGCTCGAAAACGTCGCGCTGCCGCTGCGCGTGCTGGGCGAGCCCGAGAGCTCCTACCGCGCCAACGTCACCGAACTGCTCGATTGGGTCGGGCTCGGCGAGCGCCTCGATGCGCTGCCCGCCGTGCTGTCGGGCGGCGAGAAGCAGCGCGCCGCCATCGCCCGCGCCGTCATCGCCCGCCCCGACATCCTGCTCGCCGACGAGCCGACCGGCAACGTCGACCCCGAGCTGTCGCTGCGCCTGCTGCGGCTGTTCGCCGAGCTCAACCGCACCGGCACCACCATCATCCTTGCGACCCATGAACTGGCGCTGCTCGACAGCTTCCCGTTCCCGCGCATGGTGCTCACCGATGGGCAGATCGAGTTCCATGGCTGAGTTCACCCTGCCCCGCTTCACCGGCTTTTCCGGCTTCAACACCCGCGACCGCGCCGCCGCCATCGTGCCCGAGCGCTCGGTCACCGGCCGCACGCTGGTGCTACTGATCGCCATCATGACGTTCCTCATGGGGGTGACCCTGGGCGGCGTGGTGCTGGTACAGAAATCCGCCATCGCCTGGTCATCCGATGTCGGGCGCGAGGTCACCATCCAGATTCGCCCGGTCGAGGGCGAGGTGATGGAATCGAACCTGCGCACCGCCGTCGCCCTCGCGCAGGCCACCCCCGGCGTCGCCGGCGCGCGCGCCCTGACGCTCGAGGAAAGCCAGGCTCTGCTCGAGCCCTGGCTCGGCAGTGGCCTCGACCTGAGCGCCATCGACATCCCGCGTCTCGTCGTGGTGGAACTGGCCGACCCCGCCGAGGCCGACATCGCCAAGCTCGAGCGCGACCTCGCCGCGGTAAAGGGCGCCTCGCTCGATACCCACGCCGCGTGGCGGCAGCAGCTCAACGTCATGGCCGGCACCATCGTCGCCTCGGGGCTGCTGGTCTTGGCGCTCATCGTCGCCGCAACGGTGCTCGCCATCATCTTCGCCACGCGCGGCACCATGTCGTCGAACCGCGAGATCGTCGACGTGCTGCACTTCATCGGCGCATCGAACAGTTTCATCGCCGGCGAATTCCAGGGCCGCTTCCTCACCATCGGGTTCCGCGGCGGCATCATCGGCGGCATCGGTGCGCTGCTGTTCTTCTTCCTCATCGGCCTTACCGCCGGAGCGGTCGTATCGCAGGAGGCTGGCCAGCAGCTCGGCATCCTGTTCGGCCGCTTCGCGCTCGGCTGGGACGGCATGCTCGGCATCCTCGCCGTGGTGCCGGTCATCGCCGCCGTCACCGCCATCACCTCCCGCCTCACCGTCCGCCGCTTCCTGCAGACCACGTCATGATCGGGCAGGCGCTGCGCTCGCTGCTGTTCTACGCCGTGTTCTACGGCCAGACCGTAGTGCTCGCCATCGTCGCGGGGCTGAGCGCCATGATCCGCGGACGCACCCGCTTCGGCTGGGGCGTCGTGCTCTACTGGATCCACTCCAACCGGTTTTTCCTGCGCTGGCTCGCCGGCATCAGGACCGACATCAGCGGCCAGGCGAACATCCCCGACGGCCCCTGCATCATTGCCTCCAAGCACATGAGCGACTGGGACATCTTGGCCCTGCTCCCCGCGGCGAAGCGCCCCGCCTTCATCGCCAAGAAGGAGCTGATCGACATCCCGTTCTTCGGCCACGCCGCCATGGCATTCGACACCATCCGGCTCGACCGCTCGCTGGGCGGCGAAGCCATCCCGGCCATGCTGCAGGAAGCCCGCGCCGCGCTGGACCGCGGCGCCCGCATCATCATCTTCCCCGAGGGCACCCGGAAGGCTCCCCTCGAAGAGCATGACTACCGCTACGGCATCGTCCGCATGTACGAGGCGCTGAACGTGCCCGTCGTCCCCGCCGCGGTGAACTCCGGCCTGTTCTGGGGCCGCAGGTCGCCGCTGCTATGGCGCGGCACGGCGCGCGCCCGTTTCCTGCCGGCCATTCCCCCCGGCCTGCCACCCGAAGAGTTCCGCGCCCGTCTGATTGCGGCGATCGAGGGCGAGACGAACACCCTGCTGCTGCAGGCCTACGAGGAGGGGCTGTCGCGCCCCATCCCCGACGACATGTTCGAGAAGTTCGAGGCGTTGAAGGCCGGAAATCCGCCCGGCCCCGCCTCAGGCAATACTACTGCTTGACGCGACTCTCGCCCGACCCCATAGATATTGTGGTCCGGCGCGGCGAGCTTGACGATTTCTTAAGTTTTGTTCTATATTTGTTCTCTTCACGGGAGTCGAAGGGGCTTGGGGCAGATGGTACCGGTTTTCGATCGTGACGTGATGGCAGAGGGCATGGCCCGGCCGGTGAACTGGCGCGGCCGCTCGGGCCGCTACTACGCCCTGGCGCCGAGGCGCCTCGAGGATTTCAGTTTTTCCGGCGACGAACTCTTCCTGATCGCCCTCGGCCCGATGGTGCTCTGGGTCGGCGCCGCCGTGGACCTCGTGTCCGATCCGGTCAGCCGCGCCCGCTTCCGCCTCGCCATGGACTGCGCCGACCGCGTCTTCCACGTCGAAGCCCGGGCTGACGAAGTCGAACGCCTCACCATCATCTGGGACCTCGAAGCCGCCGAACCCTCAACGGGCCTGAACGCGGCCTAGCCATTTCCACCGCCTTGATCCTCCCCTGCGCAGCGGGGGAGGGGGACCGCCGTAGGCGGTGGAGGGGGCGGCACAGGCGAAACGACTGGATGGCCCTTCAATCGGCAGGCCTGAGCCCCGCCACCAGCTCATCGAGCCCGCGGTCGCGTATCCCCAGCGCCGCAAGATGCCGCGCCGTCTCCAGTACATATTCCGGGTTCGGCCCCGACTCACCGACGCCCAACCGCACCAGCCTGACCTGCTCCTCGATCGTCAGCCGTCCGGCGTACTGGGCATGGTGCGGATCGACCAGAAAGGCCAGCGCCGGCACCCGCCGGCCATCCGCCAGCACCACCGGCCGCACCGCCTCGCGATACACCCCGCGATCCCGTTCGCGCTCGCGCAGGTAGTCCCGCACGCCGTCCCACGCCGGTTCGGGCACCTCGAACGCCATGCCGCGGCACGAACCACCACGCACCAGCCCGAACACCAGCCCCGGCTGCGCCTCGGTGCCGCGATGCCGGTACGAATAGACGCAGAGCCGCCGGTGCACGCCCGGCATCGTCGCCTGCTGCCGGCCCGCCGAAACGAACCCCGGCCGCCAGAGCAGCGAGCCATAGCCGAACACCCAGTGCGATGAATTGTCCTGCATGGTCCCCGGAGCATTCAGGAAAAGCTGACCACTTTTCCACCTCGAAACTGCGATCGTCGGCACCGGCCCGCCTTGCCGCCGTCACGTTCCTACCGATACGGTCCGCCTGGCGCAATCGACGCCAGCCGCATATGAGAGGTTCGCCTTGCGCAAGTTCGCCGCCCTGTTGATCGTCATCATCCTCGTGGTGGGAGCATGGATCGGCGGCTGGCTCTGGGCCGCTGCGGAGGCCCGCAACCAGGTCGACCTCCTCGCGCAGAACGACGGCGAAGCCAACCCGCGGATCACCTGCGGCACGCTCAAAATCTCAGGCTTCCCGTTCCGCCTCGATGTGGAATGCATCGATGGGACGCTGACCCAGCTCGACACCACCATCACCCTCGCCGCTCTGCGCGCCTCGATGCTGGTCTACAATCCCACCCACGTGCTGGTCTCCGCCAAGGCGCCGCTCGCCATCGACGACGCATATTCCGGGGCCCGCAGCCGCCTCGATTTCACCGGCCTGCAAGCCAGTGCCCGCCTCGTCAGTCGCGACACGCTCGAGGGTTTCACCGGCGCTGGCTGGCGCATCGCCAACATCTCGCTCGTCGCCGACGGCGTCACCTGGAACGATACCGTAGTGGACGACATGCTGCGCATGCGCGCCGACCATGTTGAAGCCCATCTCGTCGACCTGCCGGAGGGCCGCGACAAGGCCGCCCGCACCGCAATGCTGGGTGCCTACGCCACCCTCACCAACCTTGATCTGCCGCAACTCGGCGTCACCGCCGGCCAGTCGACCTTCGAAGCAAAGGTCGATCAGTTGCCGGACGATCTGATCGAGATGACGAACCCAGACGCCATCCGCAACTGGCAGGCGCGCGGCGGCAAGCTCACATTGGTGAAGTGGCAGGGGACGCAGGCCGCGCCCGACGAGCGCTTCGAAGTCACCGGCGAAGTCACCCTCGACGCCATCGGCCGGGCCAACGGCCAGGTCACCTACACCACCAAGGGCGTGCTCGACCGCCTGCTCGCCGGTTTCCAGGTCCCGCCCCTGCAGATCGCCGCCTTCAAGGGCATGCCCGGCCCCGAAGGCACCGCCACCAACACCCTCGGCATCGCCGACGGCCGCGTCACCCTAGCCGGCTTCCTCCTCGCCGAACTCCTCCCGGCATTTTGAGGCGACATTGTCGCGCCACGGGATTTGGCCTATCTTTCCCACATGAACGAGAAGCTCAGCATCAGCCTTCCGACCGAGATGGTCGCCGTCATCCAGCAACAGGTCGACGCTGGACGCTACGCCTCGACAAGCGAGATGTTGCGCGAAGCGATGCATGCTTGGATGCGCGACGAGCAAGAGCACAGCGAACGCATTGCTGCTATCCGGGCCGAGATCGCTGAAGCGATTGCAGACCCGCGCCCCCTCCTCACATCGGCCGAAGTCGAAGCACGTCTGGATGCGCTCGCTGAGCGCTATCGTGATCGCGATCAAAGCTGATGCAGTTGCTGCCTGTCCTCTACCGGCAGGAGGCAGGCGCCGACCTCGACAACATTTTCATCTATCTCGTCGAGCAGGGCGCCAGCCGTAATTACCGCGCGAGGCTTGGTCGGTCGGATCAAGGCACGATGCCAGGACATCGGGAATGTCCCCGAGGGCTTTCCGCCGCGGCCTGATCTCGGCCCCGGTATCCGTCTCGCGCAATTTGAACGTTCGGCTGTGATCCTCTATCGCGCAACCGAAGAGGCAGTAGAAATCTTCCGCGTCTTCTACGGCGGGCGAGACTACGAGACCCTTATGCGCCGATAGTCAGGCGTCCTCGCCGCCGCCATGCTCGCGGATGCCCACTTCCGGCGTGTCGAGCGGCGCGGGCACCGGAGCGCCGGTTTCAGCCGTGCCGTGCGGCCGGCCAAAGTCCGCCGCCGCTGTCTCCTGCCCCGCCGTGATGATCGACCGCCGGATTTCGCGCGTGCGGGTGAACAGCGCTTCCATCGCCGGCCCGTCGCCGACCCGGACCGCGCGCTGCAACTGGCTCAGGTCCTCGAGGAACCGCCCCAGCATCTCCAGCACCGCGTCACGGTTGGTGAGGAAGATGTCGCGCCACATCACCGGATCGGACGCTGCGATACGGGTGAAGTCGCGGAAACCGGAAGCGGAGAACTTGATCACCTCGGACTGCGTCGCCGCCTCGAGATCATCCACCGTACCGACGATGTTGTAGGCGATCAGGTGCGGCACGTGCGAGGTGATGGCGAGCGTCAGGTCGTGGTGCGCCGCATCCATCACCTCCACCTTGCTGCCGAGCGCTCCCCAGAACGAGATCAGCCGGTCCACCGCGATCCGGTCCACTGCCGCATCCGGCGTCAGCACACACCAGCGTCCCTCGAACAGTTCCGCAAAGCCCGCCTTCGGACCCGAATGCTCGGTGCCGGCAATCGGATGGCCGGGGATCAGGTGCACGCCATCAGGAATATGCGGCTGCATCACCTTGATCACATGCACCTTCACCGAGCCGACATCAGATACGATCGCCCCGGGCAGCAGCGCCGGCCCGATCTGCTTCATCACCTCGGCATAGGCCCCGACCGGCGCGCAGATGATCACGAGGTCCGCGTCCTTGACCGCCTCGGCCGCATCGAGCGTGTAGGTGTCGCCCAGCCCGAGTTCCCGCGCCTCTTCCAGCGTCGCCGCCTTGCGGGTGGAGATCGCGATGGTCTTCGCCAGCCCCTTGAGCTTGGTTGCCCGGGCGATGGACGAGCCGATGAGGCCGATGCCGATGAGTGCGAGTTTGTTGAACATCAGTCGCGGCCCCCCTGCGCCCCGAAATCCTTGAGCACGTCGACGACGGCCCGCATATGTTGCTCGAGCCCGATGGAGAGGCGCAGGGCTTCAGGAATACCGTAGCCATGCATCTCGCGCACCAGCAGCCCCTTGTCGCGCAGCGCCGTGAAGGCAGCCTTGGCGGTCGCCGGGTCCTGGAACAGCGCCAGCACGAAGTTCCCCTGGCTCGGCGGCACCCGGATGGCGTTCGATTGCAGCGCCCCGGTGATCCAGTCGCGCCACCGCGCATTGTGCTCACGCAGTCTTGCCGTGAACTCCACGTCGCGTGCGGCCGCGGCTGCCGCCGCCTGCCCCGACAGCGACACGTTGAACGGCCCGCGAATCCGGTTCACCGCATCGACGATATGCGGCGGCCCGTACATCCAGCCCACCCGCTCCCCGGCAATGCCCATCTTCGAGAAGGTCCGGACCATCACGACATTCTCGGCGCCATCAACCAGCGCACTGCCCACCGCATAGTCCGCGGCGGTCACATACTCGGCATAGGCATTGTCCACCACCAGCAGCACGTCTTCGCGCAGCCCGGCATGCAGCCGTTCGACCTCGGCGGCCGAGAGGTAGGTCCCCGTCGGGTTGTTCGGGTTGGCGAGCCACAGAATCCGCGTCTGCGGCGTCACCGCCGCCAGCAGCGCATCGACATCGGCGCAATAGTCGCGCTCCGGCACCATGATGATCTCGGCCGAGGCGGCGCGGGTGATGATCGGGTAGACGTTGAAGCCATACTGGCTCATCACCGCCTCGTCGCCGACCCCGAGGTATACCTGGGCCAACAGGTGCAGGATATCGTCCGACCCAAACCCGCAGATGATCCGGTCCGGATAGAGCCCATGCACCTCGCCCAGCGCCGCGCGAAGCTCACGCGACGACCCCTCCGGATAGAGGAACATCCTCTCCGCAGCCCCGCGCGCCGCCTCGACCGCCTTCGGGCTTGCGCCGAGCGGCGACTCGTTGGCCGACAGCTTCACCAGCGTCACCCCCGCCGGCGCGTCGGAGCGCCCCGGCACGTAGGGCGCGATGGTCAGGATGCCGGGCTGGGGGGTAGGTCGGTTGGTGTCAGTCATCACGGGCCGGGTCGAAAAATCGCCGGGACCATAGGGGATGGCCGATGCCAACGCAAAGGTCTTCGCGTCAAGCCGCCGACTGTGCCTCACCCTTCATCTCGTACTCGAAGCGAATGCCATCGTAGGGAAACACCATCTGCCCGTCTTCCGACTTGTACAGCAGTCCATGGCTGAACATCGACGACACGTCGGAATGCACGCCCTTGAAGTCACGACCGACGCGCCGCGCTATCTCCCGGATACTCAGGGGTCCGGCGCCCATCATGACGCGAATGATCGCCATGCGGTTAGGCGCCAGCCCTTTGTGCAGAGCCTCGTAGCTGGGATACAGGAACCTGGCACCGGTAAACACCAGCTCATCGTCGGGTATGTCAGGAAGATCGCCAAAGAAGTCCTGGGGTGACTGAATCCCGAACGTCAGGGTGCCGGTCAAGCCATCCTCTGGCCTCCAGACGGAAATCTCGCTGCAAGGGTCCGACGCCGCTGAAGATGTAGGGATATTCAATGCCATCGACATGTTTGTGGTCTCCCTTCCCCGGCTCGTTGTCGAAGCGCATGACGCACAGGCCGTCCACGACGAGAGCAAGGCGGTACTTGAAGTAGTGCACACTGCCCCGCAGTGGGTTTGGCACACGCCAGATTGCGCTTTCGATGAGCACACTGTCGCCTAAGCGCAGTCTCAACTCTTCGATCTTTATTGCCCCAACCATACACCGTCCCCCACGGTGATGTAAATCGTTCCATCACAGCCAGTCCGGCACGCTGTCGAGCGCGATCAGCTCCTCGATGCTCTTGCGCGGCCGGATCACGTGCCACTTGTCGCCATCCACCAGCACTTCGGGCACCAGCGCGCGGCTGTTATAGGTCGAGGCCATCACCGCGCCATAGGCGCCGGCCGACATCACCGCCAGCAGGTCGCCTTCCTTCACGCCCTCCATCTTGCGATCCTGCGCGATGTAGTCGCCCGTCTCGCACACTGGCCCGACAATATCGGCGGTGATCTGCGGCAGGTTGGAATGCACCACCGGCTGGATATCGTGATGCGCCTCGTAAAGCGTCGGGCGGATCAGGTCGTTCATCGCCGCATCGACAATCACGAAGGTCTTGCCGCCCTCCTTCACGTACTCGACGCGAGTGACGAGGATACCGGCATTGCCGACGATCAGCCGCCCCGGCTCGAGGACTAGCGACACACCCAGCTTGCCGACATGGCGCTTCACCACCTCGGCATAGGCGAGCGGATCGGGCGGCGCCTCCTGGTCGTGGTGGTAGGGGATGCCGAGCCCGCCGCCCACATCGACATGGCGGATATCATGCCCGTCGGCCTTCAGGTCGTTGACCAGTTGCGCCAGCAGCCAGAAAGCGTTGTCGAACGGCAGCATCGAGGTGATCTGGCTGCCGATGTGCATGTCGACACCCACCGCCCGCACCCCCGGTAGCTCGGCAATGCGTGCATAGACCTCGTGCGCCCGCGCAAACGGAATGCCGAACTTGTTCTCCGCCTTGCCGGTGGAGATCTTGGCATGCGTCCCCGCATCGACATCGGGGTTGATCCGCACCGAGACCGGTGCCGTCGCGCCCATCGACACTGCAACATCGCTCAGCCGCTCGAGCTCCGGCTCGCTCTCGAGGTTGAAGCACTTGATGCCCAGTTCCAGCGCCCGCCGCATCTCGGCGAAGGTCTTGCCGACCCCCGAGAACACGATCTTCTCAGGCGGCATGCCCGCCGCGATCGCCCGCTCTAGTTCGCCACCCGACACCACGTCGGCCCCGGCGCCTTCCTTGGCGATCAGCTTCAGCACTGCCTGGTTGGAGTTGGCCTTCATGGCATAAGCGATCAGCGTGTTGATGCCACCGAACGCCTCGCGCATCACCCGCATATGCCGCCGCAGCGTCGCCGCCGAATAGACGTAGAACGGCGTCCCGACCTTCCCCGCCAGCGCCGTGACATCGACGTCTTCGGCAAACAGCCGGTCGCCGCGATACTCGAAATGGTGCACCACATTCGCCCCCGCACCCCTCTTCCTTTTTCCCCTTGCGGGAGAAGGTGGCCAAAGGCCGGGTGAGGGGAAGTTTCAATTAGTCCGCAGACTTAGTGGAACGGCGGCTCGAACGGAAGTCAGACTTCTCTATCGGCCGGATAAGCCGCATCGATACGCGCCGCCACCAGGCCCTGCAGCCGCCAGAGGTTCCTATCGTGAATACCGAGTTCCTCGAGCTTGGCGGTGGTCGAGAACAGGTACTCCGCCATCGACCCGCGAAACCCCACCGCGGTGGCAAGGATTTCCGCCAGCGCCTCGTCACCCAGCGCCATGTAGCGCCCGGACTTACGGTTCATCGCAAAGGTCAGCGCCCGTCGTGGCCCATCCACCGCCACCACGTCGATGAACCGCCACGGAAACGCCGATGGCACCATGCTCATCTCACGCCGGATCAACTTGTGCAGTTCGGCCTCGAGCCCGGCCTCCGGCAGACGGTAGACCATGCCCCGGCACTGCCCGCCGCGATCGAGCGCCATCATTATCCCCGGCGCATCCTTGCTGCCGCGATAGCGATAGTCCCAGCCGAGGCAGAACCGCCGGTGCCAGCCCCGCGCCACTGCCTGCTCCGCCACCTCGAACGCCGTCTCCGGCTTCCAGATCAGCGAGCCATAGCCGAACAGCCAGAACGGCCCCTCCGGCCGCGTTGCCAGCATCTCGGCGACGATCTGCGCATAGTCCTCGTCGGTCGCCGGACGAAACCCCTCGACCAGTTGCGGCCCCGGATCGGCCATCTCCCGCCGCAGCAACGCAACGTGCCGCTCCGAAAGGCGCATCTGCCGGGCCATCGATCAGTCTTCGCTGAACTGATTGGGGTTGTGGAGATCGCCGATGCGGCGCTCGATGAACTGCTCGAGCCGCGTTTCCATCTGCGCGAACGCCCCTCCGAGCTCCATCTTGATGGTGCCTTCCAGCTCTTCCTTCACGTCGGACAGCCGCCGGTCGAGGTTCACAACCTGTCGGCTGACCGTCAGCAGCGACTTCTGCATGTCGTGAAAGTCCCGCCGCATCTCGCGCATTTCCTGACGCATCTCGCGATGCATCTCGTTCATCTGCTCGAAACGGGGATTGAACAATTCAAGGCTGATTTCTGCCATGACGCTGAAGTCACCAATTGGATAACCTTAAGTGTACCCCACGATCGTGACGAAGCAACTATTCCGTCGCACCGCCATCCCCGTGCCCGCCCGAGCGCTTCACCTTCACCGGCTCGCTTGCCACCCCCGTCAGCGCCGTGCGCCAACGCGCCGCCTGCACCGCGACATTCTCCGGCGCCGTCCCGCCATAGCTCTTGCGCGCCGCCGCCGAGGCCTCGACGCTCAGCACCTTGTGGATGCGGCTGTCGATGCGGTGGTCGATGAACTTGAAGTCCTCGATGGTCAGCCCCTCGAGGCTCATGCCCTTTTGCTCGGCCAATGCCACGATCTGCCCGGTGATGTGGTGCGCCTCGCGGAACGGGATGTTCAGCTGCCGCACCAGCCAGTCGGCCACGTCGGTCGCCGTCGAGAACCCGGCATTGGCCGAAGCCCGCATCCGCTCGCGGTTCGGCGCCAGGTCTTCCACCATCCCGGTCATCGCCGCCAGCGACAGCGACAGCGAACTCATGGCGTCGAACGCCACTTCCTTGTCTTCCTGCATGTCCTTGGAATAGGCGAGCGGCAGGCCCTTCATCACCATCATCAGCGACGTCAACGCCCCCATGATGCGCCCCACCTTGGCGCGGATCAGCTCGGCCGCATCGGGGTTGCGCTTCTGCGGCATGATCGACGAGCCGGTGGTGAACTTGTCGGAAAGCTTCACGAAGCCGAACTGCGCGCTCGACCAGATCACCAGTTCCTCGGCGAACCGGCTGAGGTGCATCGCGCACAGCGTCGCCGCCGACAGTGTCTCGAGGATGAAGTCGCGGTCCGATACCGCATCGAGCGAGTTGGCCGTCGGCCGATCGAAGCCTAGCGCCGCTGCCGTCGCGTCGCGGTCGATGGGATAAGGCGTCCCGGCGAGCGCCGCCGAGCCGAGCGGGCTCTCGTTCAGCCGCCGCCGGGCATCCTCGAACCGGCCGTAGTCACGGCCAAGCATCTCGACATAGGCGAGGAGGTGATGCCCCAGCGTCACCGGCTGCGCGTTCTGCAGGTGGGTAAAGCCCGGCATGATGGTCGAGACTTCCTCTTCGGCCCGCTTCACCAGCGCCAGCTGCAGCGCCTTGATCTGCGCAAGAAACGTGTCGATCGCATCGCGCACGTACAGCTTGAAGTCCGTCGCCACCTGGTCGTTGCGCGAGCGCGCCGTGTGCAGCCGCCCGGCCGGATCGCCGATCAGCTCCTTGAGCCGGCTCTCGACGTTCATGTGGATGTCCTCGAGCGAACGCGAGAACGTGAACGCGTTTGACTCGATCTCCTGCTCCACCGCCTTTAGGCCGGTAACGATCGCGTCGCGGTCGGCCTGGGTCAGGATGCCCACTTGCGCAAGCATCGTGGCGTGGGCGATAGACCCGGCGATATCCTGCTTGTAGAGGCGCTGGTCGAAGCCGATGGAGGCGTTGATCTCTTCCATGATGGCGTCGGGTCCGGTCGCAAAACGGCCGCCCCACATGCGGTTGCTCATCTCAGCTCCAACGGTAGAAACATGACCGATCAGTCCCCCGCCCCCCAGAGCCGACTGAAGCCCCGGCGGATAGCGGTGATCGCGCTCGGTAGCGCGGCCGTAGCAATAGTGGCAACCCTCGTCGTTGGCAACTTCATGCCGGCCGCCGCCAGCCAGTGCGTGCCGCAGGCGGTGAAGGCCCAGGTGATCGACAGCGCCGCCGTCGGCCAGCTCGCCGCGCTCAATGGCACCGGCACCGGCCGCGGCTACGCCGACCTCGCCTTCACCGATGCCGCCGGCAACAAGAAGAGCATCGCCGACTATGCCGGCCGCAAGCTGCTGGTTAATTTCTGGGCCAGCTGGTGCGTCCCCTGCCGCGAGGAAATGCCCGACCTGCAGGCCCTCGCCGAAAAATACGGCGCCGAGCCCTTCGACGTTGTCCCCATCAACCTCGATGTCGGCGACAGCGGCATCGAGAAGGCGCGAAAGTTCCTCGCCGACGAAAACCTGACGCTCCCGCTCTACCCCGCCCCGTTCGAGGCCTTCCAGCGCCTGCAGCGGGAGGCGGTCACCGTCGGCCTTCCCACTACGATACTGCTCGACGAAAAGGGCTGCGAACTCGGCGTGCTGCAGGGCCCGGCCGTATGGAACAGCCCCGACGGCCACGCCGTCATCGACGCGCTGCTCGGCGCCTGAGCCATGCGCCCCATCCTCTGCGTCGGCGCCCTCACCATGGACACCATCTTCCGGCTCGATCGCCTGCCGGATGGTCCGGGCAAGGTAATCCCGCTCGATGCGGTGGAGGTCGCCGAAGGCATGGCCGCCGCGCAGGCCGCCAGCATCGCCCGCCTCGGCGGCAGCGCCGCCCTCTGGGCCTCGGCCGGAGATGACGGGATCGGCGACCGCCTGATCGCGCAGATTTCCGGCGAAGGCGTCGATTGCTCCCGCGTCCGCCGCGTTGCAGGCGGCCGCTCCGGCTTCTCGTCGATCTTCATGGACCGCACCGGGTCGACCATGATCGTGCCGCGCTACGACCCCGACCTGATGGCCGCCCCCGCCACCGCGCCCGACCTCACCGGCTTCGCCGCCGTGATGACCGACGTCCGCTGGCCCGGCGCCGCCGCCCTGGCCCTGGAAGCCGCCCACGCCGCCGGCATTCCGGCCATCCTCGATGCCGACATGGCCGCGGTGGATATCCTCGACCGCCTGGTCCCGCTCGCCACCCACATCGTCGCCTCGGAATCGGCCGCCAAACTGATCACCGGCGAGAACTCACCCGAAGCCGCCGCCCGCGCCCTCCTCGGCACCGCCGGTTTCGTCGCCGTCACCGCCGGCGCCGACGGCTGCTGGTGGTCCGATGCCGGCGCCATCCGCCACACCCCGGCCGCGCGCATCGAGGCCATCGACACCCTCGCCGCCGGCGACGTCTTCCACGCCGCCTTCGCCCTGAAGCTGGTCGAAGGCGCCCCGATGTCCGAAACCATCGCCTTCGCCTCAGCCGCCGCCGCGATCAAATGCACCCGCTTCGGCGGCCGCCTGGGCTGTCCGACGAGGAACGAGGTCGAGGCGTTACTGGTTGGGTAGAGCCCCTGCAACTGGCCGGGGTGAGACGCCGAGCATGAGGTGCTCCTCCACCGCGAAGCGGGGAGGGGGACCACGCGTAACGTGGTGGAGGGGGCGTTGGCGAACACCAACCTCCACCTCGTCCTCAGTGTCTTGCTGCCAGTCCGCAGCCGAGGGGGAGCAACAAACCCGACGCCAGCCAAAACCGACTCTTCAAACCAACCGGTCCACCGCTAGAGCCTTCACCCGCCCGTCGCTTAGCGCTTCCATCTCCGCCACGGCGCGCTCGACCACGCCCGGCGTCGCCGCCGTGCCGTCATTCGCCTGCTTCAGGATCAGTTCGCTCTCAAGCTCGGCGTGCTTCTTGGCCACCAGCACCTGCGCTTCGCCGAGCGTCGGCGCCTCGCGGAACGCCATCCGGTGGATAGTCAGGTCGAGGTTCATCGGGCCTCTCCGAACGCAGCAGCCTGACTAGTCAGGCAAACTTGTCGACTTTGGTTCCCTGGTCGGGTGGCGGCGGCGCGGCGCGGACCTGCTGGTCCAGCGACGTGGTGAGCGCCTGCGCCGTTTCGTGATCCTGCTTGATCACCGCAACCTGGATGTTCTTCGGCGTCGCCGCCGAACGAGAAGCCAGAACTGATTCAATCGGATCGATCATCATGCGAGCATTTGTACGATCCCGAAGTAAACGAATGTTTGGAGACATCCGTCGGGTTCGCATCAACTGTCCGCGATCACTCCTCACCCAGGCAGGGTCGCCGAGGTCCCCACCGTGCAGCGGGGGGCGGGGGCGAGGGGCGGATGCCGGGTGGAGCGGCAAAGCGGGGCCGGGATATCTGTCGCCCCTTACCCCTTCGTCACCGCCGCCGCGTCGGCGAACTTGCCCGGTGCCCACAGCACATCGCTCTCGCCGTTGGCGTTCGCCACCCGCGCCATCACGAACAGCAGGTCAGACAACCGGTTGAGGTAGATCAGCACTGCGCCCGACGTATCGGGCTCCTTGGCCAGCAGTTGCACCACCAGCCGCTCGGCCCGCCGGGTCACGGTGCGGGCAAGGTGCAGCGCCACCGCCAGCGGCGTGCCGCCGGGCAGCACGAAGCTGCGCAGCGGCTGCAGTCCCTCGTTGTAGTAGTCGATCTGCTGCTCCAGCCAGTCGGTCTGCGCCGGGGTGATGCGCAGCGACTGCGTGCCCTCGGGGTCCTTGCCCGGTGTTGCGAGGTCCGAGCCGAGGTCGAACAGGTCGTTCTGGATGCGCGCCAGCAGCCGGTCGAGCTTCGGCATCGAGGCCGTCGAAAGCCGGGCCATGCCGATGAAGCTGTTGGCTTCGTCGACCGTGCCGTAGCTCTCCACGCGCAGGTCGTGCTTCATCCGGCGCGGGCCGCGCACCAGCCCGGTCGTGCCGTCATCGCCGGTCTTGGTGTAGATCTTGTTGAGCTTAACCATCAGCTGGGTCGTCCGAAAAAGAACAGGGCGCCGAGAATCACCACCAGCGCCACCGCCTGCGCGATGACGCGGGCCCGCATCAGCTTCTGGCTGAGATTGGCACTGCCGCCCCGCATCATGTTGAACAGCCCCATGCCCAGGATAACCGCGACGGCTGCAAGCGCGATCAGGGTGACGATGCCAGTGATATTCATTTCGATCTCTCTCCGAGGTAGCGAACCAGCCCCTCGGCCAACCGGTCATAGATGGCACGAATGCGCCGGCTGGTGAACAGCTCCTTGTGCGTGGTCAACCACACTTCGAGCGGCGGCGGCGAGAAGTCCGGCAGCAGCCGTCGCAGCCCCGGCGTCGCCGCCACCAGCGGCCCCTGCGCAAAGCCGATGCCCAGCCCTGCCTTGATCAGCTCGAAATTGTTGGGCTGGCTGTCGGTGCGCACCATGAAGTCCGACCGGCCGAGCTCGTAGCCCATCCGCCGCGCTGCGGCGATCAGCATGTCCGAGCGATCCAGGCCGATAAGGTCATGCTCCACCAGCTGTTCCGCCCGCTCCGGCACGCCGCGCTGCTGCAAATAGCGCTCGTGCGCCACCGCCACGATGGGGATTTCGCCGAGCTTTTTCGTGATCAGTTCGAGTTGCGTCGGGCGGAACATCCTGACCGCGATATCCGCTTCGCGCAGCAGCAGGCTCTCCACCGAATCCGATGGCACCAGCTCGATCGCCACCTGCGGAAACGCCTGTCGCAGGTCATACAGCAGCTCGGGCAGGACATAATGACACATGACGGTCGAGGAGGTGATCCGCACCGTCCCCGACAACTCCGACGTCGCCCCCTCGGCCCGCACCGCCGCCTCGGCCAGCGCGTTCCGGGCAATCTCCACCGGTTCATAAAGTCGCAGCGCCGTCTCGGTCGGCTTCAGGCCTGTCAGTGTCCGCTCGAACAACACCGTCCCCAGCGCCGCCTCCAGCGCCTCCACATGCCGCCCCAGCGTCGGTTGGCTCAACCCCAGCGCCCGCGCCGCCGCCGACAGCGACCCATGCTCCACCACCGCCCCAAAACTCCGCCACAACGACCAGTCCGGCTCGGTCATGTCTATCTCCTTCTGGGAACGCCCGCCGACATCGCCAGTGGCTTCGAGACACGACGGCTCCGGTGGTCTTCCCCCGTGAAACGGGGGAAGGGGACCATCCGAAGGATGGTGAAGGGGGCGGCGACATCATCTACCCCCATTCATTCCCGTATATCAAACCCCCGAACCTGGCCAATCCCCTAGCCGATCACGAACCCCTATCTTCTCCTCACCATCAGGAGAACCGCCATGCAGTCCGTCATCGTCCTCGGCATCAACGGCCATATCGGCGCTGCCGCCGCCCGAGCCTTCCTCGCCGCCGGCTACACTGTCACCGGCTTCGGCCGCTCCAACAAGCACCCCATCCCCGGCCTCACCTTCATCAAGGGCGACGCCGACGACGTGGAATCGATGCGCGCCGCCATCGGCAACATCGACCTCGTCTTCAACGGGCTGAACCTGCCCTACCACCAGTGGAACGAGGGCCGGATGGAAGCCCAGACCGGGAAGGTCATCGCCGCACTCGGCACCACCGGCAAGACGCTGCTCTTTCCGGGCAACGTCTACAACTATGCCGCCAGCGACCGCGTCGTGACCCCCGACATGCCGCAGCACCCGCACACCCCGCGCGGCGAGATCCGCGTCCGTGTCGAAAACCTCTACCGCGCCGCCGCCGGCCGGGGCGACATCCAGTTGCTGATGATCCGCGCCGGCGATTTCTTCGGCCCGCACTCGAGCAACGATTGGTACGACCTCGCCATGATGACCGAGGTGAAGAAGGGCAAGGTGGCGATCATGGGCGCCCCCGGCGTCGCCCACGCCTGGGCCTACCTGCCCGATCTCGGCCGCGCCTTCGTCAAGGTCGCCGAGGCCCGCACCCGGCTTGGCCGCTTCGAGAACTTCCACTTCGCCGGTCACTTCGTCACGCCCGAAGAACTACGCGCCGCCATCACCGCCGCCGCCCCCGCCGGCACCCGCTTCGGCTGGGTCGCCCGCTGGATCTTCCCGATGATCGGCCTCGTCGACCCGATAATGCGCGACATCGCCAGGATGGCCTATCTCTGGGACAACCCGATGGAACTCCGCGACCCCCGCCTCGACGCCCTCCTCGGCCCCAACTTCGCCACCCCCTTCCCCGAGGCCGTCGCCACAACCGTCGCCCCGTTCTTCGCGGCAAGGCAGTTGGCCGCCTGATCAGGCGAGTCGCCGACGTCGCCGGTGATCCTCCCCTGCGCAGCGGGGAAGCAACCATGTCAGTTTGGTTGTTTGATCACCCATGGTGCGTTGCGTTTGAGGACGATGTTTGCGGCTTCGATGAGCTTTCGCATGAGGGCAACGAGGACAA
>QLAH01000545.1_pt1 | contig 17932 bp, 13 predicted proteins | sample 4693081 | NCBI WGS metagenome assembly QLAH01 (sample SAMN09425401, study PRJNA476045) | Lake water metagenome, whole genome shotgun sequencing project.
CATTTTTTTTGAAATCATGCATCCAAACATTATCTCCAATTTTTTCTAAAGCGAATAATAATGTTTCTTCATAATGTTTTCTTTTAGCTTCTTCTATTTCTTTTTTAAGGATATGTGCTTGTAATAAATCAATTTGAGCACTTTGTACAGAAAAATCATTTTCTCCAAATGCGTTTTCTTCTATTTCTTTTATGGAAGAAAAGGAGGGCGATCCCATGAAAACTAATAAGTTCGATTGTTCAATATATACAAATTGTCCACTTAGATGAGTTGTTTTAATTCTATTTCCAATGGTTTGTATAACTATTTTCTCCTGTAAATGCTGAAGCAAAAAGTCATTAATTGATTCGCCTGAAAAGGATTCTATCAAAAAATGATTGATGAATAAATCATTCAAAGCAGCAGGACATATTTTTCGAATTGATTTACCGCAATCAATTACAATCCCATCCGAATTAATTTTTAGGTGAAAGGGAAATAATGAATCTGCTTGCTGTTGATTAAATAGTATGTCCATCAATTACTATAAACTATCCTTCAATGTACGATTAATTTATATTTTTTATGCGTAAGATGCTATAAAAAAAGTCTGTATTTTTTTACAGACTTTTTATTTTCTATTAACTTCTATTTACGTTTAATTACCTTTTCAGCAGCAGTTACTATAAATGGAGTATCTAAACCATATTTTGTGAGTAATTCAGTTGGTTTACCGCTTTCTCCAAAAGTATCATTGGTTCCTATTAATTCGATAGGAATTGGACAATGTTTAGCAGCAACCTGTGCAATGCTATCTCCCAAACCGCCTATTATATTATGTTCTTCAACTGTTACGGCACATTTGGTTTTAGCAATTGATTGAATAATTGCTTCAGTATCTAAAGGCTTTATTGTATGGATATTGATTAGTTCAACACTAATACCCTTTTCTTCTAAAATTCTTCCCGCTTCAATTGCTTTCCACACCATATGGCCACAAGCAAAAATTGAAATATCTGTTCCTTCGCTTAGTTTTTGGGCTTTACCAATTATAAAATCGCTACCATCTTCTTTGGTGAAATTAGGCCATTTAGGACGGCCGAAACGTAAGTAAACCGGGCCATTATAAGCTGCGATAGCTTTGGTTGCAGCTTTAGTTTGATTAAAGTCGCAAGGAACAATAACGGTCATCCCTGGTAACATTTTCATCAATCCGATATCTTCTAAAATTTGATGGGTTGCTCCATCTTCTCCTAAAGTTAATCCTGCATGCGAAGCACAAATTTTTACATTCTTTTCGCTATAGGCAACACTTTGACGTATTTGATCGTATACTCTTCCAGTACTGAAATTTGCAAAAGTTGTAGTATAGGGGATTTTGCCTCCAATAGTCATTCCAGCAGCTATCCCAATCATATTGGCTTCTGCAATGCCAACCTGAACAAATCTTTCGGGAAAATCTTTAATAAAGGGCCCCAATTTTAGAGAACCCGCTAAATCTGCGGTTAAAACAACTACATTAGGATTTTCTTTACCTATTTCATGTATTCCTTCGCCAAAACCACCGCGAGTTTCCTTCTCATTTAATAACTGGATGTCTTTTAATTTCATAGTATTGATTTATACTTTTCTGTTTTGGGAATTGTTAACCTTCGAATGTGCTATAGAAATAAGGTGTTTTTGCTTCAAATTCAGCAGCGCAAGTATCTACCATTTTATAAACCCTAGTAATGCCTAATTGCTTTCTTTTTTCATACACTTCATCTTCATGACATTTACCGTTTAAAATCTTGGCAATTTGTGCATCTCCAAAGCCCATTTTTTTAGCTTCCTTTAGTAAGCTTTCAGGTAGGCTTTCCAATGTATGTTTTGACAATTCTTTTTCTACAGTGCAAATCTCTTGTATTTGATAAAGGAACCAACGGTCTATTCCAGTTGCTTGTGCAATAGATTTAACGGTTGAGCCCTGCATTAAAGCATCTTTGATTCGGAAAATGCGATCCCATTTTGGTGTCTTAATATATTCTACAATCTCTTCGCTCTTCATTAAACTCTTGCCATAATAGCCTAATCCAACTGCCTCATTTTCTAAACTTTGACAAGCTTTTTGTAATGCTTCAGGAAAACTTCTCCCAATTGCCATTACTTCACCAACACTTTTCATTTGTAATCCTAAAGTATCATTGGCTCCTTTGAATTTATCAAAATTCCAACGAGGTACTTTTACAATTACATAGTCCAATGCTGGTTCAAAATATGCAGAAGTAGTTTGAGTAATTTGATTCTTTAATTCATCCAACGAATAGCCAATAGCCAATTTAGCAGCAATTTTAGCAATTGGATATCCTGTTGCTTTTGATGCTAATGCAGAAGAACGACTTACTCTTGGGTTGATTTCAACCGCTATCAATTCTTCAGTAGCTGGGTTTAAAGCAAACTGGACATTACAGCCACCAGTGAAATTGCCTAGAGAACGCATCATTAAAATGGCTTTATTGCGCATTTCTTGAAATGCGGTATCACTCAAAGTCATTGCAGGTGCTACTGTAATAGAATCCCCTGTATGAACCCCCATAGGATCTAGGTTTTCTACAGTACAAATAATCACTACATTATCATTACAGTCTCTTAGTAATTCTAATTCATATTCCTTCCAACCCAACACAGCTTTTTCCACTAAAACTTCGTGGATAGGAGAGGCTTTCAATCCTTTTTCAAGAGCACCATCTAGGTCTTCTTTGCTATGAACAAATCCTCCACCAGTTCCACCCAAGGTAAAAGACGGGCGAATTACCAATGGAAAACCAATTTCTTGTGCAAATTCTTTGCCTTCTAAAAAACTATTGGCAACTCGGCTAGGTGCAACAGCCATCCCGATTTTAACCATCAGTTGACGAAATTTCTCCCTATCCTCTGCAGTATCTATGGCGGCAACGTCTACGCCAATTAAACGGCAATTGTATTTTTCCCAGATTCCTAATTCGTCTGCCTCTTTACAAAGATTCAAAGCAGTTTGGCCACCCATAGTGGGTAAAACTGCGTCAATTTCGTTTTCTTGTAATATTTGTTCAATACTCTCAACGTTTAGCGGAAGCAGGTAAACACGATCAGCCATCATAGGATCTGTCATAATGGTGGCGGGATTACTGTTAATAAGTATTACTTTTATACCCTCTTCGCGGAGACTTCTGGCTGCCTGAGAGCCCGAATAGTCAAATTCACAAGCTTGTCCAATAATAATAGGACCTGATCCTATTATGAGCACCGATTTGATTGATTGATCCTTAGGCATAGTAGTTGTAGAGATAAATTGTGCAAATGTAACACTGCTACTGTAAAAGTGGCTAAAAAATAAATCGAATTCAAATATTTAATTAAAACAATAGTAATGGCAATATTAAAAGAAGGAAGTAAGGCCCCAGCATTTAAAGCGCCCGATCAAAATGGGAATATGGTTTCTTTGTCAGATTTTAAAGGAAAGAAGTTGATACTTTATTTCTATCCCAAAGATGATACGCCTGGTTGTACTTCGCAAGCATGTAATTTAAAAGATAATTACACCGATTTAATCAAAAATGGATTTCAGGTTGTAGGAGTAAGTGTTGATAGTGTAAAAAGTCACAAGAAGTTCGAAGAAAAATATGAACTTCCTTTCCCTTTAATTTCCGATGAAGAGAAGAAAATTGTAGACAAGTATAATTTATGGGGTGAGAAAAAATTCATGGGACGAACTTATATGGGTACCACTAGAACCACTTTTTTAATTGATGAAACAGGAGTGATACGTAAGATTATTGCAAAGCCAGATACCAAAAACCACACAGAAGAAGTGTTGGCTGCTTGGGATAGCATTTAATCAATTCAATAGTTTATGGGAACTACAAAAAAACGTTTGGGTAATAATATAAAATCAAACGACTCTTTTGGATATGAAGTGTTAGACACTTCATATCAAGAGGAGTATAATGATGTTGTAAAGTTGGCTGCAACAATTTGTAAAACCCCTATAGCATTAATTTCTTTAATCGATTCAGAAAAACAGTGGTTTAAAGCTCATTTTGGAATTGATATAAAAGCATTTCCTCTTTCAATTGCTTTTTGTAAGCATACCATTAATAGTCATAGTCCAATTTTTGAAATAAGCGATACACTAGCAGACGACCGATTTAAAGATAATCCAATAGTAGTTGGTGCGCCGAAAATTCGTTTTTATACTGGAGTGCCATTGATTAATAAAGATGGATGTAGTGTTGGAACCTTATCTGTAATGGATATTAAACCAGGCAAACTTGATGAAGACCAGGTTTTTACCATGCAAGTACTTTCAAGACAGGTAGTAAAACTTTTAGATCAAAATTTGCTTAATAACCAGTTGGGGCAACAACAAGAAAAGTTGCAACAACAAATGGAAATGCAAAATAGAATTCTATCCATTATTGCTCACGATGTTAGAAACCCGATTGGTGCTGTAAAATCAATTATTGAATTAAACGCGCATAAAATATTAAATCAGCAAAATTCTGTTGAGTTAATGAATATGGCCGGTAAGCAAATTGATGGAACAGTAGAACTTTTGAATAATTTGGTAGACTGGGGCTCAATGCAAATGCTTGGCCAAGGTTTTGAAAAAGAAAAAGTACATCTTAGAACTTTGGTAAGTAATATGCTCAACAGTTTTGAAGTGATGGCTTCACTCAAGTTGAATACCATGGTGAATTTGGTAGACGAAGACTTGTTTATCAAGTCTGAAATTAATGCTTTACGTTTTATTTTACGCAACCTGATTAGTAATGCCAATAAGTTCACAAAAGAAGGAATCATTACTGTGTATGCACAGAAAGAAGATGGTCAAATCATTTTATCTATTTCAGATACCGGTATTGGCATGACCGAAGAAATAAAAGGAAGATTATTTGACGGAGAACATTATCAAAGTACTACTGGAACAAGTAATGAAAAAGGTTCTGGATTAGGATTAATACTTACTAAAGATTTTATAAAAATACTTGGGGGAGCAATTAAAGTTGAGAGTACTATAAATAAAGGTACTTGTGTCTATATTTATTTTTAGTGTCTAACTAAACAACGAAAATACCAACCAGCTCATCCCGTAGGCTAAAACTGTCATATAGACTAATTGAATAGTTGGCCATTTCCAAGATTTTGTTTCTCTTTTTACTACAGCTAGTGTACTCATACATTGCATCGCTAGAACATAAAAAACCATTAATGATAAACCTGTTGCAAGGGTATATACTTTTTCGCCATTCGCATGAGTAGCTGCTTGTAATTTTTCACGTAAGCTTTGATCATCTTCTTCATCAACACTATATAAAGTAGCCATGGTACCAACAAAAACCTCTCTCGCTGCAAATGAAGTAATCAATGCAATACCAATTTTCCAATCGTAACCCAAAGGAGCAATTGCGGGTTCAATGGTTTTGCCTAAAATACCAGCATAAGAATTTGCCAGTTTTTCAGTGGATAATTGTTTTTGTAAGGAGTCTGTATCGGTAGGCCTTGCTTCAATTAGAGCCGCATATTTTGCTTCTGTCTTTTCTATCTTATCGCCAGGTCCAAAAGAACTTAAAAACCAAAGTAAAAGACTGATAACCATGATAACTTTACCAGCATCTGTAACAAATATGCGTGCTTTTTCTATCATTGTTATGCCCGCATTCTTCCAACGAGGCGCCCTATACATCGGTAATTCTAAAATGAAAAAACTTTTCTCTTTAATATTAATAAAGAACTTCATTATGTAACTAACCAGCAAAGCCATAATAGTGCCCAAAAGGTACAGCGCCATCATTACCAATCCCTGCAAACTGAGGAATCCAAAATAGTATTTCTCTTCTATAACAAGCGCAATAAGTATAGTATAAACAGGCAATCTGGCACTACAACTCATTAATGGGGTAACTAAAATAGTGAGCAACCGCTCTTTTTTGTTTTCAATATTTCTTGCGCCCATAATAGCAGGCACTGCACAAGCGAAGCTACTAATCATAGGCATTACGCTCTTTCCGTTCAATCCCACTTTTCTCATTAGTTTGTCGCTTAAAAAACTAATTCTAGCCATATACCCTGTATCTTCTAAAATGGTAATCAAACCAAAAAGAATCATGATTTGCGGAACAAACACTAAAATTCCACTTAATCCTGCTACAAATCCATTAATCAATAAATTGCTCCACCATACTTCAGGTAAATTATTCGATAGCCAGCCAGCTAATGCAGCAAAGCCCCACTCTATCCCATCCATTGGATACGTAGCAAGCCAAAAAATGCTTTGAAACAAAAGAAAAAGTACCGAAAATAAAATTAAATACCCCCAAGTTTTATGCATCAAAATATTATCAAGTTTCTCAGTAAACAGCTTTTTTTCAAGTGGTCCTGTTTCTAAAACATTTTTTTGCATTATTTGTCTGATGCGCGTATAGCGCTGCATAATTTCTTCTGCCTGCGTTTTGGTTGTGTTGAAATTATTTTCAGCTACGATGGCATTTAAAATTTCATGATCTTGGTTATTATTTAAGAGTTCTTGGTGGTTAATTAATTGATGAATACAAGCGTAATCACTCCATTCTGGGAAAGCCTTTTTTACTTTGTTTACTGCTTCTGGGGCTAATGATGCAGTATCCATAAAGTCTCTTAATTTAGAAGGAGCATCAGGTTGCATTTTAGCAATTACTTTTTTCAACTCTGCTAAACCTTTGTTTTTGCGTGGGTTGACTGCAACAACAGGAATACCAAGGTCTGCTTCTAGCCCTCCTATATCAATTTTAATATCTTTTTTTGCAGCCAAATCGTTCATGGTTAAGGCCATGACAACTGGAATTTTTAAATCGATGATTTGTGAGCAGAATAAAAGATTTCTTTTTAGGTTACTAGCATCCGCTACCAATACAATTAAGTCTGCTTTAATTTCTTTGTCTGCTCCCATGAGCACTTTATAAGCCACCCACTCATCTGCCCTTCTAGGATATAAGCTATACGTTCCAGGCAAATCAATCAATTCTGCTTTGCGGTTGTCCTCTAATTCAAATATGCCCGTTTTTTTATCTACGGTAACACCTGGGAAATTACCAACATGTTGATTTAGTCCGGTAAATGCATTGAATAGAGAACTCTTCCCACTATTGGGGTTACCTACTAATGCTATATGTACTATTTTATTTGTCAAGACTGCAAAAGTAGGTGGGCAAATCCGCAGTTGGTTACGAGATTGGGAACAGAATTTATAATAGATTACCGATCTATTACAAATATGTACTTACTGCAGCTTACTTTTGTGTCATAAAGTAGAAATATGAAAAAGTGGATAGCAATTTTACTATTCCTGCCTATTTTGGCAGTTGGTCAAAGCAAAAGAAAATTAAGAATTGCAGCAGAAAAGGAGCAGTCGCTAACGCTTTCAAATCTACAAAAGCATGTACAATATTTGGCAGATGACCAATTGCAGGGCAGAAGAACAGGAACTGCTGGTGAAATAATGGCAATGGAATATTTAATTCAGCAATATAAGTTGCTGGGTATTGAACCAAAGGGATCGAATGGGTTTGTGCAAGAATTTGAAATTAATGAAGGATTACAAATAGAGGAAGCTACCTTTTTAGAAGTAGGTGGAAAAAAACTATTGCTAAACGAAGAGTATTTTCCAGTTGCTTACAGCGCAAATAAATCAATTAAAGGGACGCCCGCAATAGCCCTTTCAGAAGCAGGCCAACCTTGGTTTAGAGACTTGAAAGAGCTATTAGAAGAAAATAAAACGAATCCTCATTTTGATGTGGAAGCCGTTATCAAGAAAATAGCCAATGAAGCTGCTGCTAAAAACGCAACTTCCCTACTTATTTATAATACTTCTTCAATTGTTGATAATGTGCAGTTCAACAAAAATGATCAATCTCCTTCCTTATCTATACCGGTTATTTATATTACAAAAAAAGGGGTAACAAAATATTTTTCAGATCCGTCTGCTACCCTACCAATTGAATTATCAGTAAAATTGAGTCTTAAAGTCCGTAAAGCTAGAAACGTAATTGCGTTTATTAATAACAATGCTCCAAATACTGTAATACTTGGTGCACATTATGATCATTTGGGTTATGGAGAAGATAAAAATTCATTAGATGCTTTAAACGAAATACATAATGGGGCAGACGATAATGCAAGTGGCACTGCAGCTTTATTGGAAATAGCAAGAAAATTAAAAAACCAAGCTCCGCCTGCTAATAACTATTTATTGATGCATTTTTCAGGAGAAGAATTGGGACTGATGGGAAGCAAGTACTGGCTTGAAAACCCAACCGTTTCAGTTAAAGCAAATTATATGATCAATATGGACATGGTGGGCAGGTACGATACAGCAAGAAAATTGACTATTGGCGGTTATGGAACATCACCAGAGTGGAGTAACACTATTCCAATGTTAGCCAATAAGTTTGCTTATAAAATTGATAGTGCAGGAACAGGCCCAAGCGATCATGCAAGTTTTTATCGAAAAGATATACCAGTGTTATTTTTCTTTACAGGCAGTCACCCAGATTACCACAAAGCTTCAGATGATTGGGACAAGATTAATTATGCTGGAATCAACGATATCGTAAATCTTGTATATAAAATTGTTGAAACAACGGATTCGAAAGGGAAAATCGGCTTCGCTAAAACAAGGGAACAACAAATGGGCAGAAGTACCCGTTTTACGGTAAGTTTAGGTGTTATACCTGATTATGGATATACAGGAACAGGTATGAGAATTGATGGCGCTAGTGCGGGAAAATTGGCAGAAAAACTAGGGTTAAAAGCTGGTGATATATTGTTGCAGTTAGGGGATTATAAATTTGTTGATGTGAATAGTTACATGCAATCGTTGTCTAAATTTAATAAGGGAGATAAAACTAAATTGATTTATAAGAGGGGTTCGGAAGAAATTACAGTAGCCCTCGAATTTTAAATTGATATATGAAACTTCGATTGGATGTTGACGAATTAAACGATGATTTCTTTGAAGAAACGCGCATTTTAGGTATTACCGCTACTTTAAAAAATTATCAATTTTGCATGCAACTAAATACCAATTTGGGGTACGACTTTAGATTAAATCCTGAGTTAGAAATCCTTATTCGCAGAAAGGATAGAAGTTATTATTTTTCTATTTATCAATTTAAGGAGTTTAATTCTCCACTCACCCATTTTTTGTATCAAAATCAATATGATGGAGAGTACCTATTGCCTGAATTTAAGCATATGGACTTTTTATGGTTGATGAAATATGATTTTGTAGATGATGATAAATGCGATTGGATAAAACAAATAGTTCGTAATTTATCGGGAGTACAGCTTGTTGCGGAAATGACTCCAGATCAAATAAAAAACAAAGGCAATATGGTATTTTAAGCTGATTAAGCTATTACAATTCTCTTTTCACCTAAATCAGTCATTACCCCTATTGGCGTAATGAAATCAGCTAGCCCGTTTAATATGAATAACTGTTTTATATCACCAACAATTGCAGCATCTATAGCAATTAATAAGCCCCCATTGGTTTGAGGATCAGGTAAAATTGAAAATGCTTGCATTACATCAACGCCTTTTTCAAACTTCACTTGAGCACTATATGCATTCCAATTTCTATAAGTTGCATCTGGTATTAGTCTTTTTGCTAGATATTCTTTGGCGGAACTTAAAATAGGAACTTTATTATATTCAACTAATGCCCCAAGTTCACTACCCTCTGCCATTTCCATCAAATGGCCAATCAATCCAAACCCAGTAATATCTGTCATAGCATGAACACCTTCAATTGATCCCAATACTTGCCCTATTTTATTTAATTGATTCAATTGATTTATAAGAATTGGTAAATCTTGTTCTTCTAGTTGGCCTCTTTTTTGTGCAGTAGATAAAATGCCTACTCCAAGTGGTTTTGTCAAAAACAAAATGTCCCCTTTTTGGGCAGTATTATTTTTTTTCAAATGTTTAATTGGAACAATACCGTTTACAGACAAGCCAAAAATAGGCTCTGAAGTATCAACACTATGTCCCCCAGCAAGCGGTATACCCGCTTCAGCACAAATACTTCTACCTCCTTCAATGACTTTTCTTGCAATTTCAGGAGAAAGTTTATCAACAGGCCAGCCTAAAATTGCTAAAGCCATGATGGGTTTGCCACCCATTGCATAAACATCACTAATGGCATTAGCTGCAGCAATCCTACCAAATTGATAAGGATCATCTACTATTGGTACAAAAAAGTCGGTAGTACTGATAAGTGCAGTATTGTTTCCTAAATCGTATACAGCTGCATCATCTTTACTGCTATTTCCAACCAATAATTCTGGGTAAATATTTTGTACTATTTCAGATTGAAGTATGCTGTCTAAAACAGCAGGAGCAATTTTACAACCACAACCAGCACCATGAGAAAATTGAGTTAGAAGAACTTCTGCCATCTTTCGATTTTTTGTACAAAAGTAACTTCAAAATGATGGAAATGGTCAAAACGAAGAAAGCTGCCTGTAGAATGCAGCTTTCTTACCCCCAAATTGTTAGTTATTTAAACATTACTGGTTAGTAACCTTAGTAAAGGTGATTTTTTTCTAAGTCATAAACTGTTTTTTTACATCAAATAGCCCATTTGTTTCACGAAACAACCCTTTTATTTTGTTAACCCCTCAATATTCACTAAGTCCATCTTTTAATTTAAATTGTTCATTAATTAATAGATTTGGAGGATGCGTTTATTGCTTTTGTTTTTATTTGGAGTGCTAGCAGTACCATTATATGCTCAGTTCCCTTATACCCAAAAATTTACCTATCCAGCCCAATTGCCTACACAGGTTATTTATGATATGTTGGCCGATCAAAATGGGTATATATGGCTAGCAACTGACAAGGGATTATTTCGATTTAATGGGAGAGCTTTTGTGAAAATTCCTTTTGATCGCACAAGCATGCAATCGGTAAGTTATTTACAACAGGATCCACAGGGTAAAATCTGGTGTATGAATTTTTATAAGGAGCTGTTTTCTCTTCAAAATGATACGCTTCGAAATTATACGTTTAAAGACAAGAGAATAAAAGATGAGTCAATTATTGTTAATTATGTTGCTACAAAAGATCATATCTGGTTTGCATCCTTAGAAAATTTATATCAGATTAATAAACAAACAGGTGTTACAATTAAAAAAGTTTATTCACCTGAATATTTAGGAATATCGTCTCTGGTTAAAAATGGGGAGGAAGTAGTGGCTTATGGTGCAAAGGGTTGGATTTTTACTTATCCATCAAAAAAAGCCGAATGGAAAAAAACATCTTTTAAATATAATGATACCAGATTAATGTCTTCCGGAAAATTTGTTTATGGAACACAAATTGGAAAATCTAGACTGCCGGCTTTTATAGTAAATAATGGGCAACTTAAGCTAACAAAGCCCTTTGATTTACCAGAAGATATTTTAGTATTTCATTTTGCATCAACAGCTGAATCAGAACAATGGATTTGTACACAAACAGGTGCTTATTTGTGGGATGTATATAGTGGCAAAACAAAACTCTTTTTTCCTAGTCAAAGTATTACCGATGTGGTTAAAGATTATCAAGGCAATTATTGGGTGAGCACTTTAGATAATGGACTTTTTGTTTGTCCTTCACTAAATAATAAGCTTTACACGATTAATCCAGGTTTTGGCTTTGATAATATTTCTAGGGTTACAACAATAAGTAATGATACAATTGTAACTGGAACAGCTAAAGGAATGCTAACTGCTTTTAATCTAAAAAATGAAAAGCGAATGCATTATCAATTGCCGATTGCTACCGAGATTCAGTTTATCACTTATGATTCAATAGATAAAAAAATATTTACGGATAGAGGGATTTTTAATTTAAAAAGTTCCCTCCCTGATAAAGTGTCTGATTATGGTAAAAGCGTTGTAAGCGATCATCGAAAAAATTTAATAGTTGCCTCTTACAACAGAACATATGTATTGAATAATCCATTAGGAAAAAATCCAGATGCAACCCCTGATACAACTGGAATTCCCCTATATAGTCGATACATGAAAAATGATATTTTCAGGAAGGGATTAAGGATACCTGTATTTAGGAATGCAAGAAGTTCTAATATTCTTTTATCTAAAACTGGCAAGTATTTTTGGGTTGCTTATTATGATGATTTATATCGCTACTGTTTTAGTGACAGTACTATTATCATACGTAAAAAAAATAGCCAAAAATTAGTTGCAAGAACACTTTTTGAAACATCAAACAATTTATTGTTAGCAGGAACTTCCAATGAAGGGTTATTTGTTATAAAGGAGGATCAGGTGATTAAAAGATATCATACTGGGAACGGATTAAAGAGTAACAATATTAAATCTATCAAAGAGCGCGACGGAAAAATTTGGGTAAATACAGACGAAACTTTACAAATCATTGATTTAAAAACGGGCGTCATTACAAATTTGCTAGATGAATATGGTTTGGCTGGATTAACTGTTAATGATTTTTCACTTCATCCCAATAAATTACTATTGGCAACCACATCTGGATTAGTTGTAAACGAATACAAGGGGAAGATGGTTAATGAAATGATTTATTTTCCTTCAATAAAAGCAACCTGCGATGGTATTGAATTGGCACCTAATCAAATACTTTCATCAAATAAAAACAATATCAGCTTCTATTTTGATGCCATTCAGTATAAAACACCAACCAATTTGAATTATCGTTATAAATTATTGGGTATAGATACTTCATGGAAGGTGTTAAGCTATAGTATTAACACATTGAATTTTTATCGACTACCACCAGGAGGATATACATTTCAAATTCAGGCTTACGATAATAATGGAATTTATACCAGTGATTTTAAAACATTTACTTTTTCAATCCTTAAACCTTTTTGGCAACGGTGGTGGTTTATTAGTTTAATTGTTTTGGCTGGGTCGGGTATTGTTTTTCTCTTTTTTAAAATTTGGTCTAAACGACTGATTATGCGGCAGGGGCTTAAAGAACGTTTATTTAAAAGTCAATTAGTTGCTATCCGATCTCAAATGAATCCTCATTTTATATACAATGTATTGAATACTGTTCAAGGATTATTATACGATAATAGGAAAACCGAAGTAGGAAATTTATTGGGTAATTTTAGTGATTTGATGCGAAAAACTTTGCAAGCCAGCGATCGACAATTACATTCTTTGAAAGAAGAAATTGAGAATATTTCTTTGTACCTAGAATTAGAAAAAGCAAGATTTGACAAAGACTTTGAATATACTATAGAATTAGAATTAAACGAAGATCCATCCGATTTAATTATTCCTTCCATGTTGCTACAGCCATTTGCTGAAAACGCAGTAAAACATGGGTTAATGCATAAAGCCGGAAAGAAAATACTACTGATCAGTTTTACTCAAACAGATAATGGGTTGAATGTGCTAATTGAAGACAATGGTATTGGACGTAAACAATCTTATCAAATTAATCAGCGTAATAAAAGCAAACCAACCAGTTTTGCAACCAAGGCAATTGCGGAAAGAATTGAACTATTCAATAGGCTCTATAATCAAAAAATAAAATACGATATCATTGATCAATACGATGACTTAAAAAATCCCTCGGGAACAGCCATACTCTTATTTATTCCTATTTACGATCAGGAAAGGAATAATATATAAAAACAGACTCTTCATGAAGTAAATGGGGCCAATCGTGAAATGGTTTATTTTTTAATTGCCTATATAACTATCTTAGTTTAATATGGAATTGATTAAAGCCATTATAGTAGATGATGAGCCCAATGCAAGAAAAGCTTTGCGTGGGTTATTAAATGATAATTTTGAAGAAATTCAAATTGTTGCGGATTGTAGTGATGTGCCTGAAGCAGTAAAAACAATTAACAAGTATAAACCTGACTTGGTTTTTTTAGATATTGATATGCCAGGCTATAGTGGCTTCGAATTACTTGACTTTTTTGATGAACATCAAATTTGGTTCAAAATTATTTTTGTAACTGCGTATAGTCAACACTCGCTGAAGGCTTTTGAAAGCTCTGCGGTAGATTATATACTTAAGCCTGTTCGGCTCGAACATATGCGAAGGGCACTCAAAAAAGCTAATTTTTTACCCTCCGATACCATACAGTATAAAGTATTGCGTGATAACTTATCTCAACAGCAAGATAAAAAAGTGGTCTTGCAAACTTCAGAAACCATTTATGTGGTTAATCAAGATGATATTATTTTTATTCAAGCAGAAGGTAGTTATACAAAAATAATTACAGTAACCCATGGGGTATTAACAATTACTAAAAAGTTGCTTGACTTTGAATACTTAGAAACGGATGGCCCTTTTTTCAGAACGCATAGAAGCTATTTGGTTAATCTAAATCACGTAAAGAAGATTGATAAGAAAGATTTTGTGCTAATTATGAGTAATGAAGCTCAAGTGCATTTGGCGCAGGATAAAAAGAACCAGTTAATTGAGCGGTTTACTGTTTAGCCTTCTATGATCCATTCTATTGAGCCATGCTGAAATTGATGTTGTATTCCTGAAGTCGCCATTAAATCTCCCCTTTTTGATACTCCATTGATGGTATAAACTGCTGAAATAGTACCATTTTTTAGTTTTACAGCTTGGCTTTTCTTATAGAGAACTTCGTTGTATTCGCTTAATATTTTTTCTGAACCATTTGTTTCTAGCAATTGCTTAAACCTAAGTTCAACTTTCTTGCATAGCTCTTTCGCCAAATTAATTGGTGGGTGAATTTTTCCAGTAATTTGTTTTAAAGAAACCGCTTTGTTTTGGACTTCATCAAATTGGGTGTGGTTGATATTAATGCCAATTCCAGCAACTGCGTAAGCCCAGATCCCACTGGTTATCTGGTTTTCAATTAGAATCCCGCCTGCCTTTCTGTCACCCCAATAAAGGTCATTAGGCCATTTGATGGTTAGATCTGCGGGAATGTAGATTGACAATAAGTCTCTGGCCGCCAGCGCAATTGCGGCACTTAATGCAAACTGATCACCCATATTTAATGCCGAAACATTCAACAAGATAGACATGAGTAGATTTTGTCCTGCTTCGGACTCCCATTTTTTACCCATTTGACCCTTCCCAGCTGTTTGTACATCAGCAAAAAAAACCGCCCCATGTTCAGCCAATTTAGCTTGTAATTGCTGCATGGCATAAATGTTGGTACTATTTACCTGCTTAAGGTGGGTAAAGGGTGTTCCAATAACAGTTTTAACAGCTGAACCTGCCAAAGAATTACTATTTTTGACGAAGTTAACATGAAAATTATTTATTAAAACACCTATCATTTTTGGAACCACTTTCACTATTGAAAACCCGCGAGAAAACAACAGTTACTAGACTGAACAGAAATTCTAAGATATTTAAGACCATCATTCAAGCAATTCTTGATAAAAAAGGGGAAAATATCATCAGCCTCGACCTTAGAAAAATTCCTGAAGCTTCAGCTGATTTTTTTATTGTTTGTGAAGCTACCAGTACAACGCAAATTAAAGCCATTGCCGACTTTGTAGAGGATCAACTAAAGAAAATCTGCGGAGAATCACCTTATAGGCACGAGGGTAAGCAAGCAGCTCAATGGGTATTAATTGATTACATTAATGTTGTAGTACATGTAATGCACCCAGAAGCCAGAAATTTTTATAAATTGGAAGAAATGTGGAGCGATGCCGTTTCACAAATGCATGAGTCTTGAACTTAACAAAACTTTTAAAGGACTCAAACATTATTCATATATCACGTAAGAAGCTATGTCAAAGAATAACCCGTTACCTAAAATAAATCCTGAGAAAGGGGATGGCCAAAAGAAAGGGCCTAAATTCACTATTTATTGGATTTATGCAATTATTGCAATCGTGCTGTTATCGATGCAGTTCTTTAAAATGCCTCCTGATCTTGCACCTACCAGTCAACAAGAATATTTTGATCAAATGTTGATTCCTGGGGATGTTCAAAAAATTGAAATTGTAAAGAATAAGGAAAGAGTGAGGGTATATATTAAACCTGAGCGTTTATCTAAGGATTTTTATGTAACCAAATTCAAAAAAGACTTAAGTAAGGAAAAAGGTAAAATCCAAAATGCTCCATTGTTTGAGTTTGAATTAACAGGAGATGTAAAAAACTTTAAGGACGATTTAAAAGAAGTGTATGCTGCACATCCTGAATTGGCAAGAGTTCCTGAAAAAGCAGTAACCGATCCTGAATGGTTTGGACCTATTTTCAATACCATCATTTCCTTGTTATTCATAGTTGCAGTATGGGTACTCTTAATGCGTAAAATGGGTGGCGGTGGTCCTGGCGGCGGTGGCCCCGGTGGAATATTTAATATTGGAAAATCAAAAGCAACTTTATTTGATAAAGGAGCAAAAGTGAATATCACTTTTGCAGATGTAGCAGGTTTAGACGAGGCAAAGGTGGAAGTCATGGAAATTGTTGACTTTTTAAAACAGCCCAAAAAGTATACCTCACTAGGAGGTAAAATTCCTAAAGGAGCTTTGTTGGTTGGACCTCCAGGAACAGGAAAAACATTATTGGCTAAAGCAATGGCTGGTGAAGCACAAGTACCTTTCTTTAGTTTGAGTGGATCAGATTTTGTGGAAATGTTCGTGGGTGTTGGAGCAAGTAGAGTAAGAGACTTATTTAAACAAGCAAGAGAAAAAGCTCCTTGTATTATTTTCATAGATGAAATTGATGCGATCGGTAGAGCTAGGGGTAGAAATGCCATCATGAGCAATGATGAAAGAGAGAATACATTGAACCAATTATTGGTTGAAATGGATGGATTTGGCGGCGATACTGGAATCATTATCTTGGCAGCAACCAACCGTCCTGATGTCTTGGATAGTGCTTTACTACGTCCAGGTCGTTTTGATCGTCAAATATCTATTGACAAACCAGATGTGAAAGGACGTGAAGCTATTTTAAAAGTTCACTTAGGTCCTATTAAAGTTTCTGAAACTTTAGACTTACACAAACTAGCAGAACAAACACCAGGTTTTGCAGGAGCAGATATTGCCAATGTATGTAACGAAGCGGCATTAATAGCAGCAAGAAAAGGCAAAGAAGCGGTTGATATGAGTGACTTCCAAGATGCAATTGATCGCGTAATTGGTGGTTTGGAGAAAAAGAATAAAATCATCGCTCCACACGAAAAGTCAATTATTGCTTATCATGAAGCAGGTCATGCGGTATGTGGTTGGTTCTTAGAGCATGCATATCCTCTTTTAAAAGTTACGATTGTGCCAAGAGGAACAGCTGCATTGGGTTACGCACAGTATACTCCTACTGAACAATACTTATATAATACCGACCAGTTGATGGATCAAATTTGTATGACATTGGGCGGAAGAGCTGCTGAAGAAATTTTCTTTGGCAAAATTTCAACTGGTGCTGCAAATGATTTACAACAAATCACTAGAATCGCATACAGCATGGTTACCGCCTATGGTATGAATAAAAAAGTAGGTAATGTAAGTTTCTATGATCCGTCACAAGAAAATACATTTACGAAGCCTTATAGTGAAGAAACAGGTAAAATAATAGATGAAGAAGTAAGGGGGATCATAGACGAAGCATATCAAAGAACCCTTGATTTATTAACAGAGAAAAAGGGTGAGGTAGAAAAGTTGGCGAAAGAGTTGCTAGAAAAAGAAGTATTGCATAAGAGTGATGTGGAAACTTTAATTGGGAAAAGACCTTTTGAAGAAAAAAAGTTATTAGAAGTTGAAGCGGAAAACACAGCGGCTGCTGAAAAACTAGCTGCAGAAAAATTGGCTGCAGATCAACAACATGATACTAATGCATAATGGCAACATCAAGAGATAAAATTTTACAAAGGATTAAACAGGCACTTGTTACTAAAGTGCCTGTTCCCTTTTCTACTATTGCCACAACTACTGAATTATTTCAACCTTCA
>QLAH01000546.1_pt1 | contig 17823 bp, 18 predicted proteins | sample 4693081 | NCBI WGS metagenome assembly QLAH01 (sample SAMN09425401, study PRJNA476045) | Lake water metagenome, whole genome shotgun sequencing project.
AAAATCGTCCAGATGATGCGCGATGCGGGCGCCGCCGAGGTTCATATGCGCATCGCCAGCCCTCCGACCCAGCACAGCTGCTTTTATGGCGTCGATACCCCCGAGCGCGCCAAGCTGCTCGCGGCGCAGATGACGGTCGGGCAGATGGCGAACTTCATCAACGCCGACAGCCTGTCCTTCGTCACCATCGATGGCCTCTATCGGGCGCTGGGCGAGGCCAAGCGGACCGACGACGCGCCGCAATATTGCGATGCCTGCTTTACCGGCGACTATCCGACCACGCTCACCGATTTCGATGAGCATGGGCTGGAAGATCAATTTTCGCTGCTGGCCGAACGGGTTGTCTGACATCATGACTATCAAGACTGAAGAATTGGCGGGCCAGGTTGCGCTCGTCACCGGGGCGAGCCGTGGCATCGGCGAAGCGATTGCCGAAGCGCTGGCCGCGCGCGGCGCGCATGTCGTGATTACCGCACGCACCGCAGGTGGGCTCGAAGCGCTCGAAGACCGGATCCACGAGGCGGGCGGCGCCGCGACGATCGCGCCGCTCGACCTGACCGACGGCGACAGCATCGCGCGGCTGGCGAGCGCGATGGCCGAACGCTGGCAACATCTCGACATGCTGGTACTCAACGCCGCGATGCTCGGCACGCTGACCCCGGTAGCCGCGATCGACGGCAAGGAATTCAACAAGCTGCTGACGCTGAACCTGATCGCCCAGCAGGCACTGATCGCCAATTTCGATCCGCTGCTGCGCCGCGCCGCGAACGTCCGCCTGCTCGCCCTGTCGAGCGGCGTCGCGCGCGAACCGCGCGCCTATTGGGGCGCCTATGCCGCATCGAAAGCGGCGTTCGAAACGCTGGTGACCAGTTACGGTGCCGAGATGCGCAACATCTCGACGGTCCGCACCGCGATCCTTGACCCGGGGGGCACCCGCACCCAGATGCGCGCCCGCGCCTATCCTGGCGAAGACGCCAAGAGCATCAAGGACCCTGCCGCGGTCGGCGAATTTGTCGCGAGGCTGATGGTCGACGGCTTCGACAGCACCGCGTTCCACGCTTTGCCCAAGGTCATGGAAAAGGCTTAACGCCATCTTTGTTTTCCGGCACTAAGGCAGCCCGATAAGACGGGTTGGCAAGGGCGCTGGAATGACCAAGGATATTCTGCGATCGGCGATCGCTACGGTAATCGGTATCGTCGTCGCATTTGGGCTGATCGGGCTGGCGCAATATGCCGGCAGCGAAATTTCACCGTCCGAATATGACCTTGAGACCGGCGAGATATTGATCCCGATCGGGTCGACGATCGCGCTGATCGTCGGTTGGTTCATCGGCAGCTTCGCCGGGGGGTGGCTATCGATGCGGATATCGGCAGGAACCGGTGCTGGCTGGATCGTGGCCGGGTCGGTGATCGGCGCCGCGCTCTATCGCGCCGTCACGCTTGCCGACACTTGGTGGATCATGGCGCTCGGCGTCGCAGTGCCGCTTGTGGCCGTGTGGTTGGCGCAGCGCGACCTCAGGCGGGAGTTCGGCAAGTGAGCTCGATCTTCGCCCCCCACCGGGTCGGTCGCCTGCTCGCTGCCGACGCCAGGAGCATCTGGCGCGACCCGATCCTCGGCGTTGCCCTGGTGATGTGCCTCGCCATCGCTCCGGGGCTGGCTGCCTTTGCCGGCCCGATCGATGCCGTGGCCGCGGCGCAGTTCGGCCTTGCCGAAGCCTCCCGCCTGCTGGTTCCCATGGTGCTGGTGCTGCCGGCCATGCTGGTCGCGTGGATGGTCGGCTTCCTGCTGCTCGAGGATCGCGACGACGGCGTTCTCCTCGCCATTGCCGTGACCCCGGTCGGCCGAGCCGCTTTTTTCGCCTGGCGCTCGACCATGGCGGCACTGCTGGCTGCGCTGTTCTGCGTCTATGGCTGTGTGCTGGTCGCGCCGGGGCTGCCGCCTGCCATGATCGTCAGCCTCGCCGTCCTCGTTGGCGCCGAGGCCGTCGCCGCCGCCGTGATCCTGCCGGCGCTCGCCCGCAACAAGGTGGAAGGGCTGGCGCTCACAAAGCTGACCAACATTGCCGCCATCGTGCCGTTGCTGGCGCTGCTGCCGGCGCCGTGGCGCTACCTGGGCGGCATCGTCCCCAGCTACTGGATCGGCGAGTTGCTGCTGGTCCCCGCCGGCGACGCACTACCGCTGGCGGCCACCCTGGGGCTGGCCGCGCTTTTGCACATCGCAGTGCTGGTGCTGGTGTTTCGTCTCGCCAGGCGCTGAATCAGGCCGCTGCGGCAACCGGCTTCGGCGTCGCTGTGAAGGTGAACGTGTCGCCCTCGACGCCGATCGTCAGTTCCATGTCGGTCATGCGGGCGAGCACGCCGGTGTAGAACGGCTGGATGCCCCGCGCATCGACCCCGCCTTCCGGCGAGCCCGACAGCAACCCCTCTGCGCCCGACGGCATCAGCGTCTTCTGCCGCTTCTCCGGGTCCGACTTGGAGATGAAGGTGAACACCTCGCTGCCGGCCGGCCCTTCGACCTTTGCCGTCACCACGCCGCCGCGCGGTACCGCCATCGAGGCGATCAGCAGCATGTTCATCATCAGCTTGGCCTTGTGCTTGGGCAAGAGGATCAGCGGCACCTGCCAGTCGAGGTCGGCCTTCTCGATCTCGAACAGCAGCCGCGCCACGCGTTCGCACTCGCGCGTGTCGAAATCCGTGCCGGCGGTCGAGCTGGCGCCGTAGGCGAGCCGGGCGAACTCCAGCTTGGCCCGCGCCTGCCGCGTCGCGTTGACGATCAGCTCCTGCGCCCCATCGGCCATCGCCGACTGGGTGGGGTCCGCCAGCACTTCGAGCCCGTTGCCGATCGCCCCCACCGGGTTGATCAGGTCGTGACACACGCGCGAACACAGCATTGCCGCGAGGTCCGTCGCCTTGAGCTCGATAAAGTCCGCCATTCTTCGTCAGGTCTCCGCTTGAGCGTCTTCAGGAAAAGTTGCCGACTTTTCCGGTTCGAAAGCGCGACAATCAAAACCGGTCGAATCAATTTTGCACAGCGTAGCCGCAACTGGGTGGCATCCCTAGCCTCATCACCCCGCGATCCCGGCATTCTCGGTAAGCTGCGCGAGGGTGGTTGGCCGGTAGAAGAACCTGAACAACCGCCGAAAGCGGCGCCCGGCGTCAGGCTCCACCAAACGGCGGCGCTGCCGCGAATAGTCCTTGAGCATCAGCCAGGCCGTCATCGGTTGCCGCACCGCGCGTCCTGCGGCCGTGATGCCGCCATAGCACGGAAACTCGCGCCGAAACCGGTGTCCGAACTTACCCCGCAGCCGCCGCCCTTCCTCCCGCGGGTCGATGCCGCGACTCTTGAGTCTTTCGCCGAGGAACTTGCCCACCGGACGCGTATGCGTCATCTGCACCGCGTCGATGATCGCCGCCTTGTAGCGATTGTCAGCCTCGAGCCGGGCCCAGACATTGTCGAGCCCGAACCCCGAGCTGGTATTGGCCGCATGCGGCAGTATCCACCTCAGCCGGTCCCGCGTCAGGCACGGCATCATCACCTCGACCAGCGATGTATACCGCAGTCGGAACGAAGGCGCCGCCAGTGTATGCGGATAGGTGAAGTAGCTGTCCGGCGTCAGGGCCGGTTGTCCGATCGACAGCCCCTCCGCTTCCATCAACGCGAACATCGCGTCGATCGCCTCTCCATCGGTGGCGATGTCATCGTCGGGAAGCCAGAAATGCGTGTAGTTGGCGAGCAGCTCCGGCATCTCGGCGAAATGGGCGTGAATGACGTCCCACTTGCCGCCCTTGCGCCGCAGCACCCGTTCGTCCGCCAGCGCTTCGTATTCGCCGTCACCGTACCATGAGACGATCAGGTCCCAGCTCCGTTCGGCCCCGCCGGCAAGCCACTGCCGGTGCAGGCTCTTTTCGCCTGCCCGCACCAACACCAGATGCCGCTTTCCTGCGCCGCCCATTGCGTCCATAGACCCCGTCCGCCACTACTGAGCTGGAATGGATGCCCCATTCGGAACTGGCGGGCAACTTTTGGACGATCTGCATTCCTGCGACCTGGTGGTCGTCGGTGCCGGCTTTTACGGGGCCACCATCGCCGAGCGTGCGGCGGCGCGGGGGCTGCGGGTGCTGGTGGTCGATCGCCGTGATCACATCGGCGGCAACGCCTACACCGAGGTGCACCCGGAAACCGGCATCGAGGTGCACCGCTACGGCCCGCACCTGTTTCACACCCCCAACGCCGAGGTCTGGGACTACCTGCAGCGGTTCACCGGCTTCACCGATTTCCAGCTGCGGGTGTGGAGCTCGCACCGCGGCCAGCTCTATCCGCTGCCGGTGAACCTTGCGACCATCAGCCAGTTCGTCGGCCGCCACCTGTCGCCCGCCGAGGCCCGGGCGGTGATCGCCGAGCAGACCGAAGGCCTCGATCCGCATGCCGCGACCAACCTCGAGGACAAGGCGATCGCGTCGATCGGCCGCCCGCTCTACGAGGCGTTCATCCGCGACTACACCGCCAAGCAGTGGCAGACCGATCCGCGCCTGCTGCCGGCCGCCACCATTGCCCGCCTGCCGGTGCGCTACACCACTGACACCCGCTATTTCTCCGACCGTTTCCAGGGCCTGCCGGTCGATGGCTACACTGCCATCTTCGAGCGGATGCTCGCCAGCGACAGCATCGCCGTTCGCCTCGGCGTCGACTGGTTCGACCTGCGCCACGCCGCCCCGGCCGGCCTGCCGGTGGTCTATACCGGCCCCATCGATCGCTATTTCGACTACGCCGAAGGCCGCCTCGGCTGGCGCACCACCCGCTTCGAGGCCGAAACCGTGGCCGTCGGCGACTACCAGGGCACCGCCATCGTCAACTACCCCGATGCCGGCGTGCCGTTCACCCGCATCGTCGAATACCGGCACCTCTACCCAGACCGCCCCTATCCGGCCGATCGGAGCGTCATCGTCCGCGAGTTTCCGCGCTTCGCGACGGGCGACGACGAGCCGTTCTACCCTGTCGATACTGCCGAAGACCGGGCGCGCCTCGCCCGCTATCGCGCCCGCGCCGAAGCCGAGCCGGATGTGCTGTTCGGCGGCCGCCTCGGCACCTACCGCTACCTGGACATGCACCAGGCCATCGCCATGGCGCTCAAGGACTGGGAAACGCTGGCGCGCCGCTTGGGCTAGTGGCCCGCTTCGGCCTCGCTATGCCCGTCTTCGGCCGCGCCACCCTGGTCCGCCACCGCATCGGCAAAGCTCTGCTCCTCGCCCGTCAGGCCGGGCATCAGCCTGTACCAGGTGGCGTTCGCCGACGTGGTCGTCACCGCACTGGTCGAAACGAAGGCTTCGCGGTTGGCCAGCGAGTAGAACAGGTAGAGCTTCATCTGCTCGATGGCGTAGAGCCGCGGCTTGCCGTCCGACAGGAAGCCGCGCGACAGGCTGGTCGCGCAGTGGCCGCCAAACTGTGGCGCATAGATGTCGGGGTTGCGGATGAACACGTCGCGGTTCGCCGCCGATACAAAGTACCACGGCACCCCCTGCCAGACATACTCGTAGTCGGGCCAGCCCTGCTGCGGCTCGGGTTCGGTGAAGAAGCTCACCGCGTCATAGCCGTCGATCGCCACGCCGCTCAACGGATCGGTGACGATGGTCTGCACCAGCGACGCGCCGCGGGCCACCATCGGCGCCAGCAGCAGCGCGCACAAAAGCGCCCCGATCAGTGCGGTTATGGTTAAGTTTTGTTTACGCTTTTGCCGCATCATTGCCGCCATGAAGGCCTAACCTGAGTTCTTCTCAGGCGGTCCTCAGCGTCAGCTTATCCGCGACAGGGTAAGCAGCGCGTAAATGGACGCCGATCCAGACCGGAGTGCACTTCATGCTCGACCGCATGGTCTACATCATCCTCGCGACTTTCGTGCTGATGACCGCCGCGACGCTGGTTCTCACCCCCACCATGGTGCAGGCGCAGCAGCAGGGTTCGGTCTCCGACACCTTCTCGGGTGACGAACTGATCGATACTGGCGGCGAGTTCTTCGGCGGCGTCGCCCAGGGCCTCGCCTCGCTGGTCGAGCGGGCCGTCAGCCAGTTCGGGCTGCCCAACGCCTACATCCTCGGCGAGGAGGGCTCGGGCGCCATTTTCGCCGGCGCCCGCTACGGCGAGGGCCGGATGTACACCCGCAACCAGGGCGAGCACCCGCTCTACTGGCAGGGCCCCACGCTCGGCTTCGATTTCGGCGGCGATGGCTCCAAGGTCATGATGCTGATCTACAACCTCAATTCGGTTTCCGATGTGTTTGGTCGCTATCCCGGCGTCGATGGCTCGGCCTACGGCATCGGCGGCCTCGGCATGACGGTGCTCAAGTATGGCGACGTCGTCATGGTCCCCATCCGCTCCGGCGTCGGCGCCCGCCTCGGCGTCAACGTCGGCTACCTGAAGTTCACGCAAGAACCGACCTGGAATCCCTTCTGAGGGCGGCTCGCGCCTGCCACAGGTCTCCCTCCCCCTTGTGGGGAGGGTAGCGTCGCTAGGAGCGAAGCGACGTAGCAAAGCTAGGGTGGGGGTACTCGATGGGCCCATTCATCCCCCGTTCATCGGCGTGGCAATTCCATGGTCAATTGCGGATGCCGCGCCCCTACCCCCGCCCCCCTGATCTGAGGTAAGGTTACCGCATGGCAGGGATGGATGGGCGCCTCCTTCGCTGCCATTGTCGGGGCGCGCTCACCCGGACCGGCAATACCCGGTAGCGGAGTTCTGTGATGGTCATTGAAAACATTATGTATTTCGTGCTCGGCCTGCTCGTTTCCGGGCTGGTCGGACTGATCGTCATCCCCGCCGTCTGGCGTCGCGCCGTGCGTCTCACCAAGAAGCGCATCGAAGCGGCGACGCCCATGACCATGGCCGAGTTCCGCGCCGACAAGGACCAGCTCCGCGCCGAATTCGCCCTCTCAACCCGCCGCCTCGAAATGAACGTCGAGGCCCTGCGCCGCCGCCTCGCCGATCAACTGCGCGACATCAACCGCAAGAAATCCGAACTTGGCGGCATCAAGGGCGAGCGCGACAACCACCTGCAGATCGTCCGGGAACTCGAGGAGCGCGAGGCCGAGGCCCGCCGCCGCATCCTCGAACTCGAGAAGGAAGGCGCCGACCTCGCGCAGAAGCTGCGCATGCGCGACCGCGAACTGGGCGAAAAGGCCAGCCAGCTCGATGCCGCCCGCGAAGTCATCCGCGGCAACGCCCCGCGCGCCTTCGCCCTCGATGGCCGCTCGCTCACCGGCGACTACAACCGCGACATCGAGGACGTGCTGAGCCGCCTCGAAGTGGAGGCGAGGCGGTCCGAGTTCCTCGAGAACCAGAACCGCACCCTCATTACCCAGCTCGAAAGCTCAGACCGGCGCCACGCCGAAGTCACCGCCAGCGCCGCCGACCTGCGTGAAAAACTGGCCAGGCAGGACGATGGCGCGACCAAACGGCAGACCGAACTGGTCGACGCCGAGGCCCGCATCGCCGACGCCGAGAACCGCGTCTCCGTCATTCTCGCCGAGACCACGAAGCTGGTCGAGGACGGCGAGCAGAAGCACGACATGCTGCTGGCCGAAAAGCTTGGCATCGAGGAAGAGATGGAAAAGCTCCGCGGCAAGGTTGCCGGCGTCGAGCAGACCGTCATGGCCGACTGGGACACTGACCGCATCGAGCAGTCGCACCTGCGCGAGCGCCTCAACGACATCGCGTCGGACGTCTCCCGCCTCGTCTACGCCCTCGAAGGCAACGGCCTCCCCGACAGCGAAGAGAGCCTCCTCGACCGCGTCCAGCGCTTCGCCGAACCCGAACCCGACCAGTTCGTCCCCGTCCGCGGCCCCAACGCCCGCCCACCCGAAGGCGCCGTGTCGGACCGGCTCAAGGCGCTACGGGAGTTGCAGGAGGGGAACTGAGGTCGTTGCCCCCCTCCACCGCGGAAGGCGGTGACGCCTGGTTTGCGAAACAGGCATGCAGCGAGACGCCGACGCCCGAAGCGGTGGTGCAACGAGTGTCCGGAAGTGTCGGTCAATACCGCTTCGTCCGAATGCCACTCGCTTGCTTAGCCACAGCGGCGTGATCGAGCCAGACCCGTGCCGACTGATGTTGGCCGAACTCGGCTAAGAACGCCTGCATCATCCCGCCATTCTTGCTGTCGAAGCGCGCCTTGAGTATTCTACACTGCTCGATACGTTCGGAGCGGAAGGCACGAAAGTCCTGGCGCGCCTCACACCACGCGCAGATGAGCGTAACGTGACTATATAGATACAATCCCAGTGGCCAGATCGTCCGCTGCGAACGTTGCCCGTTCGCGTCCGAATAGCTTATGCTCACTTTGCGGCTCTCTCGAATTGCTGTCCGGATGGCCACGATGTGCTCGCCAAATCCAACGCCGCGTTCGAGTGGATGGGGTACCAGCAGCGTTGCCTTCCAGGCGTTATCGGCGACCTCCGGAGGCAAGACGGCATGAATTTTTGCCAAGGCATCTTGTGCCCCCCGCCGCAGTTGCGCGTCGCCGCGCTCGACAACCATTGCAAGTCCGAGCACCACCGCCTCGACCTCGGCGGTGCAGAACATCAATGGCGGCAGGTCATATCCCGGGCGGAGCACATAGCCGACGCCAGCTTCCCCATCTACTGGGACCCGCAAGGCCTTCAGAGCGGCGATATCCCGGTAGATCGTGCGGGGAACAATTTCCAGTTCCTCGGCCAACGCTTGCGCCGTCGTAGGCCCGGTCGATCGACGCAGGATCTGGATGATCTGTAACAGTCGGTCGGCGCGCCGCATCAGGAGGTCACGAGGGCTAGGAATAATCACTCCTGACATGATGCTGTCAGTAGCGTCTCGATACAAGACCACGTCGAAACTAGGAGTTGAGCGCCGTGAGTCCCTTCGAAGACACTATCATCGACCACCTGAACATTGGCGTCAGCAATGCCGAACGCTCGCGGGCATTCTATGTGGCGGCCCTAGCGCCGCTGGGGTTGAAGTTGCTGCACTCTATTCCACCCGACCAGGCCGAACCCGGCGGAGAACAGCAAAAAACCCAGGGCGCGATGTACGGCTTTGGTCGCCAGTACAAGCCGCTGTTCTGGATCATCGGGAACGCGAAAGTCGGCGAGGCAACGCACTTCGCATTCATTGCAAAAACCCGCGCAGAGGTTGACGCATTTTACAAGGCCGCGCTGGCCGCAGGGGGCACTGACAATGGCCCGCCGGGCCTGCGCCGCTACCACGATAGTTACTATGGCGCATTTGTTCTCGACCCAGATGGCATCAACATCGAGGCAGTTTGCAACGCTCCGCAGTAGCTTGTTATTCGGCCATGCTCTCACCGGGTGATCTGCGGTCTGCCCTTGCGCGGGTGAGGAGCACCATAAATGGCGTCACTTTTCTCCCGGGTAGCGCGCGGGCTAGTGAATTGGACAGAGGGGTCAATGGCTTCGTAAGTGGGGGAAGCATCCTGCCAGCCAGCCCCCCTACTCGCTCACCACCGGAATCTCCCGCACCATCGCGCCGGTCTTGCCGTCGAAAATCCGCACGCTGGTCATCGGGCCGAGCCGGTAGGTCAGCGTCACTCGCCCGTCCGCCGCCACCGCCGACACCACCTCGGCGCCCTGCGGGATCGACATCGAGGCGATCACGTAGTCGCCCTGCGGCGGCGCATCCGACTGCGACGTGCGGTAGACAACGGCGCCGCCAATGGCCATAAGGCCCAGCAGCAGCAGCGCGATCGACACGAAGAAGCTCTTTCGCGCCCGGCCGAGCACGGCGACCGCTTCCGGTGTCAGCTCAGGCGTCTTGGTTTTTTCTTCTTGAGGCTCGCTCATGCAGGACTTTTCCGGTGAGGAACAGGAATGGCTCGTTGCCGTCGATGCGGCCGAAGCCGGCAGCAGGCTTGATGTCGCGCTGGCCCGGGCCGTGCCGGTCTACTCGCGCAACCGGCTGAAGGACCTGATACTGGCCGGCGCCGTTACGATCAATGGCGTTGCGGTCACCCTGCCCAAATACAGTCTAAAGGAAGGCGACGAAATCCTGCTCCTCGCCCCCGAGCCGGTTGATGCCGATCCCGAGCCCGAGAACATCCCGCTCGATATCCTCTACGAGGACGATCAGCTGATCGTCATCAACAAGCCCGTCGGCATGGTCGTCCATCCCGCCCCCGGCAACTACACCGGCACGCTGGTCAACGCCCTGCTCTACCATTGCGGCGACAGCCTCAAGGGTATCGGCGGCGTCAAGCGGCCAGGCATTGTCCACCGCCTCGACAAGGACACGTCCGGCGTCATGCTCGCCGCGAAGACCGAGCACGCCCACAATCACCTTGCCGCCCAGTTTGCCGATCACGGCCGCACCGGACCGCTGCATCGGGCCTATCTCGCCTGGGCGTGGGGCCGCACCCAGCAGGCCCGCGGCACCGTCGAAGCGCCGCTCGGCCGCGATCCCGCCAACCGCCTGAAGCAGGCCGTGCGGAAGGATGGGCGCGAGGCAATCACGCACTATACGGTGGAGGCCCGCTTCGGCGACGACGGCTGGGACATCACCCGCATCAAGTGCGAACTCGAAACCGGCCGCACCCACCAGATTCGCGTCCACATGGCCAATATCGGCCACCCGCTGGTCTCCGACCTGCTCTATGCCACCGGCTTCGCCACCAAGGTCAACCGCCTGCCCGAGGCCCCGAAGGCCGCCATCGCCGCGCTCGGCCGCCAGGCCCTGCACGCCGCCGAACTGGGCTTCGAGCATCCGACGACAGGCGAGGAAATGTTCTTCGAGGCGCCGCTGCCCGCCGACCTGCAGGCGCTGGAAGATGCGCTCGAACCCTACAACCTCGCCTACGCCCGCTGATTACCTCACGAAACTGTAAGGTCGTGACAATGCAACCGTAAGGTCGCATCGGGCATTAATGTGGGGACGAAGTGGGTCTTATCAACGCACGAAGTCGACCTATATAATGCGTATTGTCAGCAGTGTGCCGTTCAGGACTCGGCTGAAACTCTGCCCGTGCTACGGGGGAAAGACGAGGGTGCATCATGGCCCAGACCAATCTGCCTGTCCTGTCGAGTGAAGGCGGCCTAAGCCGCTATCTCCAGGAAATCCGCAAGTTTCCGATGCTTGAGCCTGACGAGGAATACATGCTCGCCAAGCGCTACAAGGAGCATCAGGACCCTGGCTCCGCCCAGCGGCTGATCACTTCGCACCTGCGGCTGGTCGCCAAGATCGCCATGGGCTATCGCGGCTATGGCCTGCCCATTTCCGAGGTCATCTCGGAAGGCAATGTCGGCCTTATGCATGCGGTGAAGCGCTTCGAGCCCGAAAAGGGGTTCCGCCTCGCCACCTACGCCATGTGGTGGATCCGTGCGGCCATCCAGGAGTACGTCCTGCGCTCGTGGAGCCTCGTCAAGATCGGCACCACCGCGGCGCAGAAGCGCCTGTTCTTCAACCTGCGCAAGGTCAAGGGCCAGATCGCCGCCCTCGACGACGGCAACCTGCATCCCGACCAGATCAAGCAGATCGCCACCACGCTGCGCGTCTCCGAGGCCGACGTGGTCTCGATGAACCAGCGCCTCTCCGGCGACGCCTCGCTGAACGCCCCGATGCGGGCCGACGAAGGCGCCTCCGAGTGGCAGGACTGGCTGGCCGACGACACCCCTTCGGCCGAAACCACGCTCGGCGAGTCCGAGGAGTTCGCCGAGCGCATGGGCATGTTGACCAACGCCATGCAGGATCTGAACGACCGCGAAAAGGCCATCTTCCAGGCCCGCCGCTTGCGCGACGAGCCCGCTACTCTCGAAGAGCTGGCGCAGGAGTACAGTGTGAGTCGCGAGCGCATCCGGCAGATCGAGGTCCGCGCCTTCGAGAAGGTGCAGGAGGCGGTCCAGAAGGCCGCCAACAAGCCGCGCGAAGTGGTGTAAACACCGCTTACATCGCGGAGCAGGTCAATCCAGAAGGCGCCCGGCGGGCGCCTTCGTCGTTCAGAAACCGTTCATCGGCCATTCATTCGGATGAACGCCGCCGCGGCTCCGCCAGCAGCTTGGCAATCAGCGGCATCAGGTAGTCCCGCGGCAGGATCAGCAGGAACGGGGCGTGCATCCCCTCCTCCGGCACGATGGTGAACGGCCCGGTCAGCGCTTCGTTCGAGGTCCCCGTCCGCACCCCCGGCGCCAGCTTCACCGCATCGAGCGGGTACTTCAGCCCGTCCGAGGTCCAGAACGTCACCGGCGCCAGCGGATGGATCGACACCCGCCCCCCCGGCGCCACTTCGAACGAGAACCGGTCGGTCAGCGCGACGGCCACATCCTCTTCATCCACAAGGATAATCTTCCGCCGGGCCGCGTAGCGCGTCACCGCGTCGAGCGCCGCCAGCGTGTGGTCGAACCGCTTGCCGGTCATCCCCAGCGCCACCGTCACCGGCGCCCGGGTGGAGTAGATCGCCTTCTCGAAATCGGTCGTTTCCTGCTCGGCAATCTGCATCAGCCGGGTCTTCCCCAGCCACTCATGCGGGGCCTTCAGCGAGTCGAAATCGCCCACGATCAGCTCCGGCTTCAGCCCGGCCGCGACGATCTTGTCCGCTCCGCCATCGGCCCCCACGAGGTGCCCGCCCGAGGCATAGAGCTCCCGCAGCAGCTCGGCATCGAGGCTGCCCCCGCCGACGATGACCAGCAGGTCGGTGAAGGTTGCGACGTTTGTCTGGGAGGCGCGCGCTTGCACGGGAGGAGAACTCTGTCTATCTGTTGGTCGTCTCGCTGGGGTGCCACGGTTTACCGTGGCTGAGAGTTACCCATTGAACCTGAACCAGGTCATGCTGGCGGAGGGAGTCTGAGATGGCAATGGGTGCCCTCGGGCGCTCATACCATTGAGCGCCTCTTCAATCCACATGGCCGCAAACGGAAGGGAACGCTATGTCGTTCAAACACTTCGCGTTGGCGGCGGCACTGAGTGCCATCGCCTTTCCAACGCTCGCACAAGAAGAACTGGTCACCAAGCCCGTCCTCACCGTCTACACCTATGACAGCTTCGCCGCCGAGTGGGGGCCTGGCCCGGCGCTGAAGGCCGGCTTCGAGACGACCTGCGGCTGCACGGTGAACTTCTCCGCCTCCGAGGATGCCATCTCCACCCTCCGCAAGGTGCAGCTCGAAGGCGCCACCTCGCCGGCCGACGTCGTCGTCGGCCTCGATACGGCCACCGCGCCCGAGGCCCGCAAGACCGGGCTGTTCGCCACCCACGATCTCACCCTGCCCACCCTCGCCATCGACTGGGCCGACCCCGAGTTCGTCCCCTTCGACTACGGCTACTTCGCCTTCGTCTACAACAAGGAGAAGACCCCTAACCCACCGAAGAGCTTCGAGGAACTGATCGCCCTGCCGCCGAGCTTCAAGATCGTGCTGCAGGACCCGCGCTCCTCCACCCCCGGCCTCGGCAACGTCATCTGGATCCGCACCGCCTATGGCGACCGCGCCCCGGAGATCTGGCAGGGGCTGAAGCCGCACATCCTGACGCTCTCCCGCGGCTGGTCCGAAGCCTACGGCCTGTTCCTCGATGGCCAGGCCGACATGGTGCTGAGCTACACCACCTCGCCCAGCTACCACGCCATCGCCGAGCAGGACGGCAAGTACGCCTATGCCGAGTTCACCGAAGGCTACGTGCCGCAGGTCGAAGTGGCCGGCGTGCTGAAGACCGCGAAGCAGCCGGAACTGGCGCGGCAGTTCCTCGCCTATCTCGTGACCCCCGAGGCGCAGGCCGTCATCCCCACCACCAACTGGATGTACCCGGTGCTCGACATGGCCGAGACGCTGCCGGCCGGGTTCGGCACGCCCCCGGCCAACGTCCTGACGCTCGACGAGTCCGTCCTCGACACCAGCCTCAAGGCCTGGGTGGACGAAGCCCTTGCCGCGCTCCAGTAGCCTTCCTCGAAGGCCGCTCCGGCTTGTCGCCGGGGCGGCCCTCGCCCTCAGCATCGCCGCGCTGGTCGTCCTGGTGCTCGTCTCGATCCTCCGCGCCGCCACCGGCGCGGCGGCATCGAGCGTCGATATCTGGCGCCTCGTCGTCATGACCTCGACCCAGGCGGCCCTCACCACCGTGTTGTCGCTCGCCGTTGGCATTGCCCTCGCCTGGGCCCTGAACCGCCTGCGCTTTCCCGGCCGCGACCTGATCGTCGGGCTCTTCGCCTCCGCCATCGTCACCCCCGGCCTGATCATCGCCTTCGGCCTCCTCGCCGTCTGGGGCCGTGCCGGCTGGGTCAACGAAGCGTCGCTCGCGCTCACCGGCCAGCCGCTCGAAGTGCCGATCTTCGGCCTCGGCGGCATCCTTGCCGCCCACGTCATCCTCGATGCCAGCTTCGCCGCGCGCATCCTCCTCGCCCGCCTCGACGCCATCCCCGAAGCCCGCCTCAAGATGGGCCAGAGCCTCGGCCTCGGCGCCCTGCAGCGCTTCACGGTCATCGACTGGCCGATGCTGGGGCCCACCCTGCCCGGCCTCGGCGCCATCATCTTCCTCCTCGCCTTCACTAGCTTCCCCATCGTGCTGCTGCTCGGCGGCGGCCCCGCCAACCAGACGCTGGAAGTGGCCATCTACGCCGCAGTCCGCCTCGATTTCGATCTGGCGGGGGCCGTGCAACTGGCTATCGTGCAGATCGCCATCTGCTCCGCCATCATTCTCGCCACCGCGGCCTTTGCCCCGGTATCCGCCGCTACGGGCCGCTCGCGTCCGCCCCGCTGGCGCGACGCCGGCTGGGTGCGCTTCGTGCAGTGGGCCATCCTTGCTGTCAGCATCGTCGGCTTCGCCCTGCCGCTCGTTGCCATCCTGGTCGACGGCATCGGCCCGGGCATCATCGAGCTTGCCCAGCGCGAGAGCTTCTGGCGCGCCCTCGTCACCAGCCTCGTCATCGGTACAGGCTCCGCCGCACTGACCTTGCTGCTGGCGCTGACCATCGGCATGGCCCGCGCCGCCACTGCCTCGCGCCTCGCCCGCACCGCCATCGGCGCGCCCGCCTATGCCTACCTTGCGGTCCCGGCCGTGGTGCTGTCGCTTGGTGCTTTCCTCCTCGTCCGCGACATGGGCCTGCTGCCGGAATTCGCCGCCCCGGTGGTGGTGCTCGTCGCCAATGCCCTCCTTTCGCTGCCCTTCGCCCTGGCCACCCTCGCCCCGCCGCTCGAAGCTGTCGCCGCCAGCCGCGGCAAGCTCATCCGCTCCCTCGGGCTGGGCGGCTGGGCACAGTTCCGCGATGTCGAATGGCCGCTGCTCTCGCGCGATGCAGGCGTCGTGGTGGCGCTGAGCTTCTGCTTTTCGCTCGGCGATCTCGGCGTCGTCGCGCTGTTCGGTACGGAGGATTTTACCACCCTGCCACTCGCCATGTACCGGGCGCTGGGCGCCTATCGCAGCAATGACGCCGCCACCATCGCGGCGCTGATGCTGCTGCTGACCATCGCCGCCTTCACCCTGCTGCCGCGGCTCTTCGGAAGATCGTCTGATGCTGCACGCTGACCGTCTCGCCTTCGCCCATCCCGGCGCCGCCCTGCGCTACGAGTTCAGCTTCACCGCTGCGCCGGGCGAGATCACCGCCATCAGCGGCCAGTCCGGTTCGGGTAAATCAACCCTGCTCGACCTCGTCGCCGGCTTCCTCGCCCCATCGGGCGGCGCGCTGACCCTCGATGATCGCAACCTGCTGCCACTGCCGCCGGAACAGCGGCCTGTCTCGATCCTGTTCCAGTCGGAAACCCTGTTCGATCACCTCAGCGCCGCCCGCAACCTCGCCCTCGGCCTGCCGTCCGGCATGCCGGCGGCCGAGGCCAGGGCGCGCATCGCTGCCGCCCTCGTCGAAGTCGGCCTGCCGGGCATCGAGAACCAGCGCGCCGCGACCCTCTCCGGCGGCGAGAAGCAACGCGTCGCCCTCGCCCGCACCCTGCTGCGCGATCGTCCGGTCCTGCTGCTCGACGAACCCTTCTCCGCCCTCGACGACAGCACGCGCGGCACCATGCGCGATCTGGTGCGCGGCCTCACCGAGCGCCAAGGCTGGATCACCGTGCTGGTCAGTCATCATGCCGACGACATCGAAGCCCTCGCAGCCCGCCGCTACCGGCTCGCGGACGGACATCTGGTCGAACAGGCGATCTGAAGAGGACCGCCTCTGTCCCAAAACCAAAAAGGCCCCGGACACTGCCGGGGCCTTCAAGTTCTTGTTGTATCGACGCTTACTGCGCCGAAGCCTCACGCGGCTCGGTCCATACCCCGACCACCTCGTTGAACAGCGACACCGCCGCCGGGTCTTTCTCGAGAGTGATGATGGCGCGCTTGCCGGTGGCATAGATCAGCGCCAGGTCCATGTACTTGCGCGACATCAGCAACCGGCTGTTGGCCGTGATATCCTCCGGCGAGGCACTGAGCGCGAACAGGAAGGAGTTGCCCACGACGCGGGCCGAAGCACCGACCAGCGGCGTGCCCTGCACCAGTTCCTCGTTCTTCAGCAGCACCCCGGGCAGGCCCGCGATCGAGCCGCCGATGAAGCTGTCGCTGACCTTGAAGTTGACTTCCATCAGGTGGCTTGCCGGCAGGCTGGCGTCGGAATTCTTTCGAATCAGCACATCGACGGCCAGGTTGCGGGCCGGGATCGACGCCTTGCCGATCAGCGTCGGCAGGCCCATCTCATCGGTGCCCTTGGTCCATTCGATCGAACCCGAGAACGGCACCGCGCCGGTCTTGCCGCTATCCGATGCTTCGAGCAGCAGCGACTGGCCACCCACCGTAATGGCGGGGTCGAGCTTTGCCACTTCGGCTTCGGCACTGCCCGGCAAAGGCGCACTGTCCAGTCGCTCTTCAGCCGGCGCGGGCACCAGCGGCAACGCCTGCGTCTCGGCTACGGCCGGCGTCGTCGCGTCCAGCCGGTCGTCGGGCGTCAGTTCGGCAGCCGGCGCCTCGGTCTCGGCCGGGGTGTCGGTGTTGCCGGGGCCGGTGACCGGCGTCTCGACTGTTCCACCGCCCACGGGCGCCACGACTGCCTGCTCGGTCACCGGCGCGGCGCGTCCGAACATCTGGTCGAGGTTGATGAACCCCTCGCGCCAGGCCCAGAACCCCGCACCACCGGCACCCAGCAGCAGCACCACGAATACGATCAGGAACACCGTTACAGCGCCCATGCCGCCGCGACGATCGCCTTCGTCACGGGCCTTGGGGAACGCCGGCTCTGCCTCGCGGCGCGGTCCGCCCTGCCGGGCGTTCTTCGCGAATGCAGACGGCTTCATCGGCTTGCCGGTATTTCGCCCACCGGGCAGCACCGCGGGCGCATCGGCACGCAGCATGCCGTTGGCGAACCCGTTCTTGTGCGGCGGTGGCGCCTCTTCGTCCTCGTCCTCGTCCTCGGGCAGCGCGTGCATCGCCCCGTTGATCTCGGGCTCGTCCTCGAACTCCCCGCGCGCCTCACGGTCTAGCGTGGCAATGGCGCGGTCGATCGAATCCTGCGGATCGAGCGCCTGCTGCGGCTCGACCTCGACTTCGCGGACCGCCGACATGGCGGCCGGTATCGGCTGCGAGGCAAACAGCGCCGCAGGTTCTGCCATCATCTGCCGGGCAACCGCCTGGCCACCGCGGCCTGCGGGCTCAAGCCGGGGCGCGGCCGCGACAGACTCACGCCGGGGCGTCAGTTCCGGCCCACGGGTCGCGCCACCGATCGGGGCACCGAACGCGGTCGATCCGGTCCGGCTCTTGGCCGCCTCGGCGCGGGCAACAATTGAAGGCAGCGGACGGCCAGGCTTGCCGCTGGTGCGCACCGGCATCGGCGGAGGTGGAGCGGGCAACTCCTCCTCTTCCTCTTCCAGCTCGGGTTCCTCGAACATCGG
>QLAH01000548.1_pt1 | contig 17592 bp, 20 predicted proteins | sample 4693081 | NCBI WGS metagenome assembly QLAH01 (sample SAMN09425401, study PRJNA476045) | Lake water metagenome, whole genome shotgun sequencing project.
TCTCTGCCGTATATTCTTCAATGACTGAAGATGCAGCGGTATTCGGCGGTTTGAAGAACATGATTGAAGGTTTGGCGAATAGCTATGCGCTCTACAAACCCAAAATGATCGCCGTCTGCACCACCTGTATGGCGGAAGTGATCGGGGATGACCTGCAGGCCTTCATCAAAACCTCGAAGGAAGATGGCTCGGTGCCCCAGGAATTCCCGGTGCCCTTTGCCCATACGCCTAGCTTTGTCGGTTCCCACATCACGGGTTACGACAACATGATCAAGGGGATTCTCAATACCCTGACCGAAGGCAAGAAAGCGGAAGCCAAGAACGGCAAAATCAACTTCATTCCTGGATTTGAAACCTATATCGGCAACCTGCGGGAAATCAAGCGGATCGCCAAGCTGATGGATGTAGACTACACCCTGCTGGCGGATAACTCCGAATATCTGGATTCGCCCAACACCGGAGAATACAATATGTATCCCGGTGGCACCAAGCTCGAAGATGCGGCTGACTCGATCAATGCCGAAGCGACGATTGCTTTCCAGGCTTACTCCACCACCAAAACGCGGGAATACATCGAGAAGGAATGGCAGCAGCCGACCTCTGTGGTTCGCCCCGTTGGCATTCGCGGCACCGACGAGTTTCTGATGAAGCTGTCTGCGCTCACCGGTAAGCCAATTCCCAAGGAGCTGGAAGAAGAGCGGGGTCGCGCCGTAGACGCCCTGACCGATTCGCAGGCTTGGCTGCACGGCAAGCGCGTCGCCTACTATGGCGATCCGGATCTGGTGATTGGTTTGACCCAATTCCTGCTAGAAGTGGGTGCTGAGCCGATCCATATCGTCGTCACCAACAGCAACGATGTGTTTGAAGCCGAACTGCGGGCGCTGCTGGATTCCAGCCCCTTCGGTGCCAACGCGACGATCTGGGGTGGCAAAGACCTGTGGCATCTGCGCTCCCTGCTGTTCACGGAGCCGGTTGACTTCTTCATCGGCAACTCCTACGGCAAATACCTGTGGCGCGATACCCATACGCCCATGGTGCGGATTGGCTATCCGATCTTCGATCGCCACCACCTGCACCGCTATGCTACCTACGGATACGAGGGCACGATCAACCTGCTCAACTGGATCGTTAACTCGATCCTGGATGAGTTGGATCGCAACACGATCGTTCCGGCGAAGACGGATATCTCCTACGATCTGATCCGCTAATCGCCTGATTTGTGAATCCTCTGATTCGCGAATCGATTCTGTAGACAAGTCTGGCCCGGCGGGCTTTGTGTAGCAGCTCCAGAAAGCCCGCCCTTCTTTCCATCCCACCCAACCATGACTACTTCTTCTTCTCAATCGTCTCCGCCGCTCCGGCCCCGCCCGGACATCTTCACCCCGATTCGCCGCTGGCTCGATCAGATTGAGATTCGCTCTCCCCGCTTGGCCCATCTGATCTGCCGTTTGATCCCCTGCACCTGCCCGTTCGAGCATCATTTCTCGCTATTCGGCTACGGGTTTCACACGCCGCCCCTCTGCGAACCCAATCCGTTCTACACCGAGTTTGTCTCCCTGCGGTTTCGCGCCCTCAGCTATCTTGCCGATGTCTGCGGCGAAGATGTAGCCAAATATATTTGCTAGCGCATTCCCTTCCGTCTTTCCTTTACTCACGTTTCTTAAGTCTGGCTCAGGTCACTTTTCATTTAACCCCCTTCACCCGGACATTCCTGCTATGAAACTGACTCAAGGCAAAATTAATGAACTCCTGAGCGAGTCAGCTTGCGAACATAACCATAAGAAAGAGGGCAAAAAGAATAAATCCTGCACGCAGGTGGCCCAACCCGGAGCGGCTCAGGGGGGCTGTGCCTTTGACGGGGCGATGATTGCCATGGTGCCGATTACCGACGCCGCCCACCTGGTGCATGGCCCGATTGCCTGTGCGGGCAACTCCTGGGGCAGCCGGGGCAGCCTTTCCTCTGGGTCGATGCTCTATAAAATGGGCTTCACCACCGACATGAGCGAAAATGACGTGATCTTCGGGGGGGAAAAACGGCTCTACAAATCGATCCAGGAAATTGCTGAGCGCTATAGCCCTGCCGCGATTTTTGTCTACCTCACCTGTGTCTCAGCTCTGATTGGCGATGACCTGGAGGCAGTTTGCAAAAAGGCCGCCGAGAAAGCGGGAATTCCGGTGATTCCGGTCAACGCTCCTGGCTTTGTCGGCAGCAAAAACCTGGGCAACCGAATCAGCGGTGAAGCCTTGCTCGACTATGTGGTGGGCAGCCGCGAACCAGAATACACTACGCCCTACGACATTAATTTGATCGGGGAATACAATATTGCCGGAGAGATGTGGGGCGTCCTGCCAATTTTTGAGAAACTGGGCATCCGAGTGCTGGCCAAAATTACCGGCGATGCCCGCTACGAAGAAGTTTGTCAGGCCCACCGCGCCAAATTGAACGTGATGATCTGCTCCAAAGCCCTGATCAACATGGGGCGGAAAATGGAGGAACAGTACGGCATTCCCTACATTGAAGAATCTTTCTACGGCGTGGACGACATGAACCGCTGTTTGCGCAACATTGCCGCTAAGCTGGGCTGCCCCCAACTCCAGGCCCGCGTTGAGCAGGTGATTGCCGAGGAAACCGAGCAGCTTAACGAACAGCTCCAGCCCTATCGTGAGCGGCTGACGGGTAAGCGGGTGGTGTTGAATACGGGCGGTGTGAAAAGCTGGTCGATTATATCAGCGGCTAAGGATCTGGGCATTCAAGTTTGCGCGACGAGTACGAAGAAAAGTACGGAAGAAGACAAAGCTAAGATTAAGGAACTGCTGGGTCAAGATGGAATCATGTTAGAAAAAGGGAATGCTCAAGAGCTGCTCAGCGTGATTGCCAAAACCAAAGCAGATATGTTGATTGCCGGTGGACGAAATCAATATACTGCCCTCAAGGCTCGGATTCCGTTTCTCGATATCAACCAGGAGCGGCATCATCCCTACGCCGGCTATGTCGGCATGATCGAAATGGCCCGCGAGCTGGATGAAGCCCTGCATAGCCCGATTTGGCAACAGGTCCGCAAACCAGCTCCCTGGGATATGGAGCAGCCTTTAGTGGCAGTTGGTGATGAATAGCGATAAGCGTAAGTAACGAGCACCAGCCACAAGCGCCAGTTATCCAAACAGTGAACGCCTAGATTATGAGCCTAAATAATTTGTGGTGAAAATAGTTTGTGGTGGACTTGTGATGAACTTGTGATGAACTTGTGACGAACTGTTTGGCGTTGAATTATCGATGTTGAGTGTATTGCTTTAGTTCCAGTTCCAATCCTCTCATCTTCCTATTTTCCTATGGCTACCGTCACCTCTCCCAAAAAATCTGTTGCCGTCAATCCGCTCAAGCAGAGCCAGCCTCTGGGAGCTGCCCTGGCGTTTCTGGGCCTCAAGGGTACGATGCCGCTGTTTCACGGTTCCCAGGGCTGTACGGCCTTTGCCAAGGTGATGCTGGTACGGCATTTTCGCGAGGCGATTCCCCTCTCCACCACGGCGATGACTGAAGTCGCGACGATTTTGGGCGGCGAGGATAATGTTGAGCAGGCGGTGCTGACCCTGGTGGAGAAATCGAAGCCGGAAATTATTGGCCTCTGCACCACCGGCTTGACCGAAGCGCGCGGTGAAGACATGGATGGAATTCTCAAAAGCATTCGCAAGCGCCATCCCGAATTTTACGATGTGCCGATTGTGTTTGTTTCCACGCCCGACTTCCGGGGAGCGCTGCAAGATGGCTTTGCTGCCGCCGTCGCCAGCCTGATGCAGGATCTGCCGGTGGCGGGCGAAACCCGGCCCAATCAAGTCACGATTCTGATTGGTTCGGCCTTTACGCCGGGTGATGTCCAGGAAATCAAAGATATTGTGCAGGCGTTTGACCTGGAGCCGATCATCGTGCCGGATCTCTCGGCCTCAATCGATGGCCATCTGGCCGAAACGCCCAGCGCGGTCACGAGCGGCGGCACCACCCTGGCCGAACTGCGCGGCATTGGCAGTTCGGTCTATACCCTGGCCTTTGGGGAAACCATGCGGGCAGCAGCAGCGGTGCTAGAAGATCGGTTTAACATTCCCTACGAGGTGTTTCCTGCCCTGACCGGCCTGGATGCGGTCGATGAGTTGCTGCAGGGTCTATCGGATTTGAGCGGCCTGCCCGTGCCAGAAAAGTTTCGCCACCAGCGCCAGCAGTTGCAAGACGCCATGCTGGATACCCACTTTTTCTTCGGTCGCAAGCGAATTGCTCTGGCGATGGAGCCAGATCTCCTCTGGGCGATGGTGCATTTTCTTCAATCGATGGGCTGCGAGATTCAGACAGCCGTGACGACAACCAAATCGCCTCTGCTGGAAAAGCTGCCGGTGGAGCGGGTGACGATCGGCGATTTAGAAGATTTCGAGCAGCAGGCGGCGGGTGCTGACTTGTTGATCACCAACTCGAACGGAGTGGGGATCTCGCGTCGCCTCCATAAGCCTCTCTACCGAATGGGATTTCCGATCTTCGACCGGCTTGGCAACGGCCAACGCTGCACAGTGGGCTATCGGGGTACGGTGCAACTGCTGTTTGACATCGGCAATATCTTTTTGGAGTTAGATGAGGAGAAAGCCCATGCTCAGGTGCATGGATGGCGCACCCACGGGCTTGGCAGCAACGTAACTTTATAAACAGGAGTGACCTATGAAAATAGCCTTCACCACCAGCGACAACGTTCATATTAACGCCCACTTTGGTTCAGCCAGTAAAATCGATGTTTACAATGCTGATACAACGGGATATGAGTTTGTTGAAACGCTGAGATTCGACGGTAACCTCAGTGAAGATGGCAATGAGGACAAACTTCAGCCTAAAATTGCAGCCCTGCATGATTGCACGATTGTCTATGTCTCCACCATTGGCGGTAGCGCTGCCGCTCGCCTGATTAAACAAAAAATTACACCAGTCAAGGCCCAATCGGAAGAACAGGAAATCGCCGAAGTGTTGACCAAGCTCGTGACAACCCTGAACGGCAATCCACCGCCCTGGCTGAGAAAAGCCCTGCAACAACGCAGTCCCGTGCTCGATGAGCTCGATCAACTTGATGAAAAGGAAGAAGTACCCGTATGACAACATCCAATCTGCCCGCTCCGACTGAAGCAACGACCAGCACCGAACTCAGCCCTTTTCTAAAGGCGATTACCCAGCAAATTCGGGCCAACGACCCCTACGGCACCTACCGCAACTGGTCGGATGAGCTTTTGCTCAAGCCCTATGTGGTCAGTAGAGCCCAAAAACGCGAGATCTCTGTCGATGGAGAAGTAGACCCGATCACCAAAGGTCGGATTCTGGCCTTCTACCGGGGGATTGCCCATCGGATTGAAGCGGAAACCGGTCTGCTTTGTCAGGTCGTAATCGACCTGAGCCACGAAGGCTTTGGCTGGGCGCTGGTCTTTTCTGGTCGTCTGCTGGTCGTTTCTAAAACGCTGCGGGATGCCCAACGGTTTGGCTTCGACTCGTTGGAAAAACTCGACGCAGAAGGCAGCAAAATTATTGCGTCAGGAATCACTTTGGCCGGTCGTTTCCCTGAAGTTGGCAAACTCTAGGAGCTGCGAGGTTTGGATTTTGGCTTGAAACAGATCCAGAATCCAAACGCTAAACTTTTACGCCTGAGGAAATTGTATGGTTCAAGCAGCAGAAACGAACATCGAAGAGCTAAAGACGCGGATCAAGCGGCTGAATAGCAAAGCGGGTCAAATGAAAATGGATCTGCATGATCTAGCTGAAGGCTTGCCCACCGATTACGAACGGTTGGTAGATGCCGCCAGTGAAACCTACCAGATCTATTGGCAAATCGATCAACTCAAGTCTCAGCTAAAACAACTGGAGCAGAAATTATGAGCGGCACCCTGGCTGAATTTCAACAACTTGTAAATGCGGAAGAGTATTTCGAATTCTTTGGCCTTCCTTACGATCCGCAGGTCGTCAACGTCAATCGGTTACATATCCTGCAAAAGTTTTCTACCCTGATCAAGGCTTCTAGCCAAGCAACGGCAGACCTGCCTGAAACGGAACAGCTTGCCTCCTACCAGGAAGCACTCCAACAAGCCTACGACACTTTTACGACTTCTTCGCCTCTGAGCGAAAAGCTGTTTAAGGTGTTCAACGACAAGCCGCAAAATGTGGTTATGCTCTCAGAGATTGGCTCTGATTAATTGTTTTGAATCCGTAGATTAACCTAAGCGTTCCCCCAGCCCTTTTGCCCTGATTCTGATTGAGGAGAACAGACCATGCATAACCTCACCCCAACTGAACTAGAGCGTTATCGTCGGCAGATTATGCTGCCGGGATTTGGTGAAGAAGCCCAACAGCGCCTCAAAAACTCTACCGTGCTGGTCACGGGAGTCGGTGGTTTGGGAGCAACGGCAGCGCTCTATCTGGCAGTCGCGGGCGTGGGTCGGCTGATCCTGCTGCGCGGTGGTGAACTGCGGTTGGATGACATGAATCGGCAGATTCTGATGACGCATGACTGGGTTGGCCAGCCGCGCGTATTCAAAGCTAAGGCGACCCTGGAAGCGATCAATCCAGATATTCAAATTGACGCGATCTGTGAATATGTCAGTCCTGAAAACGTCGATCGTCTGGTGCAATCTGCCGATATTGTTCTCGACTGCGCCCACAACTTTGTGGAACGCGATCTGCTGAATGCGGCCTGCGTGCGCTGGGGGAAACCGATGGTGGAAGCCGCGATGAACGACATGGAAGCCTATTTGACCACGATCGTTCCCGGCCTGACGCCCTGCCTCTCCTGCATCTTTCCTGAAAAACCAAACTGGGACAAGCGCGGCTTTGGCGTATTAGGGGCAGTTTCAGGCACCCTGGCCTGCCTGACCGCTCTGGAAGCAATCAAGCTGATCACCGGCCTGGGGACGCCTTTGCTGTCGCAGCTCCTAACCATGGATCTGAGTCGGGCCGAGTTCTCTAAACGCCATCCCTACCATGATCCCCATTGCCCTGTTTGCGGCGAAAAGAGCCGTCGTATGGCAGGCGAAACAGTCGAGCCAGTGCCACATCTGCTGCCCTAGCTGACGGTCTAGCTCCTGCTCCTTACCCTCTCGATCTTCATACTTCCTGGAGAAAATTAATGACTGTTACTCTCACCGAAAAAGCTGAATTTCGTCTCCGTGCCTTTCTACAGGGCAGCACCAGCCCCTCTCCTGAAAAAGGAATTCGGGTCGGAGTAAAGGACGGTGGCTGCAATGGCTATGAATATACCATCGATGTCGCCAATAATCCCCGCCCCACCGATCTGATTGAACAGCAGGGTAGAATTCCGGTATACATTGACCCGCAGGCTGCGCCCCTGCTGCAAGGCGTGGTCATCGATTTTGTCGATAGCCTGATGGAGAGTGGCTTTAAGTTTAGCAACCCCAACGCGACTGATACCTGCGGCTGCGGCAAATCGTTCCAGGCAGGTGACTGTACGCCTACCGCAACGCCCTGCAGCTAACCACTCAGCTATTTCTTGACGTTCACCCCTCAATATCTAATCTGGAGGACATTATGGCAACGTTTCAAGTTCACCTCGTTAACCCGAAGCGCGGCATTGATATTACAATTCCAGTTGATGATGAAACGACAATTCTAGAAGCCGCGGGAGACCAGGGCCTCGAACTCCCCTTCTCCTGCCATTCTGGCTCTTGCTCTAGCTGCGTTGGCAAACTGGTAGAAGGCGAAATCGACCAGTCGGAGCAGGTGTTTTTAGACGATGAGCAGATGGAGAAAGGCTTTGTGCTGCTTTGCGTCACCTATCCCCGTTCGGACTGTACGATCCGCACCCACCAGGAAGCTTATCTGGTTTAACCCAATTTGGTTTAACCCAATCTGGTTTAACCTCTAGTTCTTGTATTTCACCATCCCTTCCCTAAATCACTTCTTCGTCACATTCTTCCCCCATTCTCAGAGGTCTAGCCCCATGTCAACTCTTAATTCGCTGCAAGATATCTCGTTGAGACTGCTGCGGGCGGGTGAACGTGGCACTATTGCTCGAACTAAAACTTTGGGCGATGCGACTGCGAAAACTCTGAGAATGATGGGGTTAATTCCAGGGCAAACCATCACCCTCGTCCAGCGATTTCCCCGGTTTGTGGTCAAAATCGGCAATAGCTGTCACTGCTTGGATGAATCAGTCATCAATGCCATCTCCGTCCGCATCTTGAGACATTGATGTTCAACAGACATTGATGTTCAACGCCCGACTCGCTTGAGAGGGTCATGATGCTGCTTACACTGGCGTCACACAAGGTTGGTGAAGCGGCTGTGATTGACAATCTACTGGCTGAGACAAACCTGCACCAGCGCCGGTTAAGCCTGGGAATCCGTTCCGGTCGGCAGGTTTCGCTGCTGCACAAAGCCTGGTTCTCTATTCCAACGTTCTTCGGTCGCTCATCACCCCCCTTGGAGAGTCATATGTCTGAACAGCCGATTTCGAATGAGGTAGCCCTGAGAATTGCGCTCGCCTCAAGACTGTTCCCAGAACTGCCAATCACCGATTTTATTGAAGCTTTGCAAACCTATTTAGGCGGTGTTCTGGACGAAATCAGCTTGAGTCGAATCACGGTCACGAATCTCAAAACGGCTCTGGGACAGACCTACGAATTAGATGCGGATGAAGACGGGGAAGATGCGGATGCAGCCGATATCTCGTCCTTGAAGCAGGCGGTGCGTCTGCTCTGGGGTGAGCTCGATGAGGTGGACCACCTGCCCGCCACCCAGCTTTACCAGGAAGAGGAGATGCCCAATTCGATTCGGATTGCCGTCGCATCCAACAATCAGGAATCCTTGGACGGGCATTTTGGTTCCTGCCTGCGGTATCTGATCTATCAGCTCTCGGCAGCAGAAATTCGGTTAATTGATATTCGCTCGGCCCTAGAGGCGGATCGCTCGGAGGACAAAAATGCCTTCCGCGTCAGCCTGATCCGGGATTGCTCGGTGCTTTACATTGTCGCCATCGGTGGACCGGCGGCAGCAAAGGTTGTGCAGGCTGGTATTTATCCGATTAAGAAAGAGACGGGTGGACCAGCCCGAGAATTGTTAGGTGAATTGCAGCAGGCGCTTGTCACCTCTCCTCCCCCTTGGCTGGCAAAAATTCTGGGAGTTGCAGCAGGCGAGCGCGTCAAAAACTACAAAGCCCTGGCCTGAGTGCCTGTGGAAATTCACCCAAGCGAGCTTGTTTCACCAGGAGGCCGACTATGATCTCATCCCCTTAAGCAGCTTTGGGAAACGTTCAACGGAAAATGGATACCCAAATTGCCCAAAGCAATTGCCGTTATATCTGACGCCTACGCAATCTGTCCCTGCTTGGGAACGCTTTGACCTCGGCAGAGGCAGCAGCGCAGTTCTATCGTTTCGATTTCTCCCCTTAGCCCTATCCTTGCCAACTGAGCCAGTGGCTAAGTAGAAAGCCCTCCGCTCACCCCGATCACCCTTCTGATACCCTTAAACAGAGAGAACACTGCTATGACGACATTAACAGGACTGACCTTTAGCGGTAAAATTTGGAAGCCCAAGTTCTTACAAGAGATTGATATTGTTCGCTGCATTGGCTGCGGCAGATGTCTCAAAACCTGCGGACGCGGCGTGATGGCCCTGCGAGCCTTGAACGAAGAGGGCGAATTTGTTGAGGATGAAGAAGATGATGAAATTGAACGGAAAGTGATGACCGTTGCCAATCTCGACAACTGTATCGGCTGTGAAGCCTGCTCCCGCGTTTGTCCGAAAAACTGTCACAGTCACGCTGAATTAGCTCTCGCTGGCGTATGAACTCAACCGACCACCATGCCTCTGGCCAAAATTGGGTGACCTACTACCAGGCGGTGGAAGGTCGCCCACCCCGCGAAACGCTGCTGAAGGCGCTGGCCAATTTTGAGGCCGCCCCGTCGAACTCTCAACCGCAGCTTGCTGTCGATCTGGGCTGTGGGGATGGTCGCGATACGGTGGAGCTATTGCGGCGAGGTTGGCGGGTGCTGGCTATTGACGGGGAGCCGCAGGCATTTGAACGTCTGTTGGGCCGTCCTGATCTCCAGCAGGAGCATCTCCAAACCCAGCTGATGCGGTTTGAAGCGCTGACGCTGCCTGCCAATGTCGATTTGATCAATGCCAGCTTTTGCCTCACCTTCTGCCCGCCTGCCGATTTTCCGGCCCTCTGGCAAACCATCACTACTGCCCTGAAGCCGGGAGGTCGGTTCTGCGGCCATCTGTTTGGCGATCGCGACTCCTGGACGGTCTACCCCAACCGCACCCACCACAACCGCCCGCAGGTGGAAGCCCTGCTGCAATCGTTCCAGATCGAATGGCTGGAGGAAGAAGAACATCCGGGCGTGACGGCCATCGGTGAACAGAAATACTGGCACCTTTACAACATCGTGGCCCAGAAGCCGCTGGACTTGCAGGCCGGATAAACCTGAGAAGGAGCTTCCTCTAGAGCAGCTGACTTTTATGGTAACGACTCTATGACCATGGTTCAAAGTGAATCGAGTTGCCCGATCCGTTCAACCTGCTCAGGAGAGGTAGCCCGCATCACCACGGCAGCTCCAGATTGGGGCACGATTTCGCTGATTGCCGTAATGTTGACCTGATGCGTCACGATCACGATCACGCCTGCGTTCTCCCGGTTGTCCAAAATGAATTGGCGCAGTTGTTCGGTTTGGCTATTCTCGCGGCTGCGCTCCTGAAAAAACGAGTTAAGGGCCGGAAAGGGTTCAACCGGGGCTAGATCCATCAACCGGGCCGTTTCCAGACAGCGACACCACTGGCTCGACAGCACCCTGGACACCGGAACCTGCTGCTGTCGCAATACCTCCCCGATCCGCAGGGCCTGGGTTCGCCCTTCTGCCGACAGGTTGCGCTGCGTCGCACAATCCTCCAACCGAAAATTGGCCGGATCGCCCGTGCCCGGTGCCAGCGCATGGCGAAACAAAATCACATAGCCTTTGCCCTGTCGCAACTCGGCCCAAAGCGCCGCTTCGGTATTGCTCGTCGGCGATGCAGGAGGCAATGGCTCTACCGAAGGAGAAACAACAGGCGAAGCCTCAGATCCTGAAGGTGAACCCGCACAGCCCGCCACAGATCCAGCCACACTTCCCAAAAGCATCGCTACAGCGATCCCACCCAGCCACCGCCCAGAACGCTGTTTCAATCCATTCTCTTTCACTCCCCCATCTCCCCTTAAACCGCAATCAACTCCCGCAGCCGATCCGCTTCATCCCGACTGGCCCCATCGCCCGTGACAAACTCAATCTGCTCTGGACTGCCTGCCCCCAGCCCCAGCTCAACCGCACGTTGAATCTGCTCTAGCTGCCAGATTGAACCCTGGGCCACAGCATCCGTGGTACCCAATGACCGCAAAATCGCAATGGCCACCACATCGATCGCCACCCGATCCGTGCCCGCCAAAATAATTCCCGGTTTAGCCATATCTCCCGATTCTGGCCCGCCATTCACAAAAGCCTCGACGCCATCCAGCAGAATCAGAGCGGGACTGTAGGCCCGGTTGGCCTCGGCAATCATTCGGCGCTGGTGTGGCGAAGAATGCAGCTCGGTCATGTAGTTGTGGGAATCACCCGGCACATATTTGGCCACCAGACCCACCGCGTTTTTGAGCGAGAGGGTAAACTGGCCGCCAAACCGGTGGGTCTTGAGGCAGCAGGTGTTGACTATGGCTCCCGCCTGCAGGGCCGGACGGGCAAAGGCAAACCCCTTCGACCAATGGGTATCGGCGGCAGGGAAATACTGCCAGTCGGTTTGGGCCAGCTCATCCAGCACCATCGCCTTCAGCCCGTAGCGCTCGGCTAGATCGAACACACCTTTGGTCTGCATCGCCTGCCGGGTGTCTGCCATACCCGACCGGTCGCCAATCGTAATCTGTCCTGCGCCAGCGCTCTGAAGCTCCTGCACCAGCGCTTCTAGCAGGGCCGTATCGGTCGAGGCCGGGGCTGGATCTGCTGTATTGTAATTGGGCTTGAGAAACAGGGTTTTGTCGCTGATGCCGGCGGGCTGGAGCAAATCGATTGCCTGGCGGGTGCCGGCCACCCGGTCTTCGCTGCGAACGAGCACGACGCGACTCACGCCCTGACTTTTTTCGAGGGCGGACGACAAATCTGGCGCCAGAGAGGGGGATCTGGCTTGAGAAGACGGCCCAACTGTAGCAGCATTGCAGGCTACCGAGACGACTGTGCTGCCTGCGGCAAGGCTGGCCCACTGTAAGAGCTTGCGGCGACTGTAGCTATAGCCTGAAGGCTGCTGAGAAATAGACATGTCTGAATTCTCCTGAGTCTGGACCTAGAACCTGACTGAGGCTGGGTAGTTCGGTTAGTGAGGCAGTTAGTGAGGCAACGGGCTATAGCCTCATCATCTCCCGGCTGAGCTAGGGTAGATGCGACGAGGCAAATGGAACAGCTTGCAGGCAGCGGCTAGCTTGGCGGGTGGGCCGCAAACCAGGCTTCTAGGTCGCTCAGGCTAGCAAAGTCGAGCAAAGCTTCTGCTAAAGTTTCGAGTTGTTCCAAACTCAACGACTGCACCTGGGTGACGAGATCTGGCGACAGGTCGCCCACCCGACGGGTCAGCAGTTTGAGGATGAGTGACTGCCGCTCTTCTTGTCGGCCTTCTTGCCGGCCTTCTTGCCGGCCTCGCTGCTCACCTTCTCGTAAGATCTCTTGATACCAGGGTGACTCTCGTAGTATCGCCATGTCCCACCTCATAATTTGCCTGACGACTTCGCTGTCTAATACAAAACTAGCAAAGAAACCTAGCAATGCTTCCAACTCGACCATCTGCTCGTCTTGCCGCAGTTCAGTCAAGGCCCGCTGCACAACCGCTACTTCTCCACCCTGCTTCAGGATGGGCACAAACGGCAGCAGGGCCGTCAACGACTGCTCAAATACCGTTTCTGCTTCGACTTCCCATAGGTTGATCACCCGATAGTCTTGCCTGGCTTCTAGTCCCAGCAAGCTAGACTGATAGCGTTCAGCAATCATCACCGAGGCGGCAGGTGGCAAGATATTGACCAGCACCGGGTAGACCAGCAGGCCATACTTCTCCTCGGCTAGTGCGGCATAGGCTCGCATGCGGGCAGGAAGTTTGGAACTATAGCGCAACTGTAACTCGTTTAGCACCAAGAACTCGCCTTGCGTAGGGCTGTGGACTTTGACCAGCACATCGTTGTCGCGGCTGAGCCACTGAAACTCAGAGCCAAGGATCTCTTGAGCAATCACATCCGAACGCTCTGTTACCCACTGCACCCAAGCGGTTGGAGCCAAACTGATGAGGCGTTTACCGCCAATGTCTGCTTTTTTGGCCACAGTTGTTTGCCAAGTTGTTTGCCACGGTCGTTTCTCTGCTTGCTAGCTTACCGTCTGGGACTCGACCTTGCATCAGTGAGTCTGAACCTCTGGAAACCGCAGGCGAGTTTGAGAGTTTGGCAAAGCCTAAGGCTAGCTCTAGACAATCTGCACCCCAGGTTAGAGGCGGATTTGCGAGCCAATCAGCACAATTAATCCATTGCCTCGCGGTTGGAGCCAATCTGTGCAGCACTGGGGTTTGAGCTATGCAAACGTTGGATCGGCTGACTCAGCTTCGTCGCCAGTATCTTGAGTTAACCAACCAGACTTTGCCCCAGCTAGCCGCTACTCGTCGTTTTCCGGTTCGCTTCAACCACTGTTTTCAGCGAATTATTCTAGACAATTTGTTTGGCTGCTGCTGGTATGACGTTCTGGATCGCAAGCAGGGTCCAGCCTATTTGCAGTTGAATCAGACCCAGCTAGAGCAGGCGATCGACCTGGCCTGCCGGATAATTGCTGAACCCAATTCCTACCTGGAGCAGCTCAACCGCAGAAGTTTAAGCTGGCGCGAGAAGAGGGCCAGTGACCTAAAGCCGCTCTAAAAACATGATGCTTGGATTTGCCTGGTGCTTGGATTTGCCTAAATCGATCGCCCTCATTAAACCCAGGGCTCAGTTAGGGGGCGCAGGAGGCTTATTTCCTGTGTGGAGCGCAGCCCTACAGCCCGCTATTCTACGGATGACTCTGGCCAGCTACTTAACCAGATAACTTGGATTTACTTTAATCACATCCTTGCCGTTGTTGCTCTGTATCCTACTCGTTCCTGCTCTGACGCAAACAGTTTCTGGCGGCTTTCCAAATGGCTGGGCAAAACAGGCTGAACTTGTTCACAGCTTTCCATACCTCGTATATGTTGATGCTTTAGTGCTAATGCTTCTTAAACCTCGGTTCTATCTAAAACGACTCCTGCAATCTTTGAGCTGGGTTGGGCCGATCTCTCGCTTCCCCTGCAAATCTTAAATCCTTGTTAACCTCCTAATCCCTGAGCGGCTTACCGTAGTATGCTGAGGGTGAATGCGTTGCGACCTCCTCACTCGGCCAGGAAAACTCCCCAGCTAGCAGGCAAAGTTCATCTTCCAGCGCATTCCGCTTCAGAGAACAATTCGATTCCCCAGTAAGTTTCTCTCATTCTTAAGGATCTCCAACCATGCAGATTGCAAATAACGTGACTGAACTGATTGGTAAAACGCCTCTGGTGCGCTTAAACCGCATTCCCCAGGCCGAAGGAGCGGTGGCGCAGGTGGTGGCCAAGCTAGAAGGCATGAACCCGGCGGCTTCTGTGAAAGACCGGATTGTGGCGAGCATGATCCAGGCGGCTGAAGAGGCAGGTTTGATTCGACCTGGTGAAACAATTTTGGTCGAGCCGACTTCTGGCAACACGGGCATTGCCCTGGCGATGGTGGCAGCGGCTAAGGGCTATCAGTTGATTTTGACCATGCCGGAAACCATGAGTCTGGAGCGGCGCGCCATGCTGAAAGCCTACGGGGCGCAGCTTGAACTCACGCCCGGTCCGCAGGGAATGAAGGGCGCGATCGCGCGAGCCACAGAAATTGCGGCCCTGTTGCCCAACGCCTTCATGCCGCAGCAGTTTGCCAATCCGGCTAACCCGAAGGTTCACCGCGAAACCACCGCCGAAGAACTCTGGGCCGATACGGATGGCCAGATCGATATTCTGATCGCCGGGGTCGGGACGGGCGGCACGATTAGCGGGATTGCTGAGGTGCTGAAGCAGCGAAAGCCTGGGTTTCAGGTGATTGCGGTTGAACCCCAGGAAAGCCCGGTGCTGTCGGGTGGTAGTCCTGCCCCCCACAAAATTCAGGGCATTGGGGCTGGCTTTGTGCCCCAGGTCTTGCGCACCGACCTGATCGACGAAATCATTCAGGTTAGCAGCGAGGAGGCGATTGCCTATAGCCGGCGGCTGGCCCGCGAAGAAGGCTTGCTGTCGGGGATCTCTGCCGGGGCGGCCCTCTCTGCCGCGATTCAAGTGGCCAAGCGTCCCGAAAACGCGGGCAAGCTGGTGGTGTTTGTCCAGCCCAGCTTTGGCGAACGCTACCTCAGCACTGTTCTGTTCCAGGAGATGCCTGACGTGGAAGTGGTGCATCTGAACGGCAGCGCCCGCGCCGTGGCGGCAGTCGGAAACTAGAAACCTAGGTTAGGGGCAGGGTTGGAGCTGCCCTGGGTCAAACAGACTCGGAGGCGTTGGTTAGGTAGGCTCGATAGCGCTGCTGAAGCTGCTCCGGCGACAGCGGCTTTGTCCAATATTCCACGAGCGCCTGCCCCAAGGCCCAGGTGCTGCGGTCGGGGGGTGCGTCTGCATCGAGTAGGAGTGGCCCCAGCAATCGTAAATCAAAGCCAGCCCGGTCTGTGGCTTCAACGCTCAGGCTTTGGGCTGGCTTCAGTAATGTAAACAGGTCGTAGGCCATCTGGAGTTTGCCAATTGCGGTAGGAACCTGTTCGACCGGAATTTGGGTGGCCCATTCGGGGGCAGTGGCGGCCAGCAGGCGGGACCGCTGGGACAGCAGGCCCAGGACTGGACTCTTCAGCCAGACGGTCAGATCGCGGGCTGTGGTGATTTGAAAGGCGTAGCGGTCGATGATTTTGGCGGCAGCGAGGCTGCGGGCATCCAGGTCACGCAACAGGCGGGCCAGGCGAAACTGGCTGGCCGGGGCCATCAGTTCTACCAGCGCCACAGAGACCGCATCGGCGCCCCAGGCGGCCCGGTTGGTTTGCAGATCGCTGGTGACGAGGGGCAGCACCCGATTGCAGTAATTGCCCAGCGTTTCCAGCCGGTAGGTGACGGCCTCGCGGATTGAAATTTCCTTGGGCCGGTTGCCCCACTGCCAGTCGTAGGGCGGTTCCCACTCGCGCGGAGGCCGCAGCCGATCGACCTGGGTGACAATTACCAGGGTTGGAACCGGCTGGGGGTTGGCCTCGGCCAGCTCTTGAAGAAAATCGGCATCCATTTGCAAAGCCGGGTCGAGGGCCGGCGTCACCAGCAGCAATAGATCGGCGCTGCGGGCGTAGTCTAACACCTGCTGCCGGTAGCTGCTGCGATTCACCTGCTCGTATCCTGGCGTATCCCAAAGCGTGATTGTTCCGGTTTCCGAAAGCCATTCGTAATTCTGCACCTGATCCGTATTGGGCAGTAAATCTGTCTGGGCCAGATCGGTCTGGAACAGGGTATTGATCAGACTGCTTTTTCCGGCTCCGGTCCGTCCCACCAGCAGAATGTTGAGCGGTCGTTCGACGCCTGCTGCGACCGGCTTGGCCTCGGCCAGAATCTCCCGCAGGGTCTGGGTTTTGGGCTGAAGGGCCTTGAGTTCCGTCATGGCCGCCTTGCCGTAGAGCAGCATTGCCTGCCGACAGAGGTTGCGCAGAGCCGTTTCTCGCAGGGACTGGCCCAAATTGACCAAAAGCTGCTGGTTGGCCTGGTTGCTGTAGGGCTGGCTGGCCTGCCTTGCCGCCGCTGCAATTGGATTGAGCACCCAAGTCGCCCAGTTCCAGGCTTGCCAGAGCTTGCGGGCCGTGGGTTCCAGCTTCCGGTAGACCTCGTAGGCTTCATAGCCCTGTCCAATCGTCACCTGGCTCAATACGGGCGACAGCTTTTGCATCCACAGATCCATATCGTCTACGGTGCCGCGAATCAACCCGTAGGCCTGGGGAATGTGGATATTCAGCAGGGGATATTTCACCTCTGGGTAATAGATCTGCGCCACTGCGCTGACCAGAGCCTGACAGCGCTGCCAGAAGGTCGGCCAGTCTTCCCAAATTGGCGCATCGGCCTGGGCCTGGGCGAGCACAGCCTGGAGCGCCGTTTCGGCCTGTTGCTCTACCACATCGCTGGCAGGGAGGACAGGATAGGCCGCCTCCAGATCCGCCGTGATCTGGGCCAGGGCTGCCGGATTGATCAGCGGGCGCGTCCAATGTACCAGCAGCCAGCGCCAGCCCACCAGCACCAGCGTCACCACACCCCAAATCCAGTTCAGCCCCCAGCGATGGATCTGCTGCCCCGCCGCCACCAGCAAAAAAACGACAATTGCCGCAATTGGCAGAATCAAAACCACCCACTGCCAGCGCCTAAGCTGCATCATCCCTCACCTCCCCATCTCCCCATCTCCCCATTCTCCCCATTCTCCCCATTCTCCCATCCCTCACCCCTCCTGCCTAAACCTCTGCTTCGCCGCATCAAATGCTTCTCGCATC
>QLAH01000549.1_pt1 | contig 17574 bp, 13 predicted proteins | sample 4693081 | NCBI WGS metagenome assembly QLAH01 (sample SAMN09425401, study PRJNA476045) | Lake water metagenome, whole genome shotgun sequencing project.
AAGCGCCCCTACCAGCGCCCACTCCCCATCAGTCAGATCGCCACGCGCCAAAACTGCCTCCTCTGAAAGGAAGCCTTGAATCAGTCACGCAGCGATTTGGGAATCCCTTTTGTCAACAGAGCCTAAGTTGACGTTTTGGCCGGCTAAGTTGACGTTTTGGGTTGCTAAGTTGACATCCCTGGTCGTGCCTGAACCCACCGATTGGTGTTCTGCAGGTCTCCAAACCGCCGCTGGGCGGGTGGGCACCAAGCTGATGCGCCACCCCGCCGATACGGCACTTGCTGGCTAGAACATCTTGCCCATAATCCTGGCGCGCTCGTCGGTAAGCTCAGGGTCCTTATCAGCGGACAGTGCCCGGAGCTCGCTCAGGAAGATGCGCTCGTTTTTCGAGGCGGCGGTGGCGGCATAGGTGTAGAAGTCTTCCAGCACATCGGCGCTGTAAATCTGCTCGAGGGTGAGCCGGAACAGGTGGCCTGGATCGCAATCGAGGGCGGCAGCGAGCTTCACCACGCGATCGAGTGGAACTTTGGCAGTTCCGTCCTTCATCATCGAGAGCATGTTCACCGACTTGAGGCCGGCGAGGGTGGCGATCTCCCTCTGGGTGCGGATGGACTGCAGGTCGTGGATGCGACGTCTGATGTAGTTGGCGGCACGAGAAGGCGGGCGGATCGGATAGGTTCTGGCCATTTGCTATTTCCTCATAAAGCTATGTAGCTATTGAGAATTATAGCGATGCAGCTGCTGGGAATGAGTTGGGGATCGCTGCGGTAGCTGCCCTTGCTGCAGGACCAGGGCCAGGACGTCGACCATCTCGCGGTCACCGCCGAGCTTCTTGAGCGGGTGCTGCTGCAGCGTTCTGAAGGCCTCGGGCAGCTCGACGAATGGCGCACCGTTGCGCAGTGCACCAGGCTTGCGCTGAACCACGGCCAGGCAGTGCCGCCAGTCACAGACCGTCTTCCCCAGCTTATCATGTGAGCGGTCGATGATGCGGCGATCTGCAGCGACGAGCCGCTGCCTGTGCAGGGCATGCCTCGCGGCGAGGCCCGGGCATGTCGCTGGGTCGAGCCACGGCTGCTCGCAGAGGTGGATTTCGCCGAGATAACCCCAATGCGATTAGAGAACGCCATGGGAGACGATCAAACCATTGCCAGCTGCCGCCGGCTCGCGCCTCGCCGGGCCGGCAGTGTCGGGCCTTCGTTGAACTTCCTCGATCCCGGCGCCGGCTGGCGCAGAGCGCCGCCGAAGCCTCCTCGGATGTCACGGCGCTGATCGAGCCGTCGGGCACCGAAGTGGCGAGTGGGGCCAAGCTGGTCGGCGATGCGGCCGGGAGGGGTGGTGCTGAGATGCTGCACGTCGGCGGCAATCACAGACCAAGCCGACGCGACGCTTGCGTGAGGTGAGATCTCATTGCCGAAATCGCACCCGCAATATCGCGGTCGAGTATGGCTTTGAAGATTAGTTCGTGCTCGGACAGCGTGACGTTGACCGTCTTGACAAATGGCTGGGACCTTATTGCCAGGCCAATGCTCTCCCTGAGCCGTACATCGACGAACGATGTCATGATTGTAAGGAACGGATTCTTCGCGGCTGCCGAAATTGCCTGGTGAAAGCCGATGTCGGCGGCCACATAGCTGCCCTCGAGATTTTCCACCGACCGCATGGCGTCGAGCGATTGCTGCAGGGCGCTGAGGTCGCTGTCGGTGCGGTGCTCCGCCGCAAGGGCGACCGCTCCCGTTTCCAGCACCATGCGAACTTCGTACAGCTTCCGGTAGTCTTCAGGTTGCGAGAGGGACTGCTCTGAGATCTGCAGGAACCGGCCATGCTCCGGGGACGCAACGAACACGCCCTTGCCCTGGTGGGATACCACAAGCCCCTCGTGTCGCAGCCGGGACACGGCCTCACGCACGACAATCCGGCTTACCTGGTATTTCACACTGAGCTCGCGTTCAGTGGGCAGCTTTGCCCCTGCCGTCAGCTTGCCGGCAGCAATCCAGTTCCGAATCTCATCGGCGAGGAGAGTCGGCAGGTTGCTACGGCTGGACCGCAGCGGGGAACCGAGCGAGGTTTGTGAATCCATCGAGCTAACTGTCCCTTCAGGTACGGTCAGACATTGAGCTTGGCCCTGAGGCCGCCGTCGATCGGGAAGTCACCCCCGATGCAGAATCCCGATTCGGGTCCGACGAGATAGGAGACCAGCGCTGCGACCTCCTCAGTCGTTCCAACCCGACCGATCGAATGTGATTTCCCGAACTCCTTGATGGTGTCTTCAAGATTTCCACCCTCGGGAGTCAATGAACGGGCCGCAAATTCGAGCAGTGGCGTTCGGATCGAGCCGGGAGAAACCGAGTTCACCCGCACCCCGTCCTTGGCGCAGTCGACCGCCATCGCCCGCGTGAAGGCATGAATTGCTCCCTTTGTCGTGGCATAGCCAAGAACATTGTTCTGGTTCAGGTGGCCCTGGACCGAGGCGAAGTTCACGACCGAGGCGTTGCCGCGCGACTTGAGCAGTGGGTACAGGAAGTGCGACATCAGGTAGTAGCCGGTCAGGTTGATGCCGACGACCTTTTGCCAATCCGCAGGCGTCGTCGTTTCGATCGTGCCATACGGCTGGATGGCCGCACAGTTGACCAGCGCGTCCAGGCCATCGAGGCGATGCCCGAGATCGGCGGCGAACCGCTCTACGGCGTCGGCGTCAGAAACGTCCAATTCCACCACTTGTGCGTGCTGATCGCCCAAACTTGACCGTGCTGCCGCATTCTGCTCGGGGTCGTTTCCGCACAGGATGACGAAGAACCCATCGCTGACGAGGCGCCTGGCGACCGCCAGGGCAATCCCCGCGGTGCCAGTGACGACGGCGTTCCGGGTTGATTTGATGTCGCTTACCATCTGTCGCTCTACTTCCTACCCAGTTTCAGGACGCCTTCGTTCACGCGGCTATCGATGATGACGGCGGCAATTAGAACGAGGCCCTGTGCCACGTACTGCCAAAACGGTTCCACCCCAGCAAGGTTGAGGCCATTCGACAGCACCCCGATGATAAGGGCGCCGATGACCGTGCCAAGTATCCGGCCCTCGCCGCCGGACAGACTGGTTCCTCCAATAATCACAGCGGCGATCACCTGAAGCTCAAACCCGATGCCGATGTTGGGATCGCCGGAGCCGACACGCGACGAGAGGACCAGCCCGGCCAGTGCGGCCGTGAGGCCACACAGCGCGTACAGTACCACCAGGGTGCGCTGAACGTTTATGCCGGATAGCCGGGCCGCCTCTTCGTTGCCGCCAATCGCGTAGATCCGCTTGCCGAACTTGGAATAGCTCGTCAGCCAGTGGAACGCGGCAACCACCACCATGGCAACGACAATTGGCAGCGGGAACACCCAGATCTTGCCGGTGCCAAGGTCGCTCCAGTTGGGTGGAAGCCCGACCAGGATCGCACTGGGGCTGATCAGATAGGCGATGCCGCGTGCGATGTTGAGCATGCCCAGGGTGACGATGATCGCACTCACGTGCAGTCTGGCGATGATCGTGCCGTTCACGAAGCCGACGAGGGCGCCGAATACGAGTGCGACGGCGAAGGCCAGGTAGAGCGGGACCCCGGCGACCGCCAGCGAAGCGGCCAGTACTGTCGATGCTGCGAGCACGCTGCCGACCGAGAGGTCAATTCCGCGGGCAATCATGATGGCGGTCATGCCGCACCCGGCAATCGCCAGGGGCGCTGTGTTGCGCATCAGGTTCTGGAAATTGGAGAGCGTCAGGAACCTGCTGCTCAGCAGCGTGAACACCAGGCACATGAGCAAGAGGACGCTGAAGGTCACCAGCGTCTGAAGGGTTCGACGGTCGATGGAACGCCTCCCCCGCACGGGCACCTGTGCCTCTCCACTTGCACCCGCACTTTGTTGTTCAAGCACGCCTTTTACTCCCCAAGATTCTATGACGCCGCACGCGTATCGAGCCCCGACTGGGCCGAGTGCAGCATTGACATTGCAATTACGTCTTCCTCCGATGCGGTCCCTGGAAGTTCGCCGACCACCACGCCTCGGTTCAGCACTACCAGCCGATCGACCAGCCCGAGCAACTCGGGCAGTTCCGACGAAACCAGCATCACGCCCAGGCCGCGCCTCGCGAGATCATCGATGATCTTGTAGATTTCTCGTTTCGCGCCGATGTCGACGCCGCGTGTCGGCTCGTCGAGCAGGACGACCCGGGTATCGATCGACAGCCATTTCCCCAGCACAACCTTCTGCTGGTTGCCGCCGCTGAGAGCAGAGATGCGCTGAGAAAGCCCAAGCGTCTTCACGGCAAGCTTCTGGATGACGCGCGTTGCGGTCTCGTTGCGATTGGCAGTATCGGAACGCTGCCTTGGAAACTCGTCCCAGACAAAGCTCGCATTGTCGCCGACGCCCAGCACGGGGACGATGCCCTGACTGCGGCGTTCCTCGGGCACGAGGGAAAGCCCGGCGGCGATCGCGGCCGGAATGGAATTGGGCGGGACGGGCCTGCCGTCCAGTTCGATCTCGCCGGCCAGTCGCTGGTCGGCGCCGAAGATCGTCCGCAGCAGTTCGGTTCGGCCCGCTCCGACGAGACCGGCTATGCCAAGGATCTCGCCGGCGTGAAGCTCGATATCGATGTTGCGTACGCGCGGTCCGGTCAGTCCCTTGACCCGCAGAATGACGTCCCCGGCCCTCCGATCCTTGGGAGGGAACATCTCGGTGAGTTGGCGACCCACCATCATGCGCACGAGGTCTTCGCTGCCGGCTTCTCCGCGGTGCACTGTGGCCACCCTTGCGCCGTCCTTGAAAACCGTGATGCGGTCGCCGAGTTCATCGATCTCGCGCATCTTGTGCGAGACGTAGATGATGCCTTTGCCCGCTGCCTTGAGCCGCGCGATCACCTCATAGAGCCTGCGCACTTCCAACTCCTCGAGCGGAGACGAAGGCTCGTCCATGATGATGATGCGAGCACTCTGGCGCAGGGCCTTGGCAATCATTACCGCCTGCTTTTCGGCCGATGACAGGTCCGAGCAGAGCCGTGATGTGTTGAGTTCATGAAAGCCGACACTGTCGAGCAGCGCCCGGGCACTCGCCTCCGAGCGCTTGCGGTCGACGGCGCCAAAACGGCCCGGCTCGGCACCAAGCATGATGTTCTCGGCCACTGTCAGGCCGCCGACGACGTTCAGTTCCTGGAAGATGCACGCGATCCCCGCATCCTGGGCGGCAAGGGGGGTCGCAAAGCTGACAGGCTCGCCCCCGAGCAGCATGGTGCCTTCGTCTGCCGTCTGGACGCCGGCAAGGATCTTCACCAATGTAGACTTGCCGGCGCCGTTCTCGCCGATCAGGCAGTGCACCTCGCCGGGCAGCAAGTCAAAATCGACCGCGCGGAGCGCGCGTACGCCAGGAAACGTCTTCGACAGACCGCTAACGCTGAGCAGCGGCTGAGCTGCGACAGGGCAGTCTTCGCCCGCGCGCGGCCCAACCTTTGGCTCCAAGGTCGTTTCCATTGCGTTTCCTCCACCTAGTCCGATGCCGGCACTTGTTGTGCCACTGTCTGGTTGCGATGCCTTACATCAAATCCGGAACTCCCTATCCTCTGCGGGGAATTCCACGGCACGCCGGCGCCTGTGGGCTTGTCGGAGGGCGGCGCCGTGGGGCGCCACCCTCCATTTGCGCGATTACTTCGGATACTGGGTATCCAGCCAGGCCTTGATACCCTCGGGAGTGGGCGCGATGGCGGGGTAGCCCACGACAACCTGGGTGTTGGCGTCGGCCTTGCCTTCGACCGTCGCGGCCAGAAGGTTTAGCGTGGCGATCGAGAAGTCATAGGGCGGATAGCCGCTTTCCGCCTTCAGCGGCGAATCGGGGTTGCCCAGTTCAGCCATGATCGGCGCCGAACCGTCGACGGAGGCCACGACGCCAAAGTCTGGGGAGTAGCTACCCGCCGCGCGCAGGGCGGCAAGTGCCCCCAGCGAGCTGTCGTTGTTGATGCCGAAGATCACGTTGATGTCGGGGTGTGCCTGCAGCATGTCGCCGGCGGCCGGGTTTGCCTTGTCGATGGTTGCGCCGCCGTCCACAGCCTGTGCGATGGTCGCGGTCGGGATGATCGACAGGAAGCCCTTTAGGAAGCCGTTCTTCCGATCCTGAACCTGCGGCAGGATCGGGTAGTCGACCACGCCGATCACGGCGGCCTTGTCGCCGAAGCGCTCCTTGAAGTAAGTGGCTGCATTGCAGCCGACGATCAGCGGGCCGTCGTAGTCGTTGGCGAAGACGCGCGGGGCCACCACTTCGGTTGGCTGCACGTTGTAGGTGACGACCTTGATGCCGGCTTCCTGGATGCGCTTGACCTGACCCACGGCGGCGGCGCTGTCGAGCGGTGCGAAGGCGACGGCGTCGGGGGCGTCCGAGATCACGTCATCGACGATCTTCTGCACGGTGCCCGCGTCGAAGCGGCCGTCATAGACCTTCAGCTCGAAGCCGTACTTGGTGGCCATCCTCTCCCAGTGTCCCTTGATCGCCAGAAAGAATGGCTGCCCCAGCCCCATAGCCGTGAGCGCCACGCGCTTGCCCTTGAGGGCGCTGGCATCGGCTTCACGAAGCCAGTCCCCAGGCGCCGATTCGTAGCCCGTGAAGCCTGACACGCCCGCTGGAATGTTGGCCACCGCCGCGGGATCCGCCGGCGTGCACACTTCAGACGAGAACGTCTTGGCGGCGATTGCAACGCCATCCTGAGCATAGACTGGATTGGCGACCACAAGCCCCAGCAGTGCCGCAAACGGCACCAGGGCGGCCGTCCATTTCGTATCGGACATTTTCTCTTCTCCTCCTTGTCGACATCTCATTGGGTTGCACCCAAGGATGATATATGGCTATAGGATGTCATATGACATGGCAAGTGCGTGGGAGCGGAAGTTTGGAGGAGGCAGAAATCTGTGTCGTGCATCAGGCGAATGCGAGCCTGGGCGAGGGGCCGATCTGGGATACGCGCCTCGAAGCGCTCTACTGGGTCGACATCCACCGCCGCAGAATTCATCGCTATCGCATCAGCGAGGCGCGCCAGGATGGGGTCTGGATCACGAGGAAAAGCCCCGGCTGCCTTGGCCTGACCGAAAGCACGGACGTTGTCGTCGTAGCATCGGGCGCCGATGTCCTGCTGCTGGATCTGCGTTCCGGAGCGGAAACGCCAGTCGCCACATTGCCGATCGACACGCCGCTCATGCGGGCCAATGATGGGCGCGTAGACGCTGCCGGCCGGCTGTGGGTCGGCACGATGATCGATGACATCCATGCCCCAGCGAAGTTCACCGACGGCAGGCTGTTTTCCGTAATGCCGGATGGCCATGTCTCGGACAGCGGCTTCGTGTTCGAGTTGCCGAACGGCATCGACTGGAGTCCGGACGGCCGGACCCTCTACCTCAATGACTCGACCGCGCAGAAGACCTTCGCCTTCGACTTCTCGGTGCAGAACGGAACGATCAGTCGCCAACGTGTCCTCTTCGATCATCCGGGGGCCGAGGGACTTCCGGACGGGCTTTGCGTAGACAACTCCGGCACCATCTGGAGCGGTCAGTGGAACGGCTGGAACATCAAGAGGATCGCGCCCGACGGCAGGCTCATCGAGACGCATACGGTGCCTGTTCAACGGCCGTCCAGTGTCTGCTTTTTCGGTCACAACCTCGATCGACTGGCCTTCACCTCGGCTGCGAACGGCATGAGCACCGCCGACTTCATTGCGGCGCCCGATGCTGGATCGCTGTTCGAACTCTCGGTCCGTGCCGGCGGTCGGCGCGAGCACTATTTCGGGAGCCTGGCGGCTCTCAATCCAAGCACGGTGAGCAGCTAGAATGGACAATCAGAAAGCGGTTTGGGATCGCGGGGATTTTTCGGTAGCCGCTGTTGGCGCCATGTGCGCCCCGGCCAGTTTCCGGCTGGACGACGGTCGGACGATCCAGCCGTTCGCCATTGCGCCATGGTCGGACAATCCGGAAGGCGATCCGCGGTATGACGAACTTCCGCCGTTGCTGAAGCGTCTGCGCGGCGATTGGGCGTGCATCCCGTTCGGCATGCCCGAAGCACGGCCCGATCTGCCGTCCGCCTGGGTCGGTAATCAGGTCGATACCGAGAGCCTTAGACAGTATTTTCACGGCCCGAGTGCGAATCTCCCGTTCAAGCTCGAGAGAGCCGATGGGGGCTGCCTGGAATTCAGGCTGGACTTCCCAGAGGATCACCCGATCGCGTGGGTTCGCCGTGTCATTGGTGGCGTACCGGGCAAGGCCATGCTTGAGTTCACTCTCGAAATCATGCCGCGCGAGACCATCGCCCTGCCGATCGGCGTGCACCCGGTCTTTCGCCTCCCCGATGCCGTCGGGGCAGCCGAACTCGACGTCGGAGGGGAGGCGATCAAGGTCTACACCTACCCGGTCGATGCCGAGCCGGGAGTCTCGAAGCTCGCCCATGGCGGGGTCTTCGAATCGCTGCAGGCCGCCCGCGACAAGAACGGCGCACCAATGGATCTCTCGCGCCATCCTCTTGCGGTGGTGACCGAAGAGGTCGTGCTGGTCGGACATGCTGACGGGCATGCTCGGCTGACCAACCGAGCGGACCGCTACCGCGTGGATCTGCACTGGGAAGCAAAGGACTTTCCGTCCTGCAACCTCTGGATTTCTAACCGCGGGCGAACCGCGTTCCCGTGGAATGGACGCCACTGCGCGCTCGGGATCGAGCCGGTGGCTGCCCCCTGGGATCTCGGTGTTGCCGTTGCCAGAAACGAGGCATCGCCGTTGCGCGCCGCAGGGGTCCGGACAGCCACCGACTTCACCGGGGGCGTGCTCTGGAAGACCTCGTACTCGATCGAAGTCAGTTCGCTATGAAACGCTTTGCATGTGTCGAGGACCTGCGCGTTGCCGCACGGCGCAGAGTGCCCAAGATGTTCTACGACTATGTCGATGCAGGCTCGTGGACAGAGGCCACCTACCGTGCCAACGCCAGGGACCTCCAGGCGATCCGGCTCAGGCAGCGGGTGGCCGTGGATGTTTCGGCGCGTTCGACCGCCAGCACCATGCTTGGAGAACCGGTCAGGATGCCGGTTGGGATCGCTCCGACCGGCCTGACTGGCATGACGTGGCCCAATGGCGAGATCGCCGCGCAGCAGGCCTGCGAGGCCTTCGGGATACCCTACACGCTTTCGACGGTCTCGATCGCCTCTATCGAGGATGTCGCCCGCGTCGCGACAAAGCCATTTTGGTTCCAGCTCTACGTGATCAAGGACCGTAGCTTCACCGAAAGCCTGATGCAGCGGGCCGAGGCGGCGGGCGTCACGACCCTCGTCGTGACGCTGGACCTGCAGATGGTCGGGCAGCGCCACAAGGACATCTACAATGGCCTGTCCTCGCCGCCCAAGCCGACGCTGCGCAACCTGTTGAACCTCGCAAGCAAGCCCGCCTGGTGCGTAGAAATGCTGCGCGTTAGGAAGATGGACTTCGGAAACCTCCAGGGACACGTCCGGGACGTCACTAGCAAGACCAGCCTGGCCGAGTGGACCGATGCGCAGTTCGATCCAAGCTTGAACTGGGACGACGTTCGCCGCATACGCGATCGCTGGAGGGGAAAGCTGGTACTCAAGGGACTTAACGATCCCGAAGATGCCATCACCGCGCAGCAGGTGGGCGCGGACGCACTCGTTGTCTCTAATCACGGTGGTCGCCAACTCGACGGAGCGCCATCGACGATTGCGGCGCTGCCAGCGATTGCGGCGGCGGTCGGTTCCAAGGTCGAACTGCTGATCGATGGCGGCTTCACGACCGGTCAGGATGTCTTCAAGGGCCTCGCGCTTGGCGCGCACGGTGTCATGATAGGCCGTGCGATGCTCTACGGCCTTGGAGCGGCCGGCGGTGCGGGCGTGACCCGGGCTCTCGAGATCATCCACAAGGAGCTTGCCACGACCATGGGTCTTTGCGGGGTGACGCAGGTCTTCGACATCGGGGTGCAAAATCTCTTTCCGGCTGACCGGCCGTGAGCTCATTCAAGAGTACTCGGAGCACCAATCCCGAGCGTGCGGCGACGGTGTTGAAGGCCAGGGAAAAGGGGTAGAGGGAAGCGAATGCTGGAGGAATACGATCATATCGTGATCGGTGGAGGCGCTTCGGGCTGCGTCGCGGCGGCCCGATTGGTGACCGATGGCGGTCGCAAGGTGTTGCTGCTCGAGGCCGGCCATTCGCACCACCACCCGCTGCTCGACATGCCGCCGGGGATCTTCAAGCTGATCAACGGTTCCAAGTACATGACCTACCACCACACGGTGCCCCAGGAGCATCTCAACGGCCGTGTGCACGATATTCCCCAGGGCAATGTATTGGGCGGCGGCTCGTCGGTGAACGCACAGGTGTACATGCGCGGCCGACCGTCGGACTACAACGAATGGGACGAGCTTCTTCGCGGCAACAACGACGGCGCGCGCTGGGACTGGGCAACGGTGCTGGACCATTTCCGCGGTATCGAGGGCAACAACCGACTGGCCAACGATCTGCACGGTACCGACGGACCACTGCTGGTGTCGGATCCAGGACATATCGACGACGTGTCGCGCTGGTTCGTGCAGTCGGTGCAGCAAATGGGCGAGCCTTTCACCAACGATTTCAATGGCCCCACCCAGCGCGGCGTGGGCTTCTACCAGTTCATGAACCGGCGAGGCAAACGCTCCAGCTCCGCCTATGCCTATATCGAGCCGCTGAAAGCCGACCCGCGGCTGACGGTGAAGCTCCGCGCCGCGGTGCGCCGCATCAATGTCGAGAACGCCAGGGCGGTGGGCGTCACCTACCGCGATGCCTCGGGCGTCGAGCAGACGGCCTTCGCGAGCGGCGATATCATCGTTTCCGCAGGCGCGCTGGTCACACCCAAACTGCTGATGCTCTCGGGGATCGGGCCGGCCGCGCATCTCAAGTCGCACGGCATCGGGGTAATCGCCGATCTGCCGGGGGTCGGGCAGAACCTCATCGACCACCCGGAAGTGCCGGTGATCTCGCTCGCCAATGGCCCCTACGGCTACTACAAGCAGGGCGTCGGCTGGCGCATGCTGAAGAACGGGCTGAACTTCAAGATCTTCGGAAACGGCCCGATCCTCTCTGCGGGGTTCGAAGCGGGCGCCTTCATCAATCCGATCGATCGTGACGGCGTCCCTTCGATCCAGGCTTTCTGCGTTCCCATCGTCTATCTCGACCGCGACCTATTGAAGGTCTTCGACGACGGCTATGGGGTCACCATCACCACCGTGCTGGTGAAGCCGAAATCGCGTGGCTCGGTGGAATTGCGCTCGGCCAACCCGGACGACATGCCGCTGGTCTCGCCCAACCTCCTCAAGCATCCCGAGGACATGAAGATCATGGTTGAGGGGCAGCGTTTCTTCCGCGAAGTGCTACAGTCGGGCGCGCTAGGCAAGCGGATCAGCAAGGTCATCGCCCCCGCGGGGCCGGACCTCAGCGACGCCGCAATGGCCGACCATTGCCGGCGCTTTGTCAAGACCAACTACCACCCGGCGAGCACCGCGCGCATGGGCGCCGACGGCGACAGCGATGCCGTGCTCGACGCGCGCATGCGGGTGCGCGGCATCGAGAACCTGCGGGTCTCTGACATGTCGGCCGTGCCCAATATCAACGCCGGTAACACGAACGCCCCGGCGATGATGCTCGGCGACCGCTGCGCCGACTTCGTGCTCGGACACGGCTAGGCCGGCGGACGGCAAAAAAGAGCGGGAAGCACCCCACTCAACATTCAGAGGAGGACTTGCATGATCCTGGATCGGTTTCGCGTAGACGGAAAGGTGGCGCTGGTCACCGGCGGCACCCGCGGCATCGGGCTCGGCATTGTCGAGGCACTGGCCGAAGCCGGCGCCCACGTCATCCTATCCTCCAAGGTTCCCAAACCAGAGGTGATCGAACGGTTGAGGGCGGCCGGGCACCAGGTCGACTATCTGCAGGCCGACATGGAAGACCCCAAGGCCCCTGCCAAGCTGGTCGCCGACACCGTCGCGCTGGCCGGACGGCTGGACATCCTGGTCAACAATGCCGGTGTTGCAAAGCACGGCGACACCCATAGCTTCGCAGAGGCGGACTATCGCCGGCTGATGGACATCAATCTCGATGCGGTGTTCCGCGCCTGCCAAGCGGCCCTGGGGCCAATGCGGCAGCAAAGGAGCGGCGTGATCCTCAACGTCGGCTCGATCTCCGGGCTGGTCTCCAACATCCCGCAGTCGCAGGCGGCGTACAATGCGTCGAAGGCGGCCGTGCACATGCTGACCAAGAGCCTCGCCAGCGACTATGTCGGTGACAATATCCGGGTGAACGCCATCGCGCCGGGCTACGTCGATACCGACATGACCTCGGGTGGTCTCCGCGACCCGGTCTGGGGCCCGGTCTGGAAGGAGATGACGCCGATGCGGCGCGCCGGCACGCCAGAGGATATCGGCGCGGCGGCGCTGTATCTGTGCTCCTCGGCCTCAGCCTACGTTACAGGCGAGGTGCTGGTGGTGGACGGCGGCTATACGATTCGTTAGCCGCCGCCGGATGCAAGGACGGCAAGGGTGCAGTCGCCATTGAGCGGGGTCCGGCCCGAAAGGTCGCGGACTTCGCGACGGCCGCCGTCTCTTACGCTTCGAGTCCGCGCCGGCCAAGCGGGGCGCCTCGGCCGGTCTGTTTCAAGTGCCGCAAGCCCAAAGATAGCGATGTCGAGATCGGCCTCACTGCCACAGATCTTCTGGTCTGGCGCTGTCACGCCTGTTGCTGCCAAGGCCAGATCTCCAACTGGCAGGGCACGTTCTGGGGCCTGAGCTGCAGCACCCCTGGCGGAGGCTGGCGACCGGCTGTTCAGCGTCCTTCCGCAACCCGTCAAACGATGGCTTGCGACTTCTGGCTTCTGGCCGCCGCCGCTGGAGCAAGCTCAACGAGTGGTTGCAGGCCCTATCCGGTTGACAGCACGGACCTGGTGGCACGATGACTGTCCACCCACGCACCGGACGTGCTCATGCCTGTGAAGACAACGCTCAACGCGACCAACCTAAAGGCGCTTGGCGCCGAGCGTCTGGCGTCCCTGCTGATTGAGATCAGTGAGGGAAATGCCACGGCCAAGCGGCGCCTTCGGCTCGAACTGGCCGGCGCTGGGAATCCGGCGGCGGTTGGGAGGGAAGTCCGCAAACGCCTTACCGCCATCGGTCGCTCGCAGTCTTACGTCGACTGGCAGAAGCGAAAGACGCTTGTCACTGATCTTAAGGCCCAGCGTGGCGCCATCGTCGATCAGGTCGCTAAAACCGATGCTACCGATGCACTCGACCTCATGTGGCGCTTCATGGCCCTGGCGGGATCTATCCTCGATCGATGCGACGATAGCAGCGGTACTGTGATGGCGGTGTTCCAGGCCGCCCTTGCCGATCTCGGGGTGATCGCCGGTCTCGCCAAATCCTCGCCCGAGGAGCTTGCAGGTCAGGTCTGTCGTGCCCTCCAAGAGAACGGCTACGGCCAGTATGACGAACTGATCCCCACGATGGCGCCGGCCCTCGGCCCGCTCGGCCTAGCGCATCTCAGGCAGCTTCTGGTTGACCTACTAGGGTCGACACGTTCGGCTGCTGGCGACCGCGAACGCCGCGTTATCGGCTGGGGGTCATCGAACGGTCCGATCTACGCCGACGAGAATGAAGCGTGGCTGCATAAATCAACCGTCAGGTTGGCCCTCACCCAGATCGCCGACGCCCAGAGCGATGTCGATGCCTTCATTGCCCTGCAAGGCGAAGGGTCGAGGACAGTCCCGGCGGTCGCTGCCGGCATCGCCCTGCGTCTGCTTGCCGCCGGCCGGACCGAAGAGGCGTGGCAGGCCATCAACGCCATCGAGGAGCGACGCCCGGACTGGATCCCGCGCGAGTGGGAAGAAGTCAAACTCGATGTCCTCGAAGCGTTGGGGCGCAAGCAGGAAGCGCAAACCTTTCGCTGGAGCTGCTTCGAGCAGTCCCTAGACGACCAACATCTGCGTGATTACCTCAAGCGGCTGCCAGATTTTGAGGACTTCGAGGCGGAAAGGCGTGCGCTATCACTTGCGGTCGCCCACCCAAGCGTTCATCACGCCTTGGCCTTCTTGGTCAACTGGCCGGCGCTGGATCGCGCGGCACACGTCGTGCTCAGTCGAGCCTCCGAACTCAATGGCGATCACTATGAGGTACTCACTCCCGCTGCCGATGCGTTGGAGCCGAACTATCCGCTTGCTGCAAGCATCCTCAGGCGGGCGATGATCGACTTTGCCCTCGAAAACCAGAGGACCAAGCGATACCCCCACGCAGCCGCTCATCTGAAGCAGTGCGGCCAGCTTGCCAAGTCTGTCGTCGAATTTGGAAGCTTCGAGACACACGACGCCTATCTCGGCAGACTCAAAGCATACCACGGGCGAAAGAGTTCTTTCTGGAGCCTGATCCGGTGAACACCGGGAGGCGGCGGTCGTGCAGCGAATGCCTCGTTCGTCTAATGGCGCTTAAGTTCGACTCTGTAAGCTTTTTGTCAGGTCCAGGTCCAGAAGAGGCTCTTGGTTGCGATGTGGCTGAGCGCCTGATAGAGGGGCAGGACACAGGCATCGTGATGTCGCCGATAGCTTGAAGAGGCCGGCGACGTCCTTTTCGCTTCCTTCCGCAACCAGTCAAGCGACGGCTTGCGATTTCTAGTCGTTCACTTTACGTTCTGTACGTTACGCTGTCGAACCGTATCTGACAGACCGGACGGTCATGACCAATCAGATTGTCATCACGGAGAAAACCAGCCAGGCGAGAGACGTCCGCGCAGCAATTGGTTCTCGCTACGGTGACATCCTTCCGGCAGAAGGCCATCTGTTCGACCTGCTCGAGCCAGAGGATGTCGTGCCGGCGTGGAAGCGCTGGTCGCCTATCCTTCTGAGGCCGGAAGGCCTTTATGGCACGCGCCCCGCGGCTGGTGGCAATAAGGCGACCAAGCTCGCGGCGATTCGTGAGGCACTGCAGAGCGCCAAGCGTGTCTGGCTCGCCACCGATTGCGACCGTGAGGGCCAGCTGATCGGTCAGGAAATTCTTGAGCATTACAACTATCGCGGCGAGGTCATGCGGGTGCTGTTCACCGCGCAAGATCCGCAAAGCATCCACAACGCTTTCGGTCAGGCAAAACCCAATTCCGAATATGCCCGCCTTTACGCCGCCGCTGTTGCGCGCCGCCAGGCCGACCAGATCTACAACCTGTCACTGACCCGTACCGCGACCGTCATCCTGGGGCAGGGCGCCCGAAGTGTGATCGGCGTCGGTCGCGTCAAGACGCCGACGTTGGCCATCGTGTGCAAGCGCGAGCTGGAAATCCGGAACTTTGTTCCGCTTGCGTATTTTGAGGTGGTCGTCACCGCCAACGTCGCGGGCGGTCAGTTCCAGATGCGTCACGCGCCCAAGGAGCGGCTTCTGAAGCGCGAGCTTGCCGACACGGTTGTCAATGCGACCGAGAACTTCGAGGGCCCGCTTGGGGTTCACGTCGAGGACAAGAAACAAGGCCCTCCCAAACTGCACGATCTGCCATCGCTGCAGAAGCTGTGCAGTTCGCGCTTTGGCTGGACGGCCAGCAAGACGCTGGAAGTGGCGCAGGAACTCTATGACGGCCAGGGCAAGAAGATCATCACCTATCCCCGCGCCGAAGTGCGCTACCTCCCACAGAGCCTGATACCGGACGTCCCGAAGATCGTTGCCGGGCTGCAGAGAGGCCAGTCGTTCGCGACTATCCCGGTGCCCATGCCGCCGGTCATTCGTAAGGGTGCAAGGGGTTCGTTCCACGATAAAGGGCTCGAGGGTGCGAGCCACCACGCCGTCATTCCCAACGTCAACACAGTCGACAAATTGCGCGAGGTCTGGCCGCGCCTTTCATCCGACGAGAAGAAACTGTTCGACGTCATCGCGCGGGCCTATCTCGCCGCGGTCATGCCGGACTTTCGTTACCGGCAGACAACAGCGACGCTCGACGTGCGTGGCTTCGAATTCCGTGCTGCCGGTCGTCAGCCCATCGATCTCGGCTGGCGTGCCGCATTCCCGGAGTGGCAACCCGCCGATGAAAAGGGCGATGAGGCGCAACTAATGCCGCCGCTGCGCAACGGCGAGACCGCTCAACTGCAGGATTCAAAGATCGAAGACAAGGAGACCCGCCCTCCGCCGCGCTACAGCGAAGGCACCTTGATCGAGGCGATGCAGAATGCCTGGCGCTTTGTCGATGACACGGTTCTGCGGGAACGCCTCAGGGAGGCCAAGGGGATTGGCACGCCGGCGACCCGTGCGGAGGTCATCGTTGGGCTGAAGAAACAGAATTTTCTGATGGCTCAGGGCAAGCATATTGTACCAACCGAGACCGGACTGTCGTTGTTCGGTGTTCTCAGCCAGGCCGACCCGGCGCTGGTCGAACCGGGCGTGACGGCGCAACTCGAATGCCTGCTCGACGATGTCGTAGTCGGCAAGCAGGAGATGATCGGCGCAATCGACGCCGTCTGCGACGTTGCCCAGCGCATCATCGGCAAGCTCACCGACGGAAGCGCTTCCGGGGGACCTCCCTTGCTTGGCGCTGCGGTCGGCAAGGACAGCGGAGGACGCCCTCCAACGCCTGCAATGGCTCGCTACGCCGATAGTCTCGCCCGCCAGAATCGCATCAAGCCGCCGCTCGGATACAGGACGTCGATGTCGATCTGCCGTGAATTTCTCAATCAACACGCGCCGGGGAAATCGTCAGCGAATGCGGCGGGAAGGCAAGAAGCCGATCCCTTGGTTTCAGGCCAGATCGAAAACCCTGAAAGCCGTGACCAGGAGAATGCGTCTGCCAGCCCGGTCGCCGTCTTCGCACAATCCGATGCGCTCCTCGTTGCAGAGCACCGCAAGCGCGCCCGGAAGTCCAGCAAGCCCCGTAGATCGGTGGAGCCCGGATCGGTAGGGGCGGTTAAACCATTGGGAAGACGAAAGGCCGGGGACGATGCCAGTGCCAAAGGCGCTGCTGCTCCTCCAGCGTCCGCTCATGACAATGCGCTCACTGTTACGCCACTGCGGATCCCCTATGGCAACAAGGATGTGGCCCTCCGCCTGGGGGCTCGCTATGGCTCGGCCGGATGGTATGCGCCGCTTGGTCTCGATCTTACTGCTTTTGGCGAGCGAGGATGGCTTTAGCTCATCCCGAGCCAGCTCCTTTTCCTCGCAGGTTATTTTGTAATCGCCGGAGCAATATCCCTCATTGATGCGGCCGGATTGTCGAGCTGGGCCGGAGTAAAACTCCGTCAGGTGATAGCCCTTTGCCTGGTGCTGGCGGAGGGCGGGGTATGAAGAGCGTGGAGCTATACGACGGGTGCGCCATGCGGTGCAGATTGAGGGGGTGAGCCATCGTGAGGCGGCCCGCCGGTTTGGGATCGATCCGCGGACCGTTCGCAAGATGATGCTGTTTTCGGAGCCACTAGACCGTTTCACGTTTAGGTTGCCGCGTATCCTGCGTTTGCGATGTAGTTTGCGCATTCGTCTGGCCCGATTGTCTGGACGAGTTTTCCGATGTGTCGCCAGGTGTCGTCGACGGATCGGCGC
>QLAH01000550.1_pt1 | contig 17560 bp, 18 predicted proteins | sample 4693081 | NCBI WGS metagenome assembly QLAH01 (sample SAMN09425401, study PRJNA476045) | Lake water metagenome, whole genome shotgun sequencing project.
AAGAAAAAATAAGCTATTGCTTTTAAAATTATTTCTTATTAAAATGCTAGTATTTACATTTTGATTGAATTTGCTACCTATTTTACCAAGCGTTGAGAATTCACCATTGTCTGAAATGCTTAATATCAATGCTGCATTTTCACCATTGAAGTTATAAAGTGTTTTGGCTTCGCTTTTGGCCGTATTTTTTATTTCAACACCTTGCATTATTGCCCAAATTTTACCCGAAGAATTTGGTTGGAATCTAGTAATGGGAATATTGGTTCTATTAAACCATTTAATAGTTCCTGAATCATCTATACAAATGGTATAGAAATTTTGTGAATTTTCAAAAAATGGAGTTAGTATTGTACCATTAAAATTTATTTAGCAGATTATGGTGCTGCCTCTGATGTTACCAATATAGCTACCCTAAAAGACACCGCATTATACCAACCGATGAAAAAAACACTATTGATGAATATGGATCAATTGGGAATTTTTACCGACAATATTGAAGGCATTTCTTTGGGACCCTTGTTACCTAATGGAAATAGAACTGTTTTATTGGTTGCTGATAATAATTTTAGCCCCCTACAACGTTCACAAATCATCTTAATGGGATTAAAAACGAAATAGCTTTGTTTAAATTTTCAATTATGCTTATTCGTCTAATTATATTTTTCCTTGTAATATTCGCAAGCTCTTGTAAAGAAGAAACCAAAAAAGGCTTACCACATGTAATAATAGAAACAGGATATGGAGATATTGAAATTGAGTTATACACGGATAGAGCACCTTTAACGGCAAACGCTTTTTTGTCTTATATAGATTCGGGGTTTTATGATAAATCCAATTTTTATCGGGTGTTAAGCATGTATAATCAACCCTCCAATGCACCCAAAGCATTTTTAATTCAAGGTGGAATTTGGAAATCAAACAATGCATTAGCACAAAGTCTTCAAGGTATTCCTCACGAGCCCACTAATAAAACAGGCATTTTGCATAAAGAGGGAACGATTTCTATGGCAAGAAACGAGCCTGGTTCTGCTGGCCCAGAATTTTTTATCATGGTAGAAGATGAAACCGGCTTTGATTACGGCGGAGAAAATATTGAAGACAGACTTGGTTTTGCTGCTTTTGGATCTGTTGTAAGAGGAATGCCGATTGTTAGAAAAATACACAACTTAAAAGAGATTAATCATTACTTAGATCCACCCGTGTATATTAAAACAATCAGGCGAAAATAATGATTAGCGATAAGCAGGTTGGTATTCGTACACTACTTCAAAAGCTTCTTTTTTAAGTGAAGGAATACCCTGTCCAATTTTTAAATTTTTAAACTGAGGCGTAGGCTCGCAAACCCAGTATTGATTACCCTTGTATACGATTGGGTTTCCTTGTGGGGTATCAAACTGAATCGCAACAGTAACATGTTGAGGGTAAGACAATACAATCATTGGAAGATTATAAATCTCTTTCACTAGGTAAAAAAAGAAAGCAGCGCGGTCTTCGCAATCGCTGTATTCGGAAAACAATGTTTGCTCAGGAGAAAACCTTTTATCCTTGCCGTATAATGTGGCATCGTTCTCGAATGCAAAAGAAGAACGGGTTAAATGCATTAAATAATCTACCCCTTTTTTTTGATCCATCCCGGCAACTGTTTTTTTAAGCACCGGAATTAAGGATTGATAAGTTGCACTGCTTAATGGCGCATTGAACTGTACAGCATACTCAACAGAGGGATAATTATTGAAGAGTTTATTGATAGACTTGTTCACTTTTACCTTAAACTCATAATTGCGTTGGCCATAAGCAAACTGAATTGGCTTTATTTCATAACTATCGGGGTTAAAATCGGGCATTCGATTAATCTTGTAAGAAAAACCCTTCGCAGCATTATTTCGTGTAACTACTTTGATATCCTGAAAACGCCCTTGTTTAAAATCAATATCGTTTCCATAATCATGGTAATTTAAACAGATATACTGTTCTTGATTGTACAACATGGAGGGAATATCATATACATTTTCATTGGACTGAACATACAATAATAGTGTATCATTTCTTAAACGGGTAACTGCTGAATAACCTGTTTGATTCAATAAAAACCATTTGTATAGGGTGTAGCGATGGTAGTTTTCTTTTTTAGGACTGATGGATTCCGCAGCGGTTCTAATCAACTGATAAAACAACCAATCGTCTAATTGTTTTTCTTGCTTATAGCTTAGCAGGTTATTAACTAATTGATTAAATGGAAGCCGATTAATATTGGAGTAAAACGCTTCAACCGAAGCAGGTGAAAGAGGTTGGTCTAACTGAACTTGTAATGCACCAACTCCGGGCGTATGAACAGTGTCTCCATAAAAATCTATATACGCTTGAATACGGTCAAGCGAAGTTTCTTGTGCAAACAACTTTTGAACATTCGTAAGTTGAAAGCACAAGCAGCTGGTGATTAATATGGTCAAAACCCTCTTTTTCACAACTAACCCATTTCACTGAAGTTACAAAAAGGTAACAATTAATTAATATTAAGTTTTTTGAAAGTGATGTTAAAAAGCAGTAAAATGGCTGATTTGGTTAATTAGCCGCTAAATTTGCTCAATATTTTAGTTATGCCCTTTCAGTTACACACGAATTACCAGCCAGCAGGGGATCAACCAAAAGCCATACAAGAATTGGTGGATGGGGTAAACGAGGGCGAACAGTACCAGACTTTATTGGGGGTAACTGGAAGTGGTAAAACCTTTACCATTGCCAATTTAATACAACAGGTACAAAGGCCTACTCTAGTCTTAACACATAACAAAACTTTAGTGGCTCAGCTTTATGGAGAATTCAAGCAATTTTTTCCAGAAAACGCAGTGGGATATTTTGTGAGTTATTATGATTACTATCAGCCTGAAGCCTATATGCCCGTTACAGGCACTTACATAGAAAAAGACCTGAGCATTAATGAAGAATTAGACAAGCTAAGATTACAAGCTACTTCTCAATTATTGAGTGGCCGCAGAGATATAATTGTGGTGGCAAGTGTGAGTTGTATTTATGGCATGGGAAACCCAACTGAGTATGAGAATGGAATCATCCGCATACAAAAAGGACAAGTATTGTCTCGACAAGGTTTTTTGCATGCATTGGTTAATTCGTTGTACAATCGTTCGCAGGGCGATTTTACTCGCGGTACATTTAGGGTTAAAGGAGATACGGTAGACATCAATTTGCCTTATGTAGATTTTGGCTACCGAGTTACTTTTTTTGGAGACGAAATTGAAGAGATTGAAAGTATAGAAACCGCTACCAACAAGCGTATAGGCTTAATGGACACGGCAGCTATATTCCCCGCCAACTTATACCTTGCTCCCAAAGACATGATTGTTGAAGTGATGCACGAGATACAAGATGAAATGATGTTGCAGGTGGACTATTTTAAATCGGTAGGTAAGTTTATAGAAGCGTCTCGTTTAAAGGAAAGAGTGGAATATGATTTAGAAATGATCCGTGAATTGGGTTATTGCAATGGGATTGAAAACTATTCAAGATTTTTTGATAGAAGAAAGCCAGGTACACGACCATTCTGTTTGCTCGATTATTTTCCCAAAGATTTTTTATGCGTGATTGATGAAAGCCACCAAACCATTCCACAAGTTGCTGGTATGTACGGAGGCGATAGAAGCAGAAAACTGGTCTTGGTTGATTATGGATTTAGATTGCCCAGTGCCATGGACAACCGTCCTTTGAACTTTCATGAATTTGAAAGCTTAACAGGTCAAACCATTTTTGTGAGTGCAACCCCTGGTGAATATGAATTAGAAAAAACGGGTGGCGTTGTAGTAGAACAGGTAGTAAGACCAACTGGCTTATTAGATCCACCGATAGAAATAAGACCCAGTACCAATCAGATTGATGATTTATTAGATGCCATTGACGACCGAGTTAAAAAAGGAGACCGTGTTTTAGTAACTACGTTAACTAAAAGAATGGCGGAAGAAATGGATAAATATTTGGGCCGCATAAATATTAAATCAAAATACATCCACTCCGATGTAGATACCTTAGAACGCGTAGAAATCTTGCGTGATCTGCGTTTGGGGGTAATTGATGTATTGGTGGGAGTGAATTTATTAAGGGAGGGATTAGATCTGCCGGAGGTTTCGTTAGTTGCTATTTTAGACGCAGACAAAGAAGGATTTTTGCGCAACGAACGCTCTTTAACTCAAACTGCTGGACGTGCTGCAAGAAACGTAAATGGCTTGGTTATTTTTTATGCAGATAAAATGACCGAAAGTATGCAACGCACCATTGATGAAACCACTCGAAGAAGGGCCAAGCAAATTGCTTACAATCTAGAACATGGCATTACTCCCACTACAGTAACCAAGAGCAAGGAACAAGTATTTGCACAAACTTCTGTATTAGACATTAAGGGCTATGATCCCTCTAATCCTTATGCTTTACATCAAGAAGAATCGTTGTTGTCTAATGTAGCTGATGAACAAGTCGATTTTAAAACCATACCACAGGTAGAAACGGCCATTAAGAAAGTGAAAAAAGAAATGGAGAAAGCCGCTAGAGATTTAGATTTTATAGAAGCGGCTAGATTAAGAGACGAAATGTTCAATCTGCAAAAAAAGCTGGAAGCCATGAAATAATTAGTACTGCTCAGAATGCATTAAATTTAAGCAAGCATATTTTATTTCATGAAAAAACTAGCAACGCTTTTACTCAATTTAATTCCATTTTTAATGCAGGCTCAAACGACTTTTTACGAAGAACGGTTTAGGCCCCAGTACCATTTTTCGTCACAAAAAAATTGGATTAACGATCCCAATGGATTGGTTTATCATAATGGAGAATACCATTTATTTTATCAACATAATCCCTTTGGTAATATTTGGGGACATATGAGTTGGGGTCACTCGGTAAGTAAAGATTTAGTGAAGTGGAAACCCCTTCCTTTAGCACTCAAAGAAGAAGGGGGTAAAATGGCTTTTTCTGGATCCGTTGTAGTTGATACTAAAAATACCAGTGCCCTTGGTAAAAAGAAAGAAAACCCACCAATGGTTGCGGTATTCACTGCGCACGACAGCATCAATCAATCCCAATACCTGGCTTTTAGCAATGACCAAGGAAGATCATGGAATAGCTTCGCAGGCAATCCAGTACTAGATTTGAATAAGCGCGATTTTAGGGATCCCAATGTGTTCTGGTACGAACAAACAAAGCAATGGGTCATGATGGTTTCAATGCCAATTGAAAAAATGATCTCGATTTATACTTCGCCTAACTTAAAAAAGTGGACATTCCAAAGCAACTTTGGTCCTATTGGAGATACATCGGGTGTATGGGAGTGTCCTGATTTATTTCAAGTACCCATAGCAGGAGAACCCAATAAAAAGAAATGGGTGTTATTAATATCGCAGAATTCAAGTATGCAATATTATGTGGGAGAATTTGATGGAAAAAAATTTTACAATGAAAATTCCCCTGGCAAAATTGTAAGACCTGATTATGGTAGTGACTATTATGCAGCCATAACTTTTAAAAATACCCCTGATCGTATCCCCGTTTCAATTGGCTGGGTCAATAATTGGAATTACGCCAATGAAATTCCGACTGATCCATGGAAAGGTGCTATGTCTATTCCTCGAAAATTATCAGTTAAAAAAATTGGATCGGAATGGTCCTTGGTACAGGAACCTATCAAAGCCTTGCGCGCAATGCGCTCCATGGAAGAACGATTAAGTGGAACTATTTCGGTTAAGAACAGTTACACCCTCCCTTTTAAAAGCAATTGCTTTGAAATGGAAGTAGACCTTAAGCCTGTAAAAAATGGTATTTGTGGGATTAAAGTTGCCGTGGGTGGTAACCGTAGTTTTATCATTGGGTATGATTCAAAATCAGCACAGTTGTTCACCGATAGGAGTAATACCCCATCTAATTTTAGTAAACAGTTCCCCCTTTCTGCTAAAAAATATGCTTCTTTAAAAACACAAAATGATAAAGTAAAACTGCATATCTTTTTTGATAAGAGCATCGTTGAGGTTTATGCTAATAACGGAGAACTGGTTTTTACTTCGCAAGTTTTTCCAGAAGAAACAGATACGGGTATTGAATTTTTTAGTGACGGAAATGACACAGTATTCGAGCAGATTAGCTTTTGGCCAATGAGATCCATCTGGAAATAAATACGATCTTTACCAAGTAAAACAACACTATGAGCTTCAGGAATTTTAAAATGGTGAGTTATGTGGTTTTTGGCCGCGGAAGTTTTAATCAATTAGATGACATTTTAGCGCCGCATAGAAAGGGCGATGCGCCCATGGTGTTTTTAGTAGACCATTATTTTGAGGGTAAACCATTGTTGAGTCGCATTCCTTTAAGAGGGAAAGACAAAGTTGTATTAGCAGATGTAACGTATGAGCCCAAGACCAGTCAGGTTGATGCATTGGCGCGATCATTGAAAGACCAATTTGGCACCATTAGTGGTGTTATTGGTATAGGCGGAGGTTCTACTATGGATTTGGCCAAAGCGGTTTCATTAATGATGACCAATCCTGGTTCATCAGCAGATTACCAAGGATGGGATCTGGTTCAAGAAGCCGGTGTGTATAAAGTAGGTATCCCAACCTTAAGCGGCACAGGTGCTGAAGTCAGTAGAACAACGGTGTTAACCGGACCAACCCGAAAGTTAGGCATGAACTCAGATTTCACGCCTTTTGATCAAATTGTATTGGACCCTGAATTAACCAAAGACGCACCAGCCAATCAGCGATTTTATACTGGCATGGATTGTTATATTCATTGCATTGAAAGTTTAGAAGGCACGTATTTAAATGAGTTCAGCAAAAGCTATGGCGAGAAAGCATTGCAGCTTTGTCAAAAAGTATTTGTAGAAAAAAATCATTGGGATGATGAAAGCGATGATCAATTAATGATGGCATCTTATGCGGGTGGCATGAGCATTGCCTATTCACAAGTGGGCGTTGCACACGCAGTGAGTTATGGCTTGAGTTATTTACTAGGAACCAAACATGGTATTGGCAACTGTATTGTCATGAATCATTTGGAAGAATATTATCCTGCAGGTGTAAAGGAATTCAAATTGATGGTAGAAAAAAATCAAATTGATATACCACAGGGCATTTGTAAGGGATTAACAGACGAACAATTTGAGACCATGATGAATGTGTCCTTAGGCATGAAACCCTTATGGGAGAACGCTTTGGGCAAAGATTGGGAAAGCATCATGACCCGCGAAAAACTCAGAGCTTTATACGAAAGACTTTAACGGAGGATAATTGGCACAAAAACGTTCGATCATTAAAGAAGCTTAGCGGCTTTTATTAAATCTTCAGGCGTATCAATTTCTACGCCCATGTATTGGGTGAGCACCATTTTCATAGGCACTCCATATTCTAGATAGCGCAAACATTCAATTTTTTCAGCAGCTTCTAAGGGTGTCATGGGCCAGTTGGTAAAATTGATCAGTGCTTGTTTTCTAAATGCATACACCCCAATATGTTCGTAGTAAGGAATGGCAATACTTTTGTCTCGTGGATAAGGAATCACACTGCGCGAAAAGAACAAAGCATTCATATGACGGTCTACTGCAACTTTTACATAATTAGGATCTTCAATTAAAGCGGGATCAGAAAGTTGCTGCATTAAGGACCCTACTTGTATTGTTTCATCTGCAAAAACTGCAAGCAATTGTTCTAATGGTTCTTTTTGAACAAAGGGTTCATCACCTTGCACATTAACAATAATATCAACATTTAAATTAGCGGCAGCTTCTGCAATTCGGTCGCTGCCACTCTCATGATTTTTTTGACTCATGATGGCTTTGCCACCATGGCTAGTGATTTCGTTAAAAATGATCTCACTATCGGTGACAACAATTACATCATTGAATAAACCAGTTGCAAGGGTATTATCGTAAGTGTGGCGTATAACCGTTTTATTACCCAACTGTTGCATCAATTTAGCAGGAAAACGGGTTGCAGCATAACGCGCAGGAATCATCGCAACAATTGTCATAAGCAAACTTTGTACAAAGATGCACTACCTCGGGCTGAAGTAGAAAAAAATGATGCGGAAAAATAAGATCATGAGTTTGCCTGGCAATAAAATGGCTTCTAGAAAAAACAACAAACGATTCACGTCATCACTCCAACGAAACGGATTGTCAATAACACCCCTCACCCAACCCATATTGTCTAGCCGAGGTTTGGGGTGAACAAGCAGTGCCAGCACCAAATATATCAGACCAAATAAGATCAGGGCTTCTATTCCTTTTCCATCCACCATTGTAAACAAAAAAAAGTAACCCACCCAAATGGCACCACCAATCATCAAGAAAAGCAGTTTTTGCCAATTGGCCATTTCACCAACAGGGTTTGGTTGTATACCCATTTCAGCATGCCCTTTTGGGCCTGAATTTTTTCTTTCAAAAAACCATTCGAATAAACTCATAAACTAAAATACAAATTTAGTACTGTGTTTTGATGCTGTTGTCAAAAGGAATTTTCAACTGGTAGTTGAGTGCTTCATCCGTGCTATCGTCTAACACGTCTAATCCATAGCGCAAACTGTCTACAGGCGTATAATTGTAAGTACCAAACAAACGGTCCCAAATAGAAAAGATATTGCCGTAGTTGCTGTCTGTTTGCGGTTGCTTGTAATGGTGATGTACTTTGTGCATATTGGGGGAAATGATCACCCAACTAATGACATTGTCTAACCAAAGCGGTAAACGCATATTGGCATGATTGAATTGAGATAAAACCGCGCTTAAACTCTGATACAACATCACTAACCACATCGGGGCGCCACAAATAATCACGCCAATGGTAGTGAATACTGCTCTGAATACACTTTCTCCTGGATGGTGTCTATTAGCAGTGGTAGTATCAACATGTGTGTCTGCATGATGCACCATATGAAACTTCCACATCCATTTGATTTTATGTTCTATAAAATGGATAAAATATGCCCCTACTAAATCAAGCAATAACAATCCACCAATTAACATTACCCAAGTAGGCATAGCTGTCAATTGCAATAAACCAAATTGGTTAGCTATGGCCCATTCGCTGGCTTTTACAATTACCAATGCAAACGCAAAATTGATGATAATGGTAGTTGCTGTGAAAAATAGGTTAATCCCAGCATGGCGAACTTTATTGTACTTAAAATTGGCCAATGGCACAATACCTTCCACTATCCAAAAGAATAAAATGCCACCCGCTAATATTAGCGCTCTATGTAAACTAGGAATAGTATTGAAATAGTCAATAATGGCATCAATCATTTTGCTAAAAGTTTAGTGTAAGATACAAATAATGAAATAATGAAATTAGCAGGCCCTATTATTCTTTTAATTAATTTAGACTAAAACAAGCAAACAATGGAGTTCTCGACCCTATTTTGGAAAAAAATACAATTAATTTTTCCAACATTATTTATACTAATTTTCGGGATTAGTTTTTTTGAAATAATTAGTAGATGGGTAATTGCAAACTATGCTCCATCAATCGATTTTGAAGAAGAAACATGGAATATTCATATACAACTTATTTTATCTGGTATAGCATTGTTTCTTTTTCTTTTACCAAAGCTTGCACGATTCGTTTTTCCGGAGCAAAATAAATTTAGCAAATATGTTTTTTTATTACTTGCATGGATATGGTTTGCTTTTTTAAATGTATTTATTCAAGTCTATTATACTAACTGTTCAGACAAATTAATTAATCTAAATAGAATAGAAGATATTCAAAGAGAGCCGGTTGGACGATATTATCAATTAAAAAATGGAAATCTTGCTAGAATTCATACATGTTCATTTATAAAATTTTATACTAGTAACAAGGGCAGAAGGCTAAACATGGATATTTATTTTGCAATCCCCATTTTTTCTCGAGGAAACTATTACCCAAAATTGGGCCATCCTTATTGGTTTGGTGTAAAATTTCATAAAGAAATGCCTAATAGGTTTTCTGATGAGATAAAAAACAAAATGGCAAGACAATTATTCAATGAATGCAAAGAAGCGTTAAATACATACGATATTAAGCGGATTCCATATGTAGTGAGAAAAGAGCGATCAAGGGAAACAAGATATTTTTTAAAATCAATCGAAAATAGGGCGACTGTCTTTTCCCCAAAAAACACGATAATCCTCCAACACCCATATAATGAAGATTTTTCGGAAAGAACCAATAATAGCTTAAGAAATTTTTTTATTACGCTATTTATTGGAACAATTTTTTTTGCCTTATTATTCTCTAATAAAAAAATAGGTTTAAAAGAAGAACATTTAGAAATGGAGCATATTTGATTAAAATACTTAAATTTAATAAAGGTTTAAAAATATGAATGATAAAAGTAAAAAAGGAATCTATCTTTTTATTTTTGGTATGTTAACTGCATTTTTTGTTAGTTATGTACGAAGAAAATATTTTTAGTCATGATTCTCGTATTGACGATTTGAAAATTCGTTTAACCTAATAAAGTTGGCACAAAAAACCCCACAATAAAATTGCAGGGTTCTAGTATAATGGAAGTAGTTGATTAGTTATTCAACATCAACGGCATCACCAACATCAATAAGTCTTCGCCTTCGCCTTGCTCGGTTGGTTTAATTAAACCAGCTTTGGTTGGGGTAGACAATTCCATCTTAACATCATCGGTGTCTGCTGCGTTGAGCATTTCAATTAAGAAACGCGCGTTGAAAGCAATTTGTAAATCTTCTCCATCGTATTGACAGCTCATGCGTTCGTTTCCTTCAAAGCTGAAGTCTACGTCTTGTGCAGCCATTTGCAATTCTGAGCCGGTAATATTCAATGCAACTTGATTAGTGCTTTTGTTAGAGAATACATTTACACGACGCAATGCATTTTGAAAAGAAGATTTATTTACAATTAATTTGTATGGATTGTCTGCCGGTATTACCACTTTATAATCAGGGAACCTTGCATCAATTAAACGGCAAATCATATGAGTTGAACCATGCTTCACAAACAAATGGTTGCTGTTATAGCTAATGGTTAAATCGTCTTCGTTATCTGGTAATGCATTCTTCAATAAATTCAATGGCTTCTTAGGCACAATGAATGAATCTGTTTTGGTAGCATGGGTATCGGTGCGCTTGTAACGAACCAAACGATGTGCATCGGTGGCAACAAACTGTACCCCGTCTTTGCTCAACTCAAAAAATACCCCTGTCATGGCTGGTCTTAAATCGTCTCCACTTACTGCAAACAAAGTTTTATTAATGGCTGTTAATAAAGCACTGCTGTGCATATTAAAGCTAGTGGTGTCATCGGCTGATGGTTCTTTTGGAAAATTATCTGGATTCTCACCCATTACTTTGTACTTACCGTTGTCGCTAGTGATTTCAACTGCGAAATTTTTGTCGATGGTAAAAGTTAACGGTTGATCAGCTATATTCTTCAAAGAGTCCATTAAGATTTTAGCAGGAATACATACACGACCATTCGCTTTGCTTTCAACTTCCATTTGAACGCGCATCACTGTTTCTAAGTCGGTAGCTACAACATTCAATTTTTTATCTTCTATTTCAAACAAAAAATCTTCTAAAATAGGCAATACCGTATTGGCATTAATAACACCACTAATTTGCTGCAAATGTTTTAACAACGAAGAGGAAGAAACGATAAATTTCATATGATCATTTTAATCAGGACAAACTTACTGTAAAGGGATGATATTTCACAAGCAATTTACACCCAAAATCTAGCCATTATAGAACTTGAGCCTTTCTATCAGCTCTTGGTATTTTACCTTATTGATGGGCTTTATAATATAGTCGGTAACGCCGCTATATTCTTTAGATCTTTGAATATCGCTATCATCTACCGAGGAACTTACCATGTAAATGTAGATGGGCTTTTTAAACTGATCTATTATTTTATGGTATTCATCTAGAAACTGCCATCCATTCATGATTGGCATATTGATGTCTAAAAAAATAACATCTGGTAATCCTTGCTGCCCCTTTTCCATTGATTCTTTAATAAAACCAATAGCTTCACTCCCATTAAAGAAAGTCAAAATATTCTTGGCAAGTCCAGTAGACTCGAGAATCTTTCTTGAAGTGAATTGATAGATTTTATCATCGTCTATCAAACAAACATTGTATTGGGTTACGGCCATGCTTTACTAGGACTTTACTTTTATCATAGGGGATATTTGGGGTCCTGAAACAAATATAATTACTTTACTTAAAAATACTAACAGTTGTTTTCAACCGACCCAACTTCTACTATTGAAAAAGCATACATGAAGCTTAAACACTATTGTGGATACCAAGACCGGTGTCACCAAGAAGTGAAGGAGAAATTATATAGTCTAAAATTAGGAAAACCAACTGTTGAAATGTTGCTTTCCAGATTAATTGAAGAGGACTATTTAAACGAAGAGCGTTATGCAAAAGCTTTTGTTAGAGGACATTTCAACCAAAAACAATGGGGAAAAGTTAAAATTGCATACGCTTTAAAACAAAAAAGAGTAAGTGAATACAATATCAAAAAAGCAATGAAAGAAATTTCAGAAGAAGAGTACCTTTCTGTTGCGGAAAAACTGATAAAGGTTAAGTGGAATACCCTTAAAAATGAACAATATATCAACCGAACAGTCAAAACAACCGCTTTTTTACAACAGAGAGGATTTGAGCCAGGCCTGGTTCAAAGCATTTTGAAAAAATTCAGGGCTGAAAAATGAAAAACCAACAATTTATTCTTTACCTATTTTTTATTTGTTTTTGGGGCATATCTGCAAATGCACAACAAATCGGTTTTACCACAGAGAATGACGCCTATTTATTAAAACTAAATGACGCCTATTATAGTAATGGTATCTTTTTACATTTAGCCTATGCCGATGAGTCCAAGAAAAAAATCAAACGGGTGCATCGCTTCGAATTGGGACAACAAATATTTACCCCATTAAAAAGAACCACCAGAACCCCTGCTGATATTGATCGTCCTTATGCTGGCTATACCTATATCCAATATACCCGTAGTTGGTTTAACAACGAAAAATCTGTTTTACAAGTCAATGGAACCCTTGGTATAATTGGCCCCGCTTCTGGGGGAGAAGGCTTACAAAACACCTACCATCGCTGGTTACAATTTGCGCCTTTTTTAGGTTGGAGGTACCAAATTAGCAATCAATTGGTTTTGAATACAGGGGCAGTTTATGCATATACCCTACTAGCCACGGATAAGTTTAAATGGATGGGTTGGGGAGCAGCTCAATTAGGAACTGCTTTTATAAACGCAGCTGTAGGTACTAAAATGCTTTATGGTCTTTTTAATAGCAACCAAAGCAGCCAATTATGGAATGCAGCCGTTGAAAAAAAGGGAATGCCCAACAAAGAATTTTATATTTATTGGAACCCAAAAATCACTGCACAAGGATATAATGCTACTATTTCTGGGGGAAGTAAAACGGCTGCTGATTCGGCGGTTACGCTCCACCCTAAAACCCTGGTTTTTCAAAACACCATTGGATTGGCTTATTCTGAAGGAAGATGGGCTGCACAAATGGAGTTGGTTCACCAAAGCAGAGAGACCACTATTCAATTAAATAGGCACCGCTATATAGGATTGCAATTGCAATACCGAATCAACTAACTTGCTGGTTTAAAACTGGTATATGCATCCATTGTCGGTAACCCTTATTCAAAGCAATTTAGTTTGGGAAAATAAAGCAGCAAATCTGGCTCAATTTGAACAAAAAATTCAATCGCAAACCGCTCCAGGTCAATTGGTCATTCTTCCTGAAATGTTTAGCACTGGGTTTAGTATGAATCCCGCCCAACTAGCTGAAACCATGGAGGGTACTACGGTTCAGTGGATAAAGACAATGGCTGCGCAACAAAAAATTATTCTTACAGGATCTGTAATCATTGAAGAAGAGGGTCAATTCTACAACCGATTATTATGGGTATTACCCAATGGAACAGTAGCGCATTATAATAAAAGACACTTATTTGCATTTGCAGGAGAGAATCAGTTTTACGCATCGGGCAATAAGCGATTGATTGCATCGGTGAATGGATGGAAAATCAATTTGCAAATTTGTTACGACTTGCGTTTTCCTGTTTGGGCCAGACAACAAGTGCAGGATGCTCCTGAATATGATTTATTAGTGTATGTAGCCAATTGGCCTGAGCGTAGGAACCATGCTTGGAAAACACTGCTCACCGCAAGAGCCATCGAAAATCAATGTTATGTTATTGGGGTTAATAGAGTCGGCGAAGATGCTAATGGAATCAATCATAGCGGCGATACCATGCTCATAGATCCTCTGGGTCAAGTGGTTTATCACTGTGCTCATGAAGAAGCCATTAGTACCCATATTTTAGATCCACAACATTTACAAGATATACGTCAGCGTTTTCCATTTTGGAAAGATGCCGATCAATTTAATATCTATCATACTTAAGTAAATATGAAACAAATTATAGCAGCGGATAAAATGTTTACTGGAACGGATTGGTTATTAAACCATGCTTTGGTGTTGAACAATGATACCATTGAATCCATACAACCTATTGTTTCGCTTAAAGAGACTGCCACTCAACAAGTGCCAATACTGATTCCAGCGTTGATTGATTTACAAATTTATGGAGCAGGGGGTCAATTGCTAAGTGTTTATCCAACGGTAGAAGCTTTACAATTATTGAAAGACTATTGTGTGAATGGCGGTGCAGCTTGGTTTCAGCCAACAGTGGCTACCAATAGCAATGAAGTCATTTATGCTTGTATTGATGCCGTAAGGGCATTTAAACAATTGCCCAACAATCGTTGCATTGGCTTACACGTAGAGGGTCCTTGGATTAATCCAATTAAAAGGGGAGCACATTTAAGTGAATTTATTTATCAGCCTACTGCCAATCAAGTGAAGGATTTATTGGAGTATGGAAAAGGGATCATCACCATGATTACCCTTGCACCTGAAATTTGTGATAAAGAAATGGTTGATTTAATACAGTCATACGGTGTAGTAGTTTCTGCGGGTCATAGCAATGCAGATTATGCAACTGCTACAAAAGCTTTTAACGAAGGGATCAGCACCGCTACTCATTTGTACAACGCAATGAGCGCTTTGCAACACCGAGAGCCCGGAATGGTAGGGGCTATATTTAATCACCCTACTGTTTATTGTAGCGTTGTTCCTGATGGATACCATGTGAATTTTGAAGCCATTCAAATTGCTAAAAAACAAATGGGAAATCGGTTATTTGCTATCACTGATGCAGTAACCGAAACATCTACAGGAGCCTACCCCCATCAATTAAATGGAGATAAATACGAATCAAATGGCATTTTAAGTGGATCTGCATTAACCATGTTAAACTGCATGCAAAAATTGCATCAATCTTGTAAGATTGAATTGGGAGAAGCTATTAGAATGTGTTCTTTGTATCCTGCACAGGTTATTCAACAACAAGGGATTACTGGAATGTTAAAGGCTGGCCAAAAAGCGGATTGGATTGGGTTAAATGAAAAATTGTCATTGATACAATCTGTTGAATGAATTAACTTTGGGTACTCAAAAAAATAAACAACATGAAAAAATTATTGGTATTGGCTTTAGCTGCAATTGTTGGATTAAGTGCAACAGCACAAGAAGCAAGTTGGAAACAAATGGAAGATTTCCATGGTGTGATGAGCAAAACCTTTCATCCTGCAGAAGAGGGTAATTTAAAGCCATTGAAAGCAAATATTACTGACTTAGTGGCTAAAGCAAAAGCTTGGGAATCAGGTGCAGTACCAGCGGGTTATGATGCAAAAGTTGCTAAGCCTATTTTAAAACAATTGGTTGCAAAATGTACTGCAGTAGAAGCAGCAGTGAAAGCAAAAAAATCAGATAAAGAATTAACCACTTTAATTACTGCTACACACGATGTGTTTCATGAAATAAAAGAAAAGTGTAAGCCAGGAGAAAAACACTAATTGTTTTTGTCTTTAATCAATGCTTGAATGGCCGCCATTTTTGGATCAAATCCTACACGGATTGCATACGAAGATGGCGGTATTTTTATGTCTGGTTCTATGCCTCTTCCTTTTTGTAATTTTTGATTAACGACCATTCTATATAAAGGGAGTCTTACTCTTAGTTTTGTATTGGGTAAAGTGATATAAGGAATATGCATGGCCGAATTACCATATTGTCCTCCTCCTGATTCCTCTCCTACTACTTGAATATTTTCTTGTCCTTTTAAAGCACCCACTACCATGGTAGCTGCAGAAAAGGTATATCCTCCTTGCACTAAATAAGTTTTACCCTTAAAAGCAAAACGGTTCTTGGGTTGATAATAATGACGCTCAAATCTTTTGTAGTGAATGGATCCATCGGCAGCTTTGCTCGCTCCCAAGTTCATTGCCAACCAATACATCCAGCTAGATTGAATATATTTTCCGTGTTTAAATTTTCTACTGAAGGCAACCACTGAGTCTGCAATTTTAAAAGGAGATTCTTTCAAGTATTTAGTGAGTGCAATACTGTTGGTAATTTTTCCTCCACCATTTTCTCTTAAATCAAGAATTAAGTGTTGAATATTTTCTTCTTTTAATTTTTTAAAGCTGCGCCTAAAAAATGATTTTAAATTTCCCTTACTAAAACTGGTTAATCGAATATAAGCACTGTGGGTTATGGTATCAATACTAAGCGAACGAATGGACAATAATCGCAACTGTCTTTTGCTTAATGTAGTTTGTCTTTGAGTTGGTCTTGGTAAACTAATACTAGTATCTCTTGGAACTGGTGCATAATTACCCAATGAAATGGTATCATGTTTTCCCGCTTGATTAATGTATCCAATTAAATAACTGCTGTCTACACCAAATACTTGTTTAAAGCCATCGGGAAAAATACTGCTCAGTGTTTGGTATTGGTGATTCATAGCATATCCATCAGTAGCTATTTGTTTGAATAAACTATCTCTGTAAATTGAAATGGGTTTATTGTTAATACTGTGTACAATGGTTCCACGTTTGATGATTGAATCTTTCAAATAACCATTACTCAACACCACTGCACTATCTTCCCAAAATTTGATTTGTAATGGGAATCGAGGATACCGGTACTTTGGGAATTGTTTGATGAACTGTTTAGAATACAGTGTAGTGGTATGTCCACATTTTATTAGCGCCACCCAGGGTGCAATTTTATTTCTGTATTCAATTTCATTTAAAGAATCAGTAATGCCATTCATCATGTTTTCAAAAGCACTGTCTAAGTGTAACTTAGAGGAATACCAATACAAGCTAGGATGATTGGCTTCCAATACTTTTTTTAATATTACTGCATCTTCTTTTAATTTGCTTGCTGCATGCTTTGGTAAAGCATTATATGCTTTTTGGGCGTTTAATTCGCCCAGCAGTAAAATACTCCAAACCAATACCAACAGGCTTTTCATACTTATGAATTAAAAGCATTCCAACCCTGAGCCTTCAAATCGTATTGATTCCCTCCCTTCGTTAAAAGCTTAACACCTTCTTCTAGATCGGTGATATATCCAATCACACTGATTTCCTCATTTAGT
>QLAH01000551.1_pt1 | contig 17559 bp, 18 predicted proteins | sample 4693081 | NCBI WGS metagenome assembly QLAH01 (sample SAMN09425401, study PRJNA476045) | Lake water metagenome, whole genome shotgun sequencing project.
CCTGCTGATGGGCGAAGACGGCAGCTGCCAGGGCATCATTGCCTGGAAGCTCGACGACGGCACGCTGCACCGCTTCCGCGCCAAGATGACGGTGCTGGCGACCGGCGGCTACGGCCGCTCGTATTTCTCGGCGACCTCGGCCCATACCTGCACCGGCGACGGCAATGGCATGGTGGCGCGCGCCGGGCTGCCGCTGCAGGACATGGAATTCGTGCAGTTCCACCCCACCGGCATCTACGGCGCCGGCTGCCTCATCACCGAGGGCGCGCGGGGCGAGGGCGGCTATCTGGTCAATTCCGAAGGCGAGCGCTTCATGGAGCGCTACGCCCCCAACGCCAAGGACCTGGCCAGCCGCGACGTGGTTTCGCGCTGCATGACCATCGAGATCCGCGAAGGCCGCGGCGTCGGCAAGAACAAGGACCACATCTTCCTGCACCTCGATCACCTCGACCCCAAGGTGCTGCACGAGCGCCTGCCGGGGATCTCGGAATCGGCAAAGATCTTTGCCGGCGTCGATCTCACGCGCGAGCCGATCCCGGTGCTGCCGACCGTGCACTACAACATGGGCGGCATCCCCGCGAACTATCACGGCGAGGTGCTCAACCCGACCGCCGACAACCCCGATCGCATCGTGCCCGGCCTGATGGCCGCGGGGGAGGCGGCCTGCGCCTCCGTGCACGGCGCCAACCGGCTCGGCTCCAACTCGCTCACCGACCTCGTGGTGTTCGGCCGCGCCGCCGCGCTCCGTGCCGCCAAGGTGGTCGACAAGGGCTCGAAGGTGCCGGGCATCGTGGCGTCGGAAGACGAGCGCATCCTCGGCCGTTTCGATCGGCTGCGCCACGCCAATGGCGGCTCGCCCACCGCCGTGGTGCGCGAAAAGATGCAGCGCATCATGCAGGAAGACGCCGCAGTGTTCCGCACCTCCGAGACGCTGAAATCCGGCGTCGAGCGCATGGGTGCGCTGTGGGGCGAACTCGGCGACATCAAGGTCACCGACCGCTCGATGGTGTGGAACTCCGACCTCGTCGAGACGCTGGAACTCGAGAACCTGATGGCCTGCGCCTCCACCACAGTGGTCTCCGCTGAAGCCCGCCACGAAAGCCGCGGCGCCCACGCCCACGAAGACTTCCCGAACCGCGACGACGTCGAGTGGCGCAAGCACACGCTGAGCTGGATCGATACCGATACGGGTGCCGTGTCGCTGGGCTACCGGCCAGTGCATGTCGACCCGCTGACGCCCGAAAGCGAAGGCGGCATTTCGCTGAAGAAGATCGCGCCCAAGGCTCGGGTGTACTGATGACCGCCGCCGCCGGCTATTCTGGCACGCCGTTGGCGCAGAAGCTCTGGCTGAAGGATGGGCAGCGGGTGTTGTTTGTCGGCCTGCCGCGTGGGGAGTTGTTCCTGTCGTTGTTCACTGCTGCCAAGTTTGCCGAGGCGGCTGAGATTGCCTGGGACCGGCTGGAAAGAGAGCCGTTCACATATGACGTGATCCACGGTTTCGTCGATTCACGAGCCGCTCTGGAGACCAACGCCCAGCACCTGATGGCCAAGATCGAACGTAACGGCATGATCTGGATTTCGTGGCCGAAGAAGGCATCGAAGGTGCCGACCGACGTTACCGAAGATGTGATACGCGATGTCGTGCTGCCGATCGGGCTGGTCGATATCAAGGTGGCCGCGGTTTCCGACATATGGTCGGGGTTGAAGCTGGTGATCCGCAAGGAGTTGCGGCAGGGGATTGAGCGATGAAGACGGGTTTGATGGCAGTTCTGGCGCTCGCGCTGCTGAGTGGTCCGACACTGGCGGCCGGCGGTGCAAAGCCAACGGTCGAGCAGAAGGCCGAGTTCTACAAGACCTGCTACGGCATCTCGCAGGATGAGGCGCTCTGCACCTGCAAGGCAGACGCGGCCATGTCGCTGATCGACGAGGATTTCATGGGGATGGTCATCGCCTCGATGAAGGGCAAGTCGCCGCCGGCGGACAGCTACAAGGCGTATAACGAGTACGTCGCCCGCTCCAACCAGGTTTGCAAACCGAACTACTGATGACAGGCAACATGATGAAATCGGCGGCCTTGGGTGCAGCGGTATTGGCCACGCTGTTCGTCTCCGCCTGCTCGCTGGGCGGGCTCGGCGGCGAGGCGAAGGCAGTGGCTGACGCCTGCGCCAAGGTGCCGGGCGCGACTGTTTCGAGCTGCGAATGCTACGCCAGGGAACTGCAGGGCAAGCTCAATGCCCAGCAGATGACGGTGGCCGCAGCGGCTCAGACCAATCCGGGCAAGCTGCTCGACCCCGAGATCATCGGCAACCTGTCAGCCAATGACGTGATGGCGGTGACCGGCGCGATGGGCGCTGCTCTCAAGACCTGCAAGATAACTTCGTAAGGCACCCAAGATGGCCGAGCTCACGCTTCCCAAGAACTCGAAGATCATGCCGGGCAAGACCTGGCCGAAGCCGGCCGGAGCCACCCGGCTCAAGGAATACCGCGTCTACCGCTACGACCCGGACAGCGGCGAGAATCCGCGCCTCGACACCTATTTCATCGATCGCGACGATTGCGGCCCGATGGTGCTCGACGGGCTGCTGTGGATCAAGAACAAGATCGACCCCACCCTGACGCTGCGCCGCTCCTGCCGCGAGGGCATCTGCGGCTCGTGCTCGATGAACATTGCGGGCGCCAACACGCTGGCCTGCACCAAGGGCATGGACGAGATCGACGGCCACGTTTCGGTCTATCCGCTGCCGCACATGCCGGTGATCAAGGACCTCGTCCCCGACCTCTCGACCTTCTACGAGCAGCACCGCTCGATCGAGCCGTGGCTCAAGACCACCACGCCGACGCCGCAGAAGGAGTGGCTGCAGAGCAAACCGGAGCGCGAGAAGCTCGACGGGCTCTACGAGTGCATCCTCTGCGCCTGCTGCTCCACCTCGTGCCCGTCCTACTGGTGGAATGGTGAGAAGTATCTCGGCCCCGCCGTGCTGCTGCAGGCCTATCGCTGGCTGATCGACAGCCGCGACGAAGCGACGAGCGAGCGGCTCGACAACCTTGAGGATCCGTTCAAGCTCTACCGCTGCCACACCATCATGAACTGCACCAAGGTGTGCCCGAAGGGGCTGAACCCGGCCAAGGCGATCGCCGAGATCAAGAAGATGATGGTGGCGCGGGAGCTGGCATAGCCGTGTTCGAAACCGTCGCCACCGTCGAGGATCCCTCCATCGCCCGGGTGCTGATCGCCGCGCTGTCGGCACACGGCTTTCACCCGCGCGAGGGCGCCCAGCACGGGCTGCCGGGCCTCTCGGGCGTCTATGGGCCGAAGGGAATCCCGATCGAGCTGCCGGAGGAAGAGGCGGCGGATGGCCGGCTTCTGGCCGAGGTGCTGGTAAAGGACATGCTGGCGCGGTAAGGCGAGGGCTATCGCAAATCATTCTCTTCAGGCCACTGGCCACCCTCCCCCTTGCGGGGAGGGTACCGAAGCTTAGGCGCGAAGCGCCTTAGCGAGAGGTAGGGAGGGGGGTATGACCGAGGTAGTGGATCAAATCACCCTCGGTCATACCCCCCTCCTAGCTCTGCTACGTCGCTATCGCTCCTAGCGACGCTACCTCCCCCGCAAGGGCGGGAGGTGGTCAGCGTTCGATGTCATCATAAGCGATTGCCCTGCGGGATGGGGCGGGGTGTTGGTGCCGCTTGCCATTCGAGCCTAGCTCGAATGGCCTCCTCACCTAAAATCGCTCCACTGGAGCGATTTTGCCTGCGGCACGGTGAGGAGTGTCCCAGAATGAATCACTCTGCGACAGCCGGAAATGCGCCCGTGCCGCCCAATCATGGCCACATTGGGCGATCAGACGGGAAAACGGTGATCGCGGTTGTGCGCGGAGGGGGTGTTCGGTATATCCCGCCGCAATCCTTTCTTAACTTCTCTGGCTGGGCCGGTACGGAGCTTTTCTGACAATGATGATGTCGCGACGCGCAGGCGTATCAGTTGCACTGCTCACCGGGCTCGCACTCACCCTCACGGGGTGCGCCTCGAGCGGAGTGTCGACGAGCAGCACCGCCTATGCCGAGAACATCACGCCGATCCAGAACACACCGGTCGCAAGTTCGAACCTGCCGGCTATCGGGGCCAACGGCCAGCCGATGGCGCCGACCGACCTGAACGCCCCGGCGGCGCTCAATCCCTCGCTGCAGGCATCGGCCACTCCGGGTCTACAGACGCCGCAGCCGGGCGTCACCGACCAGTTCGGTAACCCGCTGGTTGTCGCCAGCGTCGCTCCGGTCGATGGCACGTTCGTCTCGACTGACGCGTTCGGCACCGTGCCGCAGACGCAGGGTCGCGACCTGACGGGTGGGCTGAGCTACGAGAAGCTGCTCGGCGGCTGGACCGTGGTCGCCGGCGCCAGCCAGTGCAAGCTGAACCTCACCTACACCGCCAAGACTGGCACCAGCCGCTACCGGGCCTCGACGCCGGGCTGCGCGCTGGGCGGTCTCAGCGTCGTCGCCAGCTGGGCGCTGGCCGGCAGCCAGGTGCAGCTCTACGACGAGAATGGCGACATCGTCGCCAACCTGCTGCTCTCGGGCAACCGCTTCATCGGAACGCTTGCCGGCGGCACCGGCATCTCGATGGTCTGAAGTTGACCGGCCGGCGGGAGGCCGCTGGCCACCCCATCACGCACGCGCTTGAGACGCTGGTCACGGCCGGCGTGCTGCAGCGCGACCCGTTGCAGGTTGCCGCGGCGGGCGAACTCGACCGCGTGGCGGTCGAGCTGTCGCGACAGCGACCAAAGGGCCTGCTCGGACTGTTCTCCGCCGAGCCGCCGCCCGTCCGCGGCGCCTATCTCGTGGGGCAGGTGGGGCGCGGCAAGACCATGCTCATGGACCTGTTCTTCGCCCAGGCGCCCGTCGAAAAGAAGCGCCGGGTGCATTTCCATGAGTTCATGGATGAGATGCACGCCGCCATCACCACGTTCCGCAAGTCTGATCACGGGCGGCGCGATGCCGATCCGGTGGCGGCGGTCACAAGGCCGCTGCTCGACGAGGTGAAGCTGCTGTGCCTCGACGAGTTCCAGGTGCAGGACATCACCAATGCCATGTTGCTTGGGCGGCTGTTCGGCCAGCTCTGGGCCGGCGGGGTGACGGTGGTGGCAACCTCCAACACAAGGCCGGACGATCTCTACGAACACGGCCTCAATCGCCAGCTGGTGCTGCCCTTCATCGCCGAGCTCAAGGCGCGCTGCGACGTGGTCGAACTCGACGGACCGACCGACTACCGCCGCTTGAAGTTCGAGGGTGAGGAAGTCTACCACTTCGGCTCCGGCCCCGACGTCGATGCCGAAATGGACCGGCTGTGGCTGCGACTCACTGGTGGCGTGGCGGGTGAGCCGGGCGAGTTGCGCTCGCTCGGGCGCTCCATCCCTGTGCCACGGCAGGCGATGGGGGCGGCGCGCTTCTCGTTCGCCCAGTTGTGCGAACGGCCGCTCGGCGCACGCGACTATGTCAAGCTCTCGCACGCCTATGACGCGCTGATGATCGAGCATGTGCCGCAGTTCGACCGGACCCGCACCGATGCCAGCAAGCGGTTCATCCTGCTGGTCGATACGCTCTACGACCGGGGCGTGAAGCTGGCCGCCAGCTTTGCCGTGCCGCTCGACGACCTGGGCCGCGACGACAAGACCAAGGCGGAGTTCGCGCGCTGCGTGTCGCGTCTCATCGAAATGCAGTCTGAGGAATACCTGGCCGCGGCGCATCGCGACAGTGCCAACGTTCCGGCAACGGCCTGAGTAAAATTTGAAATAGCCTGTGGGGGCATGTTTTACCGGGGCGTGCCATCATTTGCCGGGAAGTAGATGAGGGTGGTTCCGGTGAACAACTATTTCGGCTCGATGCTGCGCTATTTCGAGTTGGGTGGCCGGTCGTCGCGGCGCGAGTACTGGTGGTATTCGCTTGGCTCGCTGGTCGCGCTCTGCGGGGCGTTCTGGATCGACTACGAACTGCTTGGCTACTGGCGACCTGACCGGGTTTTCGGTCCGGTCCTGCTGTTCGCGACGTTCGTGCATATCGTGCCGGGCCTGACGCTGACGGTGCGCCGCCTGCATGACTCCGGCAAGTCCGGCTGGTGGTACTGGATCGCGCTGATCCCGCTGATCGGCGGCCTGTGGTTGTTCTATCTCACCGCCATCAAGGGCCCCGAATACGAAGCCCAGAAATACGGCCCCGACCCGCGCGACCCGGGTGCCTTCGAGCCCACCCCGATGCGCCTCGAGCGCCACCAGCCGCTCACCCGGGCGCAACTGATGGTGCAGCAGATGGAAGAACGCCGCCGACGGATGGCGTAAGTCAGACCCGTTTATGCCATGCGCCCAGCGCACAGACCGTTTACCGTCCAACGGCTGACTTGCCGGGAGCGCCCCTTGGGGTTAATAGGGGCGCGCAATTTCCAGCATAAGAAAAACGGGGTTCTCGGATGGCGCGCAAGAAGATCGCTCTGATCGGTGCGGGGCAGATTGGCGGCACTTTGGCGCTGCTCACGGCGACCAAGGAGCTTGGTGACGTCGTCCTGTTCGATATCATGGATGGCGTGGCCGCCGGCAAGGCGCTCGACCTCAGCCAGTCCGGCCCCGTCGAGGGCTTCAATTCCACCCTCAAGGGGACGACCGAATACAAGGACATCGAAGGCGCCGACGTGGTGATCGTCACGGCCGGCGTGCCGCGCAAGCCCGGCATGAGCCGCGATGACCTGCTCGAAATCAACCTCAAGGTGATGGAGCAGGTGGGCGCCGGCCTCGCCAAGTATGCGCCCGATGCCTTCGTCATCTGCATCACCAACCCGCTCGATGCGATGGTGTGGGCGCTGCAGAAGTTCTCCGGCCTCCCCGCCAACCGCGTCGTCGGCATGGCCGGCGTGCTCGATTCGGCTCGCTTCCGCTACTTCCTCGCCGAAGAGCTCAAGGTTTCGGTCGAGGACGTCACTGCCTTCGTGCTCGGCGGCCACGGCGATTCGATGGTGCCGCTCGCCCGCTACTCGACGGTTGCCGGCATTCCGCTGCCCGACATCGTCAAGATGGGCTGGATGGACAAGGAAAAGCTGGAATCGATCATCCAGCGTACCCGTGATGGTGGCGCCGAGATCGTCGGCCTGCTGAAGACCGGTTCGGCCTTCTACGCCCCCGCCATGTCCGCAATCGAGATGGCAGAGAGCTACCTCAAGGACAAGAAGCGCGTGCTGCCCTGCGCCGCCTACCTCAAGGGTGAATACGGCGTGAAGGACACCTATGTCGGCGTGCCGGTTATCATCGGTGCCGGTGGCGTCGAGCGCATCGTCGAAATCTCGCTGTCGTCGGCCGAGCAGAAGGCGTTCGACAAGTCGGTGGCTTCGGTCACTGGCCTCACCGACGCGTGCAAGAAGATCGCGCCGAAGCTCGCCTGATGCCGTTCCCCCGCAAGGCGGCCGCCATGCGCGTCGTTTCGTTGTCGCTCGCCGCCGCCGCTGTCCTGCTGGGCAGCGGCGTGCAGGCTGCGAGCACGTACACGAAGATCGACTACGCAGACTGCGAGACGCTCGAGACCTACGAGGATGGCGGCGCTGACCTGCGCTGCCCTGGCCTCGCCGGACTCGACGTCTTCGTCTCCGAGGGGGATGCCCGGCTCGATGTCGACTACGGGCAGAAGGGCGAGAATTTCGAGACGTTCTCGGCCTTCAACACTATCGGCGAGACGGTCGAGTGGCTCAGTGACGCCAGGGGCGTGCCGCAGGCCGCGATCCTTCGCTACTTCATCAGCGTCGATGGCCGTGAGGCGCAGGCGCTGGTAATTTCCCGCATCAACACCGAAGCGCAGGATGGCTGCGTGATCGGCGTCGTCGACGCCCGGCTCGAGCAGGCCAACGGCATGGCCCGCGGCATCGGCGCCATGGCGCCCACCTTCGATTGTTCCATCGACCCCGTCGTGATCGCCCCTGGCGCCAGTGAACTGGTGCTGGGCTTCAACGGCGCGAACCAACCGCCCTCGGACTGAGGCAAGGAGCCCCACATGAACATTCACGAGCATCAGGCCAAGGCGCTGCTCAAGACCTACGGGCTGCCGGTGGCGGATGGCGTGGCGATCTTTGACGCCTCCGAAGCCGAAGCTGCGGCAGCCCAACTGCCCGGTCCGCTCTATGTGGTGAAGAGCCAGATCCATGCCGGCGGGCGCGGCAAGGGCAAATTCAAGGAACTGCCGCCGGACGCCAAGGGCGGCGTACGCCTCGCGAAATCGGCGGCGGAAGTCGCGCAGAACGCCAGGGACATGCTCGGCAACACTCTCGTCACCAAGCAGACCGGCCCGGCCGGGAAGCAGGTGAACCGCCTCTACATCGAGGACGGCGCCGACATCGCCCGCGAGCTCTACTGCTCGCTGCTGGTCGATCGCAGCACCGGCCATGTTGCCTTCGTGGTCTCCACTGAAGGCGGCATGGATATCGAGACCGTGGCGCATGACACGCCCGAGCGGATCATTACCGTCGACATCGACCCGACCGCCGGGGTGACCGATGCGGACGTGGCGAAGATCGTCTCGGCCTACAAGCTCGATGGCGCCGCGGCCGAGGACGGCAAGTCGGTGTTCCCGGCGCTCTACAAGGCGTTCACCGAGACCGACATGAGCCTGCTCGAAGTGAACCCGCTGATCGTCATGACCGATGGCCACCTGCGCGTCCTCGATGCCAAGGTCAGCTTCGACAACAACGCCGCCTTCCGCCACGCCGACCTCAAGGACCTGCGCGACCTCTCCGAAGAGGACGCCAAGGAGATCGAGGCGTCCAAGTACGACCTCGCCTATGTGGCGCTCGACGGCAATATCGGCTGCATGGTCAACGGTGCCGGCCTCGCCATGGCGACCATGGACATCATCAAGCTCTACGGCGCCGAGCCCGCCAACTTTCTCGACGTGGGTGGCGGTGCATCGAAGGAGAAGGTGACGGCGGCCTTCAAGATCATCACTGCCGATCCGGCGGTGCAGGGCATCCTCGTCAACATCTTCGGCGGCATCATGCGCTGCGACATCATCGCCGAGGGCGTGATTGCCGCGGTGAAGGAAGTCGGCCTCAAAGTGCCGCTGGTGGTCCGCCTCGAAGGCACCAACGTTGCCGAAGGCAAGGCCATCCTCAACCAGTCCGGCCTCGACGTGATTTCGGCCGACGACCTCGACGACGCGGCCCAGAAGATCGTCGCGGCGGTGAAGGGGCGCGGCTGATGCCTCCCGTCGTCCTCCAGCTGCTGAACATCTGGTTGCCGTACCTGATCGTCTTGGCGGCGATAGTGGTTGGCCTGAGCTACACCAGGCGGCGAACCAACGACATGGCCCAGTTGGCACGCGACAGTATCGCGGCCCAGGAACGAACAAACCTCCTGCTGGCCGAAATTAAGGCCGAGCTTCAGAAGGGGCGCGCTTGATGGCTCGTCGCGCCGCAATGCTGGCAGTGGTGACGGCGGTTGGCCTGCTTGCAGCGCCTGCCATGGCGTTCGAGCTTGCGGCCGAGGCCGACCCGGCGGTGCGCGCGATCGTCAGCGCCTGCAGCGATGCGGTGGCCAACAAGGCCGTTCCAACCACTGGCGGCTGGCAGAAAAGCCAGCCTTCCGGCGCCGATTCGATCGGGGATCCGCCGGACACGCTCTATGCCCAGACTGCCTTCGATGGCGTCGGGCCGCTGTACCTGCGGCTGACGTCGGAAGTGTCGAACGGCAGCCGGGTGTCGCATTGTTCGGTGTCGGTCATCGATCCGCAGCGGCCTCTGCCGGTGGCCGATTTCGGCAAGGCCGACGGGCTGGTGGCGACGAGCGGCGGCGATGTGCAGTCGGTGTGGTTCAGCACCGACAACAAGGTGATCGTCACGGTCATTCCGCGCACCAACCCGGATGGCCTGCTGTTCCTGCTCGATGTGGTCGCCGATGCGGTACTCTAGCGCCCTCGGCCTGCTTGCGCTGCTTGCCACGCCCGCGCTTGCGGCGCCGTCGGCCTATGACGTCGCGTTGGTCAGCCAGTTCACCGATGCGTGCACAACTGCCCGCACCAGCCTCGCCGACAACAAGGCGGCGGCCGAGGCGGCGGGCTGGGTCACGGTTGCCGACAACGCCCACCCGGAACTCGGCTCGATCATCGGCTTTTCCAACCAGGCGGCGGTCGACATTCGGGCCAACAACGGCGAGTTCGATTCCGCCGTCTACCAGAAGCCGATCGGCGAGGTGATGCACTACCTCATCGTCTCGGACGCGCTGATCGGCTACGGCCCGGCGCGCGAGAACATCCTCGGCTGCTACCTCTACGGCTTCGATGCCGCCACCCAGCCCGATCCCGAGGCGGTGACGGCGCTGACCGGCGTGAAGCCGACCGCCTACCAGGTCGACCAGGATGTCGCGAGCTGGCAGTGGAACGCGCCGCAGAAGTTCCCCGGCGTGATGGACATCTACCTCACCTACGTGCCCGAAGAGAGCCAGTACCGCACCCAGTACGGCTTTTCGGGCGTGGTGCTGCAGCTCAACACCGCGGTGCCCAACCCCACCGCGATCCCCGGCACCGAAGGCGCGGGGAACTGACCATGCGCGCCATCCGCCTCACCACCCACACTTCCTCCAGCCGCCTTGTGCGGCAGTCCTAGTTCAAACCGGAGCCTCCCATGTCCATTCTCGTCAACAACGACACCAAGATCCTGGTGCAGGGGCTCACGGGCGAGTCCGGGACGCTGCATACCCAGTATGCGCTGGCCTACCACGGCACCAGGATGGTCGGCGGCACGCATCCCAAGAAGGGCGGCACCAACTGGTTGGGCAAGGTGCCGGGCATCGGCGATGTCGAGCTCCCCATCTTCGCGTCGGTCGCTGAAGGCAAGGCCAAGACCGGCGCCAATGCATCGGTGATCTACGTGCCGCCTCCGGGTGCGGCCGGTGCCATCCTCGAGGCGATCGATGCAGGCATCGAGCTCATCTGCTGCATCACCGAGGGCGTGCCGGTGCTCGACATGGTGAAGGTGAAAGCAGCGCTCGAGAAGTCCAACTCGCGGCTCATCGGGCCGAACTGCCCGGGCGTCGTGACCGCCGGCGAGTGCAAGATCGGCATCATGCCCGGCAACATCTTCAAGCGCGGCTCGGTGGGCATTGTTTCCCGCTCCGGCACGCTTACCTATGAGGCAGTGTTCCAGACCACCAATGCGGGCCTCGGCCAGACTACCGCTGTCGGCATCGGCGGCGATCCGGTCAAGGGCACCGAGTTCATTGACATGCTCGAGATGTTCCTCGCCGACGACGAGACCAAGTCGATCATCATGATCGGCGAGATCGGCGGTTCGGCCGAGGAAGACGCGGCACAGTTCCTGATCGACGAAGCGAAAAAGGGCCGCAAGAAGCCGATGGCCGGCTTCATCGCTGGCCGTACCGCACCGGAAGGCCGCACCATGGGCCATGCGGGCGCGGTGATTTCAGGCGGCAAGGGCGGCGCCGAGGATAAAATTGCCGCAATGGAACGCGCGGGCATAAAGGTGTCGCAGTCGCCTGCAAGGATCGGCCAGACGCTGGTGGAAGTCCTCAACGGCTGAAGCCGGCCGGTAAAAAAGGCGCGGGACAACGTTCCGCGCCTTAACGTCAAACAAAGGTTAAGCGGGTAAGAAACGCCCGCATGCGGACTGTCCGGTCGAGCCTTTCCCGGACGCTTGATGAGAAGGATGGCGGGGTTAATCGCCCCGTGGAAAACGAAGATGACCCGACAAGATAAGAACGAACAGTTCTTGCTCTCTTCTTTCCTCTATGGCGGCAACGCCGACTACATCGAGGGGCTCTACGCCCGCTTCAAGGCGGACCCGAACTCGATCGATCCCAGCTGGGCCAGCTATTTCGCCCGGCTCGAGGACACGACCGAGCAGGCCGAACAGGCGGCTCAGGGCCCCAGCTGGCAGCGCCACGACTGGCCGCAGGCAGCGAACGGTGACCTGGTATCGGCGCTCGACGGCAACTGGGGCGAGATCGAGGTCAAGACCCGGAAGGTCCTGACCGAAAAGGCCAAGGCCGAAGGCACCCCGGCCCCCACCCCCGTCGATGTGCTGCAGGCGACGCGCGATTCCATCCGCGCCATCATGATGATCCGCGCCTATCGCATGCGCGGCCACCTGCATGCCGATCTCGACCCGCTGCACATGCGCCAGGAAGATCCGGCGCCCGAACTCGATCCCAAGAGCTACGGCTTCACCGAGGCCGACTACAGCCGCAAGATCTTCATCGATCACGTGCTGGGGCTCGACTACGCGACGATCCCCGAGATGCTCGACATCCTGAAGCGGACCTATTGCTCCACGGTCGGCGTCGAGTTCATGCACATCTCCGATCCCGAGGCCAAGCAGTGGATCCAGGAGCGCATCGAGGGCCCGGACAAGTCGATCAGCTTCACGCCCGAGGGCAAGAAGGCGATCCTCAACAAGCTGGTCGAGGCCGAGGGCTTCGAGAAGTTCCTCGACGTCAAGTATACCGGCACCAAGCGCTTCGGCCTTGATGGCTCGGAGGCGCTGATCCCGGCGCTCGAGCAGATCGTCAAGCGCGGCGGCGCGCTGGGCGTCAAGGATATCGTCTTGGGCATGGCGCATCGCGGCCGGCTCAACGTGCTGACGCAGGTGCTGGCCAAGCCGCACCGCGCGCTGTTCCATGAGTTCAAGGGCGGCGCCTTCTACCCCGACGAAGTCGAGGGTTCGGGCGACGTGAAGTACCACCTCGGCGCCTCGGCCGACCGTGAGTTCGACGGGCACACCGTGCACCTGTCGCTGACCGCCAACCCCTCGCACCTCGAGATTGTCGATCCGGTGGTGCTGGGCAAGGCCCGCGCCAAGCAGGACCAGCGCTCGGCCGTCAACGGCAAGTTCATTCCCGATACCCGCCAGACCGACCGTTCCGTCGTGCTGCCGCTACTGCTGCACGGCGATGCGGCGTTTGCCGGCCAGGGCGTCATCGCGGAGTGCCTGGGGCTCTCGGGCCTCAAGGGGCACCGTACCGGTGGGTCGATCCACTTCGTCATCAACAACCAGATCGGCTTCACCACGGCGCCGATGTATTCGCGCTCCTCGCCGTACCCCACCGATGTGGCGAAGATGATCGAGGCGCCGGTGTTCCATGTGAACGGCGACGATCCGGAAGCCGTTGTCTACGTCACCAAGGTGGCGGTCGAGTACCGGCAGCGCTTCGGCAAGCCGGTGGTGATCGACATGTTCTGCTACCGTCGCTTCGGCCACAACGAAGGCGACGAGCCGAGCTTCACCCAGCCGCTGATGTATTCGAAGATCCGCGCGCACGAGACGACGCTCGATATCTACTCGCGCCGCCTCGTCGAAGAGGGCCTGGTGTCGTCCGAAGAGGTCGACAAGATGAAGGCCGAGTGGCGCGCCAACCTCGAGAAGGAATTCGAGGCCGGGCAGGATTTCCGCCCCAACAAGACCGACTGGCTCGATGGCGTGTGGAAGGACATGAAGCGCGCCGACGCCGAAGGTCCGCGCCGCGGCGAAACCGGCATGCCGGTCGAGGACCTGGTCCGCATCGGCCAGAAGCTCGCCTATGTGCCGCAGGGCTTCAACGTGCACCGCACGGTCAAGCGCTTCATGGACAATCGCCTCGCGGCCATCGAATCGGGCGAGGGCATCGACTGGGCCACAGCCGAAGCGCTGGCGTTCGGCACGCTGCTCGACGAGGGGCACCCGGTGCGCCTTTCCGGCCAGGACGTCGAGCGCGGCACCTTCAGCCAGCGCCACTCGGTGCTGAACGACCAGGAGCGTGACGGCGAGACCTTCACGCCCCTCAACAACATCTCCGAGAACCAGGCGCGCTACGAGGTCATCAATTCGATGCTCTCCGAAGAGGCGGTGCTCGGCTTCGAATATGGCTACTCGCTGGCCGAGCCGAACACGCTCACCCTGTGGGAAGCCCAGTTCGGCGACTTCGCCAACGGCGCGCAGGTGGTGATCGACCAGTTCATCTCGTCGGGCGAGCGCAAGTGGTTCCGCATGAGCGGCCTCGTGATGCTGCTGCCGCATGGCTATGAAGGGCAGGGGCCGGAGCATTCGTCGGCCCGTCTCGAGCGCTACCTGCAGAGCTGCGCCGAGGATAACATGCAGGTCGCCAACTGCTCGACGCCGGCGAACTACTACCACATCCTCCGCCGTCAGCTTAAGCGCGACTTCCGCAAGCCGCTGATCCTGATGACCCCCAAGTCGCTGCTGCGCCACAAGAAGGCCGTCTCGGGGCTGATGGAGCTGGGTCCGGATTCGACCTTCCACCGACTGCTCTGGGACGATGCCGAGGCACCCGGCCTGCCGAAGACGGCGATCAAGCTGGCACCCGACGCCGAAATCCGCCGCGTCGTGCTCTGCACCGGCAAGGTCTACTACGACCTGCTCGAGGATCGCGAGAAGCGCGGCATCAACGATGTCTACCTGCTGCGCGTCGAACAGCTCTATCCGTTCCCGGCCAAGGCGCTGCTCGACGAGCTCAACCGCTTCCCGAACGCCGAGGTGTTCTGGTGCCAGGAAGAGCCCAAGAACATGGGCGCCTGGGCGTTCATCCAGCCCTACGTGGAATGGGTGCTCGACCAGATGGGCCGTCCCGGCGACCGTCCGCACTATGTCGGCCGTCCGGCCTCGGCGGCCACGGCAACCGGCCTGATGCGCAAGCATCTGCACGAACTGCAGAGCTTCCTCGACGAAGCGTTCGCGAAGTAAGATAAAAGATCAAAGAATTGGTCGCGGGGCCGCTGGGTCCCGCTTCAGAAGCGGCAACGAAGGACCAAACAGACAATGGCGACTGAAATCCGGGTGCCCACGCTGGGCGAGAGCGTCACCGAGGCGACGATCGGCCAGTGGTTCAAGAAGGTCGGCGACACCGTCGCCGCCGACGAGCCGATCGTGGAGCTCGAGACCGACAAGGTAACGATCGAAGTGCCCGCCCCGTCGGCCGGCGTGCTCGAGACGATTGCCGCGAACCCGGGTGACACGGTCAATGTCGGCGCTCTGATCGGCGCCATCGCCGCTGCCGGGGCGCAGGCTGCCGCCGCGGCCCCTGCTGCCGCCGCCGAAGCGCCCAAGCCTGCCGCCGCGCCGCAACCTGCGGCTGTCGCTGCCGAGCCGGCCCCACGGCCCGCCGCCGTGCCGCCCGCGCCGTCGGCGCAGAAGATCATCGCTGAGAACGGCCTCAACGAGGCCGATATCAACGGCTCGGGCCGTCGTGGCCAGATCCTCAAGGAAGATGCGCTCGCCGCCGCCGCGAAGCCGGCCGCTACCATTTCCGGTACCGTGGTGCAGATGCCGTCCGCGATGAGTGGTTCGGCCGCCGCGCCGGTGCCGCAGCCGAAGCCGGCTCCGGTCGCCGCCCCTGCGCCCGTCGCCGCCGCTCCGGCAGCAGCGCCTGTCGCACCGGCACCCGCCCCGGTTGCCAAGGCCGCAGAGCCCGCTCCGGTTCCTGCTGCTCCCGCCGCGCCGCGCTCCCCGGTCGCCGCCGCCGACGATGCCCGCGAAGAGCGCGTGAAGATGACCCGCCTGCGCCAGACCATCGCGCGCCGGCTCAAGGAAGCTCAGAACACGGCCGCCATGCTCACCACCTTCAACGAGGTGGACATGAAGCCGGTGATGGACCTGCGCAACCGCTACAAGGAAGTCTTCGAGAAAAAGCACGGCGTGAAGCTCGGCTTCATGGGCTTCTTCACCAAGGCCGTGACCCACGCGCTCAAGGAAATCCCGTCGGTCAATGCCGAGATCGATGGCGACGACCTCGTCTACAAGAACTACGCCCACATGGGCATCGCTGTTGGTACCGACAAAGGCCTCGTGGTGCCGGTGGTGCGCGACGCCGACCAGATGTCGATCGCCCAGATCGAGAAGGAAATCGGCCGGCTCGGCAAGCTCGCCCGCGACGGCGGCCTCTCGATGGCCGACATGCAGGGCGGCACTTTCACCATCACCAATGGTGGCGTCTACGGCTCTCTGATGTCGACCCCGATCCTCAACGCCCCGCAGTCAGGCATCCTCGGCATGCACAAGATCCAGGAGCGGCCAGTGGTGGTCGAGGGCCAGATCGTCGTCCGCCCGATGATGTACCTGGCGCTGAGCTACGACCACCGCATCGTCGACGGCAAGGAAGCCGTGACGTTCCTGGTGCGGGTGAAGGAATCGCTCGAGGCGCCGGAACGCCTGGTTCTCGATCTCTGATCGGGGCAGTAGCCACGAAGTTTCAGGGGCTCGCTTCGGCGGGCCCCTTTCGTTTTGGCGTGGTGCCTGTTGCTCCCCCTCCACCGCCTTCGCTTGGGCCTTTCGAGCTTAGCTCTCAAGGCCTTCTCACCCAAAAATCGCTCCACTGGAGCGATTTTGCCTGCGGCCGGTTCGAAGCCCCTCCCCCGCAAGCGAGACCTCTGCATAAAGACAGCTGGTTCTGATTGTGATTCAGTATCGGCGATGGGAGGATCGCTGGATGGATCAGTCGAGTTTTCTGGATGCGTTTTTGCCGGCTGGTTTTGGCCGGAACGAACGCCTGGAGCGGATCAGTGGATTGCTGGACTGGCAGCGGATCGGTTTGCTGGTCAGCCGGGTCCGTCCCGGAGAGACCGGGCGTCCGCCCTACGACCCGCTGTCGATGTTCAAGGCTCTGTTGCTGCAGCAATGGTACGGGCTGTCCGACCCCGGGCTGGAGGAGGCGCTGCTGGATCGTGTGTCGTTCCGTCGCTTCTGCGGGCTTGCGCTGGATGCGCCGACGCCGGATGAGACGACGCTGTGCCGCTTCCGCAATGCGCTCAAGGCGGCAGGTCTGGGCGAGGCGCTGTTTGCCGAGGTGCTCGGTCAGCTCGATGCGGCCGGTCTGGTGCTCAAGACCGGCACGTTGATCGATGCGACGGTGGTGCGCAGTGCGGTGCGGCAGCCGCCATCTGGCACGACGCCCAAAGGCGTGGAGAGCCGTTCGCCGCACGACCCGGATGCCAACTGGACGCGGCGGGGTGCAGGGCGCAGCCTGTTCTTCGGCTACAAGGCACATGTGGGGGTGGACGAGGGATCAGGCCTGGTGAGAAGCCGTGTGCTCACGCCGGCCAAGGTCTATGAGAGCGAGGTTGCGGACGGGCTGATCCTGGGGGACGAACAGGCGGTGTATGCCGACAAGGCGTACGAGAAGAGGGCGCGGCGGGAGGCGCTCAGGGCGCGGGGTATCAAGGATCGCATCCAGCATCGGCGCAACAAGCACCAGCCGGCGCTGCCCCGTTGGCAGACCATCCGCAACAGGCTGATCGGCAGGGTACGCACTGCCGTGGAGCGCACCTTCTCCCAGCTCAAGGGCCGCTATGGACTGGAGCGCATGCGCTATCGGGGTCTTCGCGCCAACGCCTTCCATCTCGATCTGGTACTCATCGCCTTCAACCTCCGGACGGCCGCCAGGACCTGACCAGCAGACCGGCCAAGCCTGTACATGCACCCGCTGCGACCGAGCAGGTCAGAGCCAAAAGCCCACAACACTCCGCACACTGCCAAAACCAGCACAAAACCGTGCCACCCACAGCACCGTGCAGCCCTTTCGCAGAGGTCTCGCT
>QLAH01000552.1_pt1 | contig 17540 bp, 14 predicted proteins | sample 4693081 | NCBI WGS metagenome assembly QLAH01 (sample SAMN09425401, study PRJNA476045) | Lake water metagenome, whole genome shotgun sequencing project.
GTCGCGGCTGCTGGTCGGTGGCTATGTCATGGTTGGCGCCATCCTGACCAACAACTCTCCCGTCAAGCTCGATGCTGTCACCCCGATTGCCCGTCTGACTGGCGAGTATGAAGTGATCGTCGTGCCTGCCGCATCGGAGCTGCAGTCGCTCGCCGACCTTACAACCAAGCTGAAGGCTGATCCGGGCGCAGTGTCCTGGGCCGGCGGCTCGGCTGGCGGCACCGACCACATCACGGCGGGGCTCTATGCCAAGACCGTTGGGGTCGACCCCAAGCTGGTCAACTACATCGCCTTCTCAGGCGGTGGCGAGGCCCTTGCTGCCGTGCTGGGCAACCAGGTGACGGTGGGCATTTCTGGCTATGGCGAGTTCCAGGCTCAGGTCGAGGCCGGCGCCCTGCGCGTTCTCGGCATCTCGGCGCCCGAGCGTATCTCGGTTGTCGATGCGCCGACCTTCACCGAAGGTGGCGTCGAGCTGGTGGTGCAGAACTGGCGCGGCGTCTGGGCCGGCCCGGGCCTCAGCGCCGAGCAGACCGCGGCCATCACCGCCGATGTCGAAAAGCTGGTGAACTCGGACAGCTGGAAGGCAACGCTCGCCACCAAGGGCTGGAACAACACCTGGCTCCCCGGCGACGCCTTCAAGGCGCAGCTCGCCACCGAGATCGAAGCAACCACAGCGATCCTCAAGGATATCGGGCTGGTGCAATGAACGAGCCGGTCGCTCAAACGACGGCTCAGACGAACGAAAGGCGCCGCCCCGACCGGGCGGCGCTGGTCATCGCGGCGGGCCTCTTGGTGCTGGCCGCGATTGTCGCCTGGGATACGACGCGTCTCGCCGCCGGTGGCGCCTATGCCCGTGTCGGCCCGCAGACCATTCCCTACGCGATCGCCTGCTGCCTTGCCGGGCTTGGCATCTGGACGATCTTTGCAGCGCTGCGCCGCGATTTCCCCGAACGCGAGCACCAGGAAGCGCGTCCGGTACTGTGGATCGTCGGCGGCCTTGTGATGCAGATGCTGTTGCTTCGCCTGACCGGTTTCTCGATCGCCACAGGCGTGTTGTTCGCCTTGGTGGCACGTGGCTTCGGTGAGCGACGCATGTGGCTGTCGCTGCCCTCGGGCATCCTGATCGCCGCGTTCGTCTGGCTGGTCTTCGCGCGCGGCCTGCAATTGTCCCTGCCGGCCGGACCGCCCGAACAGGCGCTGGTCTGGCTGCTGCAGACCCTGTTTCCGCCGCCCGGAGCCGCCTGATGGAAACCCTCGATCTCCTCTGGCAGGGCGTCGGTATCGCGACGATGCCGATGAACCTGCTCTATGCCCTGATCGGTGTGACACTGGGCACCGCCGTCGGCGTCCTCCCCGGCATCGGGCCGGCGCTGACCGTCGCGCTGCTTTTGCCAGTCACCTACAAGCTCGACCCCGCCGGCTCTCTGATCATGTTTGCCGGCATCTATTACGGCGGCATGTACGGCGGCTCGACCACCTCGATCCTGCTCAACACGCCGGGCGAAAGCGCCTCGATCGTCACCGCGCTCGAGGGCAACAAGATGGCCCGCGCCGGACGCGGTGGCCCGGCTCTTTCCACGGCGGCCATCGGCTCGTTCGTCGCCGGCCTCCTGGCGACCATCGCGCTGGCCTTCATCGCCCCCTGGGTGGTGGGCCTCGCTCTCGCGTTCGGGCCACGCGAATATTTCGCGCTGATGGTCCTCGCCTTCGTCACGGTGTCCGCCGCCTTCGGGGATTCGACACTGCGCGGGCTGACCTCGCTGTTCATCGGGCTGACGCTGGGGCTGGTCGGCATTGACCTGCAGACCGGGCAGGCCCGCATGACCTTCGGCATGCTCGACCTGATGGATGGCGTCGAGGTAACGACGCTGGCCGTCGCCATGTTCGCCATCGGCGAGACGCTGTACATCGCCGCGCAGGGCAAGCGGGCCCCCGACAAGGTCGAGGCGGTCAAGGGCTCGATCTGGATGACAGCCAAGGACTGGGGCCGCTCGTGGAAGGCCTGGCTTCGCGGCACCGCGATCGGTTTTCCAATCGGGGCGATGCCCGCCGGCGGCGCCGATGTCGCGAGCTTTCTGAGTTATGCCGCTGAAAAGCGCTTCAGCAAGCACAAGGAAGAGTTCGGCCACGGCGCCATTGAGGGCGTCGCCGGACCGGAAGCGGCCAACAACGCCTCTGCCGCCGGCACCCTGGTGCCACTCTTGACCCTGGGCCTGCCGACCACGGCGACAGCCGCGATCATGCTGGCCGGCTTCCAGCAATATGGCCTGCAGCCCGGACCACTGCTGTTTGCCAACAATCCGCAACTGGTGTGGGGGCTGATCGCCAGCCTGCTCATCGCCAACTTCATGCTGCTGGTGCTCAACCTGCCCTTGATCGGACTATGGGTCAGGCTGCTGACGATCCCGAAACCCTGGCTCTATGCCGGCATCCTGCTGTTTGCGACGCTGGGCACCATCGGCGCCAACCCGTCACTGGTTGAACTGGGGATGCTGCTGGCCTTCGGCCTGATGGGCTATGGGTTGCGGGTTTTCGGGTTCCCGATCGCGCCAGTGGTCGTCGGCCTGATCCTGGGGCCGATGGCAGAGCAACAGCTGCGCCGCGCCCTCGCCATCGCGCAAGGCGATGTTACGGTGCTGGTGACCTCGCCGATCTCTGCCACCCTCCTCGCCATTGCCGCATTGGCGCTGATCGTGCCGCTGCTGCTCCGGGCCTGGGGTCGGGGGCGGATACTCTCGGAGGTCGCCGCGGATAGCGACTAGGTCCATATGCTGGAAGCGCATGGCTCTCCTGCTTGCCGACCGGGTGGTGGCGCTCACTGTCGCCACCCACATAGGCGTCGGGATGCAAGGAGAATAGCCGTGCGAATTCACCGTGACCTTTTCCAAAGCGCAACGCGCCTGATGTCGCTGGTCGGCGCCGCGGGAAACGCCGCTGCGGCAGCCCATTTTGGCCGCCAGCCGCGCAAGCAGACGCTTGAGAAACTCGGCATAGACCCCGACCAATACCGCCAGATCGGTCACTAGCTAGGCTTAAGGGAACCGGTCTGCGGCACCAGTGTGACGTGGAGCGCCGTCGCCAACGATCAGCACGGCAACCCGCTGGTTAAGATGGGACGCTCCGAGCAGGGCCTCTCTGAGCCGCTGCAGCTGCCCAGTGAGCCATTCATGAGCGCGCTGATAGTTACTTGGGGCAACCAGCGGACGTGGTCGGCTATCGGCCACTCAACCAGGCAAGGCCGTCGGCGAGACCGGTAGGGGTGAAGGCGAATGTCGCGGGATTGCCGGCTGCGTCACTCACCGCAACCGTGACCCGGGGCGCTTGAGACAGGGTGGTCAGGTAGGTCGGGGCCAGGATACCGCGAACCAGACAATATTGGTCGGCGCAGGCGGCGAAGGGGACCTTGCGCGGCTTGCCGTCACCGGCATCGAGCACCAGCCCGCGCTGCTGGTCGACGTTCGTCGGAGTCTGCCACATGGCCCGTACCGTGCCGTCAGTGTCGCGGGTGATCGACCATACAAGCAACGGGCGCTTTTCAGCATCGACGAGGCGCTGCACCAATGCACAGTCGGTACGCGGAACATTGCTGCCGGGACAAACCAGCGTCCACATGCCGATAGTACGGGTAGTTGGCGCAGCAACTGGGGCGGCAGGCGGAGCGGCCGGCGCATCGTCTGCCACCTCGTTGAGCGCCTCGGCGGGCGGCGTTGCCGCCGGTGGCGCGGCGGGCGCAGCACGCTGGGAAGCCATAAAGACGGCGTCGGCAAGGAAATAGCCCGCAACGCCGCAGGCGCTCAGCATCAGGACGATGACCGCGCTCCTCAGCCAAGAACCGCCCCCGCTGGCGCGGTGGCCGGTTACCTCTGACGCCTCGCGGCGCACCAGGTGGGGCTCGCGGTCGCTGCCAAGCTTGTTCATCTCGTCGTCTCGCCCGGGTTCGTGCTGCGCCCGTCAAGGCCGGGGACGAAACACATCCTCTTGGCCGCCGCTATCGGGCCTTTTCGATGGCAGCGGTGAACCCTACCAGTGACATGGGCAGAGTGACGGCGCGCTGCGGCCCGTTCTGGAAGACGATGTTCAGCTTCTGGCCGCCCCGCATACTGGTCAGGATATCGGCGCTCAACGTCACGTCGGCGACACAGCCGCCGCGTTCACAGGTTCGCAACTGGAGTGGTTGCAGCGCCCCTTCGTCGATGCCGAACGAGATCCCGGCGGGGATGTAGAGCCCCAGCGGCGCGGTCACCACCATCAGGGGATCGCCCCCCTCGCGTGGCATGTGAATCGTCACGGCACCGACGAGTTGCCCCTGCTGGGTGACGGCGCGCTGGGAAATGGAGCAGTCGATCGGGTCGGCTCTGCCACCCGACACGCATCTGGTCGCCCAACTGGCCGGGGGCGCAGGCTCCTCGGCGCCGATGACCGGCTCCTGGGTCTCCTGCGCAGCAGCCGGAAGTGCGCCGAGGACGAGGCAGAGCAGTGCTAGAAAAGCAAGCGAGCGCATGAGTTGGTTCCGCGACCTGATGACTTTGTTGACCTCAGCCGGATACCCAACCAGTCTGGGATATTCAAGGCGTTGCGGATCACCTCGAAGTAATGCACCGCTGTTTTTGAAAAGTGTTGCCGGAGTGCGCTGAGCGTTGCGAAACAGCCCGGATTGGCACTAGGTGGGTGTAGTGGTGCGAAGAGGCGGCAACGTGCCTGACGACGTTCGTGCAAGGACCGATGCTGCGTCTAAGGCTTTGGGGGCCAGCAAGGCCAGGTGTCATCTGGTGATCGTGCTGCAGCCCAGCTGGCAGGCGCCGGAGGATTTTCGCGACGTCGCGCAGCGCATCCGGACGATTGATCCGGGGATCGGCGTCTTCCTCGTGTCGGCTGAGGACAGTGCCGACGACATCGCCGAACTGGCCGCCACCCGCCCCACTCTGGTCTACGCTCCTGGTCCGCTGGGTGCGTTCAGGCCGCGGCGCGGCCGGGTCTACCATGGGAGGCCGATGCCCAAGGTAGAGCAGGTGCAGCGGCTGCACGCGGCAGGCGTGCCGGTGCCTCGCACCCTCGTGATGCACTCGGGCATGGGCCGGCTCGATCCGGCCATCTGGGGGCGGCATGTGATCGTCAAGCCGACCGACATCAAGACCTCGTCCAAAGGGCGTGGCATCCAGCTGATGCGGACAGAGCGAGTACGCTACCGCGCCCCGCAGGAATTTCCGGACGACCATCCGGGCCGCCTGGGACCGATGATCGTGCAGCAGTTCATCGATACGGGGCCGCACGTGAATGCGTTCCGCGTGCTCACGTTGTTCGGCACCCCATTGCTGTGCCAGCTGAACCGGACAGCGACACCACGCGTGTCGCTGGACAGCGACGACCGGACCCTCGAGTCGGCTGTCATCGCGACGCAGGGGGCGGTTGGCGACCGGACCCGGGAGATGATTTACGATGCCGATGTGGTAGCCTTGGCCAAGGCCGCGCACCGGGCGGTACCCGAGGTTCCGCTGAAGGGTTGCGACGTCGTGCGGGAGGCCGCGACCGGACGGCTCTTCGTGCTGGAGCTCAATACCAACAGCAATACCTGGCACTTCTCGTCGTCGTTCCAGGCCGCGGAGCGCGCCCTCTTTCCTCCGGAATTCAACCGGGCAAGGCTGGAGCAGCTCGACGCCTTCGGCACTGCGGCGCATGTGCTGGCCGACGTGACTCGGCGCGAGGCGGAGTAGCCGATGAGCAATCCAGCCGCCAAGCCGCGCGGCCCTGCCCCTCCCGGCCCACCCGGCCTGCAGCGCCACCTGGTGATTGTGCATCAACCCGGCTGGCAGTCGATTGCCGACTGGCGCGATATTGGCGGTCGCGTCCGTCGGATCGATCCGACAATCGGCGTGCTGGTGGTCTCCGCGTTGCAGGACCACTCGGCGCTGGCCGAGCGGGCCGCCGAGCTGCCGACACTGGTGTTTTCGCCCGGCCCGCTGGGGAAGTTTCGACCGTTGCGCGGCAAGGTCTACCATGGTGGCCCCATGCCGAAGTTCGAGCAGTTGCGGCGCCTGCTGGCAGGCGGGGTGCGGGTGCCGCGGACGCAGGTGCTGACAGAGGGCGCCCGCTTCGACCCACAGGTCTGGGGCGAGTTCGTGGTGGTGAAGCCCACCGACATGGCGTCGTCGTCCAAAGCCGCCGGCATTCAGCTGATGCGTGCCGAGCGGGTGCGCTACATCGCTCCCGGTGACTATCCGCAGGGACATCCGGGCCGCCGGGGGCCCATGGTGGTTCAGCAGTTCATCGACACCGGACCGGAGCTCTCGACCTATCGAGTGCTGACGCTGTTCGGCGAGCCGCTCTATTGCGAGTACAACTACCTCGACGATTCCGAGCTGAACCTGACGGCCGACGATTCTGTGATCGAAAGTACCAACATCGCCATCCAGGGCGACACGATGAACCGGCATCGGATCTTCCAGTACGACGCCGACATGGTGGCGCTGGCGCGCGCCGCGCACCAGGCGATTCCCGAGGTTCCGCTCAAGGGCTGCGATATCCTGCGGGACCATCGGACCGGTCGCCTGTACGTGATCGAGGTCAACCCCAACAGCAATACCTGGCACTTCTCATCGAGATTCATGGCGAAGCTGATGCTGGAGTACCCGAAAAAATACCCGCCGGAGCTGGCCCGGCAACGGCTGGAGCAACTGGACGCCTTTGGCACGGCCGCCCATGTGCTGGCCGAAACAACGCGACGCGAGGCAATGTAGGACCATGACTGACGCAACGGCACAGCAACCGACTGCCGCGCCGGCCGTGCGGCGGGGGCCGACGATCGAGCGGCACCTGGTAATCGTGCACCAGCCGCACTGGCAGGCGCTGAACGACTGGCGGACAATCGCCGAACGGGCACGGAACGTCGACCCGACCACGGGCATCATCGTGGTCGGTGCCGACCGGGACAATGCCAAGCTGCGGGAGAAGGCAGCACAGCTGCCGTCGCTGATCTTCTCACCTGGACCGCTGGGCCGGTTCCAGCCCCTGCGTGGCCGGGTGTACCAAGGCAGGCAAATTCGCAAGTTCGAGCAGTTGCAGCGGCTGGCGGCAGCGGGGCTGCCGGTGCCCCGGACGCAAATGCTGCAGCCGGGTATCCGGCTCGACCCCAAGGTCTGGGGTGAGCACACCATCGTCAAGCCGACGGACATTCCCACTTCATCGAAGGGGGCGGGTATCCAGCTGATGCGGACCGAGCGCGTTCGCTACGTGGCACCGCAGGACTATCCAGCAAACCATCCGGGCAGGTTCGGGCCGATGGTGGCGCAGCAGTTCATCGACACCGGCGACAGGATCAGCGCCTACCGGGTGCTGACGCTGTTCGGCGAGCCACTCTACTGCCAGCTCAGCCAGGCGCAGGAGAAACGGGTCGATCTCGGTGCCGACGACGGAGTGCTCGAGGGCGGCACGATCGCCATCCAGGGTGTGGAGGAGAACCGGCTGCGCATCTTCAAGTACGAGGCCGACGTGGTGGCGCTGGCGCGCGCGGCGCACCGCGCTGTGCCGGAGATCCCGCTGAAGGGCGTCGACATCCTCCGCGATGGGCGGACCGGTCGACTTTACCTTCTCGAACTCAACCCTGGCGGCAATACCTGGCACTTCTCGTCGCGCTTCCTGGCCGAGGCGCGGGCGAAGGCCGGGCCGGAGCACGAGCGGCAACGTCTGGCGCAACTCGACGCGTTTGGAACCGCAGCGCATGTGCTGATGGGTGTGACGCGCCGCGAGGCCGAGTAGCCGGCCAACGAACCGACGCTCGTATCGCCGCCGGCGGCGCCTGAAAATGAAAGGGCCGGCTCATTGAGCCGGCCCTTGGTGCGTTGGCGATGGCGGGGATCAGAAGCCCTTGCGGACGCCTACCTTGGCATCAACCGTGATGAATTCCTCGTTGAACTTCGATCCGGCGGACACGAAGCCCGAGAGGGACTGGTCGAGGCTGGTCACGGTAGCGGTGCCTCGGACTTCACCGAAGAGGCCGCTGATGTTGTCAGCGAACTCGACCGAACCGCCCACACCATCGCTGATGGTGACGGTATTGGCTTCCTCGAACTCGTTCCAGACCTTGGCCAGCAGCGCCAGCTCGGTGGTGGTGTCGTTGCCCGTATCGATGGTGGTGCCCACGGTCACGCCGACGCCACCGCGGATGCTGTCGCCGTTGCTGAAGTCCACCGACGCCGTGCCGACCGAGAGGTCCTCGATGCTGGTGTTGACGTAGGACACGGTAGCGTTCGGCTCGATGAAGAGACCGCCCATGTCCATGCGGTAGCCGGTATTGGCTTCAACACCGAAGCTGGTGACTGCCGCGTCGGTATCCGCCCCGATCGGGGCGGAGTAGTTGAGGCTCAGCAGGTCAACCTTGGCCTGGCCATCCACGTAGAAGCCGCCATCGGTATAGGCCGCGTAGGCACCGATCGTGCCGCCGGAGAGTTCGGCCGAGGCGCCGTAGGTGTCGAAATCGACCGAGGAGGCAACATAGCCGCCGAAGACGCCGACGCGGAGCGGGCCGCCTGCCCCCATGGGCTGGAAGTCGGCACCAGCGAGCACCGAGAAGGTGTTCTGCACGAAGCTGGTGTCGATGGTGAGCGGCGGGGCCGGGAACACTTCCTGTTCGACGGAAGTATCCTGCTGGGTCCAGCTGCCGGAAATCTTGCCCCAGATGGCCGTTTCGGGTGCGCTGGCGACTGCCATCGGCGACTCGCCGACCATCAGGTCGGCACCGGCGCCGCCACCACCTGCCACGGGGAAGTGGCCACCGTAGACGTGGTCGGAGACGACACTGGCGGTCTCGTACCAGACGCCCTGGGCCGCCGTGACAACCGACGGCAGTTGTACCGCCTGCGGGCCGAAGGCGCTGACGAGGTAGTAGCCGACGCCATCCTCGCCCTCTTCGCCTTCCCACTGCGTATCGAGATACCAGGCGTAGAGGCCATCCTGAATGGCGCCGCGGCCATCAACTTCGATGTAACCCGGCTGCTGCTGCGCCAGGTAGAAGGCGCCGGAGTCATAGTCCTCGCCATACTCGTAGCTGTCGTCGTACTGGGCCTCGCCGATCTGGATGACGTCACCAACCATCTCGGTCGAACCAGGATCGAGGTTGTTCACGATGACGCCGGTGTGGCCCCAAGCCTCGCCGTAGATCGCGAACATATCGGCGCGGGCGTCCATCGGCCAATCGATATCGTCCGGCAACTCGCCAGGGCCGAAATCAACGTCGAGTGCCAAGAAGCTTGTACCGTCTTGAGCATCTTCGGAGCCATTGAAATCTCCGATAAGGAAGAAGGTATCGCCCACGCCGCCATCGACCAGGCTGACCAGCCCGGCCTGCTGCTGGTAGTCCTCGGAGTCCATGCCGTCGAAGCTGTCGCGCATCCAGCCATTGTTGAAGTCGCCGAGATCTTCCGACATCGACAGGAAGTTGCCGACCATGAAGGTCGCCGTCTCGTACTCTTCGCTATCAAAGGCACTCTGGATCAGACCGCCATTGTTGATCTCGGCGCCGCCTGGACCGCCCACGATGAGCGCGGCCGGAGAGAAGTCCTCCGATGACGGGCCCATCATGCCCCAGTCGCCGTAATCCTTGACGTACCAAACACCTTCGTTGCGAACGCTGGTGCCGGTATATCCGAAGTCCTCGCCATCCTCGTAGATGCTGTCACCAAACAAGGCGATGCGGCCGATGATGACGCCTTCAGTGCCGTTGTACACGTCTGATCCGGCACCAGGGCCGAAGCCCGCACCGAACGGGGTGTAGCCGAAGTCTTCGCTGTAGATACCAAGCGACGAGATTGCGAGAGCCGTGGCGCCGGTTCCGTACTCAGACAGGGCTGTTTCGGTCTCATCGTTGAACAGCGAGCCGTCGGCGCCGCCGGACCAGACGAAGTCGGCGTAAGTCGCGATATCGGAATTGATCGCCTCGAGGTCGAGGGAAAGGCCGTCATCTTCCTCCGAACCGGTGCTGGCGAAGTCGAGTTCGTCGTACCAGTCGATATGCGGCAGGTACCCGTCCTCGCCAGCGTCTTCCGAAGTGTACCAGGTGGCGATCAGGCCTTCGTTGTAGACCTGGACCATGCCAGAGGACAGGTCCTCGCTGCTCGAGTAGAGTTCGATGATGGCCGAGCCAAAGTAGTCCTCGCTGGGGCCGTAGCTGCTGAAGCCGTCGCCAAGGATCGCTCCGCCCGTACCGTTGCCGATGAAGATGTTTCGAGCGGCCACACGGATGGCCTGCTCATCGCCGACTATGAGGCCGCCGTTGACCGGACCTTCTTCGGAGGCGTTGTAGATCTCGACGTCGTAGGCCATGCGGCCGTCTTCGAACCAGAGCTCGCTTGGCCCGATGTCGATGCCAATGCCTTCGTAGCCCATGATTGTGCCGCCGGCGTTGCGGATGTTGGCGGTCTCGGTGTCGTAGAGGGAGATACCGTCCTCACCGCCCCAGATCAGGCCGGCATCGTTCCAGATATCGACGTCTTCCGATCCAAGGACAGCAATACCGGCACCGTTGGCACCGACGATCAGGCCGCCAAGCGGACCATCCTCGGTGAACTTGTCGTCAGTAGTGTTGCGGATGCGGACGTCGTCGACGTTGGAGAGATTAATGCCGTTGTCGTCGCCCCAGATACCGCGGCTTGGGACGAGGCCCTCTTCGGAGTATGCCCCGAACAGGCCACCCGGCTGCAGAAGCACGCTCTCCTCGGAGGTGGAGTAGACCCGCGAGTCGATGCCGTCTTCGGTGATGGTGGAAAAATTGATCCCCACGCCGCGCGTGCCGCCGTTGAGAATCTCTACGTCGTCGAACACGTCGGAGACGGCTACGCCGTCGCCTGTGACACCGGCGATGAAGCCGCCCTCGACATAGTCTTCGCTGTCCCAGTCGTAGAATGCTTCGTTGTCGATCAGGACGTCGGCCTCTTCGCCCGCGCCTTCCTGAACATCGTTGATCCACACGCCGTTCCGGTTGCCGACAATGATGCCGGAGTCGCCGTTGTAGATGGCTACCGCTTCATCCTCGAGCCCGAATGCATCGATGACGCCGTCGATGTGAACGCCGTCTTCCGTCAGGCCAGCCGTCAGGCCGGCTTCGTTGTCAACTTCTACGTAGCCGGTTGAGTTGATGAGTTCGAAGCCGTTCCCACCCATGACGGAATTGTAGCTGTGGTTGGCCAGTCGAACGTCCGAGGCACCATCGACATAGATGCCTGCGTCGAGGCCTTCGATGTGGCTGTTGTTCGTCAGGTCGATTTCACCACCGCCGATGACGCGGAAGCCGACGCTGCCGTCCTCGCCATCACCGCCGCGGATGAAGCCGTTGTTGACGACCTCGGTAATGCCGGCGCTTTCGAGAACGAAGCCGTCGCCGTCAGCGTTGTCGAAGATCGCACCATCTTCAATAGTGACATAACCTGCGTGGGCTCCACCGTTCAGACGAACGACGGCGCCGTTGCTCACCCGGGCGATAAACGGCGTACTATCTTCGCCACCGTCGAAAAACATCTCGAAATCGGCTGTCGGGGTGACGGTGATCGTCGGCACGCTTGCGTAGTCGGTCGCGCTTACGCCGTTGCAGTTGAACTGCTCGTAGCCTTCGAACATGCCATTGTTGGCACAGCCCGGGTCCGCCATCGCGATGCTCGGCGCGCCGACCATGGCGACGCCCATCGTACCCGCCACAATGGCGGTGTGGGCCAGCAGCCAGCGCTTGTCGCCGTGGCGGATCTTCAGGAAGCGCAACGCGCCGTTCTCGCTCGACTTGCTCGAGACAGTGGTGGTTTTGCGCGTCTTGCTCTTCGGCATTGTTTTTCCCGCCATGCGCCCTTGGTGGCAAAGGGCTCTTGCAACTTTGGGGCACGATCCCCGAAAGGCGAGCCGATCGCAAGTCATCAATGTATTGGCGGCCGCTTTAGTGTCATGGTTTGAACATATCTGTTGCTTGACCGACACAGAGATCCCGCTTCGACCACTGATTCTGTTGGCCGATACGTGTTCTTTGCAAACCTTTCGGTAACTTCTGGCGCCGCAGCCCCCGACCAAGGAATCGATGCAGCCCGCAGGGGTATTCGGCAGCAAGGATAGAATCACGTGACGCACATTCGGGATCATCGCACTGTCATGGCGACGCTGCTGGCGCTGCTCTACGTTATCGTCTTCTGCATACCGGCAGTCTCCGCAGAACCCGGGCCAGTTGGCGGGGAACAGGGCGAACTCCGGCGGCAGGAGTGGCTGATCCCCTCCCCGGTCAAGGGAATATTGATGCAGGCTGTCCTCTTCCGCCCGGCTGGGGACGGGCCGTTTCCGCTGGCGATCGTCAACCATGGATCGTCGGAAGATGCGCGGGAGCGCAGGCGGCAGCGTCTGGCCGAGTTCCCCTACCTGTCGGCCTGGCTGGTGTCGCGTGGTTACGCCGTGCTGCTGCCCCAACGCCCCGGGCACGGGGCGACCGGCGGGAGCTATACTGAAGGCCAGGGATGGTGCGGCGGTCCGGACTATGTCGGGGCTGGGCTGGGAGCGGCGCAGAGTATCGCGTCCGCGTATCAGTATATGCACGAGCAGGACTTCATCGCCGAGCGGGGCACGATCATCATCGGCAACTCGGCTGGGGGCTGGGGAGCGCTGGCCTTTGCAGGCGGGGCGCCCTCCGGGGTAGCGGGCGTGGTCAACTTCGCCGGGGGTCGCGGCGGGCGGGACCAGAACCGCGCCGGCAACAATTGTGCACCGGACCGGCTGGTCGAGGCGGCCGGCGTGTTCGGAGCGGCGGCACGGGTACCGACGCTCTGGCTCTACGCGGAAAACGATACCTACTTCGGCCCCGACCTGTCGCAGCGGCTCGCCGACGGGTTCGTCGCGGCCGGCGGCAAGGCGGAGTATCACCTGCTGCCCGCAGTGCGCGGCGATGGCCACGCCTTGATGTCGACGGCGGGCGACGAGGCCAGCTGGGCACCATACCTCGGCAGGTTTTTGAGCCGGTTGCGCTAGCTTGGCCACCGAACGCCGGTTGGAACGGCGATTGACGGTTACGGCGGCAGGCCGGCAGGATGCAGGCGCACAATCAGGCGCTGGCAGCGGGCGACCGCACCTCATAGACGTATTCGAGGTATTTGTCGGCGGGAGTGGCGCGCAGGACCCGGGTGCGGACAAACGTTACCCGCGCATCGGCGCAGTAGGTTTCGCGGAAGATGTCGGCTGCCGCCGCTTCGTCGGCCGGTACATCCCAATCGACCGGAACGTAGCGGACTTCGAAGTCGTTGGAACCGACCTGACGGGCTGGCCGGTTGACCCCGAACTTTCCATCATCCAGCCCTTGCCGTGAGAGGGGGACCTTCCGCGCCTGGATCTCGGCGTAGTTGTCGACAATATCCCGACGCGAAACAATCGGGATATCCTCCCAGCGATCCCAATAGATCCGGCCGTCGGCGCGTAGCACAGCGCCCAGCCGGGATTGGTAGAAGGGGACCTGGGCCTGCGCGTGTCGCAACAATGGGCCGAGTTGCGAACGCTGATACTCTGCCATGCGCTCCTGCGCTCAGTATTGGCTCTCAGAGATCAACTCATAGAGTCTTCGAAGCGCGCTGTGATCCGGAGCCATGCTGCGGAAGATAGCGAGCCACCCGGCGGCTAAATGGACAGAGCGTCATCATCCCCGGCTGGCTTTCTGGCCGGTCGTGCTTCGGTCAATCGACTTCATCCCAAGCACCTCGCAGGGTATTGACGGGTGCAGCCCGTGCGCCCGGGCGATGACGCTGCACCTCACCTGGTCGACGCACTGATGGGCGAGATCCGTTGCAAATCATCTGGATCAAGTGAGAAGTAGCGGCGCCAGAGCGGCCTGAGGGCAGCGCCCCTCGCGGCCGCGGCCCCGCCGAGACGGCCCATCTCGACCTTCGGCGGGTCCGCAGTCAGCACCGGCATCGCATCCATCGCACGCTGGACCTTCTCTACGAGGCGCGCGACCACCGCTCGCGGCATCACTCCGTCCACCAGCGCGACGCTGAACTCCATCACAGCGTGAGCATTCACGATGGCTTTGGCCAAGGCGTCGGCGGAATCCTCGAGCCAGCTTTCCGTCACCGGCTCGAGCAGCGACCAGTCCCAGTCGACCGGGTTCCCGGCAGGAATTCCAAGACCCGCCGTCCGCAGTCGCGCCTCGAAAGCGTAGATGGAGGCTATCAGGTGGACGAATTGCTGCCGGCCGTCCGGCTGGGTCACCACCATGGACCCCAGGTTGGCGGAGTTGCCGGTCGGCCCTTCCCACAGCCTGCCTTCGGCAACCAGGCCGGCGCCGGTAAAGGTGCCTACCTGGAAGTAGGCCAGGTTGGCTGGTCGAGGAGGTGGATGAGCCGCAAGCTCGGCCCAGCAGGCCGCATTTCCATCGTTGAAGCGAAAGATCGAGAGGCCCGAAGCCGCTTCTGCCGCAGCGGTGATGTCGAGCGCCTTCCATCGCTGCGCCTGCGCCACCGAGCCTCCAACCAGGTCGATGTTGCGGCCGATCCCCGACGGCATCGCCAGGCCCATCCCGAGCACCCGGTGCTGCAGTTCGACGGGCACAAGGCCAACAAGCAGCCTGGCCTCTGCCCCGATCTCGTCAAACACTGCATCCGCGTCGGGAAAGGCATAGTCGCGCCGGCGCTCCCCCAGAATCTTGCCGGTGAAATTCCGGATGAGGATATGAAAGTGGCGCCACCCCACTTCGCATCCAAGGATGAAGACCCCATCCGGGTTGGGGTAAATCGGCACTGCCGGTTGCCCCCGGCGCCCCTTGATCGGCTCGCCGCGGACGACCAGTCCCACCTGCTCAAGCTCGATCAGGATACGGGCCACGGACTGGGCGCCGAGCCCTGTTGCACGGGCGACTTCTGCCGCGGACTGCCCAGGGGTGCGTGCGACCGCGGTCATCACTGCCCGTTCATTGTGCAGTCGGGGCCCGGCCGCATCCATGGGACGCAACCGGCGTTCAAAGATATCTCGCCTTGGCCCGCGTGCCACAGTCCCCTCGAATCGCGTCGTTTCGAGGGGACTGTCACCCGGAAAAGCGAGCTGCGCTAAGCGGGCGGCTCAGCGGCGCGGTGAAGCAGATCGCCAGCTTGCGGCAGAACCAGTATTGAACCACTCGGCGATCCCATCCAGCAGTGCAGAGGTCCTCTCGTCCGTCGGAAGCGGCTCGCCTCGCAATTCGGCATGGGCCGAGATGAGGCTCAGCAGTGTCAGGCCGTTCCTGAGGTCGGCCAGCGCCATCAGCAGCTCCGCGTGAGCCTTTAGACCGTCAGACGCTTTCAGTGGAAAGGGGATGACATTGCGCATGGCGGCCTCACGCTGCCCAGAGCTTTGATGAAGTACCACCTCTGCGTCGGTCGGCACCGATGACGCGCTGGTCTGTCGTATTGGCTGTGTTCACCTTGAAGACCGAGATCAGGCTATCGAGGGCGACCGCCTGGGTCTCGGTCTGCTCGATGGCAGCGTTGGTTTCCTCCACGAGCGCGGCGTTGTGCTGCGTCATCTCGTCAAGCTGGCGCACCGCCACGGTGATCTCGTTGATGGCGCCGGATTGCTCGCGGCTGGCCGACGCGATGCCGCGCATGGCGGTCGCATTCTCCCGCACCGTGCCAAGCACCGCAGCAAGACTCTCGGCGGCCGACTGCACCAGCTTGGCGCCCACGCCGACCTCCTGCTCACTGCGGGCAATCAGCGACTTCACCTCGCTCGACGACTCTGCTGCAGACTGGGCCAGGCGTCGCACCTCGTGGGCGACCACCGCGAAGCCCTTGCCAGCGTCGCCCGCACGCGCGGCCTCCACCGAAGCGTTGAGCGCAAGCAGGTTGGTCTGGAAGGCGATATCGTCGATCATGCCGATGACCTTGGCGATCTCGGCCGACGACGACGTTATCCGGTTCATCGCGTCGGTGGCCCGGCGCATGGCGTCGCCGCTCTGGCCTGCCGTCTCGGCGGCGGTCTCCGCCTGCCGAGAGGCACCGTCGGCGTCGCGGGCGTTGTCGGAAACGGTCCGCGCGAGTTGCTCCATTGCCGCCGAGGTCTCTTCGATGGTTGCAGCCTGCCGTGTGGTACGTTCTGACAGATCGTTCGCGCCAGAAAGGATCTCGCCGGTTGCCGTGCGAAGGGAGCGCGACGTGTCCGACAGTTCGCCGATGATCTGAGTCATCTTGTCCGCCACCGCATTCGTATCGTCGCGCAACTGGGCGAACGCGCCGTTGAACTCGCCGGTCACCCTCGGACCAAGATCGGCATTCGCGAGCGCCGCGAGAACCGCCGCAGTGGCCACAATTCCGCTCTCCACGGTATCGAGCAACTGATTGACGTCATGGGCAAGCTGGTTGAGCTCCCTGTCGGCAAAGTTGGCAGGCACCCGCTGGGACAGGTCGCCGTTGCCGGCGGCGCCCACGACCGAGCCGAACGAGGACTGCAGGTCGCTCATCATCAGCTGGCGTTGCGCGTCCCGGTCGGCACGTTCCGCCACTTCGCGGGACGTCAGGCTCTTCAGCTCCAGGCTGTTTTTCCGCAGGATTTCAGTCGCCTTGGCGATGAGCCCGATTTCGTCCTTCCGGTCGACAAAGGGAACGGCGCTGTCCAGTTCTCCGCGCGCGACTCCCGAAACTGCGACCTCCAGCGTCGTCAGGCGGTCCGCTACGCTTCGAATGATGACGTAGGTGCCGTAGCCGAGGGCCGCGAGAGCCATAGCCCCAGCGAGAAGCAGGCCTATCGATACATGTTCCTCGAAGCTGCTGAGCTCGACGAGGTCATCGATGGCGTTCTGCTGCAGCAACGCGATCGCGTTCGAGATGGCGGTGCTGATCGGATCGATCGCGGGGTAGAGCCGATTGACCGCGAAATCCTCGAGCGCCTTCTGGTCCCTCGCGGCCAGAATGGCCCTCAGGGCGTCCATTTCGTCAGCGGCGGCATTGATTGTGGCAACGACTTCCGCTTCCACAGCCATGTCTTCCGCTGGCTTTTCCCGGGCCAGCTCCTGAGACCAGCTCTGCTCGATCAACTGCTCGGCATCGGCGAGCACCTTGACCGCCTCATCCCATGTGACGGTCCCAGCACGGGCTTTGTGAACGTTGTCAACGATGGCAACAGCATAGGCGTCAGCGACACTCTTGAGGTTGGTCACGGGCCGCAGATGGTCGGAAACCAGCATGTCGGTGTAGCCGCGGCTCGTCGACAGCATCAAATAGCTGGCGCCCATCAAGCTGACGATGATTGTTGTGAGCATGCCAAGCGCGATGATCAGTCGTATCTTCAGTGTCATATGCGTCCCCCACTGCGGTTTCTTGCCGTGCGCGCAGCGTGCACTGTCCAGCATAGGCTGGAGAGGTTGATCTGGGTGGAGTCATCGCGAAACCGCAGGGCCGGCCACGGCGCCTACGTATTCCCCATTAACTGCCACGATGGAACTAGGCCCTGTTGACATAAGTCGGCATCCATAGCTTTGCGGCGGCGAGTGCCAGGAAGCCAAGGAATGAGACGGCGGTCTTGTCGTATCGGGTTGCTATGCGGCGGAACTGCTTGAGCCGGTTGAA
>QLAH01000553.1_pt1 | contig 17523 bp, 17 predicted proteins | sample 4693081 | NCBI WGS metagenome assembly QLAH01 (sample SAMN09425401, study PRJNA476045) | Lake water metagenome, whole genome shotgun sequencing project.
CACAACAGCGCGAAATTCGTGGGGGCGATCCCCGACTTCTATGATCGCGGGCTCGGGCCCGTGCTGTTTGCTGATTTCGCTGCGGGAATGGCGCAGCGGGTCAAGGCGCTCGAACCCAGGCTGGTGGTGGAGACGGCGGCGGGGACCGGCATCCTCAGCCGGGCGCTGCGCGACGCGCTGCCGGGGCGGACCAAGATCATCGCCACCGATCTCAATGCGCCGATGATCGAGGTGGCGCGGCGGAAGTTCGCGCGGGGCGAGCCGATCGTGCTGCAGACCGCCGATGCGGTGAACCTGCCCTTCGACGACGCGTGCTGCGACCTGCTGGTGTGCCAGTACGGTATGATGTTCTTTCCCGACAAGGAACAGTCGTATCGGACCGCCTATCGGGTGCTGGAGGATGGCGGGCATTACCTCGTCAGCGTGTGGGACAGCCATGCGTTCAACGGGTTTGCCGAGATCGGTCACCGGATTGCGGGGGAGCTGTTTCCTGATGACCCGCCGCAGTTCATGGCCGTGCCGTTCTCGTGCAGCGCCATCGATCCGATCAAGGCGGGGCTGCTGGAGGCGGGCTTCTCCAGCGTTGAGATTTCTGTGAACCGGATCGAGAAGGTGGTGCCGGACCCGGAGCTGTTTGCGCGCGGCATGGTGCTTGGCAACCCGCTCGGCGACCAGATCCGGGCGCGGGGCGGCGATGTGGAGGCGGCGATCGCGGCGATCCTGGCGGCGTTGCACGAGAGGTTCGGGACGGACCCGATGGTGCTGAGCCTGCAGGAGATCGTGTTCGTGGCGCGCAAGGGGGCGGTAGCGCGGGTTTGAGGTCGTCGGTTGCAGGCGTTATGCCGGTGCCGCCCCCTCCACCACGCTACGCGTGGTCCCCCTCCCCCGCTACAGCGGTGGAGGACCTCCGGCAACGTCAGCGCTTCACCAGGAAAGGCGCCTTTCTTCGGCTTCTCTTGCGGCGAAGGCTTCGCGGGCTTTGGCGATGCGGGTGTTGTTGGCGTTGGCCCAGCGGGTGAGAATGAAGATGGGTTCGCGCAGTTCGATGCCCATTTCTGTGAGCTCGTAGTCGACGCGGGGCGGAATGCTGGGCGTGACCTTGCGGGAGACGAAGCCGTCCTTTTCGAGGTCGCGGAGCGTCGAGGTCAGCATCTTCTGCGAGACGCCGTCGATCTTGCGCTTCAGCTCGGAGAAGCGGAGCGAGCCATGGCCGAGCGCCATGATGATGTACATGGTCCACTTGCCGCCGATCTGCGCCAGCACCTCGTTCACCGGAACGATTGCCTGCTTGCACGCCTCGAAATCCCGGGGTTCGCCGGCTTCGAAGCGGAGCGGTTCTACGGCCGTCGGCGTGGCGGAAACTGGCTGCGGGGTGAAGGTTTCCATCGGGTGACTCCGTGAGAAAATGGTGCCGTCTTGCGAGCGGCGACCTTGGGCACATACATAGCGTCAGTTACTGACGGTGACTAGGTCTCTGTTGGTGGCCACCCTTAACAATGTATGCAAGGCAGCAGCAGATGACCCCGCACAGCACCACGTCCCGGCCAAAAATCGGCATCATTCTGTCCACCACGCGCCAGGCGCGATTTGCCGACCGGCCGGCCCAGTGGGTACAGGACATCGCGGCGGCGCGCGGCGATGCGGACTACGAGATCGTCGACCTGCGCGACTATCCGCTGCCGTTCTTCGAGGCGGTCGGCTCGCCGCGTTTCGTGCCGAACACCAACGCGGTGGCGATCCGGTTCGCGAGGAAACTCGAGGAACTCGACGGCTACATCTTCGTGACGGCCGAATACAACCACACCCTTCCCGGCGTGCTGAGCAATGCGCTGAGCTACGTCTTCAACGAGCTGGAGCACAAGCCGGCGGCATTCGTCGGCTATGGGACGGTGGGGGCATCGCGGGCGGTCGAACACCTGCGAATGCTGGTGGTCGAGCTGTCGATGGTGCCGACGCGGTTCGCGGTCCACATCAACATGGAGCCGTTCAAGGCCATGCTGATGGAGGGCAAGGATTTTGGCGACTACCCGTACCTCGCTCCGACGGTGACGGCGATGCTGGATGAGCTGAGCTGGTACACACGGGTGCTGAAGGACGGGCGGGAAGTCGCTGCCGACGAGGCGGTGGCGGCCTGAGGCTTACCCCACCCTAGCTTTGCTACGGCCGCTTTGCGGCCGAGCGACGCTACCCTCCCCACAAGGGGGAGGGAGGCGATGTTGCCTGACTTTGCCACTGGTCTCCCTCCCCCCTGTGGGCCGGGCAATCGCATATGACGACTTTGGCCGCTGATCACCTCCCGCCCTTGCGGGGGAAGTAGCGTCGCTAGGAGCGACAGCGACGTAGCAGAGCTAGGAGGGGGGTATTGCCGAGGGTGTGTCTTGACCCCGACCTCGGTCATACCCCCTCCCTACCTCCCGCTAAGGCGCTGACGCGCCTAAGCTTCGGTACCCTCCCCGCAAGGGGGAGGGTGGCAGTGGCTTGAGCCGAACCATATGCGATACCCCTCCCCCATGTGGGAGGGTAGCGCAGCGGTTGCGAGAGCGACTAGCGCAGCTTGGGTGCGGGGGGGGCAGCGCCCCCCTGCCCTTACTTCCGCAGGTCGAAGCGGTCGGCGTTCATGACTTTCACCCAGGCGGCGACGAAGTCGTTGGCGAACTTCGTGCTCGCGTCGGACTGGCCGTAGACTTCGGCGAGGGCGCGCAGCTGGCTGTGCGAGCCGAAGATCAGGTCGACGCGGGTGGCGGTCCAGCGCGGCTCGCCGGTGGTGCGGTCGACGCCCTCGTAGACGGCGTGGCTGTCGTCGGCCGATTTCCACTTGGTGCCCATGTCGAGCAGGTTGACGAAGAAGTCGTTCGTCAGCTGGCCCGGACGCGTGGTGAGGACGCCGTGGCCGGGCTTGCCGGCTTCGAGTACGCGGAGGCCGCCGATGAGGACGGTCATCTGCGGGGCGGTGAGGCCGAGCAGCTGGGCGCGATCGACGAGGTTCTCCTCGGGCGACAGACGCCCGGGGCCGCGGGCATAGTTGCGGAAACCATCGGTGACCGGCTCGAGCGGAGCGAAGGAGGCGGCGTCGGTCTGCTCGGCGGTGGCATCCATGCGGCCCGGAGTGAACGGCACGGTGATGTCGAGGCCGGCCTCCCTGGCCGCCTGCTCGATGCCGACGCTGCCGGCCAGCACGATCAGATCGGCCAGCGAGACCTTCTTGCCGCCGGCCTGGAACTTCGCCTGGACGGCTTCGAGGGCCGCGAGGGCGCGGGCGAGATCGGCCGGGCGGTTGACTTCCCAGTCCTTCTGCGGGGCGAGGCGGACGCGGGCACCGTTGGCGCCGCCGCGCATGTCGCTGTCGCGGTAGGTCGAGGCGGAAGCCCAGGCGATGGACACCATGTCGGAAACGGAGAGGCCGGTGGCGGCGATATCGGCCTTCAGCACGGCGATATCGGAGGCATCGACCAGCGGGTGGTCGATGGCCGGGACCGGGTCCTGCCAGATCAGCTCTTCGGCAGGAACTTCCGGGCCGAGGTAGCGGGCCTTCGGCCCCATGTCGCGGTGGGTGAGCTTGAACCAGGCGCGGGCGAAGGCGTCGGCGAACTCCTCGGGATGCTCGAAGAAGCGGCGCGAGATCTTCTCGTAGGCCGGATCAACGCGGAGCGCGAGGTCGGAGGTCAGCATGGCCGGGGCGTGGCGCTTGTCGGGGTCGTGCGCGTCGGGCACCGAGTTGGCGCCCATGCCGTGCTTGGGGGTCCACTGGTGGGCGCCGGCGGGGCTTTTGGTGAGCTCCCATTCGTAGCCGAACAGGTTCCAGAAGAAGTTGTTGGACCAGCGGGTGGGGGTCGAGGTCCAGGTGACTTCGAGGCCCGAGCCGATGGCGTCGCCGCCAACGCCGGTGCCGTGGGTGTTCACCCAGCCGAGACCCTGCTGCTCGATCTCGGCGGCTTCCGGCTCGACGCCGACATGCGTCGCCTCGGCGGCGCCGTGGGTCTTGCCGAAGGTGTGGCCGCCGGCGATGAGGGCGACGGTTTCCTCGTCGTTCATCGCCATGCGGGCGAAGGTGTCGCGGATGTCGCGGGCCGAGGCGAGCGGATCGGGGTTGCCGGCCGGACCTTCGGGATTGACGTAGATGAGGCCCATCTGCACGGCGGCGAGCGGGTTCTCGAGGTCACGGTCGCCGGAATAGCGCTCGTCGGCGAGCCAGGTGCCTTCCTTGCCCCAGTAGATATCGGTGGCGGGTTCCCAGGTGTCGGCGCGGCCGCCGGCGAAGCCGAAGGGCTTGAAGCCCATCGATTCGAGCGCGACGTTGCCCGTGAGGATCATCAGATCGGCCCAGGAAATGGCGTTGCCGTATTTCTGCTTGATCGGCCAGAGCAGGCGGCGGGCCTTGTCGAGGTTGACGTTATCGGGCCAGGAGTTGAGGGGGGCGAAGCGCTGCTGGCCCTCGCCGCCACCGCCACGGCCGTCGGCAATGCGGTAGGTGCCGGCCGAGTGCCAGGCCATGCGGATGAAGAGCGGGCCGTAGTGGCCGAAATCGGCGGGCCACCAATCCTGCGAGTCGGTCATCAGCGCGGTGAGGTCGGCCTTGAGGGCGGCAAGATCGAGCTTGGCGAAGGCCTCGGCGTAGTCGAAGGCCTCGCCCATCGGGTTGGCGGCCTTGCTGTGCTGGTGCAGCACCGACAGGTCGAGGTGGGTGGGCCACCAGTCACGGTTGCCGCGGGCGCGACTGCCGCCATGGGGGACGGGGCACTTGCCGCCATTGCCTTCGTTTGACGCATCCATCTTCAATCTCCTGGAATTCTGGAACCGTTCTAGTCCGCATGCGCGATTAGGCAAGTTGATTGTTCTAACCGACTCGATAAGGTGGGGTTATGAACATGACACTGCGACAGATGAGTTACGCGCTGGAACTGGCGGAAGCGGGGCATTTTGGCCGGGCGGCGGAGAAATGCCATGTGACACAGCCGGCGCTGAGCCAGCAAATCCGACAGCTCGAGGAGTTGTGCGGCGCGCCGCTGTTCGACCGGCTGGGCAGATCGGTGCGGGTGACGCCGCTGGGGCGCGAGTTCGTCGAGCGAGCGCGGCGGATCATCGAGGAGGCAGAGGGGCTCGAGACGTTCCTAGCAGGCAAGCGCGGACGGCCGGAGCGGGCGTTGCGGTTCGGGCTGATCCCGACGGTGGCGCCGTATCTGCTGCCGGACATCTTTCCGGCCCTGACGCGCGAGTTGCCGGACCTCAGCTTTGCGGTGAGCGAGAGCCGGACCGATGCGCTGATCGATGGGCTGGGCGACGGCAGCATCGACGTGGCGCTGATTGCGACCGAGCTGCCGGCGGGCGGGCCGAAGCTGGTGGCGGCGGAACTGTTCGCCGACGAGTTCGTGCTGGCGACGCCGGCGGGCGAGGCTGCAAGCGAGCCGGTCGGCGAGCGGATGCTGCTGCTCGACGAGGGCCACTGCTTTCGCGACCAGGCGATCGCCGCGTGCGGGCTGGAGCGGGAAGCGGGGCGGCGTACGTTTGCGGCGACGTCGCTGTCGACGATCGTCGAGTTCGTGGCCAATGGACAGGGCGTTACGCTGCTGCCGTCGATCGCGCTGCGCAAGGAAGCGACGGGCGGGCGCATCGCGGTGCACGCCCTGCAGAGCCCGGGCGCGCGGCGAATGCTGCGGCTGGTGTGGCGGGATGGGGCGCCATATGCGGCGGTGTTTGCCGAGGTGGCGGGAGTGATCCGGGGGATGCGGGACTCCGAGCCGGGTGACACCCCCTCCTAGCTTCGCTACGCCGCTGACGCGGCAAGCTGCGCTACCTCCCCCACAAGGGGGGGCGGTGGGTGGGCGTGGACTGCTCGTCGACTACTCTGACGAAAGCACCTGCCGCCAAGTGCGGACCTTTACCTCGTCGCCGGCCCGGATGATCCCTTCGCGTTCGACCCAGGCGACGAGGCCGCGTTTGTCTTTGGCGGCCTTCACGAAGGCGAACTGGAGGTCGGGGCGGTCGGGGATGTGGGCCGTGATGGCGGCGCCGGACTTGCGGCAGGGGTCGTTGTCGCCGTCGATGCGGAGGGTGGCGCCGGACGGGAAGAGGAGCAGAGTGCGGGGCGGAAGCTGCGTCAGGTTGGGGATGCCGGAGAGGCAGAGGTTGGCGCCGATCCAGGCGGGATCGAGGCGATCGACATTCAGGGTAGCGGCGATCTCGGCCAGTTCCTCGGCGCCGAGGATGGAGACCTGCCGCTCGTTGCGCATCGGGGTGCGGCGGGGATACCAGGGCTCGCGCGGGCCGGAGGGGCGGACGAGACCTTCGTGGCGGTCGCCGGTGATGCCGGCATAGGTAAGGTGCAGCGTGTCGTGCGGGGTGGATTCGACCGCCCTGCCCTCGACGACGAAGGTCCCCTCGACGCGCGCCGTCAACGTGCGCGCGGTGAGCTCCTGCATCAGACTGGCGGGGTCGCGAGTGCGGCGCGGCGACGGCGGACCACCGAATCCGTAGTGTAGACGGCCAGCGACAGCCAGATCAGCCCGAAGCTGATCAGCCGCGTGGCGTTGAGGTGCTCGCCGAACACCACCAGCGCCAGCACGAAGGCGATCGAGGGCGCGATGTATTGCAGCATGCCGATGGTGGTGAGACGCAGGCGCTGCACGGCGAAGGCGAAGAGCAGCAGCGGGATGGCGGTGCCCGGCCCGGTCAGCATCAGCAGGAACAGCGTGTAGGGATCGGCGTGGGGGCCGAAATTGCCGTCACGGATGAAGGTGAACACGAGGAAGCCAAGCGCGATCGGTGACAGCACCAGCGTTTCGACGAACAGGCCTGAGAGTGCCGCGGCCTTCGCCGTCTTCCGCAGGTAGCCATAGATGGCGAAGGTGATGGCAAGGCTGAGTGCAATGATCGGCACGGTGCCCAGCCCGACGGCCTGGATGGCGATGGCGATGGTGGCAATCGCGATGGCGACGACCTGCACGCGGTTGAGCCGCTCGCCCAGCAGCACCATGCCGAAGGCGACATTGACCAGCGGGTTGATGAAGTAGCCGAAGCTCGCCTCGAGCACCTGGTTGGTTTCGACCGCGTAGACGTAGATCAGCCAGTTGGTAGCGAGGAACAGCGCGGCAACACCCATCCGCAGGGTGCTGGCACGGTCGCGCAGGACCGCCCGGACTTCGGCCGTGCGTCCGGCGACGATAAGGATGATGCCGACCAGCAGCAGCGACCACAGCGTGCGGTCGGCCACCAGCGTGGTCGAGCCGACATGCCGCAGCAGGTTGAACAGCAGCGGCAGGAACCCCCAGAGCAGGTATGCGGCTATGCCGACGGCGAGCCCGCTATCGACTGATTTCGTCTCGGAGGAACTGATGGACGCCAAGGGGCGGGCTTTCGGCAGGAGGAATACGTGGGTGTAGCAGCGCAGCGGTGATGGGACAAATGAGAGTTTGTCATGCGTGGAATGCGGTCGGGTGACGCGAGCGAGGATCAGGGCGCAAGGCGCCCCTCAACTGCTTTGCAGCCCTTCTGGCCACTCTCATCCGCTGGTGTTGGCTTGAGCGTGATCAAACCATTGCCGGGGTGGCGCGTTCATACTTGCGTACCCACAAGGAGGACATGATGAAAGCCAAGACCACCTGGATTCTCGTCGCGGACGGTGCGCAGGCCAAGGTTTTCGAACACCTGGGGCCCGGCAAAGGCCTGAGGGCGATCGAGGACCTGAAGTTCGAGCAGGAACCACTACAGGCGCAGGAGATCATGGCGGACCGGCCGGGCCGTTCATTCGCTTCGGCGGGCACTGCGCGCAGCGCGATGGAGTATTCGTCCGATCCGGTGCAGGTGCGCGAGCGCCGTTTCGTCGAGAATGTCGCCGAGCAACTGGACAAGCAGTTGCAGAAGGGCGCGTTCGACCGGCTGATCGTGGCGGCGGCGCCCACGGCGCTGGGTGATCTGCGGCCGGCGTTCAGCAAGGGGATCAAGGAGGTCATCATGGCCGAACTGCCCAAGGACCTGACCAATATCCCGACGGCGAAGCTTGGAGATCACTTCACCGACCTTCTCGTTGTGTAGCATTCAGGCGGGCGGCCCGGGAAGTTTCGGGCCGCCCGCTAGTTATTCGACGGGGTCCGGGTGACTTGCAGGCGTCTTGTGCGCAGACCGGCGTGAACCCACCGGGCGTTTCAGGCGGGCGTTCGCGGTTCAGTCGTAGACGTTTCGGCGATTGCCGACCTTGACTACCATCACGAGCAGTACGTCATCGTCGAGGCGGGCGATGATACGGGTGCTACCGATGCGATAGCGCCACAGTCCCGCCAGGTCGTCGCCCAGCTCTTTGCCAAATCGTCGTGGATCGTCCGAGCCGTCGATCCGGTCGCGAAGGTACTTCAGCACCGCACCTCGCTCAGCGCCGCCGAGCGACTTCAAGTCCTTCCGCGCCTTAGGCTCGAACTCGACCCGCCAACTCACGGCTTGTCATCGAGATCATCGGCGAATTCGGCCAATATCTCCGAAAGCGGGATGCCTTTACCGGCGGTTCTCAGACGCTCGATCGCAATGGCGTAGTCTTCGAGGTCATCAAGGTGTTCGCTGATCGCCTCACGTGCCAGCGAGCTCTTCGTGCGGCCAGTCGTTTCGGCAACCTTGGCGAGACGGGCTTCAATGTCAGGCGTCAAGCGCAGGGCGAGCATGAGAGTTCTCCGTTAGCGCTATACATGTATAGCGTCTGCGGTGGCTGGTCAATCCTCGTCGTCGTCGCCGATCTCGGCCTGCCCGGTTACCGCTTCGAGGAATTCGAGGAGGATCGGGTTGAAGAGGTCGGGGCGTTCGAGGTTGGGGAAGTGGGCGGTGTCTTCGAGGACGACGGCGAAGGCGTTCTCCAGCTCCTCCGATAGGTCCTCGTGGCGAGCGACGATGTCGGGCATGTCGAGTTCGCCGACGATGAGCAGAGTGGGCGCGGTGATGGCCGAGAGGTTGTCGACGGCGTCGTCGCGCTCCTCCTCCTCGGTCAGCTCGGGGTGGTTGAGGTGGATGGCGTTCATGCGGAGGAACAGGTCGCGCGTTTCGCCCGAGACGCGGCCGGATTCGCTCAGCGGGCCATCGAGCCAGAGATGGGCCTCGATGCGGTTGACGGTATCGAGATTGCCGCGCTCCAGCGCGTATTCGAGCGCATCTTCCAGATCAGCCGCGTCGTCGGGGATTTCGCTGTCCTCGGCGCCGGTGATACCCGTGCCGACGAGGACGAGGCCGATGGTGCGCTCGGGATGCTCGATGGCGAAATCGACGGCGAGCGCGCCGCCCATCGACGAGCCGACGAGGATGGCGGCGTGGACGCTGAGGCCATCGAGCACGGCTTCGAGGTCGACGAGATGGTTGAACGGGACGTTCTCGGTTTCGGTTTCGCCGAAGCCACGCCGGTCATAGGCGATGACGTGGTAGCCCTCGTCGGCGAGATCCTGCAGCTGCGCGCCCCACATGCGGCGATCGGTGACGCCCGAGTGGAGGAAGACCACGGGGATGCCGAAGCCGTCGGCTTCGCCGCGGATGATGGCGCCGTCGAACGGGATCTCGAAGGAGGAGGTCATATGGGGGCTCCGCGCTGGAAAGCGCGGGGCTTAGCATTGAGCGCGGCGTGGGGCCAGTGCCCGTTGCCGTCCCCTGCCCTCAGCGCACGGCGACGATGAACAGGCGGGGGAAGCGGAGGAGGACCTTGTTGTCGGTGGTGCGGGGATAGGCGTTGGCGATGCGGGCGAGGTATTGGGCGAGGAAGGCTTCGCGATGCTCGGGGGTGAGCGGATCGACGAAGGGGCGGAGGCCGGTGGACTTGACCCACTCGACGATCGCCTCGGGGCTTTCGAGCACGTGGTTGTAGGCGGAGTGCCAGATGTCGAGCTTGCTCGCGAAGGGTTTTAGCGCATCGTAGTAGGTGCGGACGGGCGGCAGCGGCAGGCGGGCGGCGTCGGCGAGTTGGGACGCCCAGGGGCCGTCGGCGGCGGTTTCGCGCATCAGGACGTGGCTCGGCTCGGCCATGTTGTCGGGCATCTGCACGGCGAGGACGCCGCCCAGTGGCAGGGCTGCGAGGACGCGGGGGAGCTGGCTCAGGTGCTCGGGCACCCACTGGTAGATGGCGTTGGCGAAGACGAGGTCGGTGCCGGGCGCAGGAGTCCAGGTGGTGGCATCGGCAGTGGCGAAGCTGGCGGCGGGGAGGCGCTTCCGGGCTTCGGCCAGCATGTTGGGGGAGCTGTCGAGGCCGGTGAGGCGCGCCTGCGGGTAGCGCTCGGCGAGGAGTTCGGTGGAGTTGCCGGGGCCGCAGCCCATGTCGATGACGGTTTTCGGGTCGGCGAGCGGGACCTGGGCGAGGAGGTCGCGGGCCGGGCGGGTGCGCTCGTCCTCGAACTTGAGGTAGGTGGAGGGGGACCAGTCAGCCATTTTCGCGCTCCTCGGGTTGCGCCCGGCTTAAGCGAGGCGGGGCGCGGCGTCCAGACGTGCGGCTATGCTTGCGCGGAGAGATTTGGTATGCGCTCCGCCGACAGCGTCACCACCAATACGAGCCGACTGGAGCCCCCGTGAGTACGATCCTGAAGAGCCTGCCCAAGGGTGAAAAAGTCGGCATCGCGTTTTCCGGTGGGCTCGACACCAGTGCCGCGCTGCTGTGGATGCAGCAGAAGGGCGCCAAGGTTTATGCCTATACCGCCAACCTCGGCCAGCCGGACGAGTCGGACTATGACGAGATCCCCCGCAAGGCTATGGATTTCGGCGCCGAGAACGCGCGGCTGGTCGATTGCCGGACGCAGCTGGTGCACGAGGGCATCGCCGCGATCCAGTCGGGGGCGTTCCATATCTCGACGGGCGGGATCACCTACTTCAACACCACGCCGCTCGGGCGGGCCGTGACCGGCACGATGCTGGTGTCGGCGATGAAGGAGGACGGGGTCAACATCTGGGGCGACGGCTCGACCTTCAAGGGCAACGACATCGAGCGCTTCTACCGCTACGGGCTGCTGACCAACCCGAACCTGCGCATCTACAAGCCGTGGCTCGACCAGGCGTTCATCGATGAGCTGGGCGGGCGCTCGGAGATGTCGGCGTTCCTCACCGCGCATGGCTTTGCCTACAAGATGAGCGCCGAGAAGGCGTATTCGACCGACAGCAACCTCTTGGGCGCGACGCACGAGGCCAAGGATCTCGAAAGCCTCGACACCGGCATCCGGATCGTCAACCCGATCATGGGCGTGCCGTTCTGGCGCGACGACGTCGAGGTGAAGGCCGAAAAGGTGGTGGTGCGGTTTGCCGAGGGGCAGCCGGTGGCGCTGAACGGCCAGACCTTCGCCGACCCGGTGGCGCTGTTCCTCGAAGCCAACGTCATTGGCGGACGGCACGGGCTGGGGATGAGCGACCAGATCGAGAACCGCATCATCGAGGCGAAGAGCCGCGGCATCTACGAGGCGCCAGGCATGGCGCTGCTGCATATCGCCTACGAGCGGCTGGTGACCGGCATCCACAACGAGGACACCATCGAGCAGTACCGGATCAGCGGCATGCGGCTGGGGCGCCTGCTCTACCAGGGCCGCTGGTTCGACTCGCAGGCGCTGATGCTGCGCGAGACGGCGCAGCGCTGGGTCGCGGCCGCCATCACCGGCGAAGTGACGCTGGAGCTGCGGCGCGGCAACGACTACTCGATCCTCAACACCGAAAGCCCGAACCTGACCTATGCGCCCGAGCGGCTGAGCATGGAAAAGGTGGAAGACGCGCCGTTCTCGCCGGCCGATCGCATCGGCCAGCTGACGATGCGGAACCTCGATATTGCGGACACGCGGGCGAAGCTGGACCTCTACGCGAAGACCGGGCTGATCTCGATCGGCGAGGGCGGGGAGATGTTCCGGCTGGAGGGCGGGAAGGAGTGAGGGGGGCGCCTCACTCGCCTGGCAGAAGGCGGACAGCGTTTTGTCCTGCACGACGGCAGTGAGGGTTGTCGTCCTCCACCACGGGTCATCCCTGCGAACGCAGGGACCCACTTTGACACCCGTGCAGACTTCCAGTTGGGTCCCTGCGTTCGCAGGGATGACACCGTAGTGGAGCCGATAGCCTAGTGCTCCAGCGGAGCTATCGAGGCCTCGCCCAGGTGCTAGTCTGGCGGGATGAAACTCGGCTTCGAAGAATCGCAGGCGACTTACGATAGCGGCTCTCAGCAGGCGCGCGTGTGGACGGAGCGCTGGGTGGCGGACTGGATGTTCTGCCCGAATTGCGGGGCGACGCGGCTAAGTCAGTTTCCGGCCAACAGCCCCTTGGCCGACTTCTTCTGCCCGGAGTGCTCGGACCAGTATGAGGTCAAGGCCAAGAACGGCAAGTCGTTCGGCAAGTCGGTGGTGGACGGTGCGTATGACACCAAGATTGCCCGGCTGACGTCGAACACCAACCCGAACCTGCTGCTGCTGGGCTACGACAAGTCGGCTCGGGAGGTGCGCAACGTCTGCGTGGTACCGAAGCACTTCTTCGTGCCGGAGATCATCCAGCGGCGGAAGCCGCTGGCGGAGACAGCGCGGCGGGCGGGATGGGTGGGCTCGAATATCCTGCTGGAGCACGTGCCGGAGGCGGGTCGCATCTACGTGCTGCGGAACGGCGAGGCGGAGCCGAAGGCGAGCATCCTCGCCAAGTGGCAGCAGACGCTCTTCCTTCGCGACCAGAGCGTTGACGCGCGTGGCTGGCTGATCGACGTGATGAAAGCGGTCGAGGCAATTGGGCGGCCCGAGTTCTCGCTTGATGACGTCTATGCCTACGAAGCCCGGCTACAAGTCATCTATCCGAACAATAACAATGTCCGGCCGAAGATACGTCAGCAACTACAGGTTTTGAGAGATAGCGGGTATCTGGATTTTGTTGGGCGCGGGCAGTACCGTTTGCGGAACGGCAGCTAGCAGGGGCGTCCAATGGCCTGGTACCTCAATCACTATCACTGTCAGGACTGCAATACCGACTGGAGCGACGAGTGGTCGTGCGGCTGCGATGACGATTGCCCGGAGTGCGGCTCACGTCACTGGTCGCCGTACGAGAGCGAAGACCTGACGGAGGTCGTAGAAGAGGTCGGCGGGGTGTTTGTGGTGCTGCGGTCGCCCGACAGCGCGGGGCATCGACCGGAATATAGAGCGCTGGCCCGGTTCACGAGTGCGGAGTTGGCGAGGCGGTTTGTCGTCGATGGGGAGATGACCTAGGTCTTCCAAGATGCAGCCCGAGGTTGGTTTTATACTATACATCGATGAGGCCGGCGATGAAGGTCTCTCGCGCGTACGCCCGCTCGATATAGACGGCGCATCTGAGTACTTTGTGTTGGTAGGCGTGCTTATACAGGCTGCTCGCGTCACGGAACTCAACGATCACGTCGCGACTATGCGGTCAGCAGCGAGTCTCCCCGTAGGAAATGAGATACATTTTCGCGACCTCACATCGGATCAACAGCTAGCGGTAGTGCGGTCCGCGTCTGATTTTAAGGCGGGCCTACTATGTGTCGCTTCGAACAAGCGAAACATGAGGGGTTATCGTAACCTGCGCGTCGAGGCCTCGATACTTGAGACCAAGCGGAACGGGAAGATAGCGCCTCAGAAGTACAATTGGTTCTATAACCACACCGTAAGGTACCTGTTGGAGAGCGCCAGCAAGGAGTGTGCTCGCTGGTCCTCTCCGATCCGATCGCGACGGCCAAAGATCGACGTGGTGTTCTCCTTGAGGAAGGAGTTCAGTTACGCGCAAATGAGCGCCTACCTAGAGTACCTCCGAACTAAAGGCGGCAGTGGCCCCTTCAACAACTTACACAACATTGATTGGTCAGTCGTTAGCCCCTACCTAGTTAGGGCAGAAAAAGCCAAAGACGTTCCCGGCCTGCAATTCGCAGACTGTGTGGCGAGTGCGGTCTACCGGGCTATCGATGAGAACTGGTTTGGAACGACAGCACCTGAGTACCTTGAACTTTTGGGCCCAAAATTCCTCAAGGGAGTCGGCGCCGAGACGGCATACGGGCACGGATTCAAGTTGCTGCCCAAAAACTTCAACGCCCCCCTTTCGACGGGACAAAGGAGGGCGCTGGAAGCAGTCGGGTATGCTCTTGAAGAGCCAGCCGCTGCTAGATGACTAGAAATACCGCGTCAGCTTCTTATAGCTCACCTAGTGGTTGTTCACGCTGTCCGCCCCAAGTCGTCGGAACTTGTCGTGCTCGTAGTCCTGGAATTTGCCTTCGAACGATTCGAAGTGGCTGCTGCCTTATTGGGCGAGCATGTGGGTGGCGAGGCGGTCGGGGAACTGGCGGCCCGATCGATGTCGGCGGGGGCTGCGAGGGGGAGCGTGTTCAGCGGTTGATTGGGGTGCCGGCTCCAGCGACGTGCAGGGTTTGCTGGACGAGCGTTTCCGCGCAGCCTGCCGCGAACGCCGCGGGCTGGCCGTAGTAGCGGTGGGCTTCGAGGACTTCGTAGCCGCCGGCGGGGTAGGCTTGGCGGGGTGGGATGTAGCCGGGGACGCCGTCGGCGAGGCTGAGGACGAAGGGCGTCGGGGTGGCCGGGAGGGCGACGCGCATTTCCAGGGCGGTGGTGGCGAAGATTTCGCCCGGCAGGAAGAGCAGCTTCAGGCCGGCCCAGTCGAAGGCGGTGACGCGGCCCGGCCACGGCGCCAGCGTCTCGCGGGCGGTGCCGACGGCCCAATCGGCCCAGTGACGGTAGAGCGTTGCCCAGGCGGGTGCGGCGGTAGCGGCGCGCGCTCGCCATTCGGTGGCCAGTGCGTCGAGATCGCCGGTTTCGTTGCGCTCGAGCGGCAGATCGACCGGTTGGCTGTGCGCACTGGTGGGTCCGTCGAGCGGCGTCAGCACGGCGCCGAGAACCGACAGCGCCAGCGCTTGGCCCAGGCGTTCGGCCTCGGCAAAGGTCCGGTCGGGCGGGACTTCGGTGCTGATCGAGGATTCCGGCGAATGGCCGGTGCTGACATCGCCCGAGCAGCCCGGCAGGAACAACGCCACGGCGCCGGGATGCGCGGCCTCGATGGCGGTGCGGGCATAGTGGGGGAAATCGGCGGTGTAGAGCCGGTTGCCGGCACCGAGCACCACCGGATGGCAGCCATGAGCGAAGGCCACCGCGAGCACGGCGCCGTCGTGGGTTTCGACCCGCAGCACCGGCACGGTGGGATCGATAGGGCCATTCTCGCTGCGCCGGTTGAAGGCGATGCCGGGATTGGCGCCATTGCCGGCGAAAAGCCGGGCCGGCTGCCGATTGGCCACCGCCTGTCGCAGGGCCGCGACGCACCCATCCTCGAGCTGCGCCAGAAACGCCGGATCGGCTTCACCGCCGCAGCCCCCCGGCATCGGTCCGCCGTGGGTGTGGGTGGCGATGACCACGACCCGGCCATCGGCAAAGCCCGACCGCGCCCGGATGCGGGCGCAGCTCTCTGCGTGAAAGCCGAGGACGTCGGCGACGACGAGAGCGGTGTCGTCGATCACCAGCGCCCGCGCCGTCAGCGGGTCGTGCGTGCCGGTGGCGGGCGCGGTGCGCGCCGCGTAGCCGCACATCGCCAGCCCCGGTGGCGGGGTGATGTCGACGACGGCCGCGCCGGCCAGCACCGGGGTGAACGCGGCGGACACGGCGGTCAGCGCGTCAGCTTCTTGTAGCTCACCTTGTGGTTGTTCACCGAGTCCGCGCCGAGGCGGCGGATCTTGTCCTGCTCATAGTCCTGGAAGTTGCCTTCGAACCATTCGAAGTGGCTGTTGCCTTCGTAGGCGAGCATGTGGGTGGCGAGGCGGTCGAGGAACATGCGATCGTGGGAGATGATCACCGCGCAGCCGGCGAATTCCTCCAGCGCCTCTTCCAGAGCCGCGAGGGTTTCGGTGTCGAGGTCGTTGGTGGGTTCGTCGAGGAGGAGGACGTTGGAGCCCGACTTCAGCATCTTCGCCAGGTGCACACGGTTGCGCTGGCCGCCTGAGAGGTTGCCGACCTTCTGCTGCTGGTCGGAGCCCTTGAAGTTGAAGGCCGAGGTGTAGGCGCGGGAGTTCATCTCGCGCTTGCCGAGCAGCAGGATTTCGTTTCCGCCGGAGATTTCCTCCCAGACGGTCTTGTTGGGGTTCAGCGTATCGCGCGACTGATCGACGTAGCCCATGTGGACGCTGTCGGCGACGGTGATGGTGCCGCTGTCGGGCTCTTCCTGCCCGGTGAGCATGCGGAACAGCGTGGTCTTGCCGACGCCGTTCGGGCCGATGATGCCGACGATGCCGCCGGGGGGCAGCTTGAAGGTCAGGTTGTCGATGAGGATACGATCGCCATAGGACTTGGTGACGCCCTCGATATCGATGACGTTGTGGCCGAGCCGCTCGCCGGGCGGGATGATGATCTGCGCGGTGGACGACATGGTGCGCGCCTCGTTGACGCGGACCAGTTCGTCATAGGCGCGGATACGGGCTTTCGACTTGGCCATGCGGGCCTGCGGCGACTGACCCATCCACTCGCGTTCGCGCTCGAGCACTTTCGAGCGGGCAGCGTCCTCGGACGATTCCTGGGCGTAGCGCTTGGCCTTGGCGCCGAGATAGGCCGAGTAGTTGCCCTCGTAGGGGACCGAGCGGCCGCGATCGAGCTCGAGAATCCAGCCGGTGACGTTGTCGAGGAAGTAGCGATCGTGGGTGATGATCAGCACGGCGCCGGGGAACTCGCGCAGGTGCTTTTCGAGCCACGCGGTGGTTTCGGCATCGAGATGGTTGGTCGGTTCGTCGAGCAGCAGCAGGTCGGGGGCCGAGAGCAGCAGCGCGCAAAGCGCGACGCGACGCTTCTCACCGCCCGACAGCTTGGTGACATCGGCATCGCCCGGCGGGCAGCCGAGCGCGACCATGGCGACTTCGACCTGCGATTCGAGATCCCACAGGTTCTGGGCGTCGATCTGGTCCTGGAGCTTGGTGGCTTCGTCGGCGGTCTCGTCCGAGTACTCCATCATCAGCTCGTTGTAGCGATCGAGGATGGCCTTTTTTTCGGCGACGCCGGTCATGACGTTGCCGAGCACGTCGAGCGCCTCGTCGAGTTGCGGCTCCTGCGGCAGGTAGCCGATCTTGGCACCCTCGGCGGCCCAGGCCTCGCCGGTGAAATCGGTGTCGATGCCGGCCATGATGCGCAGCAGGGTCGACTTACCCGAGCCGTTGGGGCCGAGCACGCCGATCTTGGCATCGGGGTAGAACTGCAGGTGGACGTTATCGAGGACCTTCTTGCCGTTCGAATAGGCCTTGGTCATCCCGTGCATGTGATAAATGAACTGGCGCGCCATCAGGCACTGCTCCCGCCGCTAACGTGTGATGAATTTGGCGCCGTATGTAGGGGAAGGACGGGTCCGGGGCAACCCGGCCGTTGTGGGCGTCTTGCCGAAGCGTCGGGTTTGTTGCTCCCCCCACCAGTCGCGGGGCCAGCGTGTGTGAGCGCCCCCTCCACCAGCTCCGCTGGTCCCCCTTGTTTGTCGTTGTTGTGGTAGTGTTGGGGTGTTTCCGGGCTGTCCGCCTGACGTTTCACCCCGTCAGGCGGACGACTGTCGGAGGGGCCGCGTTCCCCTGAGTATCGAGCACTG
>QLAH01000554.1_pt1 | contig 17519 bp, 13 predicted proteins | sample 4693081 | NCBI WGS metagenome assembly QLAH01 (sample SAMN09425401, study PRJNA476045) | Lake water metagenome, whole genome shotgun sequencing project.
TTATAAGCTTGCAAAGTGTTTTTTAGTAAACCAGCAATGGTCATCAAACCAACGCCACCCGGAACAGGGGTTATTGCACTGGATTTGGCTGCTACTTCATGGTACAGCACATCTCCCTTAATTCTAAAACCTTTTTTAGAAGTAGCATCCTCCACACGCGTAATACCAACGTCTATAATAACTGCACCTTCTTTTACCATGTCTGCAGAAACAAATTCAGGTTTGCCCAAAGCAGCTACAACAATATCAGCCTGCAAGCAAAGTTCTTTTAAGTTAGGGGTATGAGAATGGCAAAGGGTAACGGTACAGTTTCCCTGAGGAATATTGCTACTTAATAGTATGCTCATAGGACGACCCACAATATTGCTTCTTCCAATAACAACCGCGTGTTTACCCTTGGTTGGAATGTTAAAATGTTCAAGCATTAACAAAATGCCATACGGGGTAGCAGGAATAAAAGTGGGTAAACCCTGAACCAGCCTTCCAATATTGCTGGGATGAAAACCGTCTACATCCTTTCTTGGATCAATGGTTTCAATCACTTTTTCTTCACTAATATGTTTAGGCAAAGGCAATTGTACCAAAATGCCATCAATAGCAGGGTTGTTATTGAGGGATTGTATGGTCTCTAATAATGTAGCTTCCGTAATATCTGCCGGTAGGCGGATTAAAGTTGACTCAAAGCCAGTCTCTTCACAGTTTTTAACTTTACTGGCTACATAGGTTTCACTGGCTCCATTATTACCTACCAAAATAGCTGCAAGGTGAGGAGCAGGCTTGCCTTTTATAACTAATTTAGCTGTTTCAGCCTTTAAAATTTCTTTTACAGCTGCCGAAGCCAGCTTGCCATCTAATACTAACATGGCGCAAAATTACCAAAAATAAGGGGGAATGGTAAAATTTAACCTTCTAAAGGAAAAAGTCAAGGATATTTTAAAAAAAATAAATTTTTATACACAGAAGTTTTAGAAAAAAGTCTACATTAGCATAATTGTTAAAGCATTTAACAATTTTTTGTAAAACTAAAACTTAACACATGAGAAAAAGTCTGACACTGTTAGCGTTTGCGTTGTTGTGTACAATAGCAACCTACGCTCAAACAGTCCTTGTGCAAGGGCAGGTGACCGATGATCGAGGTCCTGTGCCAAACGCAACCGTGCAGGAAAAAGGCACAAAAAACATCACTCGTGCCGATGAGCTGGGTAAATTCAGCTTTAAAGTGAAACAGGGTGCATTAGTTGTAGTAACAGCAGTAGGCCACGAGCCATTTGAATTTGCTGCAACAACTGGTTACCAAAATGTTAAAATCACTACTTTGGCCGGAGAGCTTGAGGAAGTGTTTGTAACAAGCGCATTTGGCGTTAAAAAATCTCAGAGAACTACTCCATTCAGTTCTCAAGTAATTAATGCTGATCAGTTGACTGTAATTCGTCAGCCGAACTTGAACAACGCGTTAGCGGGTAAAGTTGCGGGTGTACAATTTAGAGGACAATCTTCTGCTAAACTAAACGACCAGGGTTTCTTACGTATTAGAGGTGGTGGTTCATTAAATGACCAAGGTGCTATTTATGTTGTAGATGGTACTATCACCAACTCTTTTGATATTAACCCAGACGATATTGAAGACCTTACCGTTTTAAAAGGTGCGAATGCTACCGCATTATTTGGTAGCCGTGCTGGTAACGGTGCAATCGTTGTTACTACTAAAAAAGGTAGAAAAAGCAAGGGTATTGGTGTAGAAGTAAACCAGTCAACTATGTTTGACAAAGCAGCTTTCATGCCTAACTACCAAAATGAATATGGTGGTGGTGATGGAGGTTGGTTAACTTTTAACTACAATTCAACTATGCCAGCAGAATGGCAAGCATTGAATGGTAAGCGTTACCGCGATTTTACCGATGATGCTTCATGGGGACCAAAAATTGATGGTTCAGAATATATTCCTTGGTATGCTTTTATTCCAGGTCATTCTAGATCAGGAAAAACAGCCAGCTTTACTCCTCAACCTAACAATGCAAGAGATTTCTGGAATACAGGTGTTACTGCTAATACCAACGTAAGTTTCTCTCAGAACAATGGCGCAGGTCAAAGTTTAAGGGTTTCTTACACTAACCAGAACATCAAGGGTATGTTGCCAAATACCAAGTCTTTGAGAAATACCTTGAATGCTAATTTCTCTATGGATATGGGTAGCATATTTACCATTGGTGCAAACTTGACTTATACCAATCAATTAATTTCTGGTGACTTTAATGATGGATATGCGAACAACTCATCTGGTAACTTTAGCCAGTGGTTTCACAGAGATTTAGATATTAATATCTTAAAAGAATTGTCTGGTATTAGAACTCCAATCGGAACTATTCCTTCATGGAACTTCCGTAGAAACCCAGGTTCTTGGAGTGCAGCTGCACCGCAGAACAGTGTTTGGGCTGGTAACTACTGGTACAATCCATATTCTTATTTCGAAAACATTCAGCGTAACCAGCGTCGTGATCGCTTGTATGGAGACATCAATATGACCGTTAAGTTTTCTAAAAACTTAAAGTTCAAGGGTAGTATCCGTAAAGATCAGTTCAACGGAAACGTAGAGAATATTGATCCAAATATTCTTCAGTCTTCTGGCGGACAAACTGGTTTATTGGCTTCTTACGGAACCAGCAATACCATCAACAGCGAGTGGAACTTTGAAGGTATTTTATCTTACAATAACACATTCGGTGATTTCATCGTATCTGCAAACGTAGGTGCTAACCGTTTGAATATTCGTAACAGAGCAGTTTCAATGAATACCAATAACGGATTAAACGTTCCTGGTTTATATGCAATTGCAAACTCTAAAACAGTTCCTACCATTTCTAACTCAAGATCTGACCAACAAGCAAATTCATTGTTTGTATTTGGTGATGTAGAATACAAGAAGTTCCTAAGCTTAACATATGCTGTGCGTAACGACTGGTTCTCTACTTTACCTTCTTCAAACAATTCATTGTTGTCTCCTTCAGTAGGTGGTGCATTTGTATTCTCTGAGTTTACCAAATCAGCATTGCCTTGGTTAAACTTTGGTAAAGTATTTGGATCATGGGGTAAGAAGCCTAAGACATTAAACCCTTATGCTTTAAACCTAAACTACTCAGTTAACCCATTATTATGGGGTACTAACTTCTTAATGTCTACTCCTGATGGTTCTCCTGATGCAAACCTTCGTGGTGCATTAACTACTACATGGGAAGCAGGTTTAGATTTGCGTTTTGCTAAGAACAAAGTACGTATGAATCTTACTTACTACAACGAGAACAACAGAGACGAGCCTTTAGGTGTAACCGTATCTGGTGTATCAGGATTTACTTCTCAAACAATCAATGCAGCATGGGTTAGCCGTTCTGGTCTTGAATTGGAATTGGGTGTAGATATCATGAAGAAGAAAGACTTTAACTGGACAGTAAGTACTACTGCGGCATATTTGTTAGATAATAAAGTGAAAGCTTTAGCTCCAGGTTTAACCAGCTTTACTTTAGCAGGTGGTTCTTTCGGAACTCGTTTTGCACGTGCTTTCCACTTTGTTGGTCAGCAGTGGGGTATGTTAAGAGGTGGTGGTATCAAGCGTAATGCAGATGGCCAACCATTAATTACAACCAATGGCTTTAGCGGAGGATTAGGTTGGTATCAAAATGATGCTACCAAAGATTGGGGTTCAGTTGTTCCTAAGTTAACTGGAGGTTTACAAAACTTCTTCAGCTACAAGAATTTCAATTTAGGTATGACATTTGATTATCAATTTGGTGGACGTTTCTTCTCTCTATCTGAGCAGTGGGGAACTTTCTCTGGATTGTTAGACAATACAGGTGGATTAAACGACAAGGGTAACCCAATCCGTGATGCAGTTTCTGCAGGTGGTGGTGTACGTGTAACAGGTGTTGATGCTAGAGATGGAAGAACTCCAGTTGATGTTTATGTTGACGCTTATGATTACTTCCACCAATTCTACTATCAGCAAGTTGCTGAACCTTTCGTTCACAAATTGTCTTATGCAAGATTGCGTGAGTTAAGCTTAGGCTATTCTATCCCAACCAACAAACTAGGGAAGTTTGGTAAATCAATCCAAGGTGCTTCAGTTTCTTTAACTGCACGTAACTTATTCTTCATCTTCAGAGACTCTAAGAACTTTGACCCATCTGAAATCAGTGGTGTACAAGGGGAAGATGGTCAAATGCCAGGTGCAAGAACAATTGGATTTAACGTTAAGGTATCATTCTAAAACCCTAAAACAATTATCATGAAAAGTATGAATATTAAAAAAGCTGTGCTGTCGTTAGGGGTTTGTGCCACACTAATGGTAGGTTGTAGCAAGGGCATTAACGAATTTGGTGACATCAACCGAAATCCAAATGCAACAACCGTTCCTATTACTTCAGCCTTATTAACCAACGTACTAGCCGGAGTAGGCGGTAACGTTTGGGGAAATGGTATCAACACAACTGCGGGATTATACGCGCAGTATATGTCTGAAACCCAATACACCGACATTTCTCGCTATGCAACCCAAACCCTTAACTGGGACGGTTTCTATGCAGGAGCAATGTACGATTTACAAAATATCATCAATACCAATTCAGATCCTGCTACTGCAGCAGCAGCTGGTGAGTTTGGTTCAAATGCCAATCAAATTGCCATTGCGCGTATTTTGAAAGCGTATTATTTTTCTGTATTAACAGATGCTTATGGTGATATTCCATATTCTCAAGCATTAAAAGGCAATGGTACCATTCCTTACGATAAGCAAGAGACTATTTACCCAGCATTAATTGCTGAGTTAAAAGCAGCTAACGCACAGTTTACTACTGGCGCAGCTGTTCAAGGAGATATCATGTATGCTGGAAATACTACCAAATGGAAAAAGTTTGCTAATTCTTTAATTGCAACACTTTCATTGCGTATGTCTAAGGCTAACCCTACTTTAGGTAGAGCTGAATTTGCAGCAGCTGTTGCAGCTGGTGTAATTGATGCAAATGCTGATAATGCTACTATTTCTTATCCTGGTGGAAACTATCAAAATCCTGTTTATGCATATTATGTAGTAACACAGCGTTTTGACTATGCAGTAAGTTCTACTATTGCAGATAAATTAACTGCATTAGGCGATCCACGTATCAATGTTTATGGAAATAACACAAAGGGATTCCCTTATGGTTTAACCAGAGCTGATGCGTTGGCTTGGCAAACTACCAATCCTACATTTGCATTCTTATTAGGCTACACTGCAACTGCGCAAACCATGCCATTAAGCTTAATTTCTGCTGGTCAAATGTTTTTGGCAAGAGCAGAAGCTGCTAAATTGGGATGGACTTCTGAAAATGCAACCACCATGTACAACAGCGGTGTAACTGCAGAAATGAACAGATGGGGTATTTCTAATGCGGGAGCCATCACTAACTACTTGGCACAACCAAGTGTAGCTTTAGATGGATCTGCAGCAGACAATGCTAAAATTGGTGAGCAGCGTTGGTTATCACACTATCCAGATGGTTTACAAGGATGGTCTGAGTGGAGAAGAACAGGTTTCCCTGTATTAACTCCTGCACCAGGTGCTGGTAAAGCAATTCCTAGAAGAATTCCTTACGGACCAAACGAACCTTTATATAACCCAACCAACTATGCAGCTGCTGCAGCGTTGTTTAACAGCAACTCTCAGGATGCTAAAATGTGGTGGGACAAATAGTTAGTTTTTCATTCTCAGTTTTAATTCTCATGGGGGGCCGTATTCTTACGGCCCCTTCTTTTTGTATATGGAAATCAGGGTTTTAAACATTACTTTTGGCATTCAAAATTCATGTATGGATCAGCAAGCCAACAATCAGTTGAATATAGAAATATCAGAAGAAGTAGCAGAAGGTGCTTATGCCAACCTCGCCATCATTACCCATAGTAATGCAGAGTTTGTAATCGATTTTGTAAACGTAATGCCTGGCACTCCTAAAAGCAAAGTGAAGTCTCGTATCATTTTCACTCCCATGCATGCCAAGCGTTTTATGAAAGCTTTAGAAGAAAATATTGCTCGTTTTGAAGAAGCAAATGGTCCTATTCAAGATTTGGAGCAGATTGAAATTCCGATGCATTTTGGAGGTCCTACTGCGCAAGCCTAATTAATCTTTTTGTAGAATTCGTTATTATTAGGGGTGCTTGAAAAACACTCCTCTTTCACGTTTATAAATACCTATAATTTTTTTGTTCGGCTGCAATGAAATAACTCGCCCCGTTCCGGGGCTCGAACAAATTTCATTGCTTACGCCTCACTCAAAAATTATTGAACGGTATTTATAAAATGTTCTCTCGGTGTTTTTTCAAGCACCCCATTATTATCGTTTTTGTAAGATTACTTATGCTTGGTTTTGCATATTTCGTATTTCATAAGTAGTGCTTGAAATACACTCCTCTTTCACATTTATAAATACCTATATTTTTTTCGTTCCTAAATTTCAACCCTTAACTTTAATAACCTATGATTTAGGGATTAATTAAGTCTTCTTAAATGAAAACGTATTTATTAATATTTTTTTTATTAGTATCAACCTATTTATTGGGACAATCAATTAAAAGGATTGACGGTACTCAATATTCTGCAGATAGCTTGAATGCAAAAATTGAGAACTTAATGAAATCTGCTAATGTTACGGGCGTTGCAGTTTCAGTTTTCAACAACAATAAAGCTATTTTTAGTAAAACCTATGGACTTGCCAATGTTCCCAAAAATATTCCTTTAGAGAAATCATCCGTTTTATATGCAGCATCATTTGCTAAAACTGTATTTGCATATATAGCTATGCAATTCATTCAAGAAAAACTAATTGACCTTGATAAACCACTTGTTGAATATTTAAATAAGCCATTGCCCGATTATATCATCAATGGTTTTAGACGTGGATATCATGACCTTAAAACGGATAAACGCTACGAGAAAATTACTGCAAGAATTTGTCTTACACATACAACAGGATTTCCCAATTGGCGTTGGTTTGAAGCGGATAAAAAACTCAAAATAAAGTTTGATCCAGGAACTCGATATGCTTATTCTGGGGAGGGACTTTATTTACTGCAATTTGTTATGGAACAAATTACAGGGAAAGATTATGAAACAATTTCTCAAGAAAGGGTATTTAAACCTTTAAGGATGGAAAATACCAGCCAAGTTTGGCAAACTAGGTTCAATGATAAAATTGCTTATGGGCATAATGTAAAAGGAGAGCCTTACGAATTGATGAAGTGGAAGGAAGCAAGTTCCGGCGGCTCAATGAGTACAACATTTGAAGACTTTTTAAAATTTTATACTGCATTAATTAACAGCAGGGGTATAGATAAAAGTGTATTTAGAGAAATGACAAGCAAGCAGATTAGTATAAAGTCTAGAAGACAATTTGGACCCCTTGCACAAATAGATGGAACAGAAAACGATGAAATTCAATTAGGATATGGTTTTGGAGTTGGAACATTTTTTACTCCTTTTGGTAGAGCCTTTTTTAAAGAAGGACACGACGATGGTTGGGGACATTATTCAATATGTTTTCCTGATAAAAAAATTGCAGTTGTAATTATGACAAACAACGACAACGGGGAAAGTATATTTAAAGAATTATTAGAATACAGTATTGGAGATAAATTCACACCTTGGCGATGGCAGAACTATATTCCGTATAATTATATTCCACCACCAATTAGTCATCTAATCAAATTAACTACACAAGACTTAGATCAATACATTGGGACCTATTCAAGTAAAGAATTACCTATAAATATTAAGATTACCAGAAATGAGTTGAACCTTATTGCAGAGGCAACCGGACAAGTACCTTTCGCACTACAGGCAATTGAGAAAAATCAATTCAATTATGAAGACGAAGGAATAGTCTTAGTGTTTAACCTACAAGAAAAAACAATGATTCTAAAGCAGTCAGGAAAGATTTATACATTTAGAAGGGAATAAAACATTCTTCAATTCCCTGTTTAAGCTTCGTACAGTAATACCTAGATATTCTGCTAAGTCACTCTTTTTAAAATTCACCTTTTGTTCATCGAGTAAGATTAGTAGATTTTGTAAAGAAATCTGTAGTGTGTTAAGTTGCTGACTAGAAGCTCTTGTTGCAGTTTTTTGTAATCTTCTTGCAAGTTCTACCATCAATAAATGATTAAAATGAGGTTCATTTAGTAATTGCTTATTGAAAAAATCAATTTCAATTTTATATAATACACAATCAGTTAATGATTTAATGGTTGCAAGATTTTTACATTTTAAAAGGGTTTCTATTTCACCAATGATTTCACCCACACCTAAAAATTCTAAGGTGTAAGATTTATTATTTTCTTCTGTAATGGAGCATTTTATAATACCTTCTTTGATGACATAAACGAACCTATTTGGCTTTCCTTGATCCACAATATTTTTATTCTTTTTAAAAGAAACAAGTTGTACAAATTGTTGCTCCTTTCCATAATTATCATCAAGAAACTCAAGAATTTGTTTATTAGTAAGTATCATAGGACAAATGTCCTATTTATTTTAAAACTATACTAATAGCTTTGTTTTTAGATAAGTCACTTATGAAGCATTTACTAACTATTATACTTATGTGTTCATTAAATAGTTCCATTGCACAAAATGCATACGCTAAGCTTCCAAAAGTAGAATTGAATTTACATTTAGATTGTTCATTGAGCTTTGATTGTGTTAAACAATTAAAGCCCGCCATTACACAAGCTGAGTATAATGAATCATTTATAGCACCCCCAAAATGTACAGATCTAGCTGATTATATCACAAGAGCAATCAAGGGATTTGAACTGATGCAGACGAAAGAGCAATTGAGAATAGTAACATTAGATTTATTCAAACAGCTTAAAAAAGATAATATCGTTTATGCTGAAATCAGATTTGCACCTTTGCAGCATACCATGAAAGGATTAACGCCCACAGAAGTGGTGGCAACAGTGAATGCGGCTACCCAAGAAGGGATTAAAGAATATGGAGTAGAAGCAGGAATTATTTTATGCACTTTAAGGCATTATAGTGAAGCCCAAAGTATGGAAACTGCAGAATTGGCAAAAAAGTTTAAAGGTACGTATGTAGTTGGATTTGATATTGCTGCTGATGAAGCTGGATTCCCCATTAATAATCATATAAAAGCATTTGATTTTGCTAATCAGAATAAAATTAAGTGCACTGCACACGCAGGAGAAGCAAGGGGTGCAGAAAGTGTATGGGAGACATTAAGGAATTTTAAACCGAAAATAATTGGACACGGAGTTAGAAGTGTAGAAGATATCAATCTGCTGAATTATTTAAAAAAGAATGATATACATCTTGAAGTTTGCCCTACAAGTAATGTTCAAACAAATGTGGTGGATAAAATTGAAAATCACCCAATTGATAAGATATATAAGCATGGGGTATCAATGAGTGTGAATACTGATGCAAAAACAATTTCAAATGTTACGCTAAGCTCAGAATATCATCTGCTAAATCAGGTTTTCAAATGGGATTTAGCACATTTTAAAAAGTGTAACCTAGAAGCAATCAAACATTCATTTGCTACAGAAGATGTTAAGAAAAAGATTTCCAAATTAATAGACTCATCCTATTAGTACAAATGCTCAAACGAGCATTTCAGAAATAGCTCCTTAAGAAAATTACTGTGCATCATCATTCAAAAACTTGCGAGAACGAGCATTTCAGCGGATTGAGTAAATGCTTTAATAATAACCCATTCTTATATTGGTTTATATATTCAAATACTTGCGAGAACGAGCATTTCAGGATTGCTAAATGGTAATTATACATGTATTTATACTTTATATTAAAGCAATACTGGGCAGCGAGTGAAGCAAGTATTTGGATATACAAAAAAGTACGAGAAATTAGTTTTATTAAAGCATTCCCTCATCCGCAAAACTGAAATACCCCTCATGACTCACAATAATATGATCCGTCACTAAAATATCTAAAAAAGCAGCGGCATTTTTTATTTTACGCGTCAACATTTCGTCTGCTTGGCTGGGTTTAAGATTGCCGCTGGGGTGGTTATGACATAGAATAATCCCAGTGGCATTATACTCTAAAGCCCGCTTTAAAATGATACGCGGGTCGGCCACGGTACCAGTGATGCCCCCTTCGCTCACAATTTCGAAGTGGATGATTCGATTGGCCCTATTTAAGAGAACAATGGCAAAAACTTCTCTTTGCAAATATTGCATGCTGGCTTGTAAATAAGAAGCCACGTCTTTGCTACTGCTAACTTGTTTTCTTTGGATGGTATCCGATTGTCTACGAATGCCCAATTCAAGGGAAGCCGCAATGGCAATGGCTTTGGCTTCGCCTAACCCTTTTATTTTTAAGTTCACCATCTCTTTTACACTTAAAGTGGCTAGTTTATGTAAACTGTTTTCGGTGGCATTTAATAAATGTTTGGCAATATCATTGGCACTTAAAAAAGCATTGCCCGAATTAATTAAAATGGTGAGTAATTCAGCATTCGACAACGACGAAGAACCGTTCTGCATCAGCTTCTTGCGCGGTTGGTCATCCACCGCCCAATCCTTAATAGAAAATTTCCTCATAATATAAACATTAGTTAAATCAAAATACAAAAACCATTTTGAATTAAATACCTTTGCGCCTTACCCACAATTATATGAATCCTTCTGTTAAAATTTTTTCTGGTACAGGTTCGCAAAAATTGGCCGAGAAAATAGCCCAGCGTTTTGGAGCCACCATTGGTAAGATCAATATCCAAAAATTCAGCGACGGAGAATTTCAACCCGTATTTCTAGAGAGTATCCGCGGAGATTATGTTTTTTTAGTGCAAAGCACTTATGCTCCCACCGATAACTTGATGGAATTATTGTTGATGATTGATGCAGCCAAGCGAGCAAGTGCCTACAAAGTCATTGCAGTAATTCCATATTATGGATTTGCCCGCCAAGATCGTAAAGACAAACCCAGAGTAGCTATTGGCGCTAAATTGATTGCCACTTTATTAGAGGCAGCAGGCGCAGATAGAATCATTACGATGGATCTACACGCAGCCCAAATACAAGGGTTCTTTGATGTGCCAGTAGACCATTTAGACAGTTCAGCAATCTTTATCCCCTATATCGAGCAATTAAAGCTCGAGAATTTAGCATTTGCAGCACCGGACGTAGGCAGTACCAATCGCGTACGCGAAATAGCCAGCTATTTTAATGCAGAAATGGTGATATGCGATAAACACCGCAAAAGAGCCAATGAAATAGCCAGTATGGTGGTGATTGGAGACGTTACAGGAAAAGACATTGTGTTGGTAGATGATATCTGCGACACTGGCGGAACCCTAGCAAAGGCTGCGGGCTTGCTCAAAGAAAAAGGAGCAAGAAGTGTACGTGCCTTGATTACACACCCAGTTTTAAGCGGAAACGCCTACGAAAACATTGAAAATAGCGTGTTAGAAGAGTTGGTAGTATGCGATACCATTCCATTGAAGAAGGAATCGGCTAAAATCAAGTCTATTTCAGTGGCTGATTTGTTCGCCATCGCCATCCGAAATGCCTATGAAAACAAGAGTATTACCAGTCTTTTCATTCATTCTCAGTTAAAAGGCCGTAATAAGTAAGATTTTCCTTACTTTTGCAGTCCAAAAAAATAAAAAAATGAATACAATTACAATCGAAGGTGTTCTGAGGACCGAACATGGCAAAAAAGCCGCCCGCCAGATTCGCTCTCAAGAAAACGTGCCAGGTGTAATTTACGGGGGTGCGGAGGAGATTAATTTCTATGCTCCAGCTAAGGCCTTTAAGCCATTAGTATACACTGGTGAATTCCAATTGGCAGAAGTTTCAGTAGGTGGAAAAAAATACAAGTGTATTTTGAAAGACCTACAGTTTGATAAAGTATCAGACAGCTTAATCCACGTAGACTTATTAGAATTAGTAGACAACAAAAAAGTAATTGCAACATTACCTTTGAAGTTTACTGGTACTTCAGTTGGTGTTAAAGGTGGTGGTAAGTTAGTAACCAAGATGAAGTCTTTAAAAATTAAAGCTTTACCTAAGGATTTAACTTCAACTATCGAAGTAGATATTACCAACTTAGAGTTGAACGGAAATATTCGTGTAGAAGATGTTAAGACGCCAAATATTGAAATCTTAAACTCACCACGTATTCCAATTGCATCAGTAGTGATGACTCGTCAGTTGAAGCAAGAAGAAGCAACAGCTGCTAAAGACGAGAAGAAGAAATAATTATCCAATTAATGATAGTTTGGTCCCGATTGCTTGCAGTCGGGACTTTTTTTATGCTTGAGATTGATAAAGGGGGATGTTAATAAAAAATGTAGTGCCCAAGTAAAGTTCGCTAATAGCCCAAATTTCGCCATTGTTTTTATAAAGAAACTCTTTGCACAGTTTAAGGCCTAAACCAGTGCCCCGCTCTTTATCGGTACCATGGGTAGACTTGATTTCCTCAGACGTAAATAATAAAGACAATTGCTCTTTAGACATACCCATTCCTGTATCTCTAATAGAAATGGAAAGCTCTTTGTTATTAACAGAATGACTAATTGCAATAGGGTGTTTTTTCTTGCTGAATTTGATTGCGTTAGAGAGCAAATTGCGCATGACTACTTTAAAGTGGTCTGGATCAACCCAAATCATTTCATCAAAAGGTTCAAAATCAATTTGCAATTCTTTACTCTGCCATTGCTGCTTTAATAAATCAATTACTTCTTGAATAATCGTTGACGCTTTAACAGCTTCAGGCTTGGTAACAATCCCATTTAATTGGCTTTGGCTCCAGGTAAGCAAATTGTTCATATTGTCTTGCAACTGATCAATCTGTTTGGTAAAATGATGCGAGAGCTCATGAAATTCTTCTTTAGAAATGAATTCTCTATTCACCAAGTCTAAAGTACTTTTTAGTTGACCAATAGGAGATCGCAAATCGTGTGCGATGATAGAAAATAATTTCTCTTTGGTTTTATTTAAAGCTTCTAGTTCAGCGTTTTTTTGTTGAATGGCTTTTTGCGCGGCCATTTGTTCAAATTTGAAATATTGTAAAGCAATCACAAAAGAAATGAGTGCAGTGGCCACATTAAAAAGAATCCTGCCATCAGGTACTTTAGGGAAAAGGGGAGCGTGATAAACTGCATCGTACCTGATCCAAAAGAAACAAAGCAAATTAATCACTGTGATTGCAAAAATGAATTTCTTTTCGGTGTAATAGATAATGGCAACAATAACATTGATTAATAATAATAACTCGTTTCCATTGCGAAATAATAAACATTGGGCAGTAAAAATGACGGTGGAAGATATAATAATAAAAAAACGAGCTATGTGAAATTTTTGTCTAAACTGAGTTACTAAAATGAAAACGCCTCCTGCAAACATGGAGAAATTGAAGGCAGCCATTAGATAACGAGTATCTATTAAATTGATAATCGAAAAATATAAAAAAAGCGGCAACCCAAGCGTGATCACCAAATTGGTGACCTGCGTTTTTTTCTTCTCTAAAAAATCTAAGTCTGGAGAAACGCCAATATTGGCAATAGCGTTCCAGAGCTTTATTAAAAAACTAATCACGAGGAGGGGTATTAATAATTAGTCAAATATACCGATTACCTATTATATATGCAATTAGAAATTGGCTTAGAAGGGAACAGCCATTACTTTTGCAAAGCATGAACAAGTTTTTAATCATCGGCTTAGGAAATATAGGGGAGGAGTACAAGCATACCCGCCACAACATAGGTTTTGACGTGTTGGATTCATTTGTACGCAAGCACAATGGATTTTTTAAAAACGACCGCCTGGCCGATATAGCCGAAGTGAAATGGAAGGGTAAAACCTTTATCTGCATTAAGCCAACCACGTATATGAACCTGAGTGGGCGGGCATTTAAGTACTGGTTAGACAAAGAAAAAATAGATATTCCACAAACCTTAACCATCGTAGACGACTTAGCCTTGCCCTTGAATAAGTTAAGGCTAAGGGGATCGGGAAGCGATGCAGGACATAATGGCCTAAAAGATATACAGCTCATTTTAGGTACCGACCAATACCCCAAATTACGATTTGGGATTGGCAATAATTTCCCCAAAGGCAGACAGGTAGACTTTGTTTTGGGCAGGTGGTTAGCCGAAGAGCAGGGCATGGTGAACCAAAAAATAGTGGCATGTGGCGAAATAATTGAATCATTTGCAGCTATTGGGTTAGAAAAAACCATGAATATGGCAAATAATTTAAGCTTTACATAATAAAACATACCCTTTCATAGTTATTAGTGTTGGAACATAATCAGCTTAACTATGAAAATATTTTGCGTTGGCCGTAATTATGCCGAACATGCAAAAGAACTAGGCAACGCCGTACCGGAGGAGCCGGTTATTTTCATGAAACCAAAGACTGCACTATTGCAGCCCAATACCCCGTTTTATTATCCACCATTTTCCAATGAATTGCATTACGAAGTAGAATTGGTATTGCGTATTTCGAAGAATGGAAAATATATACCAGAAAACCAAGCCAGCAAGTATTATGATGCCATTTCGGTAGGGATAGACTTTACTGCAAGAGATGTGCAAGCCAACTTAAAGAAAAAAGGATTGTCATGGGAGAAAGCAAAAGCATGGGACAATTCGGCAGTTAAAGGAGATTGGATTTTACTTTCCGATGAAATGTTGGCCAATCCGATCCATTTTTCCTTATCAAAAAACGGAGAACAGGTTCAATTGGGCGATACCACTAATATGATTTTTTCATTTGACCATATTGTTTCGCATATATCACAATATTTTTCGTTAAACATAGGAGATATGATCTACACTGGTACACCAGCAGGAGTAGGGGAATGTGTGGTAGGCGATCAACTAGAAGGATACCTGGAAACAAAAAAATTATTCGAACTCGAAATTAAGTAATGTTAACACCCAGCATATTATTACAAGCCTATAAACTCATGATGACTGCAAAGTCTATGAGTGAAACCTATGACGCCAATAGAGCGGTTTGTAAATATGTACATTCCACTTCTAGGGGGCACGAAGCCATACAATTGGCAACAGGCCTACAATTAGAGCCCTGCGACTGGGTGAGCCCTTATTATAGAGACGACAGTTTAATGCTAGCAGTAGGCTTTACTCCCTACGAATTAATGCTTCAATTATTAGCGAAAAAAGAAGATCCATTTTCAGGAGGACGCTCGTATTATTGCCATCCAAGCAGTAAAGACGCAAGCAGACCATCGATTATACACCAGAGCAGTGCAACAGGCATGCAAGCCATACCCACTACGGGATTGGCACAAGGGGTACAACATTTAGAAAAGAATTTACCAGACCGCTTAAGAAAATCGGCCGACGGAAAATCACCAGTAGTAGTATGTTCATTAGGCGATGGATGTATGAGTGAAGGAGAAGTGAGTGAAGCATTGCAGTTTGCGGTATTAAAGCAACTGCCCATAGTATATTTAGTACAAGACAATCAGTGGAGCATTAGTGCTACAGCAGATGAAATAAGAACCATGAATGCGTATGAATATGCATGTGGTTTTAAGGGATTGAAGCGCATGCAAGTAGATGGCAGCGATTTCATGCGCTGTTTTGAAACCATGGAGCAGGCGGTGAACTATGCAAGAAATGAACGCAGACCCGTATTGGTACACGCAAAAGTGCCCTTGTTAGGACACCATACCAGTGGCGTAAGAAAAGAATTTTACCGCAGCCGCGAAGACTTATTAAAGCACGGCTTATACGATCCCATCCCTAAACTAAGATTATTGTTAACGGGAGTAGGCTTTACCGATTCAGAGATTAATCAGATAGAAGCCGATGCATTGGATTTGGTATTAGAAGATTTTAAAAGAGCGCAAGCCGCAGCAGAACCAGATATTAGATCGGTAGAAGAACATGTATTTGTACCCACACCGGTAAGAGAAGAGAAAGGAGAAAGAATGCCAAAGGGAGCAGAGCGCATACTGATGGTAGACGCGGCATTGCATGCGATAGACGAAATATTAGAAGAACACGAAGAAGCCATATTATATGGCCAAGACGTGGGCGGAAGATTAGGAGGCGTATTTAGAGAAGCCGCCACATTAGCAGAAAAATATGGCGACAACCGCGTATTCAATACAGCCATACAAGAAGCCTATATTATTGGATCAACCGTAGGATTATCGGCCATGGGCATGAAACCCATTGTGGAAGTGCAGTTTGGCGATTATATCTATCCAGGATTTAATCAATTGGTAACCGAAGTATCTAAGTCGTGCTATTTATCGAACGGAAAGTTCCCCGTACAAATGTTATTGCGCGTACCCGTAGGCGCCTACGGCGGCGGCGGACCCTACCATAGCGGCAGCATCGAAAGCACTTTGTTAACCATCAAGGGAATCAAAGTAGTGTATCCATCGAATGCAGCAGATATGAAGGGATTGATGAAAGCGGCGTTCTTAGACCCGAACCCCGTGATCATGCTAGAGCACAAGGGATTGTATTGGAGCAAAGTACCGGGCACAGACGGAGCAAAAACCACCGAACCATCCAAGGATTATATATTGCCATTGGGCAAAGCCAATACAGTGATGACCGCAGAAATGGAACATGTGAGAAAAGGCGACACCATCTGCATAATCACCTACGGAATGGGCGTTTATTGGGCAACAGCAGCCGCAGAGCGCTTTCCAGGGCAGGTAGAAATAGTTGACTTAAGAACATTATTCCCACTAGACGAAGACGCCATCTTTAACGCAGTAAAAAGACACGGAAAAGCATTGGTATTAAGTGAGGAACAACAAAATAATTCGTTTGCCGAAGCATTATCCTTACGAATATCTAACGATTGCTACCATTTCTTAGACGCCAAAGTAGAAGTAATGGGCGCCAAGAATTTGCCTGCAGTACCTATTAATGTTGCATTAGAGTCGGCCATGCTACCAACCGCTAACAAAGTAGCCGAAAGAATCGGCAAATTGTTGAACTACTAGCTTTTTCTTTTTACCGAAACCCCCTATATTTGCACCCCGAATACGAATATCCGGCGAGGTAGCTCAGTTGGTTAGAGCGCAGGATTCATAACCCTGAGGTGATGGGTTCAATTCCCATCCTCGCTACAAAGCCCCGACAGAAGATTCTGTTGGGGCTTGTTGTTTCTGACCGCGTCAAAAACTTGTTTTTGTAAGCGGGAGGAAGCGACAAGACAGCGGTTGCTTTGCAACCGCGGGGCTTTGTTAAGCCCCCCCAACAGAAAGTCGGAGCAACTACGTTGCGACGACAATTCCTCGCTTGCGAGGCTGGCAATTCTTAATCTAGATGCGCATGAGAAAAAATTCAATTTTTTCGTCATATCACCCTTTCTTCTTATATTCACAGTACCCCAATTTGTTACTTATTACCCCCAACTATTACTGTTAGTACTTTACTGACCCTTGCAATCTATTGTCTGGGAGTCAGGGGGCATTGCTGTGATAAGAATGAAGAAACGTAAAAAGTATAATGGTT
>QLAH01000556.1_pt1 | contig 17460 bp, 13 predicted proteins | sample 4693081 | NCBI WGS metagenome assembly QLAH01 (sample SAMN09425401, study PRJNA476045) | Lake water metagenome, whole genome shotgun sequencing project.
GGCCTGGTCGCGGTCGGTGTCGGAGATCTCCCAGAAGACGTAGGCCCACTGGGGATCGCGTGGGAGGAAGACGACGCGGGTTTCGGCGGCGGGCCTGGGGGCGGGGGCCATCTCGGCTTCGATCGCCTGCAGGCTCAGACCGGTTTCTTCCTGGCGGGTGCTGATCTCCTCGACCAGCTCCTCCTTCGACTTGCGGCTGTAGAGGCTGACCCCCAGGTCGCTGGCGATCTGACGCAACTGGCGCAGCGTCATCATGGCCAAGGAGGTGAGGGTCTTCTGGCTCACAGCTTCAGGATTCATTTGGGATCAGTCTGTTCGACTCTCCCACCCCCTGGGCAGGGGGTACTGAGCATGTCAGCAAGCACGAACCGCCCCTGCCGACGGATCGACAGGGGCGGAACGGGGTGAACAGGGACCGGTGCTGGAGTTCAGCGACCGATGCTGCGGTAGGGAACCTTGGAGAGGAAATCGCCGCCGATATTGCTGGGCGCTGCACCGCTGCTGCGCATCGCCGGCAGGGTGCGCACCCAGGGGAGGTAGTCCTCGGGGAAGCCGCCGCGACGCTGAGCCGCACGCTGGGGGAAGGCCTTGGCGGTGCCGGTGTAGACGATCTGGGGGAAGCCGAGGATGCCGCGGTAGTAGGCGTCGTAGCGGGGGGAGGTGATGTTGAAGGGGGTTTCGCCAACCTCACGGGAGCCCACCACCCGGTTGCGGTGATAGGGAACGGTGTCGTAGCCGAAGCTGTCGAGATATTCCTGGCTGTCGAGGATGGCGTCGACGGCGCCCTTGATCCCCTTGGTCATGATCACGGCCGACCAGGCGATCTCCTCTGACTTGCCGTGGGTGGGGCGGCCCAGCAGCTTCTCCACCAGGTGGCGGGCCACCTTGTAGTTGCTGTTGAGGTTGTAGAAGCTGCGGGTGAAGGTGTCCGACAGGCAGAGCGAGCGGATGAAATCGCGCACGGTGATCTGACCGTCGCGCAGCTGGCTCTCAAGGGTGCGGTCGCGGTCGACCTTGAAGGCGTGGAAGAAGATCTGGCGGTAGGCCGATTCGATCACGAAGTTCTGGTACTCGCGATCCATGGCCTTGTCCATGGAGGCGGCCCGGGGATCCTCGTCGGACCCCACCCGGAAGGGGGTCACCCGGGAGTTCTGGGAGGTGGGGGCGTACTTGAGGAGGGGAAGAGCCACGCGGGGTCCGGCATCCGTCGGTGGCGATCGTAGAAGTGAGGCAGCGGCAGCCTTCCCCGGCCCGGGCCAGGGCTTACAGACCGTAACGTTGGCGACAGCCGGGCCCCGCTCCGCTCACCAGCCCAGGGGGGACAGCGCCTGGTGCCCATCCGCCGCCTGGGCCGCCGCCGCTGTCGCGGTGGCGTTGCCTCCGTCTTCGGGATGGAGGCGGGTCTCGATGCAGAAGGAGGCCGTGTTCGAGAGGCCCTCCACGGTGCTGGTGCGCAGGCGCACGTCGGGGCCGGCGAAGCTGAAGCGCTCCAGGCTGTTCATCGTTTCGTAGCCGGTGGTGAGCAGCAGGGCGTCGCGCTCGTCCATGGCGAAGCGACCGGCCACCGGTGCGGTTTCGGCGTAGCCACGGTCGCGCAGCAGCAGGCCCTCCCGGCCGCGCTCGTCGGTGGGGATCAGGCCGAAGACGCTCTCGCCCTCATGGGCCTCGCCGGCCTTGTCCCAGGCCATCGAGCCGCTCCAGCGGACCCGGCAGCCGCCCACCAGGCCGGCGGGATCCTGTCCGTGGAGCTCCGCCACCTTGAGCAGCAGCGGATCGACAGCCGCCAGTTCCACCACCTCGATGAAGGAGCCGCCGGCCTCGGCGCGCCGGTGCAGCAGGTGGTGGCTGCTGCGCTGCGAGCGCCAGCGGCCACAGCTGAGCCGGAAGAAGCTGATGGCATCGGCGATGGATCCGCTCACGGGGCCGGGCGCGCAGGGCAGGGACTGATGATCGCAAGCCGAGCGGCCCGCCGAGAGTCGCCCTGCGCGTCCCGCACCTCTGCTTCGCCATCGCCGCCCCCGCCTGCTCCCTGTCGGGATGCCCCGTCGATCCCGCCGCGGCGGCGGCCGCCCTGGCCGCCGCGCTCTGCTGGACCGTGGCAAGCCTGCTGTGGCGGCGGCTGCCCACCTCGCTGGGGGCGGGCCAGCTGAACCTGCTGAAGAATCTGCTGGCGCTGGGCCTGCAGATCCCCCTGGTGCTGGGCGGGCCGTGGCAGGCCTCGCCGCGCAGCCTGGCGCTGCTGGCCCTGAGCGGGATCGTGGGCATCGCCCTGGGCGATGGCCTGTTCTTCGCGGCGCTGCGACGGCTGGGCACGCGCCGAACCCTCACCCTCGATGCCGGCGGTCCGGCCGTCACGGCCCTGGCGGGCATGGTGCTGCTGGGGGAGGTGCCGAGGTTGGAGCAGTGGCTGGGGCTGGCCCTGATCAGCACCGCGGTGCTGCTGGTGGTGCGCCGCGGTGCCGATCAGGCCCCGGGCTCGTTCCCGAAGGAGCGCCCCGCGATCGGCGTGCTGCTGGCGCTGGGGGCGCTGGTGTGCGGCAGCACCGGCGCCCTGCTGTCGCGGGCCGCCTTGAGCGAAGGGGGAGCGACGCCGCTGCAGGCCGCCACGGTGCGCCTGGCGGCGGCGTCGCTGGTGCTGCTGCCGCTGCTGCCGGGGCTGATCGCGCCCCGGCGTCGGCCCCGGCCCGCCCGTCCGCGCTGGCCGGTGCTGCTGCTGGCCACCTTGCTGGGCACCAGCGCCGGCATCGTGTTGCAGCAGACCGCCCTGGCGGGCCTGCCGGGAGGGCTGGCGGTGGCCCTGCTGGCCACGGCGCCGGTGATGGCCGTTCCCCTGGCCAGGCTGGACGGCGATCGGCCCGGGATTCAGGGGGTGATCGCGGCCCTGGTGGCGCTGGCCGGCGTCAGTCTGGTGGTGGGGCTGCCGTGGCGGAGCTGAGGCGTTCGTCGGCCTGGCGGACGGCCCAGCGGGCCAGATCGGCGAGATCGAGCTGCAGGGGGGCCTTGGCGTCGGGGGCGGCGATCGCTTCCAGCTGCAGGGCTGTACTGGCCATCTGGGAGCGGAAGGCCTCGGCGAACCCCGGGTCTTCTGCGATCAGGGGTTGCCCGGCGCACCAGGCGGCAATGGCGGCCGGATCGGGGCAGGGGCCGTCGCGGCGACCGGCGATCGCCTGCAGCGTGCGCAGGCCATGGGCCAGCAGGCGCAGGTGGTGACGCTCGAGCGCCGGCAGCAGGGTGGCCTCCAACTCGGCCAGTTCCTCCGGTTCGAGCACGGCGTCAGCCGGGGAGGGGGGAGAGGCGGAAGCCGCAGGAGTGACCTTCCTCCAGCCGCCAGTGGATGCGCTCCACCTGGCAATCGGGGAAGGTGCGGCGGATGAGTTGAAGCTCCTGATCGCAGACCACGGGGAACTCCTCGGCGATCCGCATCACAGAGCAGTGGTACTCGTGGATCAGCCAGGCATCGACGTCGGGATCGGGCCGCAGCTCGGCTACATAGCCCTCCGCACGGCGCAGTTCCACCAGCCGCTCGAGCCGCTCCTGCAGCGGGCCGGGGCCGATGCGGCTGCGGTAGTCGGCTGCCTTCTCATCGGCCTGACTTTTCAGCAGCACCTCCATCGCCTCGCGGGGGAGGGAGGTGGCCATCGAATGGAGCAGGCCGAGGGCAAAGGTTTCGCTGCCGTCATGGAAGCGGCCGTGGCCGGCATCGGTGAGGCGCCAGTGGTTGCTGGGCCGACCTGGACCTTCAGCGCTGGGGCTGGCTTCGACCAGACCCTCCTCTTCCAGGCCGCGCAGATGACGGCGTGTGACCTGAACGGATACGCCCAGAGCCGCGGCCAGCTCGGAGGCGGTGGCTTCACCCAGGCGCAGCAACAGGGACAGCACGCCATCGCGGGTCGGCGCCGGGGTGCTGGCGGGGCGAGAACCTGTCGTGCGGGAAGGGGTGGCCATGGAAGGCATTGTTCGCCCACACGATGCCACGCACGTCCGGGCACTGGGGCTGAGCGGGGCCCATGTGGGAGAGGCCGGACCGGGCGCAGGTCACAATGGATCCTCCCCCACAGGCACCGCTCCGCTGCCCTAGGCTCCCGGATAACGAAACCAATCTGTTTCGCAATTCCACCTTCGATCGCCGCCGGGGTGCCCGCGAGCCCATCCTGTCGTCACCCCCGCTGTCCTGCCCATGTCCGAAGCCACTGCCACGCCCGCCGGTTCCGACAGCCTGGAAGTGATCCGCAAATTCGCGGAAACCTACGCCCAGCGCACAGGCACCTATTTCTGTAGTGATCCAGGCGTCACGGCGGTGGTTCTCGAAGGGCTCGCCCGCCATAAGGATGAGCTGGGCGGCGCCCTCTGCCCCTGTCGGCATTACGAGGACAAGGAGGCGGAAGTGGCCCAGGCCTTCTGGAACTGTCCTTGCGTGCCGATGCGGGAACGCAAGGAGTGCCATTGCATGCTCTTCCTCACCGAAGACAACCCCTTCCGGGGCGAGAACCAGACAATCTCCCTCGAGGAGATCCAGGCCCATACGTCGAGCTGAGGACTGTTGATGACGACTGCGAGTGTGGGTGAACTGGTGAGCCAGCCGTACAAGTACGGCTTCGTCACCGACATCGAAACCGAGAAGATCGCCAAGGGCCTGAGCGAGGATGTGGTCCGGTTGATCTCCGCCAAGAAGGGGGAACCTTCCTTTCTGCTGGATTTTCGCCTGCGGGCCTATCGCCAGTGGCTGCAGATGGAGGAGCCGGACTGGGCGGCGCTGGGCTATCCGGTGATCGATTACCAGAACATCATCTATTACGCGGCGCCCAAGCAGCAGCAAAAGAAGGCCAGCCTCGATGAGGTGGATCCCAAGCTGCTGGAAACCTTCGACAAGCTCGGCATCCCCCTGAGCGAGCAGAAGCGCCTCTCCAATGTGGCGGTGGATGCGGTGTTCGACAGCGTTTCGATCGCCACCACCTACAAGGAGAAGCTGGCCGAGCACGGCGTGATCTTCTGCTCGATCTCCGAGGCGGTGAAGGAGTACCCGGAGCTGATCGAGAAGTATCTGGGCACCGTGGTTCCCAGCAACGACAACTACTTTGCCGCCCTGAATTCGGCGGTGTTCAGCGACGGCTCCTTCGTGTTCATCCCGAAGGGTGTGGAGTGCCCGATGGAGCTCTCCACCTACTTCCGCATCAACTCCGGCGATACGGGGCAGTTCGAACGCACGTTGATCGTGGCCGAAGAGGGCGCGTCCGTGAGCTACCTGGAGGGCTGCACAGCGCCGATGTTCGACACCAACCAGTTGCATGCTGCGGTGGTGGAGCTGGTGACCCTCGACGACGCCTCGATCAAGTACTCCACCGTGCAGAACTGGTATGCCGGCGATGAGAACGGTGTGGGCGGCATCTACAACTTCGTGACCAAGCGGGGCCAGTGCCGCGGCGATCGCAGCCGCATCAGCTGGACCCAGGTGGAAACCGGTTCGGCGATCACCTGGAAATACCCCAGCTGCGTGCTCCAGGGTGCCGATTCGGTGGGCGAGTTCTATTCGGTGGCGCTCACTAACAACCGGCAGCAGGCCGACACTGGCACCAAGATGATCCATGTGGGCCCGCGTACCCGCTCCACGATCGTGAGCAAGGGCATCAGCGCCGGCCATTCCTCCAACAGCTACCGGGGGCTGGTGCAGATCGGCCCCAAGGCGGTGGGCGCGCGCAACTACAGCCAGTGCGATTCGATGCTGATCGGGGATCAGGCGGCGGCCAACACCTACCCCTACATCCGCTCCCAGCAGAGCGATGCCGACATTGAGCACGAGGCCAGCACCTGCCGGATTTCCGAGGATCAGCTGTTCTATCTGCAGAGCCGTGGCATCGGTTTCGAGCAGGCGGTGTCGATGATGGTGAGCGGCTTCTGCCGCGATGTGTTCCATCAGCTGCCGATGGAATTCGCCGCCGAAGCCGACAAGCTGCTGGCGCTCAAGCTCGAAGGCTCGGTGGGCTGACGCCCTGCTCCGCACTCCATTCCTTCCTTCCTGTTCATTCCTTTTTCTTTCCCTCGCCTCGCCGTGATCCGCCCCGACGCCCCCGTTCTGCTTGAGATCCGCGACCTTCACGCCAGCGTTGCCGACCAGCCGATCCTGCACGGGGTGAACCTCACGCTGCGGGCCGGTGAGATCCACGCGGTGATGGGCCGCAACGGCAGCGGCAAGAGCACACTCTCGAAGGTGCTGGCCGGCCATCCGGCCTACACCGTGACCGGGGGTTCGGTGCTCTACCGGGGCGCAGATCTGCTGGAGCTCGATCCCGAGCAGCGGGCCCGCATCGGCTTGTTTCTCGGTTTCCAGTACCCGGTGGAGATTCCGGGCGTGAGCAATCTGGAATTTCTGCGGGTGTCCACCAACGCCCGGCGGATGGAAGAGGGGCAAGAGGAGCTCGACACCTTCGCCTTCGAGGATCTGGTGAACGAGAAGCTGCAGGTGGTGCAGATGGATCCGGCATTCCTGGAGCGTTCGGTGAACGAGGGTTTTTCCGGCGGCGAGAAGAAGCGCAACGAGATCCTGCAGATGGCGCTGCTGGAGCCGGTGGTGGCGATCCTCGATGAAACCGATTCCGGTCTCGACATCGACGCGCTGCGGATCGTGGCCGGCGGCGTGAATCATCTGGCCGGCCCTGATAACGCCACCCTGCTGATCACCCACTACCAGCGCCTGCTGGATGCGATCACGCCCGATTACGTGCATGTGATGGCGCATGGGCGCATCCTGCGCACCGGCGGCAAGGAACTGGCGCTGGAACTGGAGCAACGCGGCTACGACTGGGTCGACGCCGAGCCCGCGGTTCTGGAGGCGGTGTGATGGTGGCCGCCCCCCTCACCACGTCCGCTCCCGTGGCTGCCCCGGTCCACCCCTGGGTGAGCGCCCTGCTGGGCGCCCTGCCGGCCCCCGCCGGCTTCCGCCCCGAAACCACCCTGGCTGCCCGGGCGGCGCTGGCGGCCGCCGGCCTGCCCTCCCGCCGCCAGGAGGACTGGCGCTTCACCGAGACGGCCCCGATCGCCGCCGTGGCTCCCCAGCTGCTGGCGCCCGAAGCGCTGCCCGCACTGCCGCCAGTGGCGGAGGGGCATCACCGGGTGGTGCTGGATGGCAAGCCCGAGAACCTGGCGACCATCGCCTGGCCCGCCGGCATTGAGGTGCTCTCCGCGGAGGAAACCCGCGACGCCCTCGGCTGCTGCCTGGATCCTGAGGGCAAAGCGCCCGACTGGCCGGTGCTGCTGCAGGGAGCCTGTGATGCGCCGGTGCTGGCTCTGCGGGTGCGGGGCGCGGTGAGCGAGGTGCTGGAACTGGTGAGCGAGGCCGGGGCTGGCCCCGGTGTGCTGCCCGTGCGGGTGCTGCTGCTGCTGGAGCCGGAGGCCCGGCTCGAACTGCTGCAGGTGCACCGCTCCAGCGGAACCAACCTCACCAGCGTGCTGCTGGAGGCCGAACTGGCCGCCGGCGCCGAACTGCGTCACGGCGTGGTGGCCAACGGTGCTGCGGAGTCGGTGCTGCTGGCCCGGCTGGCGATCCGCCAGCAGCCGGGCAGCCGCTTTGCGCTGGCCACGGTGAGCCGAGGCTGGGGTCTGGTGCGGCTGGAGCCGCGGGTGGTGCAGAGCGAGGGAGCGGCCGAAACCCGGCTGCGGGCGCTGCAGGTGGTGGACGAGCAGCAGATCGCCGACACCCACAGCCGCGTGCGCTTCGAGGGCCCCGAGGGCCATCTGGAGCAGCTGCACAAGGTGGTGGCCGATGGCCAGGGCCGCAGCGTGTTCAACGGCGCGGTGGTGGTGCCCCGCCTGGCCCAGCGCACCGACGCCTCCCAGCTCAGCCGCTCGCTGCTGCTGTCGGATCGCGCCCGGGTGGATACCAAGCCCGAACTGGAGATCGTGGCCGACGACGTGCGCTGCGCCCACGGCGCCACCGTGAGCTCCCTGCAGGAAGACGAGCTGTTCTATCTGCGCAGCCGTGGCATCGGCGCGGCGGATGCGGCCCGTCTGCTGCTGCGCGGCTACTGCCAGGAGATCCTGGGCGACTTTCCCGCCGGGGCGGCGCTCTGGCAGGCTCCCTCCTTCATTGCCGGGCCGGAGGAGTCCCCTCGATGACGCTCACCCCGCCCCCCGCCCTGACCCTGGCCGACACCGGAACTTCGGTGCCGGCGGTGGAGGATCTGGCGGCCCTGACGCGGCCGGACTTTCCCCTGCTGGCCCAGACGGCCTGCCTGGGTCAGCCGCTGATCTATCTCGACTACGCCGCCACCAGCCAGAAGCCCCGCCAGGTGCTGGAGGCGCTGCAGCAGTACTACGGCCACGACAACGCCAACGTGCACCGGGGGGCGCACCAGCTGAGCGCGCGGGCCACCGATGGCTTCGAAGGGGCGCGCGCCAAGGTGGCGGCGTTCGTGGGGGCGGCGGGCCCGCGCGAGATCGTGTTCACCCGCAACGCCAGCGAGGCGATCAACCTGGTGGCCCGCACCTGGGGCGAGGCGAACCTGCGGGCCGGCGACGAGGTGCTGCTCACGGTGATGGAGCACCACAGCAACCTGGTGCCCTGGCAGCTGCTGGCGGCCCGCACCGGCTGCGTGCTGCGCCATGCGGGGGTGACCGAGAGCGGTGAGCTGGATCTGGAGGATTGGAAGGCCAAGCTCAACGAGCGCACCAAGCTGGTGAGCGTGGTGCAGGTGAGCAACACCCTGGGGTGCCTGAACCCGATCGAAACGCTGGTGCCGCTGGCCCATGCCGCCGGCGCCCTGGTGCTGGTGGATGCGTGCCAGAGCCTTCCCCACCAGCGGGTGGATGTGGCCCGGCTGGGCTGCGATTTCCTGGTGGGCTCGTCGCACAAGCTGTGCGGCCCCACAGGGATGGGCTTCCTGTGGGCGCGGGAGGAGATCCTCGAGGCCATGCCGCCGTTCCTGGGTGGTGGCGAGATGATCCAGGACGTATTCCTCGACGGCAGCACCTGGGCGGATCTGCCGCATAAGTTCGAGGCCGGCACGCCGGCGATCGGCGAGGCGATCGGCATGGGCGCCGCGATTGATTATCTGCAGGCGCTGGGGATGGAGCGGATCCATGCCTGGGAGCAGCAGCTCACCCGCCAGCTGTTCACGCGACTGCAGGCGATCGAAGGGGTGCGGATCCTCGGCCCCACGCCGGATCAGCAGCCCGATCGGGCGGCCCTGGCGGCGTTCCATGTGGAGGGCCTGCATGCCAACGACATCGCCGCCCTGCTGGATTCGGCGGGCATCTGCATCCGCAGCGGCCACCACTGCACCCAGCCGCTTCATCGCCACTACGGCCTGGCCGGCACGGCGCGCGCCAGCCTGGGCTTCACCACCACGCCGGAGGAGATCGACCGCTTCGCCGAGGAGCTGGAGAGTTCGATCGGCTTCCTGCGCGAACACGCCTGAGGCCAGCTCAGGTGGGTAAACCAAGGGCAGGAGGCACCGGGAGGTGCGGCCATGTTTGCCCTTGTAGCGTCGTTGCTGATCGATCTGTCGCAGCAGCGGCTGAGCGCCTACGACGGCGCCGGCCGACTGCTGTATGCGGCGCCGGTGTCCACCGGCCTGGCGGCCACGCCCACACCCACCGGTGAATTCCGGATCGCCTCCCGCTATGCGGTCACCACGCTCACGGCACCCGACTACCGCATTCCGGGAGTGCCGCATGTGCTCTGCCTGGGCGGCGGCGGCCTGAAGGCGGACGCGGTGTGCATCCACCCGGCCCCGTGGCAGGAGCGGGCGGGTGAGCGGTTCGGGGTGCGCCGCAGCCATGGCTGCATCCGCACCAGCGGCGCCACGGCTCGGTGGTTGTTTGAGCGGGTGGTGGTGGGGACGCCGGTGAGGGTTCAGGAGTGAGGGGGGGATGAGTGGTGGCACCTTGCGCATTGGGGTGGGTGGGATGCACGGGGGCTGGCTGGAGGGCTACGGGCCAGACGCCTTCCGCATCCAGAAGCAGTAAGGTCCTGTGGGATCTCTGGGGCTTTGTGTATCTTCAGGCACAAGTGGTTATCGGACCCGAGAACCAGGGAGGACTGTTGGATGAGAGGGGCTCAAAAGCACTGGCAGGGAAGGGGATTGGATCCTCTGAACCTCCTCTACAGTTGTGGTTATCGGAAAGGGACTGCTCAAATTGAGTGGTTCTCGGAAACCATCCAATAAGCGTTAGGCCTTCAAGCCCCCATCCAGTGATCCTCCCAGAAGGCCGGCTCTCATGCAGACCAGGTAATTTGCACAATCAAGCCTTGGCCAGTACATTTATCGTCTAGAGTTTCAATCATGCACTCAGCAGTGTCAGACCCAAACAGCCGACCCCTGTCTCAAAAACCCATCGGATACGTGCTTGCAATCCTTGGCGGCACCCTCGGAGGCCCCATTGGATGGATTACGTCTCCCCTTGTTCTATTCAGTCTGAACAGAATCCTAAAGGATAAAGAAGGCAAGCATCCAAACCGATTCCTGATATGGGCTCTTGCGGGCATCATTGGTGCTCCGCTTAGTTTGGCTCCCATCATCGCTTCGGCTGATCGAAAGAGTTCACCTCCGAAGGCATCTCAAGATTCTGGGCGTGTAGCTCAACAAGCAGATCAGAACGTGAGCTCCACTGCAAAGCGCGAAGGGGCTGGAGTTACAATGGAGAACTACAACAAGCTACAGACAGGAATGACCTACGAGCAGGTCGTTAGTATTCTCGGCGAGGAAGGAAAAGAGATGAGCAGTAATGATATTGCGGGATATAGAAATGTTATGTATATGTGGAAAGCAGGCGGATTTTCAGTTGGCAATATGAATGCCATGTTCCAAAACGGTGCACTGATCCAGAAAGCTCAGTTTGAGCTTCCATGATATGTCATCTTAAAAACAAGCCAATTATGGCTGGCTGGGAAACAAGCAGCTGTGCAAAGCTGAACACGCTCATTTTCACAAACAAACACATACCCCTGGCAAATCATGGCAACAACGATGTATTTTGAAGAAGAAGTAAGAGATCAAGGAGGGAAAGCCAAGTTGATGGTTGAGATTGGAAGGTCGTCTTTCTATTCGGAGGACAGCATCTATCTTAAAGTTGACGAGAAATTGGTGATTATGGATTTAGCGACTGCGAAGAGGTTTGTTGACGCTGTAATCTCAGTTGGGCATTTTCACGGCCTTGTTGATTAGTAGTGTTCATCATGCTGAGCCCTAACATCATCATTCACCCGACCCGCGCCTTGATCACACTACTTCACCAATTGTTCTTTCGGGCGGGTGATGATGAGCGTTATACTGTCTGTGACTGGAATCTTTCAAAATGAAAGTCGACGTAGCGATCATCACCGCACTAAGGAAAGAATTGGATGCCATACTTCACCAATACAGTTCATGGCAGACGGTGAATGGCAGGCCAAAGTCTATAAGGCGTTACCACATCACCAAAAACGAATCTGGCCTGAGGATTGCAGCCGTGCAGGCTCAGCGAATGGGACAGGTAAATGCTTCACTAATAGCAAGCGATGTTCTGGCCGATTGCTCCCCTCAGATAATACTTCTTATAGGAATTGCCGCCGGAATAGGAAATGACATTAATTTGGGTGATGTTGTCGTTTCTGATCAGCTAATTGATTATGAGATTGGAAAACTAACTGATAGTGGTGAGTTCCCGAGATTTCCTGTTTACAAGAGTAGTGCAGCTCTATTGGCTCAGCTAACAAACTTTAAAGATCATGAATGGACCCGTCGTATTACAAAGCCCCGTCCAGATGGCATACATACTACCCTTCCAATTGCCCATCCGCCAGGGGATGTATTCTGTGGGAACAAAGTTGTTGCCGATAGTAAAACTATTTCAAGGCTCTTAGGGCATTTCCCAAAAGCTATTGCCCTAGAGATGGAATCAATAGGAATTGCCTCTCGTTTAGAACAAATTGGTGAGCCTCCAGGCTTTGCTATGATTAAAGGAATTTGTGATAAAGGAGATCCACTAAAGGGTGATGGATGGCAAGAATACGCAGCAGATGTAGCCGCAGCATATACGGCTTCGTTCCTAGAGCAAATTGAATTGATCGGAGGTGGAAAAAGAATCCGTGCCAAAAATGATGATGATATTGAAGAAGAAACCGCCCACATTATTGATTTTGTTGCTTCAGACCCAGTTTCACTTCAATCATTCCAGCATGATTTGGTCAAACAGATTGTCAAGGCAAGCCTAAGAGAGGTAAACGATATTCTCCTCGGGAGATATCAAGCTAATCTTGGTCACGGCCAGCAGTTTCTACTCCGTGCAAAGGCCCTTTTTGGAAATGCCACATCCATATATGCTACAAATCTAGATACGGTCTCTACTTTCTGGACTAATACAAGTAATAGATATGAGGCTCGCGAATATTTGAAACACCAAGCACCTAATGGGAAGGCAAGCAGGCTGTTTGTATTCTCTGATGCAGATAGTGCTCATAATCATGCAAACATTTTAGATTGGCATGATCATAGCTATGGTAATGTATTTATTTGCTCATTAGAGCAATACCGTCGGTTCCTGGATGAAGTTTGCGGTTCTATGCGGCCAGATCAATTATTGAATAGAGACTTTGCAGTTCTTCAATACGAAAATAAAGGATTATGTAATAATATATTTGCAGCATTAGACGACAAATCTCTTGAGTACCAGGAAATATATCTAGACCAGCCTGGTGAAATTGACTATAAGGCATACATTGGGGCCTTTCATCGTTATCTTAAACTTGAGCGGGGTCAACTTGATCAACATTCTTCTGTGCTGCGATGGCAAGAAGGTTTTTGGAAAGACAAAGAGAGATGGGCTGATATTTTAAAGAAGATGTTTACCGAAAGAGAGTCAGATGTATTTCATATTGTAGTATTCAAATACGATCCCAACATAGAAAGTTTACTCCGCCAAAATCTGGCTGAGATTAAAAAGAAAATATTATGCAACACTTCTTCGAGTCCTGCAACCATGAGGAATAAGTATGGAATTAAAGATGTCTGGTTTGGTGAGCGCAAATTGTGCGAAGCGCGTGATTATCTTCACAAAGGTCGCCTCAAAATGAGCGAGAATAATGGCGACACCTTCATATTAATGCTTCAGTTTAACAACCAAGACGGCCTGCAGCGGTTTTATGAAGACAAAGAGCACGCTGATTTACGCAAGAAGCTCTATGAACTATTCGACAATAGATTCAGCATAATGTATGAGGCAACTGAGAGCGGACTGCTAGCCTCGGAGAATCGGAAATCAATAGCTGGAGAGTTTATTGAATCAATGGCTCAGCGCTATATATCTCGGTATGATTACCAAAACTCTGAAATGATCCGCGAAATGGTGATGACAACCGATCCTTTTGCATTCTAAATGTGACATAGTCTCGTCATCATAACGCCGTTTCTTCGAGCATTAGCTCTTGCAATACGAATGCACCAAGCAGTATAACATCGCCATACACCTGGCCCGCCTCCATAATTGCTTTGTGGTTCATGTCCATTCTGCGGGCAGGTGATGGCGAGCGTTCGATGGACCCACACCCCACAGCCTGAGCGATACCAGCAAGCCAATAAGCAAGCCCAGCTGATCCCCCGCCAGGCTGTCCTCTCGCCCTTCAGGCATTGGCCGGTGTGCTGCTGCCCAGGGCTGACCAACCTGTAGCGACCAGCGGAGAGCTTCATGCAGGGCCGCAGCCCTGTGCAATCCGCCGGCCTGTGCTGAGGCGAAAGCCCTGGGGCTTGGCCATGATGGTCAAACAGACCCGAATCGTGGCCGCCATTCCTGCCGCTTGTCGACTGCGCTGGCTGCTGCTCAGCGCTCTGGTGTTGCCGCCGTCGCTGCCAGCCGTGGCGATGCAGGCGGCGGTGAACGGGCCGGAGCGTTCCCCCGGCGTGCTGCTGGCCCAGGCTCCTGCTGCCGCAGGCAAAGGGATTCCGGCGGAGGTGCAGGGCTGGGCGGCCGCTGCCGAAGCCGCTGCAGCAAAGGGAGACACGGCGACAGCCCTACGGCTGCAGAAGCAGGTGGTGGCCTGGTTGGAGGCCAACCGCCCAGCCAAGGATGAGTTCCGGGCCGGAGCACTACTCCTTCTAGGGCTCCGGCTTGCTGCGGATGGTCGAGGTCAGGAAGCCCTGGCCCCAACGGAAGACGGCTTGAAGATCAGCCGCGAGTTGCCGAAAGCCAATCCGGCCTTCAAGAGCCTGTTAGGCATTTCCCTCACCAGCCTGGGAGCGGTCTTGTACAGCCTGGGCCGCCGCCAGGAGGCCCTGGCACCCGCGGAAGAAGCGGTGAAGGTCTTCCGTGAGCTGGCAAAGTCCAACCAGGTCTTGCGGAGGGCCCTCGGTGCTTCCCTAATGAGCCTCGGAAAGGTCTTGTTTGATTTAGGCCGCTTCCAGGAAGCCCAGGCAGCCACGGAAGAAGCGATTGAGATACAACGTGAGTTGGCGAAAACCAACCCGGCCGTCCTGCCCGACCTAGCCGCTTCCCTGACCAACCTGGGCAACCGCTACAGCTACCTGGGCCGCCGCCAGGAGGCCCTGGCCCCCACGGAAGAAGCGGTGAAGATCCGCCGCGAGCTAGCGAAGACCAACCCGGCCCTCCTGCCCGACTTGGCTGCTTCCATTCAAGACCTGGGCATCCACTACAGCGCATTGGGCCGCCTCCAAGAGGCCCTGGCCCCCACGGAAGAAGCGGTGAAGATCTACCGCGAGCTGGCGAAGACCAATCCGGCCTCTCTGCCCGACCTGGCCCGTTCCCTGATCAACCTGGGCTTCCGCTACAGCGACCTGGGCCGCCGGCAGGAGGCACTGGCCCCCACGGAAGAAGCGGTGAAGCTCTACCGCGAGCTGGCGAAGACCAACCCGGCCTTTCTGTCCAACTTAACCGATTCCCTGGACAACCTGGGCAACCGCTACAGCGAACTGGGCCGCCGCCAGGAGGCCCTGGCCCCTGCGGAAGAAGCGCTGAAGATCCGCCGCGAGCTGGCGAAGACCAACCCGGCCGTCCTGCCCAACCTGGCCCGTTCCCTGACCAACCTGGGCATCCGCTACAGCGAACTGGGCCGTCGCCAGGAGGGGCTGGCTCCCACTGAAGAAGCGGTGAAGATCTACCGCGAGCTGGCGAAGACCAACCCGGCCGTCCTGCCCGATCTGGCCCGTTCCCTGAACAACCTGGGCAACCGCTACAGCGACCTTAGCCGCCCTCAGAAGGCCCTAGCCGCCACGGAAGAAGCGCTGAAGATCCGCCGCGAGTGGGCGAAGACCAACCCGGTCGTGTTCATTCCCGCGGAGGTGCAGGGCTGGACGGCCGATGCGGAAGCCGCCTACAGGAAGGGAGACTCGGCGACAGCCTTACGGCTGCAGAAGCAGGTGGTGGCCTGGTTCCAGGCCGACCCCTTCACCCCGGATCGATTCCGTGCTCTTGCTCTGCTCCGGTTGGGTGTCTTACTGAGTGCGGAAGGGCAGAGGACGGAGGCCCTGGCCCCCACGGAAGAAGCAGTCAAGATACATCGTGAGTTGGCGAAGACCAACCCGGCCGTCCTGCCCAACCTGGCCGCTTCCCTGGACAACCTGGGCAACCGCTACAGCGAACTGGGCCGCCGCCAGGAGGCCCTGGCCCCTGCGGAAGAAGCGCTGAAGATCACCCGCGAGCTGGCGAAGACCAACCCGGCCGTCCTGCCCGACCTGGCCGCTTCCCTGACCAACCTGGGCAGTCGCTACAGCGAACTGGGCCGCCGCCAGGAGGCCCTGGCCCCCACGGAAGAAGCGGTGAAGCTCTACCGCGAGCTGGCGAAGACCAACCCGGCCCTCCTGCCCAACCTGGCCCGTTCCCTGAACAACCTGGGCGTGGATTACAGCAACCTGGGCCGCCGCCAGGAGGCCCTGGCCGCCATAGAAGAAGCGGTGAAGATCCGCCGCGAGCAGGCGAAGACCAACCCGGCTTTCAGGCCCGACCTGGCTATGGCCCTGAACAACCTGGGCAATCGCTACAGCGACCTGGGCCGCCGCCAAGAGGCCCTGGCCCCCACGGAAGAAGCGGTGAAGCTCTACCGCGAGCAGGCGAAGACCAACCCGGCCTTCCTGCCCGACCTGGCTGCTTCCCTTGGCAACCTGGGCTTCCGCTACAGCGACCTGGGCCGCCGCCAGGAGGCACAGGCCCCCACGGAAGAAGCGGTGAAGATCAGCCGCGAGCAGGCAAAGACCAACCCGGCCTTCCAGGAAAACCTCGCTCTCAACGCCACCAACCTGGCCCTTCTGCAGTTGCAACTGGCCAACCCCAGCGCCGCCCTGCCGCTGCTGCGAGAAACGGTGAGCACGGAGGTCACCTACCTGCAGGGCCAGCTGCCTTTGCTGCCCGAGGCACGGCGTCTGGCGCTGGTGGAGGTGTTCGGCGATCGCTGGCAGCTTCCCTTCTCGCAGGCGCAGCAGGGTGAGGCAGGCGCAGCCCTGGCACTGTTCACCCGGCTGAATCGCCAGGGCCTGCTGCAGGACATCCAGCGCAGCCAAGCGCTGCTGGCCCGCAGCGGCCCACAGCGGCCCCTGTTCGAGCAACTCACCGCCGTGACGGCCCAGCTGGCCAACACCACCCTCAAACCCGAACAGCAGGCACCGTTGCTGGCCCGCAAGGAGCAGCTGGAGCAGGAGCTCTACCGCCAGCTGCCGCAGATCCAGCCGCGGCTGGTGGAGGCGGCTCAGATTGCGGCGCTGTTGCCGGCTGGTGGGGCGCTGTTGGAGTTTCAGCGCTACCGGTCCTCCGATGCCAGCACGAGCCAGTTCGGTCCTCCCCGCTACCTGGCCCTGCTGTTGCGGCCCGACGGCACGATCCGTGCCATCTGGCTGGAGGAGGCGGCACCGATCGATGCGGCGGTGGCTGAGGCGGTGGCCGCCAGCGCCGACCCCAAGCGCCAGGCGGAAGCGCCCCAGAAGTTGGCGGCGGTGAGCAAGCTGGTGCTGGCGCCTTTGCAGCGGGAGCTGGCGGGGGTGCGGGAGCTGTTTGTGTCGCCGGATGGGGAACTCAACCGCCTGCCGTTCGCGGCGCTGCCGGTGGCGGGGCCCAAGGAGGGCGGCATTATTGATGGCCCCATCACAGCCGATGGCCAAATCCTGGGCGATGCGGTGGCGTTGCGGCTGCTCACCACCGGCCGCGACCTGCTGCGGCTGCAGCAACCCGCCAAGGCCGGCGCTGCGCCGGTGCTGATCGCCAACCCGGATTTCAATGCCGCCTCCCGCTCGGCCACAGGCGGCGCGAGCGCCTCAGCCTCCGCCGCCTCAACAGCTGCGGGACCAAGTGTGCTCCGCGCCGGCCAGCAGCGCTCCCCTGGCCTGCGGGGCCTCACCGCCTGGCAGCCGCTGGGGGGCACCGAGCAAGAAGCCCGCCAGCTGGCACCCCTGCTGGGCGGCGGCGCGGTGATCAGTGGCCCGGCCGCCACCGCTGCGGTGGTGCTGGCCCAGCGGGCGCCGCGGATTCTGCACATCGCCACCCATGGCT
>QLAH01000557.1_pt1 | contig 17460 bp, 19 predicted proteins | sample 4693081 | NCBI WGS metagenome assembly QLAH01 (sample SAMN09425401, study PRJNA476045) | Lake water metagenome, whole genome shotgun sequencing project.
GAGCCTGTCGCCCAATAGGCGCGGCTTGAAGTTCGCCGCGCTTGCGAGCACCATGACGGCGTAGAGAGCCGGGTTGAGGGCTCATTGAGGTCGGTTTTCGGCCGTTTTGGCGGTCTTACCCGGCGTTTTCGGTTTGGCGGACGGACTCCCGGTGCAGTTTTCGAAGGTTGTGTACGGCGGCCTGGAGCTGCCACTCGCCGCGGCACAGCTCAAGCCCGCGCATGCTGAAGCGACCGGCATCCTGGTGGTCCTTCATCTGCCCGAACACCGGTTCGACGCTGGCTCCCCGTTGACGGTAGAGGGCGCGGCCGCGTTTGGTGCGCAGCTTTCGATCCATGCGCTCGCGCACTGTCATGGACTTGGGTATCCGGCCCCGCGGCGCGGGAGCCTCCCGTAAGGCAGCTCGCTGCTTGTGATCCTTCTGGGTTGCGATGAACAGTTCGCATTCCTCGGTCTGGCTGTCGGCATTCGCCTCCGACCAGTACCCGGCATCGGCCACCGCCACCCCCAGAACCGCTTCCTCGCCAAGCAGGGCTTCGACATTGGCCTGTGCCTGGTCAAGCATCCCGGTGAGTTGGCGCACATCGTTGGCCTGGGTGGTGACGTCAGCGGCCAGGATGATCTGTCCGGTCGTCACCACCGCCTGGGCGTTGTAGCCCTGCACCCAGCCACGCCGCGTCTTGAGGATGCCGCTCTGCGGGTCCGTCGTGTTGGCAACCCTGTCCGGATCGACGCTCGGGTCGGGCTCCTTCGGCTTGCGGCCGCACTTGCGCCTGCCGGAGGCCTGCTCTTCGGCCTCCCGTGCCGCGATCTTGTTTTCCTGGCGGCTGGCAGCAGCGGCAGCCTGTGCCTGGAGCTTTTCCTGGCAGGCCTTCAGTCGAGCCAGACGGTCTCCGCGCCGCTTCAGATCGCCAGGCAGGGCCGGACCGCCGGCGTCAGGGCCGAACTGACGGTCCTCGCGGGCATCCGTCGCCTCGGCCTCCGCCAACACCCGGTTGATCTGCTCCCCGATGGTGCTGGCCGTACGGTTGGCGTCCAGCGACGCGTTGGCCTTCACCTTGGTGCCGTCCAGCGCAACCAGTCCGAGCCGGATAAGGCCGGCCTCCCGGCACAGCTCCAGCACTTGGAGGAAAACCCCCTTCATCCGCTCGGCATGGCGTTGGCGAAAGCGTGCGATGACGCTGTGGTCGGGAACGTCATCGCCAACGATGAACCGGTAGCCGGCATCGCGCCGGCACAGCCGCTCGATCGCCCGGCTCGACCGGACGCCGTGGCTGTAAGCGTAGATCAACAACCCCAGCAGCATCGCCGGAGCGAAGGGCGGCTGGCCCGCGCGACCGACCTTGCAGGTCGCCTCGAAGTCGCTGAGGTCCATCAGCCCGACGGCATCCACAATGACGTGCACGATGTCTCCCTCGGGCAACCAATCCATCATGTCGACCGGCAGCAGGAAGCGTTGGCGACGATCCGGTTGCCGGAAGAAATGAGCCATGGCGATCCCTCAATGGAAACTGACGCAAACGGAATCACGCAGACCCAGGACCGTCAACCGAGAGACAGCAAGCCGCAACGGGATCCCGATCGCCGAGGCCCCAATTCTGCAACAGGCTCTGAAGCTCTCGCCGATTGGATGCACATGCACATCGAGACTGGCCTTGCTCACATCGATACCAACGGTGATCTCCATCCTATCCATTCCTTGTCCAATATAAGCGGGCTCGCTGCGCGGCCCCGGCGACTGTTCGGGTTCGATGGATCGATGCGGAGCGCTACTGGCTTCCCCCGGGCTCGTCCGCCCCTGGTGCCATCGAGCTGCCCCGCATCACCGCAACTCCATCCATACCAGATGAAGCGCGCCTCAAGTTACAAGGTGCCCGGCAGGGCGGAAGGGGGGAGCAACAAGCGCTAAGCCTCAGCTAGCTCGCCAAGGTTCCACAAATGGGGAAGGGCGCAGCCCGGGGAAGGCTGCGCCCTGTGGGGCAAGCTCTGTTCTGGAACCTGCCTGAGGCCGCCCGGCGCCAATGGGGGGATTGCGCCCGGCGGCAAACTTCGCCGCTTCGTCAGAAGGGCATGATAGCGTCGACCACCTGCTGGCCGTAGCGGGGCTGTTGGACCGCCGTGATCTGGCCGCGGCCACCGTACGAGATACGCGCCTCGGCGATCTTGGTGGAGGGCACGGTATTGTCGGACCGCACGTCCTCCGGCCGCACCACGCCGGCCACCACCATGTCGCGTATCTCGAAGTTCACGCGTACTTCCTGATGGCCTTCGATCACCAGGTTGCCGTTCGGCAGCACCTGCATCACCACCACCGCCACCTGCGTTTCGAGGCTTTCCTTGCGGCTCACCGAGCCCGAACCGCCATCGGCCAGGTCGCCCGAGGTCGAGATCGTGCCGGAGGCTTCCACATCGGCGAGCGGCACCTTGCCGCCGAAGATCGAGCCCAGCACCCCGCCAACGCTGCCTTCCGACGAAGAGCTGCGCGACCGGTTGGTCGAGTTCGAGATCTGCGCGCTGTCGTCGATCGTCACCAGCACGGTCAGGATGTCGCCGACCTTGTGCGCCCGCTGGTCCTTGAAGAAGCCCTTGGCCTCGTTCGAGAACAGCGAGTTCGGCTGGTACGACGCGGCCTGCAGCACCGGCATCGGCATGGTGGCGGGCTTGTAGCCGGCGCGCGAGGTCGGGTCCTCGATGGCGCTGAGCTTGGGCGTCTGGCCCACTCCGGCGAGCTGGTCCAGCGTCGAACAGCCGGCGAGCACGGCAGGGAGCAGCAGCAGGGCTAGGGTCCGGGCGAAAAGGTAGGTCATGGTAGTTTTCTGTCCTTCCGCCGTCAAAGGCCGGCAACCTGGAGCTTCTGGGCTGCGGTCGCGATGACCACCGTCCCGTCCGCCATGGCGACGCCGTTGAGAATTATCTTGGTCACAGTGTTCATCACCTGCACCGTCTGCCCGGCGCTCGCGTCAGCCAGCGACTGCCCGGCGACGGTCAGGGTCATCGGCCCGCTCTTCAGAAGCACGGTCACCGGGGTGTTTCGGCGCACCGTCAGGCGCTCCATCACATCGGCCGTCTTCAGCATCAGGCCGGCGCGACCGTTGCGCCTGAGTTCCTTGCCGATCAGCTCTTCCGCCGTGCCGACGCCGCTCTGGTCGGCATAGTCGAACGGCACGCGCTTAATCTCGATATCGGCAGGGGTCAGCACCGCCCCGGCCTTCACCGTGGTGGCGAGGTGCGGGACCTCGACCATCAGGTCGATGCTGCCCGACACATCGACCGGCAGGTCGATGCCGGCGATCGAGAAGCGCGCCGCGAACGCCCGCGAGCCGGGCTGCCAGCGCAGCGCGGTCAGGGTCACGGGAACCGCCACGTCCTCCGCGTTGAACGACAGCGCCCCGCCGTCGAACTTGGTCTCCACCGCGGCCCCGGCCGGCAGCAGGCCCCGGAAGCTGAGGTCTCCCTCAATCAGTTTGGTCAGTTCGGTGGTGTCGATTATCGCGGCACGCCGCTCCACCCGCACCGCCGTCACGCCATCGCTGATATAGTCGTCGAGCCCGGCCCGGGCCGCGGCGGCGCGAACCGCCTCGAGACTGACCATGCCGGTGGTGCCGGGGGCAGGGGCGCGGAACAGCGCCGTCTCGGCCATCAGGCCGGCATCGTCGAACATGTCGCCGACGGTTACCACTGGACGGTTCACCGACAAGTTCGCCTTCAGCACCGGAGCCGCGAAAGTGACAGTGGTCAAGAGTACCAGGAACAGTGCGGGAAGGATAAGCTTGTTCATTATCACTCTCCTCAGCGTAGCTGGCTCGTGGCCTGCATCATTTCGTCGGCCCCCGAGATCACCCGGGCGTTCATTTCGTAGGCGCGCTGCGCCGCGATCAGGTCGGCGATTTCCGTCACCGAATTGACGTTGCTGGCTTCGAGATAGCCCTGCAGCAGGTCGCCCACGCCCTCCGAGTTTGGTGTGCCGATTTGCGCCGGCCCGCTCGACGCGGTTTCGAGGAACAGGTTGTTGCCCGCCGAGGCCAGCCCGGCATTGTTGACGAACCGCGCCAGCAGCAGCTGCCCCAGCTGCGTCGCCACGGTAGAGTTTCCGAGGAAGGCCTCGACACTGCCGTCCGGGCTGATCGACACCGACGTCGCATCGTCGGGGATGGTGATGCCGGGCTGGATCGCGTAGCCGTCGACATTCACCAGTTCGCCGTCGGGGCTGCGCTCGAACGAGCCGTCGCGGGTATAGGCCGTCCGGCCGTCGGGCAGACCGACGATGAAGAAGCCCTCGCCGCGCACGGCGATGTCGAGTTCCTTTTCCGTCGGCGCTGGCGTGCCTTGGCTCATCACCCGCGGGGTGGCTGCGGTCTTGACGCCCGAGCCGATCTCGATGCCCACCGGGGCGATCGTTCCCTGGCCCGAGGTCGCCGAACCCGGGCGGCGGATCGCCTGGTAGAGCAGGTCCTGGAACTCGGCCCGCTGGCGCTTGTAGCCGGTGGTCCGCATGTTGGCGATATTGTTGGAGATGACTTCGACGTTCGTCTCCTGAGCCGACATGCCCGTCGATGCGATGTATAGCGCTTTCATCGATATATCTCCTTAGGCCAGCGTGCCGAGGCGCTGGATGGCGTTGCGGCGCATGTCGTCCTGCTTTTCCTGCATTGACGCGGCGCTCTCGTAGGCGCGCTGCACCCGGATCATCTCCGTCATCTCGGCAATGCCGGAGACGTTGGATCTCTCGAGTGCGCCCTGCAGCACGCGAGTCTGGGTGGCGGCTTGCGGATCGCCGCCGGCCCACAGATTATTGCCTTCGCGTGTCGCGGCTTGCGGGTCAGCGAACTCGACGACCTTCAGCCGGCCCTTGACGCCCTCGCTCGAGGCGATCGTGCCATCGGCGCTGATCGTGATGTCGCTCTCGGTCGGGGTGAAGGTGATGGGACCGAATTCGGAGACCACCGGATTGCCCTGCAGGTCCACCAGCGTGCTTGTTGCGTCGATCGTCAGCGAGCCGGCCTTGGTGTATCGCTCGCCCTGCGGCGTCTGCACTGCGAGGAAACCCTCGCCATCGAGCGCCACGTCTAGAGGATTGCCGGTGCTGGTCACGGCGCCGGCCGACATGTCGTGGATCGTCGACCAGTCCAGCGTGAAGCTAAGGCGCTGGTCCGAGTACGAGAAGTCCCGGTCCCTGGCGACCGGCATCGTGTATTCCTCGAACAGCAGTTGCTCGGCCTTGAAGCCGGAGGTGTTCAGGTTGGCAATGTTGTTGGCCACCACGTTCATCTGGCGTTGCAAGGCCATCTGACGCGACAAGCCGATAAGCTGCGCATTTTCCACGGCGCGTATCCCCGGTTCGGTCCCGAGCCCGCCGACCTCCCCACGCCGTTGAACTCGCAGTTGACCATGCATAAACCGCGCCAGTTTGCGAAGTCTCGCCAAATCAATGCATTAACGACGCTGGCGCCAGGCGTAACCCGCTGGCGGCGGTCCCTAGGGTAACTTCTGCCCAGCAATTTTTGCCGGGCTGTAGCGGTATTGTAACCAATCGTTAACTCTCTGGTCGTTAGCTCGATGCAGGGCCGGAATCGTTTGGGAGCGCGGGGTATTTTGAGCATGGCGGCAGAAGCTGAGATCGAGGGCGGAGCTGTAGGCGCCGCACCGGCCAATAAAAAGCTGCCGATCATGCTGATCGCGACGGTGACGGCCGTCATGGTATTGCTGGGTGCTGGCGCTGCCGCCTACTTCCTGCTGTTCGCCGCCCCCAAGCCGGTCGACACGCATGAGGGCGCCCACGCGACGTTCACCTTCAATCTGCCTCCCATAACGGTGAACCTCAACAACAGTGACGGCAGCGCGCCCGCCTTAATGGTGCTGAATATCGCGCTGGAAGTTGCCAGCGAAGAGGTGATGGTCGAGATTCAGCCCCGTATGGCCAAGGTGGTCGACGCCTTCCAGGTCTACTTGCGCGAACTGCGCAAATCCGACCTTGAGGGCTCGGCCGGCATCTACCGGCTGAAGGAAGAGCTTCGCCGCCGCGTCAACATCGCGATCTTCCCGGCCCGGGTCGAATCCATCCTGTTCAAGGGAATCCTGGTGCAGTGATGGCTGGACCCGGCGATCTCGACAAACTCAGCGACGACTGGAGCACCGGCGAGCTACCGGCGTCTTCTGACGAAGCCGAGGTGAGCGCCGAGTGGGCCGCGATGCCCGATGCCGACGGCGCCGATGGGGCTTCCGCCGACCAGATCCTCAACCAGGACGAGATCGGGAGCCTGCTCGGCTTCGTTCCCAATGTGGGCGGCGTCGCCGAAGTGACTGGCGTACAGGCACTCATCAACCTGGCTCTGGTATCTTACGTACGCCTGCCGATGCTCGAAGTCGTCTTCGATCGGCTGGTTCGGCTAAGCACCACGAGCCTGCGCAACTTTACCTCCGACAACGTCGAGGTTGCGCTCGAGTCCATCTCTTCGGTGCGCTTCGGCGACTACCTGAACTCCATCCCGCGGTCAGCCATCCTCACGGTCATCAAGGCCGAGGAGTGGGACAATTTCGGACTGCTCATGGTCGACAGTTCGCTTGTCTTCTCGATGATCGACGTCCTGCTGGGCGGCCGCCGCGTCGACCAAGCGACCCGCATCGAGGGCCGTCCCTACACCACCATCGAGTTGGCGCTGGCCCGCCGCATGATCGAGGTCATCCTCGACGACACCCACCGCGCCTTCGAGCCGGTGTCCGAAGTCAATTTCACGCTCGAGCGGCTGGCGACGGACCCGCGTTTCGCTGCCATCTCGCGCCCGGCCAATGCCGCGATCCTGATCGAACTGCGCATCGAGATGAACGATCGCGGTGGCAAGATCGAGTTTCTGCTGCCCTATGCCACGATCGAGCCCATCCGCGAGCAGCTGCTCCAGATGTACATGGGCGAGAAATACGGTCGTAACCCGATCTGGGAGGGCCACCTCGCCACCGAGATATTCGCCGCCGATGTCGAGCTCGATGCCATCCTGCAGGTGATCGACCTGCCGCTGAGCCGCATCCTCAACCTCTCGCCAGGCGAGACGGTGATGTTCGAGCGCAGCCCGTCCGATCCGATCAAGCTGTGCTGCGGCAATGTCGAGATCACCGAGGCCGTCATGGGCCACGTCGGGAACCGTGTGTCGGTGCGCGTCGCGCGACCGCTCACTCCACCAAAGATAACGATGGCCGCCTTCGAAGCCATCGACGAGAACAGGTAAGGGCGCTGATGTTCGGCATGCCAGTTGGTCTCGTGGTCGAAACTCTGGTGGCGGTTCTGCTCGCCACCACAATCGGTTACTGCGTCATCCTGAATCAACGTCTGAAGCGCCTGCATGCCGATCGCGGCGAGTTGCGGAAGATGGTGACCGATCTTGTCGGCGCCACCACCCTCGCCAACGCCGCCGTCCAGGAGCTGAAGTCGACGGCCCGCGAATCCGAGACGATCCTGTTGGCCCGCCTCGAGGAGGCCGAGAAGTTCGGTCTCGAACTCGCCAATCACGTCACCGCCGGCCACCAGATCATGGACAAACTCGCCAAGATCACCTCTGCCGCCCGCGCCACGACGCCCAGGGACGATCGCTTCGCCGAGCCGAACAAGGTGCAGTCGGCGCTCGATCAGCTGTCCATGCGGCCGCGCATCCGGGGGAACGCCGCATGAAGCTTGCCCCGCCGCGACTGCTCCCGATCGTCATCGCTGCATCCGCCGCGCTGCTGCTGTTCAAGGGCATCGGCCTGGTCACGGAAGGCGGCTACTCGCTGATCGGCACCACTGTAGTCCAGGCAGCAGGAGGCGGCGGCGGCAAGGGCGGCGGCGAGACCTCGGGTGAATCCTCCGACGCGGCCAGCACCAGTGTTGATATGCTCGATCGGGATCCCACTCTCAAGGATACTGCGGTCACCATGGAGTTTCCTGGTGAAGCGGCGGCTGAAGGTGGCCATGGGGGGGCATCGGAAGAGGGGGGCCACGGCTCGGAGACGCCCGAGGTCGGACCATCCGACGTCGACGTCTCCGCAGCGGCCTGCCCACCATCGGACGCAGCGGCTGAAGCGATGGACGACGGTCACGGCGGCGGCAGCGAAGCAGCCCCCATTGAAGGCCCCTGCCTCCCTGATGCTGGCGTCAACGAATACGGCGACGCCCTGCCGCTGATCAAGGACCCGGCGACCGGCACCATAGTGCCGCTGGCCGATACGATCCAGGATACCTCGAGCGAAACCGCCATCAACGAGCGTCTCGCGGAACGCCGCACCGAGCTCGATCAGCGGGAGAAGGAGCTCGACATGCGCCTTACGCTGATGGATGCCGCCGAGCAACGCATTGCCGAGCGGACTGCCGAACTCAGGGCCCTCGAAGAGCGCATTGGCAAGCTGGTCGACGACAACAAGATGGCCGAGGAGCAGCAGTTCGTCAGCCTTGTCGCCATGTACGAGAACATGAAGCCCAAGGACGCCGCGGTGATCTTCAACGAGCTCGACATGCCCGTGCTGCTGGGCGTCACCAAGGCGATGAATCCGCGCAAGATGGCGCCGATCCTCGCACGCATGGACCCGCTCAAGGCCAAGGCGCTTACCGACGGCATTGCCGCCGCCAATGCCCCTCCCGCAGCTCTCGCCGCCAACACCGACCAGGACCTCACCAACCTCCCGCAGATCGTCGGCCAGTAGCTACTATCACCGCGGCCCCGCGCGCCGACCGCAAGGGGGCCTCCACCGCTTGCGGGGGAGGGGGAGCACGCCAAGCGTGGCGGAGGGGCGGCCCGAACACTCGACTCTGTAACTTCGACAATGACCTGCGGACTGGGCGGACGAGGGGCGCCGGCGCGCAGCGTTGCCCATCCGCCGCCGGAAGATAGCTCAATCATTGCGCGCAATTGCGCTGGCCTCTTAGTCCGCCGTTAAGCCCGGCTTTCTATGCTCCCTCGCTACAGCTACGGGGCGGCAGAAGCCGGTATGAAGGCGCAGAACGCAGCGAAGAGCGGGACACACCGGTCTCCATGGCGCATCCTTGCGCCCGTGCTTGCCATGCTCGTCGTGATGTGGCCGGCGCTCTTGCATGCTGCCGACAAGGCCCAGATCATCGCGACGCAGGAAGCGGGCTTCGGCCGGCTGGTGATCGACTTCCCCGACCGTCTCGACCTCCCGCCATACCGGGTGAAGTACGACAACGGGGTGCTCGCCATCGAGTTCACCTCGCCGATCTCCGTCGTCCTGCCCGATATCGCCGTGGTCATGTCAGGCTATGCCACCGTTGCCCGCGCCAATCCCGACGGCAGGGGCATCCGCATTGGCCTCCGCACCAGCTTCAACCTCAACCGCATGGAAGCGGGCGAGAAGCTGTTCATCGACCTGATGCCGCCCAACTGGCAGGGCCTGCCGCCATCCTTGCCGCCTGAAGTCGTGGCGCGGCTCGCCGATCGCGCCAAGAAGGCCGCCGAACTCGCCGAAGCCCAGCGCAAGGCGGATGAAGCCAAGCGCGTGCAACCTGTCGCCACTGTCCGCCTCGGCCGCAACCCGACCTTCCTGCGCCTGCAGTTCGACTGGAGCGTCGATACCGAGGCGAAGTTCGCCTTCCGTGGCACCGCCGGCACGCTCGATTTCGACTGGCCGGTACCGATCGATCTCTACGCCCTCAAGGCCGACCTGCCCAAGGAATTCAAGAGCGCCACCAACTCGGTCAGCGCCCTGGGCTCCCGCGTCGCCTTCACCGTCGCCGACGGCGTGACGCCGCGCTTCTACCAACTGACTCCACGCCAGTTCGTCGTCGATATCGATCTCTCCGCAAAGGAAGGACTGGAGGCGGCACTGGCGGCCGAAGAGGCCCAGAAGCAGGCCAAAGCCCAGGCCGAAGCTGCCGCCGAGGAAGAGGCGCGCCGCAAGGCAGCCCGCCTCGGCATGCAGGTTCAGGACGAGGAGACCGACGTCCACTCGGCGGGAGGCCCGGTCACGCCGCACGTCACCAATCTCGGCGGCACCATCCGCGTCACCTTCCCGTTCGAGGATGACACCGCGGCCGCTGTCTTCCGCCGCGGCGACACCGTCTGGATGGTGTTCGACAGCGGCCAGGAGGTACTGCCGCCGTCTCCCGCTGATGCCATGTCGGCCATAGCCGACAATGTCGAGGTTGTGGCTGCCGGCAACACCAAGGTGGTCCGCATCGATCTCAGCGTCGACCGGCTCGCCACGCTCGGCTCGGAGGGGCGCTCGTGGGTGCTGTCGCTCGGCGACGTGCCCCTCAATGCTACCGAGCCCATCACCCTGAGCCGCCATCGCGACCAGGACGGGCTGTTCGAGATGGCCGCCGACATCAAGAATCCCGGCAAGGTACATGTGCTGCGCGATCCGATCGTCGGCGACACGCTCCGTGTCGTCACCGTGCTGCCACCCGCGCGCGGTCTCGCCCGCGACTTGCGCTACGTCGATTTCGCCGCGCTGAAGTCCGCCCACGGCCTCGTCATCGAGCCGCACAACACCACGCTCGATGTAGCTGTCGAGGAGGAGGGTGTGCTGATCACAGCTGGCGGCGGCCTGACCCTGTCGGCGGTCGAGGCCAGCCGCGTGCTTGATGCCGGCAATGCCCCCGAATTCCGCGACTCCTATCTCGACCTCGAGGTCTGGCGCGAAGACGATCCGTCAGAACTGGTGGCTCGCGAGCAGGAGATGATGGTTCGCGCCGCCTCGACCGAAGGCCGCCTGCGCGACGTCGCCAGGCTCGATCTCGCCCAGTTCTACCTTGCCAACCAGCTCTCCTTCGAAGCGCTCGGCGTTCTGGGCGTGCTCGACAAGGAGCTCTCCAACGAAGATCTGCGAAAGACGCTTCGGCTCAGCAGGGCGATCGCCGATACCCTGTCCGGGCGCGCCGCCGATGCGCTGTCCGTGCTCAAAGGCGGCACCTTTGGCGAAGAGTCCGACGCCCTGATGTGGCGGACCATCGCCCGCTCGGACGCCGGCGACTTCAAGGGCTCGCGTCTCGACGCCATCGCGGCCGAGGGTGTCTATCCGTCCTATTCGCTCTGGGTGCGCAACAAGTTCCTTTTCGCCGCGCTGCGTTCGGCGGTCGAAACGCGCGACACGCCGCTTGCCCTTCGCTTGATCGGCAAGCTTGAGTTTCCCAAGCTCGTGCCCGAGGAAGTCAGCATGTACCAGCTGATGCAGGGCCGCATCGCGGAGCTGGAGGACCACGTCCAGGAGGCGCTCGACACTTACGGCCAGGTCATAGCCGCCGACGTCCGTCCGACACGCGCCGAAGCGGTCTACCGTACCCTGCTTCTGCTGCAGAAGGACGGCCGCATCGATCTCAAGAAGGCCACCGAGACGCTGGCTGCAGAGGCGTTGCTCTGGCGTGGCGGCAAGCTCGAAGCCGACATGGACAAGCTGTTGGCCGAACTTTACTTCGCCAACAGCGACTACCGCGCCGGTTTCGAGACCGTGCGTGAGGCCGCCGCCCTCTTCCCTGACAGCCAGCCAATCTCCGAGCTGATCGGCGACGCCCAGAAGACCTTCGAGCACCTCTACCTCAATGGTGGCGCCGACGCCTTGGGCGACCTTGATGCCCTGTCGCTCTACTACGATTTCCGCCAGCTGACCCCGCCGGGCACCCGCGGCGACGAGATGATCCGCAACCTGGCACGCCGCCTCGTCAAGGTCGACCTGCTGGCCCAGGCCGGCGATCTGCTCGAGTACCAGATCAACAGCCGCCTGTCCGGTATCGCCCGCGCCCAGGTGGCGGCCGACCTCGCCATGATCCGCATCGCGAACCGCGACCCCGTCGGCGCGCTGCGCGCCATCAACGATACCCGTATGGCCGAACTGCCCCCGCAGCTTGAACGCCAGCGCCGCGTCCTCGAGGCCCGTGCGCTCATCGACTCGGGCCGGCAGGACCTCGCCGTCGACCTCATCTCCCGCCTCGAGGGCCGTGACGCCGATCTGCTGCGCGTCGACGGCTACTGGAAGGCGAAGAACTACAGCCGCGCCGCCGACCTGATTGAAGTCATGTACAGCCCCGACGGCAGCACCCCGCAGATGACCCAGGCCTCGCGGCTCAACGTCGTCAAGGCTGCGGTCGGCTACGTGCTCGCCGGCGACAAGCTCGGCGTCTCGCGGTTGCGCTCGAAGTTTTCCGGCGAGATGGCCCAGTCAGCCGAGTGGCCATTGTTCGACTACGTGACGCAGGAAGTCGCGCCCACCAGCGCCGAGTTCAAGAAGGTCGCCCAGCAGGTCGCCGGCCTCGATTCCCTCGACGCCTTCCTCGCATCATACCGCGACCTCTACGCCAGCCAGGACTCGGTCGTCCCCAACGCCCCCAAGCTCCCCAACGCCGCCTGATCGCGGCTAGACGCTGACAAAGCTCCGGATCAGCGACCCCGCCACCAGGTGCCAGCCGTCGACCAGCACGAAGAAGATCAGCTTGAACGGCAGCGAGATCACCACTGGCGGCAGCATCATCATGCCCATCGACATCAGCACCGATGCAACCACCATGTCGATGATGACGAAGGGCAGGAACAGCAGGAAGCCGATCTCGAAGGCGCGCCGCAACTCCGAGATCATGAACGCTGGCACCAGGATCTGCAGCGGAATGGCGCTCGCATCCGCCGGTGGCTCCGTCTGCGACATCTCGAAGAACAGCCGCACGTCCTGCTCACGCACGTTTGCCGCCATGAAGTTGTGGATCGGCTGCGAGCCACGGTCGAACGCCTCCTGCACCTCGATCTCCCCGGCGATCAGCGGCGCGATGCCGTTGTCGTAGCTCTGTTGCAGGGTCGGGCCCATCACGAAGATGGTGAGAAACAGCGCGAGGCTCACCATCACCGAGTTGGGCGGCGCCGTCTGCAGGCCGATCGCGGTCCGCAGCAGCGACAGCACCACCACGATGCGGGTAAAACTCGTCACCATAACCAGCGCGGACGGCGCCAGCGAGAGCAACGTGATCAGCCCGACGAGCTGCACCGCCCGTTCGGTGATCGTCGCGTCGTCGCCGAAATTGACCGAGATGTCCTGCGCGAAGGCCAGGGTAGGCAGGATGAAGGCGGCGGCGAAACCGATCAGCGCCAGCCAGCGTCGCAGGCGTAAACCTCCGGCCGCCGGGTCAGCGGTTGTCGGTCGTCCCGTCTTCGCTGAATGAAACCTGAGCGCCAAGCGCCGTCCGCCCTTTGGTGTCGATACGGCCGGTTGTAGCTGAGTCGCCTTTGCTGCGGCCGGAGTTATCCCCAGCCATCGGTGTCATCGGGATCACGGCCGGTTCACCGACACTGACCGGACGCAGCAACCCGGTATGCCGAAGCGACGGCGAGTTGTGGCCGCCAGCAGGCCGGGCGAAATCGCGCAATCGCTCGATATGCGGCCGCAGCAAGTTTGGACGCGGCGGCTCCGGCGCTGCTGCGACCGGTGCGGGTGCCACTCTTGCCGGCTCCTCGACATCCTGCGGCGGCTGGCGGCGCGAGGGCAGGGCGGGCTTGTCGGCGACCGCGATGCCGGTCTCGATCACCACATCCTGCGGCCCGCCGGTCATAACCAGGTGCTCGACATTGTCGCGGCGGATGACCAGCAACTGCCGCTTGGCGTCCACCTGCACCTGCTCGACGATCTGCACCCGCCGCCCCTGCGACCGCATCGCCGTCCCGGCTTTCATGAAGAACTTCAGTACCCACAGCCCGAGCACGATCAGCACCAGCACCACGCCCAGCGCCAGCGCCGAACTGACGAGCGTGTCGCCCGAACCGCCGAGCAGGCTGGAGAGGAATTGCATACCGGATCTCCCACTCGTCGCCGAGGTTCCGTGTCGCCATGGCCCTGGCGCGCGGAAGCTGGTGGTAGTTAATGCCCACCATGCGCCCCGATTATGTAAAATGCGAGGCGAAGCTCCCCGGCAACCCCGCATGGTTAACGGGTCATTAACTTCTGCTAGGCAGGATTTGCCCAGTTAGAGATTCCGTCATGAAGCTTCCGCTCCTCAGCGCACTGACCGAAAAGATGAAGTGGCACCAAGCCCGGCAGAGCCTGCTTGCCGAGAACGTCGCCAATGCCGAGACCCCGGGGTACCGCGGTCGCGACCTTAAGGCGTTCGGCTTCGAGGAGCACTTCAAGAACCTCTCGACCGCGAAGATCGCCACCCGCGCCACCCAGCCGACCCACATCACGGTCTCCGGCACCGGCGCTGATGGCTTCGGCGCCCGCGACATGAACAATTTCGAGATCACCCCCGAGGGCAACGGCGTCACGCTGGAGGACGAGATGATGAAGGTCACCTCCAACCAGCTCGACTACCAGACCATCACTGCCGTCTACATGCGCTCGCTGCGCATCATCAAATCCGCACTCGGCCGTCAGGCCTGAGGGAGTAGCCCGAAATGAACGACTTCCTCTCCTCGCTCAAGATCGCCGCCTCCGGCCTTCACGCCCAGACGGCGCGCATGCGCATCATTGCCGAGAACCTCGCCAACGCCGATTCCGCCGGCAAGACGCCCCAGGATGATCCCTACCGGCGCAAGATCCCCACCTTCAAGTCCGTGATGGATCGCGAGATCGGCGGCGAAACGGTCAAGATCGGCCGCATCGCCTACGACCAGTCGGACTTCTCCGAACGCTACGAACCGGGCCATCCGGCCGCCAACGAGCAGGGGTACGTGAAGTATCCGAACGTCAGTTCGCTGGTCGAGTCGATGGATATGCGCCAGGCCCAGCGCAGCTACGAAGCCAATCTGAACGTCGTCATGGTCACCCGGCAGATGCTCGGCGCCACGCTCGACGTGCTCAAGGGATAGTCAGCGTGGTCAGCAAGCCTTGCAGACTTTTGCGCCTCGACCGCGCGACAACTTAAGGAACTAGATCATGGTCCTTCCGGTCAGCGCTGCCACCAGCGCCTATGCCAATGCCGCCAAGCTGCTGAATCAGGGCGGCAAGCCGGCTATCAACCAGGTCGCGGATCTCGGTGGCGGCGATTTCGCCAAAATGCTCGGCGACGCCGTCCAGGGCGTCGTCGACAGCGGCAAGGTCTCCGATGCCCGGGCTATGGATATGGTCAACGGCAAGGGCGACATAGTCGATGTCGTCACCGCCATCAGCGAGACGGAACTTGCCATGAACACCATGGTCGCCGTTCGCGACCGCGTGATCTCGGCATATGAGGAAATCATGCGCATGCCGATCTGATGAGCGGCGACTCGCGGTAGGACAGTCCCATGACAGGTGCAGTGGTTCTCGATCTGGCCCGCGAGGGTATCTGGGTGATGATTTTCGTCGGCGCGCCGATGCTGATCGTCGGCCTCGTCGTCGGCGTGGTCATCGCGTTGTTCCAGGCGCTCACCCAGATCCAGGAACAGACCCTGGTCTTCGTACCGAAAATCCTCGCCATCTTCGTCGTCATGCTGCTGACGCTGCCGTTCATGGGCGCCTTGCTCGGCAACTACATGATCAAGCTGACCGACATGATCATCGTCGGCGGCTGAGATGATCTCGCTCGACTGGCTCCCCGCCACAGCCTTCTTCTTCCTGCTGATCTTCGCCCGCGTCGGTTCGATCCTGATGCTGGTGCCGGCGCTGGGCGAAAGCGTCATCCCCGCCCGCATGCGCCTCACCTTCGCGCTGATGCTGTCGCTGCTGCTCTATCCCATCGTCAGCCCGGAACTGCCGCCGCTGCCCGACAACGTCTGGGCCATGGTGACATTCCTGCTCCACGAGATCGCCATCGGCCTCGTCATCGGTACCATTGCCCGGCTGGCCGTCTCCGGCACGCAGGTCGCGGGCTCGATCATCGCCTCCACCTCCGGCCTGTCGGTCGCCGTGGCCGCCGACCCGGTCAACGGCGGCGTGCAGGGCGCGCTGATCGGTGCCTTCCTGTCGATGCTCGGTGTGGCGCTGATCTTCGCTACGGACCTCCACCATGTTTCCATCTCGGCCATCCATGACAGCTACATGATCTTCCGGGTCACCGACCCGCTGATGTTCGGCGATGCGGCCAGCACCATCGTCGAGTCGGTGGCCGGGGCCTTCGTCATCGGCGTGCAGATGTCGGCGCCCTTCATCGTCTTCGGGCTCGTGTTCAATCTCGGCATGGGCATCCTCAGCCGGCTGATGCCGCAGTTGCAGGTCTTCTTCCTCGCCATGCCGGCCACCGTCGGCGTCGGCCTCATCCTCATGGCACTGCTGCTCTCGATGATGATGGGCCTCTACCTCATGCACTATGAGGGCGTGCTGGCGGTGCTGCGGGGGGTCGCGTGAGCGACGAGGCCCCCGAACAGAGCAGCAAAACCGAGGACCCTTCCGAGAAGAAGCTTCGCGATGCCCACGAGAAGGGCAATGTGACGAATTCCCAGGAGGTCACCAACTGGTTCCTCCTGGGCGGTTCCGCACTGGTGTTCGGCATGCTGGCAGTGCCAACGTCGGAGGGGCTGTTTCATTCCTTCCGCGTCCTGATGGACAATGCCGAGAAATACGAGGTCGGGTCGCAGGCGCTGAGCCAGTTCTGGAACGACCTGACTGGCTCGATCCTGCTGGTGGCGCTCATACCCTCGATAGCCATTGCCGCCTTCGCTGTTGCTGCCAACCTGGTGCAGCACGAGCCGCTGCTGTCGGTCGAACCGATCAAGCCAAAGTTCAGCAAGATCAACCCGATCGAGGGCGCCAAGCGGCTGTTTTCGCAGGAGGCGCTGGTCAACTTCGCCAAGGGGCTGCTGAAGCTGGCGATCGTCTCGGGTGTGCTGTGGTTCGTGCTCGCCCCCGAGATCGACAGCCTCGAGAACATGATCCTTCTCGAGCCCGGCATGATCCTGCGCGAATTCATGGACATGGCCATGAAGATCTTCGGTGCGGTGCTGGCCATCATCACCGTCATCGCCATCGCCGACTACGTCTACCAGCGCAACCGCTGGTGGCATAAGCTGAAGATGACGGTGCAGGAGACCCGCGACGAGTACAAGCAGCAGGAAGGCGATCCCAAGATCAAGGGCCGCCTCCGGCAGATCCGGATGGAGCGCAGCCGCAAGCGCATGATGGCTTCAGTACCGCAGGCCACCGTGGTCATCACCAACCCGACCCACTTCGCTGTCGCGCTCAAGTACGACAAGGACATGGCCGCCCCGAAATGCGTCGCCAAGGGCGCCGACGCCATCGCCTTCCGCATCCGCGAACTGGCCAAGGCCAACGACGTCCCCATCGTCGAGAACCCCCCGCTTGCCCGCGCCCTCTACGCCTCGATGGACATCGACGACACCATCCCCGGCGAGCACTTCAAGGCCGTCGCCGAAGTCATCGGCTTCGTCATGCGGTTGCAGCGCAAGTCGTCCTGGAAGGCGGGTTAGGGCAGGGGGGCCGCGCACAGCCCCCGCTGCTCCCCCCTTCCGTCGGCTCCGCCGCCACCTTCCCCCGCAAGCGAGACCTCTGCATAAAGACAGTTGGTTCTGATTGTGATTCAGTATCGGCGACGGGAGGATCGCTGGATGGATCAGTCGAGTTTTCTGGATG
>QLAH01000558.1_pt1 | contig 17442 bp, 10 predicted proteins | sample 4693081 | NCBI WGS metagenome assembly QLAH01 (sample SAMN09425401, study PRJNA476045) | Lake water metagenome, whole genome shotgun sequencing project.
GCTTCGCAACTCGCTCGCTTTGGCGATACGGGCGTCAGCGGTCGCCGCTGCGGCGGATCCCGCGATAGTTGAGCGCTCGCGACCTGCTTCGCAACTCGCTCGCTTTGGCGATACGGGCGTCAGTGGCCGCCGCTGCGGCGGATCCCGCGATAGTTGAGCGCTCGCGACCTGCTTCGCAACTCGCTCGCTTTGGCGATACGGGCGTCAGTGGTCGCCGCTGCGGCGGCTCCCTCTGGTGATGACAGGGCACAGCACGGTGAACGACACCTGCGCCGCGAGCAATCGCAGCGCGTGTTATCTGCTGACGCGCATCAGGTCTCTCACGGAGGCACGGAGGCGCGGAGAGCACAAGGCAGTCGGATGCGCCGAGCGAAGCCAAGAGAGTTCAAGGGAAGGAGGAGAAGAGAAGAGAAGAGAAGAGAAGAGAAGAGGAACCAGGCTCTCTGCTCAATCTCACCTCGACCTACCGCGCAGCACGAGTCAAGCGCAAGACTTGGACTCCGTGCCTCCGTGCCTCCGTGAGAGAATCCTTCGAGCCGATCTCTACACGATCTCCGCCAGCACCTCGTTCGCGAGCGCCGCGCCGCGGTGCGTGACGCGAAGGCGCCCCTCTCCCGTGCGCTCGAGCAAGCCCCCTGCGATCGCCCGCGCGAACACGGCCGCGCGCGCGGGATCGAGCTCGACCGCGCGCCGCTCGAGTGCCGCGTCGATCCCCTCCATCAGCCGAAGGCCGAGCATGAGCGCCTCGCTTGTGTGACGGCGCTCGTCGGGAGGCTCGTGGTCGACGACGGGCGGGGATCCGTCGCCACCCTCGCGCGCAAGCCAGTCGCCGAGGCGCGGCACGACCTTGAAGCGGTGCCCCGCGACGAATCCGCTTGCGCTCGGTCCGATCGCCCACCACTGCTCGTTGCGCCAGTAGACGAGATTGTGGCGGCACGCGCGGCCGACGCGCGCGAAGTTCGAGATCTCGTACTGGCCGAATCCCGCGGCGGCGAGGGTCTCCCGCGTTGCGTCGTACATCTCCGCCTCGAGGAGATCGTCGCAGCGCTCGAACTCACCGCGCTCGAGACGCTTCGTCATCGCCGTGTTCGGCTCGTAGGTGAGCCCGTAGCACGAGAGATGCGCGGGCCCGAGGTCGAGCGCCCGACGGAGGTCGTCCCTCCATTCGTCGAGCGTCTGCCCGGGAACGCCGAAGATGAGATCGAGATTGATGTTGTCGATTCCCGCCGCACGCGCCGCGCCCGCCGCGCGCACGACATTCGCGGGGTCGTGCCAACGCTCGAGCGTGGCGAGGTGCTTCGGATCGAAGCTCTGTGCGCCGATCGAGATCCTGTTCACGCCGGAACCCGCCAGCACCTCGGCCTTCTCGCGGTCGACCGTCTCGGGGTTCGCCTCGACCGTCCACTCGAGGTCGTGCGCGAGCGGGAGACGCCGCAGGCTTTGCGTGAGGCGGACGAGTTCCTCAGCGGTCAAGAGAGTCGGCGTTCCGCCGCCGACGAAGATCGTCTCGATCGCGCCTCCCGAGCCCAACGCAATCCGCTCGCCCGTCCATGCGACATCGGCGTCGAAACGGTCGAGGAAGGCGCCACTGCGCCCCTCGCGGTCGACGAAGGAGTAGAAGTCGCAGTAGTGGCATTTGTGGAAGCAGAACGGGACATGCGCGTACAGGCCCCGCACGCGCCCGCCGAAGCCCCGTTCGTCGGAGCCTGAAAGCACTTCCGCGAGGGTGCGCGCTCCCGTGCGGGAGTCGTCGGCCGCGCCGTCGCCATGAAGCCTGATCGTGGTCACCGTGGCAGGATAGGGCGCCTCGGCAACAGGGGCCGCACAGGCGGTTTCAGGCCATCTCGCGACTCCCGTTCAAGCGGGGCCCCGAGGAACCCGATGTCCCCTGCGCCGGCGCGCCCGGGTGGGCAAGAGAAGGAGACCTCTATGGCTGCGAATGATGAAGTCGTGCGGATCATGTGCCCGAACCTCGGATGCCAGCGCGTCCTCGCGGTTCCAGCGGCCGCGCGCGGCAAGGTCGTCCGCTGCAGGGGTTGCGGATCGAACATCCGCATTCCCGTGGCGAAGGGCGCAGGCGGCGAGCCGAACGGACAGCAGAAGAAGCCCGCGGCCTGATTCCGCGGCATCCGTCGCTCCAAGGGCGGCTGCGGGCGGTGCTACACTGCGCGCTTGCATCAGACGCCATCAACAAACAGAAGCACGAACCGAAGTCCGCGTCATGCCGCTGTCGTCGGCCTCCAATGGGGCGACGAGGGCAAGGGCAAGATCGTTGACCTCCTGACGAGCCGCTTCGACTGCATCGTCCGCTACAACGGCGGGGCGAACGCAGGCCACACCGTCCAGGTCGGGCGCGAGCGTTATGCGCTGCACCTGATCCCGTCGGGAATCCTCAGCCAGGGCAAGATCAACATCGTCGGCAACGGCGTCGTGGTCGACCCGGAGAAGCTGCTCGAGGAGATCGACGGTCTGCGAAAGCGCGGCGTCGAGGTCGGTGAGAACCTCCGCATCTCAGACCGCGCCCATGTCGTCATGCCCTACCACAAGGAGCAGGACGCTGCGCTCGAGGAGCTCCTCGAGAAGCGCTCCGGGAAGTCGGGCGCGGGGCAGATCGGCACGACCCGCCGCGGCATCGGGCCCGCCTATTCCGACAAGGTCCGCCGCTCGACCGCGCTGCGCATGGGCGATCTCCTCGACCATGCCCTGCTCTTGCGCAAGCTCGAGACGATCTGCGGCCTCCGCATGGCGGAGCTCGAGGCACTTGGCGCGAACGTGACGCCACTGGTCCCGCGCGAACTCGCGGATCGCTTCGCGGCGGCGGGCGAACGCCTGCGTCCGCACATCACCGACACGGTCTACCTCGTCCACGACGAGATGCGCGCGGGGCGCAGCGTCCTCTTCGAGGGCGCGAACGCCTGCCTCCTCGACATCGACCACGGCACCTTCCCCTATGTCACGAGCTCGAACTGCTCGACCCTCGGCATCCCCGCGGGCTCGGGCGTTCCCGGCCGCATGATCGACAAGGTGTACGGGATCATGAAGGCCTACTCGACGCGCGTCGGCGGAGGTCCGTTCGTCACCGAACTCCTCGACGCGACGGGCGACCGCATCCGCACCCGCGGCCGCGAGTTCGGCACCACGACCGGACGCCCCCGCCGCTGCGGCTGGCTCGACCTCGTGGCCGTGAAGTACTCCGTCATGGTCTGCGGCGCCGATGCGATCGCCTGCACGCTGCTCGATGTCCTCTCGGGCTTCGACGAACTGAACGTCTGCATCGGCTACCGCCGCGCGGATGGCTCCGTGATGGACCGCTTCATTCCCGACGCGGAGCGGATGCAGGGCTTCACGCCCGTCTACGAGACACTGAAGGGCTGGGGACGCGAACTCACCGACTGCACGGATCGCGACGAACTTCCACCCGAGGCGCAGCGTTACCTCGCCTTCGTCGAGTCCTTCGTCGGGATCCCGGTCGAACTCGTCAGCGTCGGTCCCGAGCGAACGCAGACCTTCGAGCGCGCGGGCGGCCTCGCGTCGGCCCGCTAGGTTCCGGTCGACGCCTGCGGAGTGAACATGCCCGAGAGCAGAGCGCCTTCGACAGCAGCCGCGCAGCGGCAGACGACCGTCATGGACGCGCTCGGAGCGCTGCCGCGCGACCGTTGGCCCGCGCACATCGCCTTCATCATGGACGGCAACGGCCGCTGGGCGCAGGCGCGCGGTCTTCCCCGGGCCGCCGGCCACCGCGAAGGCGTCGAGACCGTGCGCAGGATCGTGACGGAGGCAGCGCGGCTCGGCCTCGGAGCGATCACGCTCTACTCCTTCTCGAGCGAGAACTGGAAGCGCCCAGCAGACGAGGTCGAGGCGCTGATGGCGCTCTGCGCCGAGTTCCTGCGCTGCGAGCGGCCGCGGCTTCTGCGTGAATCGATCCGCTTCGTGCGGATCGGGCGCCGCGAAGGGCTCCCTGAGGAGGTCCTCGCGGAACTCGACGAGACCGAGCGCGTCACGGCCGATTGCCGCGGACTGACGCTGTGCCTCGCGCTCAACTACGGCTCTCGGACCGAGATCGCGGACGCTGCGCGCGCCCTCGCCCGAGAAGTCGCCGCTGGCAGGCTCGACCCAGAGTCGATCGACGAGCGCGCCGTCGCCACGAAGCTCTACACGGCTGCGCTCCCCGACCCAGACCTTCTGGTGCGAACGGCGGGCGAACTGCGCCTCTCGAACTACCTCCTGTGGCAGATCTCGTACGCCGAGATCCACGTGACCGATGTCCTGTGGCCCGACTTCGGGGTCGAGGACCTCGCGGCCGCGATCCTTGACTTCGCCGGCCGAGACCGCCGCTTCGGCGGCCTTCGCTGAGTTCGGCTCCCGCCTGTCCAAAGACGGGAATCTTGCGGAAATGCCGCCCCGCGCTGCGGTTGGCTTGCAATGTGACGCGAAGAGGGGATGATGCGAGGCCGCGCGGTTTCGACGGGTGTTTCGTTCGCCTCGTGCGACCGACCCGGGGAGGGCGCGCCGAACTCCGAAGACCCGCGACGATGACTTTCCGTACGAATCCCGTCCGTACCTTCCCGTTCGCGCTGACAGCGGTCCTCTCCGCCGTGGCTTCGAGCACCTCCGCCGTGGCTTCGAGCACCTCGGGTTCCACGATCGTGCCCTCGACGGCCCCTGTCGCTCCGACGCTCGCTTCGCAGCGCGCGGCCGAGCGCGGCCTCGGCGCAGGAATCGGCCTCGGGCAAGACGGCTCGAAGGCCGAGCTCCGTCCGATCGAGGCAGAGCTCTATTCCGAGACGGACTTCGTGCAGGACTGGGATCGCCGCTGGACCTTCCCGGCGCTTCGCGCGGCGCAGCTCGAGGTGGGCGACAGCCTCCTGTTCCCGCTCCCCGGCCTCCGAGCGGTCGAGATCCCCCTGCGCGATCGGCAGTTCCTCAGCCCGACCGCGATCACCTTCATCTTCTCCGACGACGACAGCGGCTCGCTGGCCGTGATCACGCTCCACGAGGGCATCGTGGTCGGTCGCATTCAGGCGGTGGTCGATGGCGTGATGTCGGAGTGGGACCTCGAGACCCGCGACGGCGCGCAGTGGCTCGTCGAAGCAGCGGAAGGCTCGGGGTGCGAGGGCGTCGCGCAGCCACCCGCCGAGCTCCTTGGTTCCGAGGGCGGCGAGGGAGGCGTGGCTGGCGAAGGCGGCGTGGCGGGAGCCTGCCCCGACACGGGCGAGACGATCGATCTTCTCCTCTGCGTGACGCCCGCCTTCGTGGCGCAGTTCCCAAGCGACGCCGCCATGCGCGCTGCGCTTCTCCAGGACATCGCCTTCGCGAACTCTGCGCTCTCCGCGTCGAGCTGCTTCACGCGCTTCCGACTCGTCAGCGATCCCGACGACCCGAACGCGGGGATCCGCGTGCTCAACACGAACTCCTCGGGCTCCGTCTCGACGGATCTTGCCGCGCTCGCGAGCACCAACGATGGCGTGTGGGACGTGGTCCACGCCGTGCGCGACGAGCTGCGCGCCGACCTTGTCGCGCTCTACTCGGATGCACAGGCAGGCGGCGTGGCATATCTCGGCGCGGGCAACCCCGCGCTCGGTTTCTCCGTGGTCGGCGCAAGCGGCGGCAGCGGCAACTCGATCCTTGCGCATGAACTCGGCCACAACCTCGGCTGCTGCCACGCGGTCGGCGACGGCGGCGGCTGCGAAGGCGGCGGGCTCTACTCCTTCTCGAACGGATGGCGCTTCACGGCCGCGGGCACGCTCTACCGCACCGTCATGGCCTACAGCCCGGGCGAGCGCGTGGCGCGCTACTCGAACCCGATCGTCCGGTTCATCGGCGTCCCGACGGGGACCGCGAACGCGAACAACGCGCGCACGATCAGCGCGACCGCGCGGACCGTCGCCCAGTACCGCTGCGCGACCGACGCCGACACGGACTGCGACGGCGACGGCATCAACGATGCGGACGCGATCGCGGCGGGACTCGTCCCCGACTGTAACCGCACGGGTATTCCCGACAGCTGCGACATTGCGCTCGGAATCAGCGTCGACCTGAACGGCGACGGCATCCCAGACGAGTGCCCGCTGACGGACACCGAGCTGATCCCCGGGGGGAACTCGATCCTCGACACCTTCGGCACGGGGGTCGCGGCATCGTCGCGCGCGGGCGACCCAGCCGTCCTCTTCGGGGTCGGCGCCCCCGGCAACGATGTCGGCGCCTCGAATGCAGGCGTGGCCTACGTCGTTCCCGTGGTGGCGGGCGCCGTGAACCCCGCGCTGATTCAGTCCCTGCGCCCCTCCGACCCGCAGGTGAACGCCTTCTTCGGTCGAAGCATCGCAGTCTTCAAGCGCCCGACGAGCGCTTCCCCCTCCTATCCCGCACGGAACTTCGCAGCGGTCGGGGCCCACCGCTTCACGCATGTCTCGCCGCAGGGCACATTCCCCTCGAAGGGCGCCGTCTATCTCTTCTCCGAGACAGGCGGCGGAAACTGGTCGCAGGTCACCTGGGGACCCGCCAGCACCCCGTGGCGCGTGACGCCGCCGACATCGGGCGGCCTGGCGGCTGGGACGAACTCACTGTTCGGGTTCTCGATCGCGCTCGGGAGGAGTCCCACCGAGGTCGCCGAGTCGATCATCGTCGGCGCCCCCGGCCTAAACGACGCCCGTGGCGGTGTCTATGTCCTGCGCAGCACCGTGACGAACCAGCCGCAGATCCACACCGTCCGCGCGCTTCCGAATCCGCTTCCCGAGGATCAGTTCGGCTACGCCGTCGCGCAGGAGACGCTCATCACGACGGTCGCCGCGAACCGCATCGGCTTTGTGGCTGGAGCCCCGGGGCGCAACGGAAACACGGGGACCGTCGCCCTCTATGAGCGCGTCGCCACGACCTCGGGCTTCGGCACATGGACGGCGCCGAGCCTCCTGGTTCCTTCGGGCGCAGGCGCGGCACTGGTGGCGGGCGACCGCTACGGCACAGCCGTGGCATTCCGCGGAAAGCTTGTCGTGGTCGGCGCGCCCGGACACAACGAGGGCCGGGGCCGCGTCCACTTCTTCGAGCGCGACAACAGCACGAACACGGCGAGCGCCTGGACCTACCGCGGCTTCTACACGCCCCCGACCGCACAGCCAGGCGACGCCTTCGGCTCGTCGATCGCGATCGCGCCGACCGCCAACCCAAATGACTTCCTGATCACGGTCGGTGCGCCGAAGAGCGACGTCACGGTGGTCACAACGCCTCGGGCAGACGCTGGGCGCGTGTACTTCCTCAGCAAGGCCACGGGCGTGCAGGGCGCGACGCTCCTTCAGTCTCGCACCGCCTTCTCGCCTGCCTCCGGCGACGAGTTCGGCTACTCGGTCGCGGGCGTCGAGGGATTCTCGATCCTCGGCGCCCCCTTCGACGACGACGCCGGCCTCAACGCGGGCATGTCGCGCATACTCATCACGCCTTGAGCGCCCGTGCAATCGCCTGACCGCCAGATCATTCCGAGCAGTTCCATGCTTCACCGTCTCACAGACCTCATCAACCGCGCGCTCACTGTCTGCGCAGCCGCCACGGCGCTTCTCGTCACGCCCGCGGCCATCCACGCGCAGAACTGCACGGACTCGCCGAACGACTGCTACACGCCGAACCTCTTCGTGGGCGGCTGCAACAACCTGAACTGCTGCACGGTGGTGTGCACCGTCGAGCCTGCCTGCTGCGATGTCGCGTGGGACGATCTCTGCGTGGCGCTCGCCGTCAAGCTTTGCTCGGGCTGCGGCACCTCGAAGGAGAGCTGCTTCGAGGTGCACGACTCGCCGAACTGCAACAACGGCCTCCTGTGCGAGGCAGTCTGCGACGTGGACCCGGCGTGCTGCGAGACGGAATGGGACGAGGGCTGCGTCAAGATCGCGATCGAGGTGACCGACGAGTGCGGCGAACCCGCCACGGGAAGCTGCCTCGTGCCGCACGAGAACCCGAACTGCGCGAACGCGGAGTGCTGCGAGACGGTCTGCGGCATCGACCCACGCTGCTGTGAGACGACCTGGGACCAGACCTGCGTGAACTGGGCCATCCAGTACTGCTTCACCTGCGGAAGCAACCGCGCGGGGAGCTGCTGCTTCCAGAACGACACGCCGTACTGCGACGACAGGCTCTGCTGCGAGGCGGTATGCGATGTCGACCCGTTCTGCTGCGAAACGCGCTGGGACAGCGTCTGCGCTTCGCTCGCGACGGGCCCGGGCGGCGTGTGCAACCTGCCGAAGTGCCGCTGCGGCATCGATACGCCTATCCCCGGCCAGAATCTCTCCTGCCTCGTCGTCCACGCTGCACCTGGCTGCAGCGACGCAGCCTGCTGCGACAGCGTCTGCTATCTCGATCCGTTCTGCTGCGTCGTGGGCTGGGACTACACCTGCACGCAGCTCGCGCGATCGCAGTGCGCGCTCTCGGGCGACCCCGGCATCGACACGGTCTGCTCGAGGTCGAGCGGCAGCTGCTTCGTGGTCCGTGAGGACGAAGGCTGCTCCGACGACGCCTGCTGTGCGCGCGTCTGCGCGGTCGACCCCCTGTGCTGCATCGTGGCGTGGGACAGCAGCTGCGTGAAGAACGCCGATCTCCTGTGCAACGGCTGCGGCGACATCGAGTCCGGAAGCTGCTTCTGGCCGCACGGCGGCACGGGTTGCTTCGACGCAGCCTGCTGCGAGCGTGTGTGCAGCATCGATCCGATCTGCTGCGCGGTCGAGTGGGATGCCCTCTGCGTCGCGACGGCGAATGCCGCCTGCGGCGGCGGCGGAAGCGAGTGCGGAAGCGACCTCGCCCGTCCCTGCAACGTGGCGACCTTCCTGCCCGGTTGCAGCGACCGCGAGTGCTGCGAGGTCCGCTGCGTGATCGACCCGACCTGCTGCCAGCGCGCGTGGGACGAGACCTGCGCCCTCGCTGCCGCCTTCGACTGCGACATCGACTTCCCCCGCTGCCCCTCGCGCGGTTCGCCGCTCGAGCCGCACGCGAATCCGGGTTCCTCGAACGAGATCTGCTGCGAGGCGGTCTGCGCCGTCGACCCGATCTGCTGCATCGCGAACTGGTCCGAGCGCTGCGTCGACATCGCGAAGACCGTGTGCATCACGCTCGAGGTCTGCCCAAGCGTCGGCCGCTGCGACCAGCGCCGCCCGACCCCGGGCTGCCAGGACGCGACCTGCTGCCAGATCGTCTGCGCCGCCGACCCGTTCTGCTGCTCGGAGTCGTGGAGCTCGACCTGCGTGAGCCTTGCGCGCACGCTCTGCGTCCCGCGCGACTCGAGCCCCTGCCCGTGCGGCGCCAGCTGCTTCGAGGCGAGCGACACGACGGTTGGCTGCAACGACGAGGTCTGCTGCGCGGGCGTCTGCGCCGTGGACCCCAATTGCTGCGAAGTGGCGTGGGACAGCGGCTGCGTGACGATCGCCCGCACGATCTGCTGCGGATTCCCCGACTGCGGCGACAACTGCGCCACCGACTGCTTCACGCCGAGCGCGAAGCCGTTCTGCAACGACGCATCGTGCTGCCTCGCGGTCTGCCGCTTCGAGCCCTACTGCTGCGATGTCCGTTGGGATTCCTCCTGCGTCGCGGCCGCCGCGATCACATGCGGTGGCGGATGCGGTCTTCCCTCCGCGGGCAATTGCTTCACGGAGAACGGCACGCCCGGCTGCTCCGACGGCGAGTGCTGTCAGAGGGTCTGCGCCTCGGGCGACTTCGCCTACTGCTGCAAGATCGAGTGGGACGAGGCCTGCGCCGAGCGCGCGATCGAGGTCTGCACCGACACCCGCCCCAGCTGCGGCCAGGTCGGGCTTCCGGGCTGCAACATCGAGCGCAATGCGCCTGCATGCCGCGACAGGGACTGCTGTCAGGCGATCTGCGTGCTTGATGAGTTCTGCTGCGACGTCGCGTGGGACGAGACCTGCGTCGAGATGATCTATACGACCAAGGGCTGCGAGCGCTACCAGTACGACTGCGGCAGCTCCTGCGCGGGCGACTGCTGCAAGGCGCATGACACCCCGTGGTGCAACGACAAGGCCTGCTGCGAGGTCATCTGCAACCTCGACATCTTCTGCTGCGACGTCCGTTGGGACGAGTTCTGCGCGGCCGCCGCCAACATCTCGCCCGCGTGCTCGCGCACCTGCCCCGACCCGGCATGCGGCGACCCTGCGGCAGGAAGCTGCTGCTTCCCGCACGACAACGCGAACTGCGACGACCGCACCTGCTGCGAGGCCGTGTGCGTCATTGACCAGTTCTGCTGCGATGTGGTGTGGGACGGCGCCTGCGCCGCGATCGCCATCAGCGAGTGCGATGTGTGCGAGGGAGGCCTGAGCTGCGGCGACCCCGAGGCGGGGAGCTGCTGCAACGAGCACGACGAACCCTTCTGCAACCAGGCCAAGTGCTGCGTCCTCGTCTGCAGCTTCGACGAGACCTGCTGCATCGTGGAATGGGACACGACCTGCGTGATCCTCGCGCAGACCTTCTGCGGATGCGGCTCGCTGACGGGCGGAGTCGACGAAGCGAAGGTCGACGCGATGCTTGAGGGCGGTTTCCTCGACGAGCGTGGTGCCGCACATCTCGAGGCCGCGACCCGCGCTTTGAAGTCGAAGAAGGGCGCGCAGCCCTCCGTGAAGCCGGGTGTTTCGACAAAGAAGTGAGCGCTGCGGTCCCTCAGGACGCCTCTGTCAGGACGGCGCGGGCCTTGGACGCCTCACGCCAGACGAAGAGCACGAAGCGGCCTTGCGGCGTGCAGCCAAGGGCGCGCGTGAGTTGATCCGCATCGGCCGCACCGCCGCGGACGCGCACGCTTCGCAGCTGCCCCGCGACGCCCTGCGCGCGGGCGAGATCTGTTGCGAGTCGTGGCAACGCCTCGGCACGGCCCGTCAGCTCGGCAGCGACCCGGAACCACTCGAACCACGGCGTCGCTGGCCTCTCCTCGACGACGACAAGCCCGAGGCCCGGCGCGATCTCGCGCGCGACTTCGCGTGCGCCAGAAACGGCGAGCGCCTCCGTCAGGAGCCTTGCTCGCTCGAGCGCAGACGCGGGCTCCCCAAGCCAGGCTCCCTCGCGAAGCGTGCCGTCGGCAGAGAGCCGGCCCACGCGCGCGTCGTCGGGAACACCCGCGATCGACTGGCCCGCACCCGCACGCGATACGGCTGTCGCGCGGGTGCCCCGCGGCAAGTGCGCGAAGCGGCCGCTCCACGCCACCGCCTGGACAAGCGCCCCGTCCGACTCGATCCACTCCCACTCGATCGGCGCATCGCCGAACGCCCTGCGGTCGACCGCAGGCGAGAACTTGATCGCCGCAGCGTGGGACTCGTGCAGGGCGCGCTCGATCCACGCGCGCCCCGGCCTGTGGTCGTCGAGGGTCCATGCGCGCCGGCCTGCCCGCTCGTCGCGGCGCGCTGGATCCGCGTGAAGCGCTGCGCCCGCAAGAGAGAACGACTCCACATCGGCGACGCTTGCCCGACAGGATGCGTTGCGCTCTGTCATCCAGGCGCGCCGCGGATCGAGGTCGATCGCGGTGACGGCGAGCCCGGCGGCAGCGATCGACATGGCGTCGCCTCCGATCCCGCAGCAAAGGTCGAGGACCTCAGCGCCCTCGCCGAGAACCTCTCGCATGCGTGCGGCCTTCCACGCTGCGACGCGGGCATCGGACGCCTGCTCGACACCCGCAAGATCGCACCAGAGCCGCTCGGCCTGCGGGAACTTGACGCGCGCCTTCCGTCGCGCCGCGACGAGTTCGAGCGCGGCTGCCACGACCGCCCCGTCGTGCGCACGCCTGAGCCGAGCGATCACGGCAGGCGATGCGCGCGTCGCCCCCAAAGGCAAAGCCGCATCCGCTTGGGCGAGGACTTCCGCGCCATCCGCGGCCAGTTCCACCCACACGGAGAGATCACGCCAGTCGCGCATGTGCAGAGCGTAGCGCACGACGTCGCGCAGTCGCGGCTGAGGCTTCGACCGCTCCCCTTGCGCCGACATCGCCAAAGTGAGCAAAGAAGAAGACCTGCGGCAAGGCCGCAGGTCTTCTTCAGTTGCGAACGATGAAGCTTGGCGTTGCTCCAGCCAAAGCGCGCAAAGACGCGCACGCCGCTGCAACGCAGCGGCCAGCGCGTCCAGTTGCGCGCGCTCCAATAACGAGGCGGACGGGAATCGAACCCGCAACCACCGGCGTGACAAGCCGGTACTCTAACCAATTGAGCTACCGCCCCAACACCTGCACCCGAAAGTGCAGGGAGGGAAAGGATAGCAAGAAGACTCCCGCCGTCAAGGGGTGGAAATGCAGCCAAAATCGGCTGTATTTGAGCACGGAAGGCCGTGGCCCGACCGCCGCGGCCGCTACACGGGTCCTCTCAGACATCGGACCATCGGAATCCAACCGCCGACGAGACCTCGAGCGGTACGCGGAGCGTCATGGCGCCGCGCATCACTTCTCCCACCAGCGCCGAGACGGCGGATGCCTCGCCCTCGGGCGCCTCGACGAGCAGTTCGTCGTGGATCTGCAGGAGGAGCCGCGCACGCGGGTGATGCTCTGCGAGCGCCTTGTCGAGGCGGATCATGGCGATCTTGATCAGGTCCGCAGCCGAGCCCTGGACCACGGTGTTGACTGCGATCCGCTCGCCGAAGGCCCGTTCGGCTGGGTTGCGCGACTCGATCTGTGGGATGGGGCGCCACCGACCGAGGATGGTCGTGGCGTGGCCGCTCTTGCGCGCGGCGGCGACCGCGCCTTCGAGGAACGCGTCGATGCCGCGGAAACGCGCGCGGTAGCCCTCGATGATCTCCTTGGCGCGACCGATGCTCCACCCTGGTCCCAGCCGCCGTGCGAGACCCGACGCCGTGATGCCGTACACGATCCCGAAGTTGACCATCTTGGCAGCGGAGCGCTGCGTGTCGTCGACCGCGTCGAGCGGCACCCCGAACACCTCCGCAGCGACGGCGCGGTGGATGTCCTCGCCGCGCTCGAAGGCTCCGCACAAGCCCGGGTCGCCCGAGAGATGCGCGAGGAAACGCAGCTCGATCTGCGAGTAGTCCGCCGAGACGAGCGTCATGCCTTCGCCGGCGGTGAAGGCCCGGCGGATCGCGGCTCCCACTTCGGTGCGGATCGGGATGTTCTGAAGGTTCGGATCGCTCGAGCTGAGCCGCCCCGTCGCCGTGCCAGTCTGGTGGAACTTGCAGTGGATGCGGCCCGTCTCGGGAACGATCGCCTCCGCAAGAGCCTTGAGATAGGTTCCGACGAGCTTCGCGAACTGCCTGTACTCGAGGATCTGGCCCGGGAGCGGCGAGGTGCAGGCAGGATCCTCGGCCAGCTTCTCGAGCACCTCGCTGTCCGTGCTCGCGCCCGTGACTCCGCGCTTCACGACCTTCAGTCCAAGCCCGCGCGGTTCGTCGCCCGGCTTGTTGAAGAGGATCTGGGCGAGCTGGCGCGGGCTGTCGGGGTTGAACGGCCACGGCGCGCTCTCCGCGATCGAGTCGCGGAGCTTCACGAGCCTCAGCTCGAGCTCGCGGCGCTGCCGCGTGAGTTCGTCGCGGTCGACGCGGATTCCCGCGCGCTCCATGCGCGCGAGGACGGGAACGAGCGGCACCTCGACCTCGCGGTAGGCACGGTCGTGGCCGCGCTCCTCGAGGGTCTTCTCGAGCCGCGCGCAGAGCGCAAGCGCAAGCTCCGCATCCTCGGCGGCGTACGGCGCAGCGAGTGCAAGCGGCGCCTCGTCGAAGCGACGCTGTCCGGCGCCCTTCGCGCCGATCACGGCTTCGATCGGGATCGGACGGATGCCAAGCACATGCTCGCTCGTCGCGTCGAGTCCATGGGTGGGACGGGTCGGGTCGACGAGCCAGCTGGCAAGCATCGAGTCGCCCGCGATGCCCGCAAGCGCGATCCCGTGGTTCGCGAGGACCTCGCAGTCGTACTTCAGGTTGTGGCCGATCTTGGCGATCCCCGGGTCCTCGAGGAGTGGCTTGAGCACGGAGAGCGCGTCGAGCCCGAGATGCGACGACTGCTCCGGCGAGCGCAGCGGCAGGTAGTACGCCTCTCCTTCGCGCAGCGCGAACGAGAGACCGACGATCCGCGCGAGCGGAACCACGAGTGAATCGGTCTCCGTGTCGAAGGCCACGCGCCGCTCGCGTCCGATGCGCGCGACAAGGGCCTCGAGCGCGGCACGGTCGCGCACCACGATGGTGGTGATCGTGCGCTGCGAGGCGATCGGGCCGCGCGTCGCCTCGACGGAGTCGAAGAGCGTGCCGAAGCTCGCGGCTTCGTGCCGAGGCGCGGACTCCGCAGGCTGCGGGGCATCCCCGGCGAAGAGCGAGGGCGCGCCCTGCGCCTCTTTCGGAGCGCGTCGGCCGCGCGCGGCGGGGCGCGCCGGGGCGGGTTCGGCTGCGGGCTCGGCCACGGCACCGATGGCGGCAGCCACTCCGTCGCCGAAGATCTCCTGTGCCTCGCCACGCAGGCGCTGGAACCCGAGGACACGCAGGAGCTCGAGGAGCGCAGGAAGGTCGCAGCGCGCGCGTTCGAAGCGGGCGTCCGGCTCGGTGAAGGGAATCTCGCAGTCGCGCTTCAGCGTGACGAGCCGCTTCGAGAGGTCGACAAGCCCGCGGCTTGCGGCGAGAGTCTCCCCCCGCTTCCCCTTGATCGAGGCGAGGTTCGCGTAGATCCCGTCGATCGACCCATGTTCTGCCAAAAGCGCCGCAGCGGTCTTCGGCCCGATGCCAGGAACGCCGGGAACGTTGTCCGCCGTGTCGCCCATCAGCGCGAGGAGGTCGACGACCTGATCGGGACGCACGCCCTTCGAGTCGAAGAGCTCCTCGAGCCCGACATCCGCGTTGCGGTGTGGGTCAAAGAGCGTCGTGCGCTCGTCGACAAGCTGCGCGAGGTCCTTGTCGCGGCTCACCACGCGGATGCGCCGCGTTCGATCCGATGCGCGCAGCCGCTCGACGAGCGTGGCGATCACATCGTCCGCCTCCACGCCCTCGACCGCGAGCACGGGAATCCCCATCAGCCGCAGCGCCTCGAGGCAGCGCTCGACCTGCGGGTGGAAGTCCTCGGGCGCTGGATCGCGGTGCGCCTTGTACTCGGGGTAGATCTCGGAACGGAAGGTCTCCGTGTCTCCGGCCGCGTCGATGACGACGACGAGCTCCGTCGGCTTCTGAGCACGGATGTAGGCGAAGAGCGTGGAGAGGAAGCCGAAGACGAGATTGGTCGGTTCGCCCGTGACGGGGCTCGAGAGGCCGCCTCGGATCGCATAGTAGGCGCGGAAAAACTGCGCATGCCCGTCGACGATCGCGGCGTGGGACGGCGGCGCGTCTCTCTTCGTGGTGGCGGCATCGCTCATGCGCACTCCTTCAGGAATACCAAGTCACAGTCCCGTCGCGCGCGCGTGGAGTTCGCGGAGCCGCGCCTCGAGGGCAGGCGTCGGCACCTCGCCCCGCCGCGACATCATGGCGCGCGCGGTCTCCATGAACTTGTCGAAGCGGTAGCTGCGCGGCCCGTCGGCGCCATCCGTGAGCCACGCGAAGCGCGGTACAAGCGTCGCAGGAGGCTTCGAAAGCGCGATCATCGCGCCGGTCCCGATCGTGGTTCCCGTCATCAGCCGCGTTCCGATCGCGAGCTTCGCATGGTCGCCGATGACGCTTCCCCAGAACTGCCGGCCCGTGCGGACGAGGCCCCCTTCTGGCTCGAGCCGCACGATCACCTCGCCGTAGGTGTTGAGCAGGTTCGAGTTGTCGCTCCCCGCGCCGATGTTGACCCACTCGCCGACAAAGCTGTCGCCGAGATGCCCGTCGTGCGCCTTGTTCGACGAACCTTGGAAGATCGTGCCGCCGATCTCGCCGCCGACGCGGCAGCGGGGACCGATGACCGTCGACGCCTTGAGCCGCGCATGCTCGGCCACGATCGAACCCTCGCCCACGATGCACGGGCCGACGAGGACTGCGAAGGGCCGCACCACGGCGCGCGGCCCGATGACGACGGCGCCCTTGGTGGCGTCGATCACGCAGCAGGGCCCGATCGAGGCGGTCGGATCGATGAAGATGGGGTGCTCTCCGACCGCGGTGCCCTCCCCCTGCGCAAGCGCACGCCGCTCGCCGGGCGAAGCGACCGCGAGGTCCTCCTGCAGCGTGCGCTCGATGCGCGCAGTGATCGACCACGGCGTCTCCGCGAACTCCGCCTCGACGCGCGCATCCGACGCGCCGGATGCGTCCAATGCGACGGATCGCGCGTCCGCGGCGTCGAGCGCGCCGCGCACGAAGGCCGCCACGAAGACGCCGGAAGCCGTCACCCGCCGCTCACCGAGCGCGATCCCCGCAAGCGACGCCGTCGACAGAAGCCGCGCGTGCACGACGAGGGTGCCCGCACCGCGCGAAGGGGCGATCACCGCGCCCGCCCGCAGCAGCCGCTCGCCGATCGTGAAGAGTCCGCATCGGAGATCCTCCGCGCTCCTGAGATCCGTGAGGGGGCCGAAGGTTCCGCGGCCATCGTCGACGAGGCGGACCATGCTGGGACTCTCTGCCGTCATGCCCGCACTGTAACGCCCCGCAGACAGCTCACCCCGCATCCATGCCACCTTGGCGCGCGAGGCCCGGCGAGACGCGGGTCATGACCGTGAAGCCCCACCACGGCCGTGTGCGGCCGAGCAGCCACATCGCGGGAAGGGCGAGGATGGCGTCGCCTGCGGCACCGAGCGCACGCCGCAGGACCTCGCCGCCGCCCGTGCCTGGCCACCACGGCGTGCCTCCGTCGAGAAGCCACCCGCGCACCACGAAGATCGCAACGAAGACGACCGCTGCAAGCAGCGAGAAGATGAGCGTGGCAACCGCGGAGGAGAGCGGATTCTGGCGGGAGAGGAGTCCGCGGAGCGGCACCACCGCGAGTGCGCCGAGTGCAAAGCCGAGGACGCGGGGCCCCGGGACGACGAGGAGTTCCGCGCTGTCCGCGCCACCCTCGACAAGCGACGCCTGCGCCACCACGATCGGGGCAAGGAGGTCGGCCACGAGCCCCGCGAGCATGGCGAGACGGACGCCGATCCTGCGGGGCGCAGACAAGAGCGCGAAGACGACGACGGACGGAAGCAGATGGCCGCGGAGGTCTCCGATCGCGAGGACGGCCCCGAAGCTCGCGTCGAACGCGGCTGCCACGAGCACAGCGACGATGAAGATCGACCACCTCACCCGCCCTCCCCGCTCTCGACGACCACGATGAGCGTCGGATGCTCGCCAAGCCATGCAAGCGGCGCGATCTCGACCCTGCGCGCAAGCGGTGCCTTCTCGACGGGCTCGATGGCGACGATGGTTCCCACCCGCGCGCCGAGCGCGGTGCGACCGTAGCGGTCGTCCGCGAGGCGCGCGACCATGCCGACGGAGAGCGGCTGCGTGCTCGCAACATCGGCGGTCCAGGTGCCGCGCGCGGTCGGCTTGAGCATCGCGCCCGGATAGGCCGAGAGCGGCGTCGACGGATCCGTCCCTTGGGGCGGGTAGAGCCTC
>QLAH01000560.1_pt1 | contig 17417 bp, 19 predicted proteins | sample 4693081 | NCBI WGS metagenome assembly QLAH01 (sample SAMN09425401, study PRJNA476045) | Lake water metagenome, whole genome shotgun sequencing project.
TCGTCGGCCTGAGCCTCGTCGCGGCCTGGATGCCGGTGGTGATGATCACGGCCTATGTGCCCTTTCCGCGCGCCTGGGACCTGATGGTCGTGATCTCGGGACCGGCGGCCACGGCGGTCAATGTCGCCGGTGCGCTGCTGATCGGCTTCATCATCAAGAGCGACCATCAGCGCGTCGAGGCGATGCTGCAGCTCGAGGCCTGCACGGCCAACATGCCGGGCGTGATCTATCAGAAGATCCTGCGCCCGGACGGCACGATCCAGCACAAGCTGGCCAATTCCCGCATCGAACAGTTCCTCGACGTGACCCGCGAGGAGGTCGAGCGCGACCCCGAGAGCTGGCTGCGCTGGATGGTGCCCGAGGATCGGGAGTTTCTGGCCAGGTCGAACGCCGCCGCGGTGGCCGAGCGCACCCTCAAGCCCTGGCGCTTCGAGGCGCGGCACATCCGCGACGACGGCTCGCTGATCTGGCTGCGGACGGACGCCGCGCCGCGCAGCAAGCTCGACCTGCCGGTGACGCTCAGCGAAGCGGGCGCGGTCCTCCTCGGTACGGCTGTCGTGGCAGCGCTCGCAGGAGACGCCTTCCCGAAATTTCGGCGACAGGCGATCAGCTGCGGTGACCGGCGAGCGGCAGGCGCGGCAGAGACCGGCGTCGCCTACCTCCAGGCCATGTCCGACCGAGACGCGCTCGTCGAAGACGAAGCATTCGCCGGCGAAGCGGCTCTCGGTCTCCGGCACGACTTCGAGGTATCTGAGGATGCCGCCCTTGAGGTGGAACACCTCCTTGAACCCCTGCGTCAGCATGTAGGCGCTGGCCTTTTCGCAGCGGATGCCGCCGGTGCAGAACATTGCGACCTTGGGATGCTTCGCTGGGTCGAGCGTTGCGACATAGTCCTTGAATTCGGTGAAGCTCGCCGTCGCCGGATCGAGGGCGCGGGCAAACGTGCCGAGCTTCACTTCATAGTCGTTGCGGGTGTCGATGACGGTAACGTCGTTCCGGTCGATCAGCCGGTTCCAGTCGCGTGCGTCCACGTAGTTGCCGACGAGCTTGCTCGGATCTGCCTCCGGCGCGCGCAGCGTGACGATCTCGGGCTTCAACCGTACCTTCATGCGCAGGAACGGCATGGCATCGGCCGCCGAGAACTTCGCTTCGGCGCCGTCGAGCCGACCGGCCCAGAGCGGGCTTTGCGCGAACCATGCCATCAGCGCATCGATCGCCTCGGGCGTGCCGGCGACGGTGCCGTTGATGCCTTCGGGTGCGAGGATGAAGGTGCCGCGGATCTTTCGCGCGCAACAGAACTGCGCCAGCTCGGGCTTCAGCGTTTCGGCGTCGGGCAATGCGACGAATTTGTAGAGCGCCAGCACCTTGAAGCGGTTCACGCCCTGAGGCAGGTTGGCGGCGATTTCAGCGGGCTCGGACATCGACGCGGGTGTAGCATTCACCCCCATACCGGGCAAATCGGCATACCGGAGCGCTCTCAGGAAAAGTTGCAGACTTTTCCGGTTCGAGAGCGCGACCACATCAAATGGGAGAGAGACGATGACCTATCGGGCCAGTGACGCTCGCTATGGCGGGATGACCTATCGCAAGACGGGCAAGTGGGGCCTGAAGCTGCCCGTGATCAGCCTGGGGCTGTGGCAGAATTTCGGTGGCACGCGCGACTATCCCTCGGCCTTCGAGATCCTGAGCTACGCCTTCGACAAGGGCGTGACCCATTTCGACCTCGCCAACAACTACGGCCCGCCCCCGGGATCGGCCGAGGAGTTGTTCGGCGACGTGATGGCGCGCGACTTCCGGCCTTATCGCGACGAGATGATCATCTCGAGCAAGGCCGGCTGGGAGATGTGGCCCGGCCCGTATGGCGACTTCGGCTCGCGAAAGTACCTCATTGCCTCGGCCGACCAGAGCCTGAAGCGGATGGGGCTCGACTATGTCGATATCTTCTATTCGCACCGCTACGACCCCAACACGCCGCTCGAGGAGACGATGGGCGCACTGGCGAGCCTGGTACAGCAGGGCAAGGCGCTCTATGTCGGCATCTCGAGCTACCCCGAAAAGCAGACGCGCGAGGCGCACCGCATCCTGGCAGAGATGGGCACGCCGTGCCTCATCCACCAGCCGAGCTATTCGATCCTCAACCGCTGGATCGAGGACGACAGGACCATCGATGCCTGCGGTGAACTCGGCATCGGCGTCATCGCCTTTTCGCCGCTGATGCAGGGGATCCTGTCGGGCAAGTACAACAAGCTGGCCGGCCAGCTCGACGGCACCCGTGCCTCGGAAAACTACTCGCTCAACGCCGGACGGCTGGAGCCGCGCATCCTCGATGCGGTGCAAAAGCTCGGGGCGATTGCCGAACAGCGCAAGCAGTCGATGGTGCAACTGGCGCTGAGCTGGGTACTGCGGCGCCAAGAAATGACCTCTGCGCTGATCGGCGTGCGGACGCTGGAGCAGCTCAAGGACTGTCTCGGCGTGCTCGACAATCTCGAGTTGTCGCCTGAGGAAGTTGCGGCGATCGACGTGGCCGCCAAGGGCGGGCTGGTCGACAGCCGGCCGATCAAGAACTGACGATCGGAAGACTGACGATTATTTGCGGGCCATCTCCGGGCGGCCCGTTCCGAGCACGATGGCGGTGAGCGCCACGTAGAGCGTCAACTGGGCTGGCGAGGCGAGCATGATGTCGGCGAGGCCGAGGACGAAATAGCCGCCGGTCAGCACCAGGATGGCATGCAGGCGCTGGCGGGTCTTTCGCTCGCTCGGCAGCGCCAGGTACCCGGCGAGGGGCGCGGCGAGCAGCAGCAGCCATGCGGCGACCCCGAGCACGCCGCCGGCCATGGCGTAGTGCAGCGCGTCGTTGTGCATGTGCTGGATGGTGTGGAGCGACTCGAGGTTGGCGGGGAAGCGCTCGCGCATCGGCGCCATCAGCCAGTCGCCCCAGCCGTGGCCGAAGAGCGGGGCGTTGGGGATATCGCGCAGCGCGTCGCCCCAGAGCTTGATCCGCACCCAGATCGACTCGTCGGCGACGGTGTCGCCATTGGCGATGCCGCCAAGCACATCCCAGAGCCGCAGGCGCGACCTGCGGGGCAGCTCGACGAACAGGGCGGCGGTGACGAGCGATGCCGTGCCCGCCAGCAGGGCGATGATGGCGATGGGCTTGCGGACGAAGCAGAGCGCGGTGATGAGCAGCAGCGCCGGCACGCCGATGAGCGTGGTGCGCGAGCCGGTGAGCCAGATCACGCCGGCCGCAGCGACCAGCCCAAGCAGGCTGAGCCAGCGCCAGCGGTCACGGGAGAAGAGGGCGCCGAGGGCGAGGGTGGCGCAGAGCAGCGTGGTCACGGCGAGGCGGTAGGGATCGGTGATGAACGAGCCTTCGCCGGCGCGTGGCTTGCCGATGCCGTAGCGGAGGGCGAGGGCGGTGATGAGGCCGATGCCGGCGCCGATCAGGGCGAGGCGGGCGATGTCCGGAGCGCGGTTGCCGAGGAGGTGGACGAACGGGAGGAAGCAGAGAGGAGCGAGGTAGGGGACGAGGGCGAGGAGGTCGGTGGGCTGGCGCATCGCGCCGAGGGCGGAGGTGGCGACGAGCGCGAAGGCGAGGATGAAGAGGAGGGCTGGAGTGTGTTGCTCCCCCCTCCACCACGCTGCGCGTGGTCCCCCTCCCCCGTAAACGGGAGAGGATGCCCCGTGGCGAGGCGGTGCCACATCCCCATCCTCTTCCGCTTGCGGGGGAGGGGGACCAGCGAAGCTGGTGGAGGGGGGCGGGGCAGCCAACACTGGCCTTGCCAGAAACAGCACCGCCCCCGCCGCCCCGAAGATCAGCAGCACGTGCGTGTTCGCGTAGCCGAGCGCCGGGCTCAGCACGAGCGCGGCAGTGACAACCGCCAGACCGAGCAATCGTCCGGCGGTTGCGAGCATCAGGTCCTCAGCGTGGCGCCGGTGGCCTTGGCGACGGCGGCGACCACGGCAGCGGCGACCTTTTCGATCTCCTCGTCGGTGAGCGTCTTGTCTATCGGCTGCAGGGTGACTGCGAGGCCGAGCGACTTCCTGCCCTCGCCGACTCCCTTGCCTTCGAACACGTCGAAGATGTCGACGCCGGCGATCAGCGCCTTGTCGGCGTTCCTGGCGGCGCGCAGCAGCTTCTCCGCCGGCACGTCGCGGTCGACGACGAAGGCGAAGTCGCGGCTGACCGCCTGCAGGTCGCTGAGCTTCAGGGCGGGCTTGGAGCGGGTCGGCTTGCGGCGCGGCTCGGGGATGGCGTCGAGGTCGAGCTCGAACGCCGACACCGGGCCGGTGAGGTCGTAGGCCGCGAGTTCGTTCGGGTGCAGTTCGCCGAACCAGCCGATCACCACCTTCGGGCCGAGCTGGATGCGGCCGCCGCGGCCCGGATGGCTCCAGGCTGCCGGTTCGGTGACGAGCTGGAGCTTGTCGATGTCGTGACCCATGGCGTCGAGCAGCGCCGCGATATCGGCCTTGGCGTCGAACACCGAGACCTTTGCCGCGCCCTGCCAGTGGCGGGTGGCGCCGAGGCGGATGCCGGTGGCGTAGGTGCGCTGGCCCTCGGGCAGGATCGAGTGGAAGACCTGGCCGACTTCGAACAGCTTGAGGTCGGTGAAACCGCGGTTGGCATTGCGCTGGGCGGCGGCGAGCAGGCCTGGGAGCAGCGAGGGGCGCATGTCGGTGAGGTCGGAGGCGATCGGGTTGGCGAGCTTCAATTCGGGCGCGCCGCCACCGAAACGCCCCGCTTCCGCCGCCGGGATGAACGACCAATTAACGGCTTCGTCGAGGCCGCGCGCCGCGAGCGTACGGCGGGCGAGACGGCGGCGGTTCTGCAGCGTGGTCAGCATGCGCGGCGCGACGTGGTTGAGCCGCGGCAGCGGATCGACCGGCACGTTGTCGACGCCCACCATGCGCATCACCTCCTCGGCGAGGTCGGCCTTCATGGTGACATCCGGGCGCCACGACGGCACCTTGACGCTGCGGGTATTGCCGGTGCCGTCGAGCTTGAAGCCGAGCCGGCCGAGGATCGCTTCGATCTCGCTGGCGCTGGTCTCGAGTCCGGTGAGGCGCTCGACTTCCGACAGCGGGAACTCGACGACGGTGTTGGGGAACACGTCCTCGCCGGATATCACCGGCTCCATCGCCTCGCCGCCCACCAGCTCCAGCATCAGCCGGGTGGCGAGTTCGAGGCCGGGTTCGGTGAGCGCCGGGTCGACATTGCGTTCGAGCCGGTAGCGCGCGTCCGACACGATGCCGGTCTTGCGACCGGTCTGGGCGATGAGGTCGGGGTCCCAGCTGGCACATTCCATCAGCACGTTGACGGTGCCGTCGGTGGTGCCCGACCGGATGCCGCCCATCACGCCGCCGAGGCAGAGCGGGCCGAGATCGTCGGCGATGACGGTCATCGTCTCGTCGAGGCGGTAGACCTTGTTGTCGAGCGCGTCGAATTCCTCGCCCGGCTTGGCGTTGCGCAGCACTGCGGTGCCGACGATCTTGTCGGCGTCATAGGCGTGGAGCGGCCGGCCCCAGCCGAGCGACACGAGGTTGGTGATATCGACCACCGCGTTGATCGGACGAAGGCCGACTGCGCGCAGCCGCTGCTGCAGCCAGTCAGGCGACGGGCCGTTCTTGATGCCCTTGAACACGCGCCCGGCGAACTTGCGGATCGCTTTCGGCTGGCCGGGTTCGAACTGGTGCGGCAGCGCCGGAATGGACGACGGACCCTTTGAGGGCACCTTCGACATGTCTGTCTGCTTCAGCGTGCCGAGGCCGAAGGCGGCGAGGTCGCGCGCGATGCCGTAGACGCCGGTGGCGTCGCCACGGTTGGGGGTGATCGAGATGTCGATCACGGTGTTGCCGAGCTTGGCGTACTCGACATAGGACTGGCCAACCGGGGCATCGGCGGGGAGTTCGATGATGCCGTCATGGTCGTTGCTGAGTTCGAGTTCGGCGGCCGAGCAGAGCATGCCGTCGGACTTCTCGCCGCGGATTACCACGCCGGCCTTCAGCGTGAAATCCTTGCCTGGGATGTAGGTGCCGGGAGCCGCGAACACCGACTTGAGGCCGGTTCGCGCGTTCGGCGCGCCGCAGACCACGTCGATCAGCGTGCCGGTGCCGGCATCGACCTTGCAGAGGTTGAGGTGATCGGAATTCGGGTGCGGCTTCGCTTCGACGATATGGGCGACGACGAACGGCTTCAGCTTTTGCGCCGGGTCGACGATCTCTTCCACCTCGAGGCCGATCATGGTCAGCGCCTTGCCGACCTCCTCGGCCGAGGAAGTGGTGTCGAGGTGTTCCTTGAGCCAATCGAGGGTGAACTTCATGGCGTAACTCGTGGTTGGAAATAAGCGATGCCGGTCAGCACGATGTTCGCGCCGAGGGCCGTGAAAGTGGTTGGGACCGAGTCCTGGCTGGCGCCGAGGATGATCCGCAGGACAAGCCCGAGGTTCTGGCTGTGCGCTACAAGCTGGTCGCTGCCGTTCGGGCGATAGATGATCTCGAGGGGCAGCCCGTTGTGCACGCTGTTGGCGTCCTCGTACTCCCAGAGCAGGTTGCGGTCGGTGATGACCTGCAGCTCCCAGTCGCCGCCCTCGAGGCTCTCCGTCTCGCCGGCGCGCGGACCTGACCAGTAGCGAATCTCGCGCACGAAGCAGCAATAGGTGCCGTCGGGCGCGCCGTGTGGCGGCGGCCGGCGAACTGCGGGCTTCACCTTGGCCATCTGCATGAACGCGAGAACGTCGAAGCCGCGCATGACTGCATCAGCTCGACAGGCCGCCGAACAGCGTCGGCAGGTCGAGGGGGCGGAAGCCGTAATGGTCGAGCCAGCGCTTGTCGGCGTCGAAGAACGCACGGAGGTCGTTCATGCCGTATTTCAGCATGGCGATGCGATCGATCCCCATGCCCCAGGCAAAGCCCTGGTAGACGTCGGGGTCGAGGCCGCAATTGCGCAGCACGTTGGGGTGCACCATGCCGCAGCCCAGAATTTCGAGCCAGTCGCTGCCCTCGCCGATCTTCACTTCGGCGCCCGAGCGGTCGCACTGCACGTCGACTTCCATCGACGGCTCGGTGAAGGGGAAAAAGCTGGGGCGGAAGCGCAGCGTGACATTGTCGACCTCGAAGAAGGCCTTCAGGAACTCTTCCAGCACCCAGCGCAACTGGCCAATATGGCTCGACTTGTCGATGACCAGCCCTTCGACCTGGTGGAACATCGGGGTGTGGGTCTGGTCACTGTCGTGCCGATAGGTGCGGCCGGGCATGACCACGCGGATCGGCGGATCGATGGCCGGGGTGAGGTAGGGCGCGGCCGGCTTCTCGTTGCCCTTCAGCATGGTGCGGATCTGCACCGGCGACGTGTGGGTACGGAGCACGCGCTTGATGCCGTCGGGGGAGGGCGCCATGAAGAAGGTGTCGTGCATCTCGCGCGCCGGATGGCCTTCGGGGAAGTTCAGCGCGGTGAAATTGTACCAGTCGGTCTCGATGTCGGGACCTTCGGCGATCGAAAAGCCCATGTCGGAGAAGATGGCGGTGATCTCGTCGATCACCTGGCTCACCGGGTGGATACGACCCTCGGCAGTCGGGGCCGGGCGGACGGGCAGGGTGATGTCGAGGCGCTCCGACGCGAGGCGGGCGTCGAGGGCGGACTTGGCCAGTTCGGCGGCCTTGGCCTCGATCAGCGCGGTGACCTCGGTCTTGAGCCCGTTGATGGCCGCGCCGGCGCCCTTCCGCTCGTCGGCCGGGAGCGCGCCGAGCGTGGCGAGCAGGGCCGAGACCGAACCTTTCTTGCCCAGCGCGCCAACGCGGACGGCCTCGATGGCGGCTTCGTCAGTGGCGGCGGTGGTGGCGGCGCTGATTTCGGCGCGGAGGGAGGCGATCTGGGCGTCGAGGGACATGTCTGTCGTTCCGGAATTGAGTTCGAGGGCCAAACGAAAAAGCCCCGCGCCATCCCCGGTGTCGGGGCGGCGCAAGGCTTAGCTTAGGGCCTCGGAAAAGGCGAGTGAGTCTTGCCGGCTCCTGGCCTAGTCCGAAAAGTCTCTCAACTTTTCGGGGCCAGACGTTTACGCTTAGGCGGCGTTGATCCGGGCGTGGGTCGCCGGCTCGAGATCGCCGATGTAGCCCAGTGCGGCCTTGGCCTGCGTAACCAGCACGGCGAACGCTGCGGGCTCGGTGATCGCGAGATCGGAGAGCACCTTGCGGTCGACGGCAATCTCAGCCTTCGCGAGGCCGTCGATAAATCGACCGTAGGTCAGGCCGTGATCGCGGACGGCAGCGTTGATGCGCTGGATCCAAAGGGCGCGGAAGTTGCGCTTCTTGTTCCGGCGATCGCGGTAGGCGTACTGGCCGGCCTTGTCGACGGCGGCCTTGGCAGTACGGATGGTGTTCTTGCGGCGACCGTAAAAGCCGGTTGCGGCCTTAAGAACCTTCTTGTGACGGGCGTGGGCGGTAACGCCTCTTTTTACGCGTGACATCTATCGGCGCTCCTTAACGGTTATACGGCATGTACCACTTGACCAGACCTTCATCGCCCTTCTTGAGGATCTTGGTCCCCCGATGCGAGCGAATGTAGTCGGCGTCGTGGCTCATCAGCCGGTGCCGTTTGCCTGCGACGCCCGCCTTTACGCGGCCGCTCGCAGTCATCTTGAAGCGCTTCTTGGCGCCTGACTTGGTCTTCATTTTGGGCATTTTGCTTACCTGGTCTTGAGGCGGCCCCTTTCGGAGCCAGCATTCTGGATCGCCACGGCATGCCTTTCGGCCGGGCGGTCCGTTGGAAGGCGGCTCTATACGGGGAAAGGCAGGGGTGCGCAAGTGGTCGTGGCCCCGGCTGTCACGACAGCGTTACAGCGTCGCGCTTTGCTGTCCCGCAGGGACTAGTTACTATGTTCGGATGGGGGCGTAAATGACAGTAACGCGTACACACAAGGCATATATGCGCGGCGCCATCTGGTTGCTGGCCCTGATCGGCATAATCCTGCTGCCGGGGTTTCGCGATACGGCGGCACCTGCCAGGGTAGAGATCTCCAGCCGCTGACCTCAGTTCGGATGTGAGCGCTTCAGCTCCGCCGCGATGGTTTCCATCAGCACTGCCACGCGCCGCGTCACCCGGCGCGAGGGGTGAACCAGTTGGATCGGCAGCGTCAGGGTCTGCCAGTCGGGCAGCAGTCGTACCAGCCTGCCGGCGGCGACGTCGGACTCTACCAGTTCGGTCGGCATGTAGCCGATGCCGGCGTCGGCGATAAGCGCGGCACGCAGCGCCTCGCCGTTGTCGATCTGCAACCCGCCCTGCACCTCGGCGACCTCGCGGTGCCCGTCCTTCATGAACGGCCAGCGGTTGCGGGGCGACATGTTGAGGTTGAGCAGGCAGCGCGATGCCGCTACCTCGCTCGGCGAGGTCGGTACGCCATGCAGGTCGAGGAAGGCGGGACTCGCCACTAGCAGCAGGCGATAGGTGCCGACCTGCCGGGCAATCATCGCCGAGTTCTGCAGTTCGCCGATCCGTACCGCAAAATCGTAGCCGCCCGAGATCAGGTCGACCCGCTGGTCGGTCAGCATCATTTCGAGCGTCACCGCCGGGTTGGCGGCCTGGAAGCGTGCGCAGATCGCCGCCAGCGAGAATACTCCAAGGGTTGCCGGCCCGGTCATGCGGATGCGCCCTTCCAGCAATCCCGGTGAGGAGCGCATGGAATCCTCGAGGTCCCGCGCCGCGTCGAGCACTGCTTCGGCGCGGGTGAGGAAGGCCTCGCCGGACTCCGTCAGCCGCTGTGCCCGGGTCGTCCGCTCGATCAGCCGGGCCCCGTAGCTGGTTTCGAGGGCCTGGATGCGACGCCCGACCATGGCGGGCGTTACCCCAAGCACCCGCGCCGCTGCGGCGAAGCTGCCGGTCCGCACTGCGGTGGCAAAGGTCTCTAGGCTTTCGAGATCGACCATTCGATACCTCAGCGTGATTGTGAAACGCCTCGGCGCGGAATTCTGCGCCACTCGGTATCGGTTTACAGGATTGTCACCACGCACACCAACTGAGTGAGAGCAACAATGACCACTATCGCAATTCTCGGACAGGGCAGCATGGGCGCGGGCCTCGCCGGCCGCCTCGCCGACAGGTTCGCGCTGAACCTCGGCGCTCGCCAGCCGCAGGTCGGCCAGCTGGGCTACGCCGAAGCCGTCGCCGGCGCCGACATCGTCGTCCTGGCACTGCCCCATGATGCTGCGCTCGCAGCGATCAGCACACTGGACCTCGCCGGCAAGACGGTCGTCGACATGACCAACCCTATCACCCCGGATTTCGCCGGCCTCAGGTTTGGCCACACCACATCGGCGGCCGAAGAACTGCAGCAGGCCGCGCCCGGTGCCAAGGTGGTAAAGGCCTTCAACACCATCTTCGCCAGCCTGTTCAGCGCCCCGCGCGCCGCCACGGCCGCGGTGCCGGTGTTCATTGCCGGCAATGATGAAGCGGCGGTCGCCGCCGTGGCCGGACTGGTTCAGGCCGCCGGCTTCGCCGTCGAAAAGACCGGCGCGCTCGATGCCGCCCGCCTGCTCGAGCCGGTCGGCATGCTCAACATCCGGTTGGGATATGGTCTGGGACAGGGGACGTCGATTGCCCCGACCTGGCTCCGCGTCGCGGCCTAGCGCCACCAAGGCGCCCGCGCCAGGCCGGCGTGGGCGCTACTACATCCGGTTGGCAGCGACCAGTTCGCTCAACCCGTCGATCAGTTGCGCCGCCTCGGTGCGGCTAAGGCTGGCCATCGCCGCACGGTCGGCCTCGGCGACGGCGCGCATGGCGTCCGGCAGGACGGCGCGCGCCTTCTCGCTCAGATAAAGCCCCTGGGCGCGGCCCTTTAGCGTGCTCTTCTCGATCCAGCCCTCGTCTGCCAGTCCGGCCAGGGTCCGTGCGACGCCCGGCTGCTCGAGTTCCAGCCGCATCGCCAGTTCCGCCTGCGTCAGCCCCTCGCGTTCGCCGATCTCGCACAGCGCGGTGAACTGCGCCGGGTGCAGGCCGAGCGGCGCCAGGCTCTCGCGCACGCCATTGGCCAACTGTCGCGTCAACTGGCTGGCCACGTGGAACAGCGTCTCCCGGTGATCGAACATCAGGCTCTCCCCATCCCGCATCCCGAGTGACCTCAGAGGACGTGGTGTACGCAACCATAGCAGGAGCGGACTTAAGCGGAGCTTGCCGCGGTGCCCGCCTGGCTCAGGCGACGATCTCGGTCCAACTGCGGGTCGCCCGCGTGCCCGAGGCAGCCGTCGCAATTGCCATTTTCTCGTTGGTGGTCAGCTCCGCCGAAACCACGTTGTTGGCGTTGGAGGGATCGAGGATGGCACGACCGACGAACAGCTGCTCGAGATAACCGAGCGCCGCCCAGACATTGTCCGCCAGCTCGCCCAGCGGCCGCCGGCGCAGCGCGGCGATGGTCGAGAGCTCGAGGTAGAAGCTGGGGAAATCGAGGCCGTGCTGGTCACGCCAGAGCTTCAGCACCCGGATTTCCTCGCGTCGTCCGCTCTCGATCACATCGAGCACATGATGGTTGAGGTTGGTCTTCATCGCCGCGTTGCGCCGCGTGGAGTAGATTTCCTGGATGTCGTTGTGCAGCGACTCTCGCTTGCCCGGCACGATATCGACCGTTGCGCCTTCCAAGTGCAAGCCGATCGATACGGCGCGGCGCTCCAGATCGAAGCCGTTGCGCTCGAGGTGCTGCCAGAGTGATTCGTAAATCTGGCGTGTCAGGAACGGAGTCTGCGGGCTCAGCGACACCATGAAATCTATACTGATGCCGGACTGGTTCGCTGTGCCCTTCTCGTAGGCCCCGGTCGGGTAGACTTCCAGCAGATATCGCCCGGCCCACCCCTCGCAAAGCGACTGGACCTGCTCCTCGAGTCCGCGCAGCGGAGCATTGGCACTGGTATCCACAGCCTCCCGCTGCAGGATGGCGCGAAGGTAGTCGGAAGGCGACACGGAACTCACCACGAAACTCATGATGAAGTTTTACTAAATTGCAGTCGTCAACGCCAGTATATCGCAGTGACGTCGCGTTGGATGGTTAGGCGTTAAAGTTAATCCGGTCCCCGGAGCGACGTCGCTGTCGGCTCGCGTGAGCCAAGTGGAAACGCCGCGGCCGGCAAGGCCTCTACCCTGTTCCACGGGCAGCGGCAAGCTGTGGACAAGCCCTCTTCAAGTCCCTGTAATTTATGTTATATCCGCCTCGCTTCGGCTGTGGACAAGTGCCTTTGGGAGGGTTTCTGTATGCTCGCAATGATCGCCTGGCGCCTGTGGTTCTTCGTTCTGGTCGCCACCGCGCTGGTCCTGCCCTTCGCCGCAGCCATGGGCAAGCTCTGACGGTTCCATCCCGCCCCACCTCAAACTCGCCGCCCGAAAAGCAAAAGGCCTCCCAAACGGGAGGCCTTTTTCGCATCAGCAGTTTTGGTGCCCTGGAGAGGCGCCCAGGGAGTAAATCTTACTACCCCCGATATTCAAAGTTCGTGAACGAATTCAACGAGTTAGGCCTTACCGTCTCCCGCAACCCATCCTGGTACATTGTACCTCGGACGGTGCGGTCCTTGTACCTGCCGCCATGCTTGATGTCCACATCAGTCGGCGGGAACTGTGCGACGGCGGGACGACCATCGGCGAATATTCGCTCAACCTCCTGATGCGCGGTCCCCCAGTTGCGCTGGGCTTCCTTCACCGTCTCGCCCAAGGCACGCGTCAGCTCGGTCTTGCCGATGACCGACTGCAGCTCAAGTGAAACAGGGCGGCGGTAGCGATAACGCCCTTTTCGAAGCTGAGAATATGGAAAGGCAACGCCCAATACGGACCTCCGCATGTACCTATTTTCGTACCTTGCAGAAGGGGTAAGGCCTTGGCGACATTGAAATATAAAGACTTTCTGTCGCCGATTGGTGCCCTGGAGAGGACTCGAACCTCCACGTCGCTAAACACACGGACCTGAACCGTGCGCGTCTACCAATTCCGCCACCAGGGCAAACCGATGGGCGCCGCTACGTAGGTGAAGGGGCACGGCGTGTCAATCGCGGTTTCGGCATCGGTGCACGATTTGCGTGGGAGCGCCGTTGTCAGGCCGGCCCCATCAGGACCCCGTGCCAGGCGTGAGGAACACCTCGAACGGCTCGTGATAACCCTGACATCATCTGGCAGGGTGGTGCGGTAGAGAGGTGCCATGCGTGCAAGCCGGCTGCTGACCATCCTGATGATTCTCCAGACCCGCGGGCGGACCAGCGCCGAAACGCTGGCCGAGGAGCTCGAGGTTTCGGTTCGCACCGTCTATCGCGACATCGACCAGCTGAGCGCGGCAGGGGTGCCCGTCTATGCCGAGACCGGTCGCAATGGCGGCTTCGCCCTGCTCGACGGCTGGAAGACGCGGCTGAACGGGCTGACCGCGCCCGAAGCCCGGGCGCTGTTCTTTTCGGGTCTGCCCGGACCGGCTGGCGAACTGGGGCTCGGCGACGAGGCGGCGGCTGCCGAACTGAAACTGCTCGCGGCCCTGCCGGCTGACTGGCAGGCGGAAGCGCGGCGGATGAGTTCACGCTTCCACCTTGATCCGCGCGGCTGGTTCCAACCGGGGCACAAGCCCGAGTTCCTGAAGCTCGTGGCGGAGGGGGTATGGGCCGAGACCCGGCTGTCGATCCGCTACCAGAGCTGGAAGGAAGTGCGCGACCGCATCATCGAACCGCTCGGCCTCGTGCTCAAGGGTGGCGTCTGGTACGTGGTGGCGCAGCGCGAGGGCAATGCGCGGACCTACAAGCTGTCGCAGATTCTGGCGCTGCACCCGACCGGCGAGACATTTTCGCGGCCGAAGGATTTCGACCTGCCGCGCTACTGGGCAGAATCGACCAAGCAGTTCGAGCGCGACATCTATATCGGCACGGCCCGGGTGCGCGCTGGCCCGGTGGGCCGCCGCAAGCTGCGCGACCTGAGCGAGACGCTGAAGCGCACCATCGATGGGCTGAGCATTGCCGACGCCGAGGACTGGGCCGAATTCGACATCCCGGTGGAGGAGCCTGTCTGGGCCAGCCACGAGTTGACCAGGCTGGGGGACGACGTCGAGGTGCTTGCGCCAGGCGAACTAAGGGCCCGCGTGGTGGAGAACGTGACGAAGCTGGCCCGGCGCTACGGGCTCATCGAAAAGTAGCAGCCTGGCGCGACGGCTTTGACAACCTCCCTCCGGCTAAGTAACCAATCGGTTCGGAGGAGACGATCATGGCACTACTCGACGACGACCGGCTGTTCGACGCCGAACCGAAGGCGCGGGGCATCGCCCGTGCGCTGTACGCCGGCATCAAGGACCTGCCGCTGGTTTCGCCGCACGGCCATACCGAGCCGCGCTGGTATGCCGAGAACGCGAAATTCCCCGATCCGGCGCAACTGCTGATCGTTCCCGACCACTACGTGTTCCGCATGCTGTTCAGCCAGGGCATCCGCCTCGAGGATCTCGGCGTGCCAACCACCGACGGCTCGACGGTGGAGACTGACGGGCGCGCCATCTGGCGGCTGTTCGCAAAGCACTACACCCTGTTCCGCGGCACTCCGACCCGGATGTGGCTCGACCATACCTTCGCGACGCTGTTCGGCATCACCGAGCGCCTGAGCGAGCAGAACGCCGATGCAATCTACGACCGGATCGCGGCTCTGCTCGAAACCGACGCTTTCCGGCCGAGGGCCCTGTTCGAGCGCTTCAACCTCGAGGTCATCTCCACAACCGATGCCGCCAACGACGACCTGAAATGGCACAGGATGATCCGCGAGAGCGGCTGGAAGGGGCGCGTCATTCCGGCCTATCGCCCGGATTCGGTGGTCGATCCGGACTTTGCCGGGTTCGGAGCAAACCTCGACACCCTGGGACAGATCACCGGCGAGGATACCGGGCATTTCGCTGGATACCTCGCCGCGCATCGCAAGCGCCGGGCCTATTTCAAGTCGTTCGGCGCCACCTCGTCCGACCACGGACATCCGACGGCGGAGACAGCGAACCTCAACCCCAAGGAAGCCGGCCAGTTGTTCGACAAGGTACGAACGGGCAAGGCGGACGCGCGCGAGCGGGCGCTGTTTCGGGCGCAGATGCTCACCGAAATGGCACGCATGTCGATCGACGACGGGCTGGTGCTGCAGATCCACCCCGGGTCCTGGCGCAACCACTCGCCGGGCATGCTGGCAAAGTTCGGCCGCGACAAGGGCTTCGACATCCCGACCCGTACCGACTATGTCGGCGCGCTGAAGCCGCTGCTCGACGCCGTGGGCACCGAGCCGGGCCTGTCGGTCATCCTCTTCACCCTCGATGAATCGAGCTATGCGCGTGAACTGGCGCCGCTGGCCGGCGTCTATCCGTCGCTGAAACTGGGCCCCCCCTGGTGGTTCCATGACAGCCCGGAGGGCATGCGCCGCTTTCGCGAGATGGCGACCGAGACGGCGGGCTTCTACAACACCGTCGGCTTCAACGACGACACCCGAGCCTTCCCCTCGATCCCAGCCCGCCACGACGTGGCGCGCCGCGTCGATTGCGCCTTCCTCGCCCGTCTCGTCACCGAGCATCGGCTCGACGAGGAAGAGGCACATGACGTCGCCAAAGACCTCGCCTACAACCTTGTCAGGAAGGCCTACAAGCTATGAGCACACCAAAGGTCTTCGCCCAGCCGATGGACGGCAGGATCACCCAGCTTGATGGGTCCACCCGCCGGGTGATCCTCGACCTGCCCGAACTGATGCTGGTGGAGTTCACCTTCGAAGCGGGTGGCATCGGGGCCCTCCACTCCCATCCGCACCTCCAGACCAGCTACGTCGCCGAGGGCGTGTTCGAGGTGACGATCGACGGCGTGACCGAGACGATCGCGGCTGGCGGCGCCTATATCGTGCCGTCCGGACTGGTGCACGGCGTGAAGGCACTGACGACAGGCAAGCTGATCGACAGCTTCACGCCGCGTCGCGACGATTTTATGTAATTGCGCTTCGGAGTTTACCGATCGTCCACAGGATTCGTCCTGCGGGCGATTTGTGATCGGCCCGAATGAACAGTGATTGATCCATACGTTGCCGGACTTCGTTGGCGTTACGAACTTATGTAGCGGCCGAGTCGCGGGAGCAGGTGGATTGGAAAATTATCGTGGCCACAGCATCCAGGTCACCAGAACCCGGTTCTGGGATACTGTCATCGTTGAGGCGAAAACCGGCATCGTGCTGCCCACCAAGGCGACGGCCCAGTTCGACGAGGGGCGCTCTATCGCCATCGCCAGGGCGTGCGAACTCATCGACATCTACGTTGATGCCGTGCCGGTAGCGGGTTACCGTGCCGCCTGAATGTCGTCTTGTTTATGAACTTCTGCCACCACGCGTTTACCGTTTTTCGGAATATGGGCAGCGAGGCGGCTACCTTTTAACGAAGGGGAAGCCCCCGTGCGCCTAGACGGCTGGGAAGGGCCCGCAGGATCGGGCCGATGGCCAGGAGGCTTGTGGTGGTTCGCGCAACTCGGTTTCTCGTCGCTCTCCTCGTGCTCGCGTTGTCGTTTCCGGCAAGCGCATTTGCAGACGACTGGCTGGTAACCAAGCTGCGCGGCGAGGCTCTGCAACTGGTCGGCAACGACTGGGCGCCGCTCAACCGCGGCGACGTCGTGCCCGACGACCGGGTGATCCGCACCCTTGCCAGCAGCAGGGCCATGCTGCAGCGCGGCAACGAGACGATAGAGCTGGCGGCCAACACACAGATCCGCATTTTCGACAGGGCGGGAAAGCGCTTCACCACGGTGCAGCAGCACTTCGGCACGATCGCCATCGAGGCGGAAGTCCGCAACGTCAAGCATTTCGCTGTGCAGACGCCGTACCTTGCCGCCGTGGTGAAAGGGACTCGGTTCGAGGTGAAGACGACGTCGAGGCAGTCGAAGGTCAAGGTGCAGCGCGGCCTCGTCGCGGTCGCGGACGGCCGCACCGGGCTTAACGCTATGGTCGCAGCCGGGCAGTCCGCCACTGTGGGCAAGGGCGGTGCGTTTGCCGTCGGAGGGACAGGGGCGAAGCCGGAAATCCTGAGCGAAGCTGGCGAAACAGTTTCGCCCGAGGATGCTGCCAACGGCAAGGCAGTTGCGCCGGGGCAGCTCAAGAAGATCGGCGCGGATGCGAAGATCAAGACCAACAATGGGAACGGCTCGGCCAACGCATCTGCCAACTCCGCTGTTGCCGGTAGCGTCGGCGGTAACGGAAACGGCGGCGGCAACGGCAACGGTGGCGGAAACGGCAAAGGCAACTCTGCCTCGGGCACTACCCCCTAGCCACCCCGCCAGGAGGAGCGGCTAGCCGGCCTTGCGACGGGCGACCAGCCGGGCCATCTCGCTTCCGGCCATCGGCCTGCTGAACAGGTAACCCTGTCCGGTTTCGCAGCCCATACCGATGAGCAGCGCCCGCTGCTCTTCGGTTTCCACACCCTCGGCAACGG